>Ga0316605_10002252_pt1 | contig 10991 bp, 5 predicted proteins | sample OWC_soil_day20_n_FD_207666 | JGI IMG/M metagenome (GOLD analysis project Ga0316605, IMG submission 207666) | Wetland soil microbial communities from Old Woman Creek delta, Ohio, United States - OWC_soil_day20_noCT | ecosystem: Environmental > Terrestrial > Soil > Wetlands | place: USA: Ohio... | reverse complement strand
GCCAGCGGCTCGGGCGAGGGGAAAAAAGCGCCGCGGCCGTTGGACAAGAGAAAGCGGCCGGCGTCGCCGGCGCGGCGCTGCCCGATCCGGTCCGGGTAGGCCCAGGCCAGCACGCGGCCGATCGCCCGCCGCGGCGCCGGCCGGCTGCGAAGACCCAACCGCTGCCGGAGCGCTTCGGCTGCACGCCGGCAGCGGCGCAGCGCCGGCCGGTCGACCGCGAAACGGGCCGCGCCGGCGGGTCGACCGGCTCCGAGGCCGGCCATGGCCTCCAGGCGCAGGACAACATCCGAATCGGCCTCGCCGGGCGGAAACTTCACGAAGTCCCGCTCGCTCAATACGGCGGCGAGATCGCAGGCTTCGGCCCCCAGGCCGCGGCGCTGCGCCTCGAGCAGCATGTGCGCCAGGCGCGGGTGCAGCGGCAGTTCGGCCATGCGGCGGCCGTGTTCCGTAGCCTGCCCGCGCCCATCCAGCGCCCCGAGGTCTTTCAAAAGCGCACGCGCCTGGAGGCATGCGGCCTCCGGCGGCGGGTCGAGCCACTTGAGCCGGGCCGCGTCCTCGACTCCCCAGAGGGCGAGCTCCAGGACCAGGGCGGCGAGGTCCGCCTGGAGGATCTCGGGGCGGTTGCGCTCGGCCAGCATCCCGTGGGCCGATACGGCCCAAAGCCGGTAGCAGACCCCCGGCTCGGTGCGCCCGGCCCTGCCCCGGCGCTGGTCGGCCGAGGCCCTGGAGACCGGCACGGTCGCCAGCCGCGTCATGCCGCTGCGGACGTCGAACCGCGGGGCGCGCATGAAGCCGCCGTCCACCACCACGCGGATGCCCTCGATGGTCAGACTGGTCTCGGCGATGTTGGTGGCAAGCACGATCTTGCGCCGGCCGGCCGGCGCCGGGGCGATGGCCTGGTCCTGCTCCTCCCTGGACAGGTTGCCGAAGAGCGGCGCCAGCAGCCATTCGCCGGGAAGGTCGGCGGAACTCAGGCGCGCGAGCACCCGTCGGATCTCGGCCGCACCGGGTAAAAAAACGAGAATGCTCCCGGCCTCGCTGCGGGCGGCGGCGAGGACGGCCTCGGCCGCGGCCGCCTCGAGGGTCCGCTGCCGGTCCCGGCCGAGGTAGCGGGTCTCGACCGGGTGCTGCCGCCCTTCGCACGCAATCACGGGCGCCCCGCCCAGCAGGCCCGCCACCGGCGCCGGGTCCAGGGTCGCGGACATCACCAGCAGCCGCAGGTCGGGGTTCAGGATGCCCTGCAGGTCCAGGCACAGCGCCAGGCCGAGATCGGACTCGAGGTGCCGCTCGTGGAATTCGTCGAAGATCACCAGGCCGACGCCGCTCAGCCCCGGGTCGCCCTGCAGCATGCGGGTCAGGACCCCCTCGGTGACCACCTCGATGCGGGTCGCCGGCCCGACCCGTGTGTCCATGCGCACGCGGTAGCCCACGGTCCGGCCGACCGGCTCGCTCATCTGGTCCGCCATGCGCAGGGCGGCGGCGCGCGCCGCCAGCCGCCGCGGCTCGAGCATCACGATCTTGCGGCCCTTCAGCCAGGATTCGCCCAGCAGGGCCGGCGGCACGCGCGTGGTCTTGCCGGCCCCCGGAGGCGCCTGCAGCACGGCGGCCGGCCCCTGGTTCAGGGCCGTTTTCAGTTCGTCCAGAATCGCATCGATCGGAAGAAGCGTCATGAGAAACTTCTAGCACAGATTGCGCACGCGTCCAAGGTTGACTTTAAGTTCAACTTAATTTAGCAAGTGCTCTTCAGTGAAATTGAGGCGCCGCCCGGCGGCGGCCCCGACGATTGAACCCGAGGGAGGCAGCATGCCTAAGCGAACGGACATTCACAAGGTGTTGATCATCGGCTCCGGACCGATTGTGATCGGCCAGGCCTGCGAGTTCGACTACTCGGGGACCCAGGCCTGCAAGGCGCTGCGGCTGCTGGGCTACGAGATCGTGCTCGTCAACTCCAACCCGGCCACCATCATGACCGACCCCGGCATGGCGGACGCCACCTACATCGAGCCTCTCAACCTGCAGGTTCTGACCGAAATCATCGCCGCCGAGCGCCCCGACGCCATCCTGCCCAACCTGGGCGGCCAGACCGGCCTGAACCTCTCCTCGGAGCTGCACCGCACCGGTGTCCTCGACCGCTTCGGCGTCAAAGTGATCGGCGTCAACGTGGACGCCATCCATCGCGGGGAGGACCGCATCGCCTTCAAGGAGACCATGCACCGGCTGGGCATCGACATGCCGGCCAGCCAGGCCGTCACCAGCGTCGAGGAGGCCGAACGCGTGGCCGCCGAGCTGGGCTACCCCGTGGTGATCCGGCCGGCCTACACCATGGGCGGCACCGGCGGCGGCCTGGTCTACAACGCCGAAGAGCTCCGGATCGTCGCCGGCCGCGGGATTGCCGCCAGCCTGATCCACCAGATCCTGGTCGAAGAATCGGTGCTGGGCTGGGAGGAGCTCGAGCTGGAGGTCGTCCGCGACGCCAAGAACCGGATGATCACCGTCTGTTTCATCGAGAACGTGGACGCCATGGGGGTCCACACCGGGGACAGCTACTGCACCGCGCCGATGCTCACGATCGACCCGGCCCTCCAGAAGCGCCTCCAGGACTACTCCTACCGCATCGTCGAAGCCATCGAGGTCATCGGCGGCACCAACATCCAGTTCGCGCACGACCCGAAGACCGGTCGGGTGGTGGTGATCGAGATCAACCCGCGCACCTCGCGCTCGTCGGCCCTGGCCTCCAAGGCGACGGGCTTTCCCATCGCGCGGGTCTCGGCCCTGCTCGCCGGCGGTCTGACCATGGACGAGATCCCCTACTGGCGGGACGGAACCCTCGAAAAATACACCCCTTCCGGGGAGTACGTGGTGGTCAAGTTCGCGCGCTGGGCGTTCGAGAAGTTCAAAGGCATCGAAGACCGCCTGGGCACCCAGATGCGCGCGGTGGGGGAAGTGATGAGCATCGGCAAGAATTACAAGGAAGCCCTGCAGAAGGCCATCCGCAGCCTGGAGATCGGCCGCTACGGCCTGGGGTTTGCCCGGAACTTCCACGAGCTGCCGCTCGACACCCTGCTGGCCCTGCTGGCCGCGCCCACCAGCGAACGCCAGTTCATCCTGTACGAGGCGCTGCGCAAGGGCGCCGACGTCCAAAAGCTCCACGAGCTCACGCACATCAAGCCCTGGTTCATCGGGCAGATGAAGGAGCTGGTCGAGCTGGAGGAAGAGATCCTAAACTGCCGCGGCAGGGGGCTGCCCGACGACCTGCTGGTTCGCGCCAAGCAGGACGGGTTTTCAGACCGGTACCTCGCACAGCTGCTGAACCTGCCGGAATCGGGCGTCCGCGAGCAGCGCAAGCGCCTGGGCGTGGTGCAGGCCTGGGAGCCGGTTCCGGTCAGCGGCGTGGAGAGCGCGGCCTACTACTACTCGACCTACAACGCGCCGGACCGCGTGCCCGTCAGCGACCGCCGGAAGATCATGGTCCTGGGCGGCGGCCCGAACCGCATCGGCCAGGGCATCGAGTTCGACTACTGCTGCGTGCACGCCGCCCTGGCCATCCGCGAGGCCGGCTACGAGTCCATCATGGTCAACTGCAACCCGGAGACGGTGTCCACCGACTACGACACCTCCGACAAGCTCTACTTCGAGCCGCTGACCGTCGAGGATGTGCTGAGCATCTATGAAAAGGAGAAGCCCGAGGGCGTGATCGTGCAGTTCGGAGGGCAGACGCCGCTCAACATCGCCCGCGAGCTGGCCGAGGCCGGCGTTCGGATCCTGGGCACCACGCCCGACACCATCGACCTGGCCGAGGACCGCGACCGTTTCCGGAAGATCATGCAGTCCCTCGGCATCCCCATGCCTGAGTCGGGCATGGCCGCCAGCTGGGCCGAAGCGCGCGACATCGCCGCCCGCATCGGCTACCCGCTCATGGTGCGCCCCTCATATGTTCTCGGCGGCCGGGGCATGGAGGTCGTGCACGACGACGGCATGCTCGAGCGTTACCTGAACGCCGCAGTGGAACTCTCGCCGCAGCGGCCGGTGCTGATCGACAAATTCCTGGACAACGCCATCGAAGCCGAGGCCGACGCCATCGCCGACGGCCGCGATGCCTTCGTGCCGGCGGTCATGGAGCACATCGAACTGGCCGGCATCCACTCCGGGGACTCGGCCTGCGTGATCCCGCCGATCAGCCTCGCCCCCAAGCACATCGACATCATCCGGGAGTACACTCGGCGCATCGCCACCGAGCTGAAGGTGGTGGGCCTGATGAACATGCAATACGCGGTCTATGAGAACACCGTTTACGTGCTGGAGGCCAACCCGCGCGCCTCGCGCACCGTCCCGATCGTCTCCAAGGTCTGCGGGCTGTCCATGGCGCGCCTGGCCACGCAGGTCGTCCTGGGCCGGAGCATCGCCGAGCTGGGGCTCCGGGAGCCGCGCATCCTGCACTTCGGCGTCAAGGAGGCGGTCTTCCCCTTCAACATGTTCCCGGAGGTGGACCCGGTCCTCGGGCCGGAGATGCGTTCCACCGGCGAAGTCCTGGGCTTGTCCTACTCCTTCGGCCGGGCCTTTTTCAAAGCCCAGGAAGCCACCCAGACGACCCTGCCGCTCGCGGGCACCGTGCTGTTTACGATCGCCGACCGCGACAAGAACGCCGCCATCGAACCGGCCCGGCGCTTCCGCGAACTGGGCTTCCGGATCATGGCCACCGAGGGCACCCATGCCTTCCTGAAGGAGAAGGGCATCGACGCCGTCCCCGTCTCCAAGCTCAGCGTGAGCCGGCCCAACCTGGTGGACGCCATCAAGAGCGGACAGGTCCAGCTGCTCGTCAACACCCCGAGCGGCCGGAAAGGCTCGGCCGACAGCTCGAACATCCGCCGCGCGGCCATCAAGCACAAAATCCCCTACATCACCACCACGGCGGCGGCCATCGCCGCCGCCAAGGGCATCGCGGCCCGCCGGGAGGGGGACCCCAAGGTCCGCTCGCTGCAGCAGTATCACGCGGATATCCGATAACGAATGCGGTTCAGGGTGGCCGGTTCACGGTTCACGGTTGAAAAAAGGCCAGCCACACTGCCCAACCGTTGAACCGCTGAACCATCGAGCCTTTTTTCAATTCAACCAGATAGGAGTCCCCATGGGCGGCGTTTTCGGCATCGTATCGAAGGAAGACTGCGTCTCCGACCTGTTTTATGGCACGGACTACCACTCGCACCTCGGCACGCGCTACGGCGGGCTGGCGGTGCGCAACGCCGAAGGCATCGAGCGCTCCATCCACAACATTGAGAGCAGCTATTTCCGGACCAAGTTCGAGCCCGAGTTGGCAGGCTTCCACGGGGGCACCGGCATCGGAGTCATCAGCGACACCGACCCGCAGCCGCTCTTCATGGGCTCGCATCTGGGTACCTTCGGCATCGTCACCGTGGGCAAGATCAACAACATCGACGCCCTGGTGCAGCGGGCCTTCGACCGCCGGCGCTATTTCTCCGACACCACCGGCGGCACCATCAACCCCACCGAGGTGATGGCGACCCTCATCTGCGAGCAGGAGAACTTCGAGGACGGCATCCGCTGCGCACAGGAGGCCGTCCAGGGGTCCTGCTCGCTGCTGGTGCTGACCGAGAAGGGGGTCTACGCCGCGCGCGACCGTCTGGGCCGCACGCCGCTGGCCCTCGGCCGGCGCAACGGCGCCCTGGCGGTCAGCTCGGAGACCTGCGCCTTTCCCAACCTCGGCTTCGAAACCAAGCGCTTTCTCGGCCCCGGCGAAATCGTCTTCATGACCGCCGACGGTGTTGAAACCCGCGTGCCGCCGGGCCCGCGCATGCAGGTCTGCGCGTTTCTGTGGGTGTACTACGGCTACCCCGCCTCCGAGTACGAAGGCATCAACGTGGAGGAGACCCGCAACCGCTGCGGCGCCGCCCTCGCCCGCCGCGACGACACGGCCATCGACTGCGTGGCCGGCATACCGGATTCGGGCATCGGGCACGCCATCGGCTACGCCACCGCGCGCCACATCCCTTACCGGCGCCCGTTCGTCAAGTACACGCCCACCTGGCCCCGCAGCTTCATGCCCCAGAACCAGCACATGCGCGACCTGGTCGCACGCATGAAGCTGATCCCGATCCGCAAGCTGATCGACGGCAAGCGGCTGCTTTTCTGCGAGGATTCCATCGTCCGCGGCACCCAGCTGCAGGACACCATCCAGGTCCTGCACGACTGCGGCGCCCGGGAAGTCCACATGCGGCCGGCCTGTCCGGTGCTGATCTACCCCTGCGAGTTCATCAACTTCTCCACCTCGCGCTCCACCCTGGACCTGGCGGGCCGCAAGGCCATTCAGGACCTGGTAGGCAGCGAGCCCTCGGACCTCTCCGTTTACGCGCGCGCCGGCAGCGAGCAGAACCTGGCCATGATCGAGGGCATCCGGCGGCGGCTGCGCCTGACCACCCTTAAATACCAGCGCCTGGACGATCTCGTGGCCGCCATCGGCTTGCCGAGGGAAAAGGTGTGCACGCACTGCTGGGATGGATCGAGCTATTTTTGACGGCCGCTCGACAAAGGCCGCGGGGTCTTGCCGCTGCGGACGGCAGCCGGGTGGGACGGTTTTTATTGCTACGGCAAGTAAATATATCGAATACCATCAACTCACGCAGAGGTGGAGCGGGGGAAGCCGGTTCGGATCCCCCCCTTTTTTTTCGCTTGATTTTCAGCTCCGCTCGGTCTATTGCACCCAATCAGGTTCAGGCGCTCCAAGGGGTCGGCGGCCGTCTGCCGCCGGGAATCGCCGTCGGATAGACGATTCCGCCCCGAACACGGAGCTTAAAAGGGAACCTCGTGCGAATCGAGGACGGGCCCGCCGCTGTGACCCTCGCCGTCCGCATCCCAGGATGCCGACGGAGCCCTTTCAGCCCAAGACGCCACTGCACGGAAGTTCGGGTGCGGGAAGGCCGCTGAAAGAGAAGGGAAGTCAGAAGACCTGCCTGAACAATCACTTCGTCTCCGTGGACCGAGAATTGTTCAGCGATCGTCAGGAGTTTTCCTGAATCCCGGATCGAGCCAATTTCGGTCCGGGATTTTTTTGTTCAGCGGTGCCGGTTCCCGAATCGAAGCCGCTGCGGACGATCCATGCAAAACCGGCTGTTCAACATCCTCAAGATCGCGGCCATCGCCGCCGGGCTGGCACTCCTGGCCGGTTCGCCGGCGGATGCGAAATTTGTGACCGACCAGGCCGGGCGCCGGGTGGAGATCCCCGATCGCCCCCAGCGGGTCGTGTCGCTGGCGCCCAGCATCACCGAAATCGTTTTTGCCCTCGGTCGGGAACAGATCCTGAAGGGCGTGACATCCTACAGTGACTTCCCGCCGGAGGCCTCGGGCCTGCCTCGCGTCGGCTCCTACGTCCGCCTGGATCTGGAGCGCATCATCGAGCTGCGCCCCGACCTCTGCATCGCCGTCAAGGACGGGAACCCGAAGGCGGCGGTCGACCGCCTGCAGGCGCTGGGGGTGCCGGTCTACGCGTTGGACCCGCGCAGCGTGCCCACGGTCATCCAGGCGATCCTCGAAATGGGCGCCATGCTCAACGCCGAGGACCGGGCCGAACGCCTGGTGCGGGAGATGCGCTCCCGGATCGACCGCGTCACGGCCAAGCTTGTCGGGACCGGCCACCGGCCCCGTGTTTTCTTCCAAATCGGCGACGCACCGATCGTGTCCGTCGGGACGAACACCTTTGCCCACGAGCTCATCGGCCTGGCCGGAGGGCACAACGTCGCCGCCGGCAGCGCCGCTTATCCGCGTTTCAACCGTGAGCAGGTGCTCGCGCTCGCCCCCGATGTCATCGTCATCAGCTCCATGGACCGGGCGGGTTCCATCGAGCGGACCCGGCAGGAGTGGGGCCGCTGGCCGAGCGTTCCGGCCGTCCGAAGCGGCCGCATCCATCTGGTGGACTCGGACATCTTCGACCGCCCGTCCCCGCGGCTCGTCGAGGGGCTCGAGCAGCTCGCGGGGTTCATCCATCCGGAGATTTTCGGAGGCTTTAAATGACGGTGTCATCCGCGCCGCTGATCAAACGCCTGCTGCTGGCCGCGGCGTCGCTGTCGGTCGTCCTGGCGGCCGCCCTGGTGGCGGCCCTCTCCAGCGGGTCGGGCGGCGATGGAATCCTCCGCTCCTTGTCGGTCGTGACCGGGCAAGGGGCGCCGGACCCCGCGCTGGAAACGATCGTCTGGCGCATCCGTCTGCCCCGGGCGCTGCTGGCGGCTCTGGCCGGGGGCGCGCTGTCGCTGGGCGGCCTCGTTTTCCAGGCCCTGCTGCGCAACCCGCTGGCGGAGCCCTACATCCTGGGGATTGCCGGCGGTTCGGCCATCGGCGCTATCATAGGCATCCTGCTCGGGCTGTCCCACTTCCCCGGGGTGAGCCTCTGCGCATTTCTGGGCAGCCTGGCGACCCTGGTGCTGATCGTGGCGATGTCCACCGGCCAGTCCCTGGTGAAGAAAGACGCCCTGCTGCTCTCAGGGGTCATGGTGAACGCGTTTTGCGCGGCGGTCATCATGTTCCTGGTGTCCATGACGCAGGATGCCCGCCTGCACAACATCATCTTCTGGCTGATGGGCGATCTTTCCTCGGCCGACGGCCGAGCGGTTGCGACCCTCGCCGCGATCCTCGCCCCCTGCTTCGGGGGAATCTTTCTGTTCTCGCACGCGATGAACCTGCTTCTGATGGGAAACGATATGGCGCGAAGCATGGGGCTGCACCTCCGGTCGGTGACCGCGGCCCTGCTGGTGGTCACCTCCCTGATGGTGAGCGCCGTCGTCAGCTACAGCGGGCTCATCGGCTTCGTCGGCCTGGTGATACCGCACCTGCTGCGTTTTGTCTGGGGCCCGGACCACCGGGTGCTGGTGCCGGCCTGCATTCTCGGCGGCGGGGCGTACCTGACGGCCTGCGACATCCTGGCGCGGTCGCTTCCGGATCAGGGCGAAATGCCCGCCGGGGTCATCACGGCCCTGATCGGGGCCCCCCTGTTCATCTTTCTGCTGAAGAAGACTCGGCGATGAAGACGGCCATCGAAACAAACGATCTGAGTCATGCGTTCGGAGGCCGGCCGGTGATCGACCGCGTGAGCCTCACGATCGCCGCCGGTGATTTTTTCGTCATCATCGGGCCCAACGGCTCCGGCAAAACCACGCTGATGAAGCTCATGTGCGGCATCTTGAATACGGGCCCGGGGCGAATCGCCATTTTTGGAAGAGACCTCCGCAGCTATTCGCACCGCTCCCTGGCGCGCACGATCGCCTATGTCCCCCAGACCCTGGAGGTGAGCTTCCCGTTCACGGTGCAGGAGGCCGTTCTGCTGGGGCGCACCCCGCACCAGAACCTCCTGGGCATCCCGCGCGAAGCGGATCTCGAGGCCGCCCGCCGGGCGATGGCCACCACCGGGGTGGAGCACCTCGCCGATCGAAAGCTCGACCAGCTCAGCGGCGGGGAACAGCAGCGGGCTTCGATCGCCAGAGCGCTGTGCCAGGAGCCGGACATCATCCTCCTGGACGAGCCGACGGCGTCTCTGGATCTCTCCCACCAGCTGCGCCTGATGGACCTGATGGAGGCCCTGAAGCAGGAAAAGGCGGTGACCGTGGTCATGGTCTCCCACGACGTCAACCTGGCGGCGATGTACGCCGATCGGCTGCTGCTGCTCAGCAACGGTAAAATCGCCGAACTGGGGCCGCCCGCGGACGTGTTGACTCCCCGCAGCCTGGAGGCGGCCTACGGCTGCCGACTGATGGTGGACGAAAGCCCTTTCGGCGGCTGGCCGAGGGTCACGCTGGTACCGGGCAAGTTCCGACTTTAGCCGGGTGCCTGCGTGCCGTGTTTTCGCCGGACAGAAGATTAGATAGAGCCGACCGTCCGCCCGGCGGTGGAGGCTGCGCTCACCCCACAGGAGGAGGTCCGTGATGAGGAGGAATTGGATGGCCGTTTTTCTGCTGCTGATGCTGATTTCCCCATTGGCCGCAACCGCCCAGACCAACCGGGACGACGACCGTCCGCCCGCTGCGTTGCCGGAAGTGGTGGTGACCGGGACGCGGACCGCCGAGGAAATCCAAAAAGTCCCCGCCAGCATCAGCGTCATCACCGCGGCGGACATTCAGCGCTCGAGCGCCAAAACGGCGGTCGACCTTCTGCGCCGGGAGGAAGGGGTGGTCGTGCGGGACCTTCTCGGCAACGGAAAGGCGGCCCAGGTGGATTTGCGCGGGTTCGGCGAGACCGCCTCGTCGAACACCCTGGTGTTGGTGGACGGCCGACGCACCAACGAGATCGACCTCAGCGGCGTGGACTGGGCCCAGATCCCGGTGGAGCAGATCGAACGGATCGAAGTCCTCCGCGGGCCGGGCTCGGTGCTCTATGGGGACAACGCCGCCGCCGGCGTGATCAACATCATCACCAAGTCGCCGTCCGGAAAACTCACTGCCGGCGGGGGCATCGTCCTGGGCAGCTACGACCGGTACCGGGTCGATGCCCAGGCCGGCGGCGGGTACGGCCGGACGGCGGTTTCCTTTTACGGCAGCCACGAGGACAGCGACGGGTACCGCGACAACAACGACTACCGGGCCGACGATTTCGGCGGCAAAGCGGCCTGGGATGCGACGGACCGCATCCGGCTCAACCTGTCGGGGTCCTATCACGAGGACAGCTTCGGCCTGCCGGGCGCCCTGACCAAGGCGGAGGTCGATGCCGACCGCAGACAGACCGTCAACCCGGACGACGAGGGCAGCACCCGGGACTATTTCGTCAAAGCCGGTCTTGACTGGGACCTCCGAACGCTCGGGCAGCTGTTGGCCGACGTCTCCTACCGGGACCGCTCCGGGGACTCCAAGTTCCCGGACGCCTTCTTTCCCTTCAAAAACGACTTCGACACCGAGACGCTGGGCTTCACGCCGCGCTATGTGTTGCAGGGAAACGTTTTCGACCGCACCAACAAGCTGATCGCGGGGGTGGACCTGTACCACACCCAACAGGACAAC
>Ga0316605_10002251_pt1 | contig 10992 bp, 5 predicted proteins | sample OWC_soil_day20_n_FD_207666 | JGI IMG/M metagenome (GOLD analysis project Ga0316605, IMG submission 207666) | Wetland soil microbial communities from Old Woman Creek delta, Ohio, United States - OWC_soil_day20_noCT | ecosystem: Environmental > Terrestrial > Soil > Wetlands | place: USA: Ohio... | reverse complement strand
GACAATACCCACCACCTTGCCCGACTTGTCGATGACCGGCAGACCGGAAATGCGGTGCTGGCGGGTAATCTCGATGACGTCGCGCACGGTCATCAGCGGCGACACGGTGATCGGGTCGCGCAGGATGCCGGATTCGAAACGCTTGACCTTGGCCACTTCGGCAGCCTGCGCCTTGGCGGAAAGGTTCTTGTGGATGATGCCGATCCCCCCTTCTTGAGCCAGCGCGATGGCCAGGCGGCCTTCGGTCACCGTGTCCATGGCGGCGGACAGCAACGGCAGGTTCAGAGTAATGTTGCGGGTTAGCCGGGTAGACAGGCTGACATCGCGCGGCAGGATTTGGGAATGGGCGGGGACGAGCAGGACGTCGTCGAAAGTCAGGGCTTTTTGCAGAAGTCGCATGGCCTTTGATCCAAGGTCACAAAATCGTATTATACAGAAAACCTCGTGAACTCCGGATGACCATGAAGCCAGTCCTTATTTTTACCCTAATTTTCGCGTCGACCGCAGCGGCCGTTTCGGCTCAGGCTCAGACCTACCAATGGAAGGACAGCAACGGCCGCACGGTGATTTCGGACACCCCGCCACCAGGCAGCGCCCGCGACGCGCGCACCATGGGCGGCGCCGTTCCCGGTTCGACCAGTGCCACCGGCAAACCGTCGGAAGCGCCGAAAAGCTTTGCCGAGAAGGACATGGAATTCCGGAAACGGCAAATGGAGTCGACCGAGAAGGCCGACAAGGAAGCCAAGGAAAAGGCCGCCGCCAAGGAAAAAAAAGACAGCTGTGACCGCGCAAAACGCCAATTGGCCGCACTGGAAAGCGGCCAACGTGTATCCACCACCGACGCCAACGGCGAACGCCGTTTCATTGACGATGCCGAGCGTCAGCAGGAAATCGAGCGCTCCCGCAAATTCGTTGCCGAAACCTGCAAATAAACTACTGGGCGATCAAGCCTCGGCAGCGTCGCTATCTCCGGCGCCCTTCTTCATGACCTTGCCTTCGGCCGCCCGCTGCTTGCGCACCTCTTTCGGGTCGGCGATCAGCGGCCGGTAGATTTCCACGCGATCCCGGTCGCGCAATACGGTATCCGGCTTGGACAGTTTGGCATACACGCCGAACTTGTTTTTCTTCACGTCGATTTCCGGATGCTTGTCGAGCAGACCGGAGGCCTCCAGCGCCTGCATCAGGGTCGCCCCGGCCGGCAACTTGACGCTGACCAGAGCCTGCTGATCGGGTAAGGCATAACACACTTCGACAGTGATCGTTTCAGCCATAGCTGGCTCCGTAAACTTGGGTGGCGCGGCGCACGAAGGCGTCCACAAAGGTGTTGGCAATATGACTGAATACCGGCCCGATCACCTTTTCAAAAAGCTTGCTGGAAAACTCATAGTGCAGTTGAAACTCGATCTTGCAGGCATTGTCGGCCAGTGCCTTGAAATGCCACGAACCTTCCAGCCGGCGAAACGGGCCGTCGACCAGACGAATCTTCATCAGGGTCGGCTGTTCCTTGTCGTTTTCCGTGGTGAAACAGGATTTGACGGCATGGTAATTGATGTGCAGCGTGGCCACCGTCTTGTGCTCGTCGCGAAACTTGAGCTCGGTCTGACTGCACCAGGGCAGGAATGCCGGGTAATCCTCGCAGCGATCCACTAACTCGAACATGCGGGCGGCCGATTGTTCAATCAGTACTGTTTTTTCGACCAGAGCCATGCGGCAGCAGCGTTCCTGTATCCTGTAAAATAGCCATTTTAATGGATCAGTCGCAGCATGAGCATCACGGTCAACAAAAAAGCCATTCATGAATACTTCGTCGAGGAGAGACATGAGGCCGGGATCGCCCTTGAGGGATGGGAGGTCAAGGCCATCCGCGCCGGCCGGATGAACATCAAGGAATCCTACGTCATCATCAAGAGTGGCGAAATTTTCCTGATCGGCATGCACATCACGCCGCTGGCCACTGCCTCCACGCACATCCACCCCGATCCGACGCGCACCCGCAAATTGCTGCTGCACGCCAACGAGATCGGCAAACTGATCGGTAAAGTCGAACGGGCCGGTTACACGTTGATCCCGCTTGACCTGCACTTCACCCGCGGCCGCATCAAGCTGGAAATCGGCCTGGCCAAAGGCAAGAAGCAGCACGACAAGCGCCAGGACGAGCAGGAAAAGGACTGGAATCGGGAAAAGGAACGGTTCCTGAAAGAGCGGCAGCGCTAAAAAGTCACCCGGTTAGAAAACTGCTATCGGCACCCCGGCACTGCACGATTCGTCACCATGGCAGGCGGGTTGCTTCAAACCACCAGAAAATCATCTGCCGACAAGGTTGGCCGACCGGCAATGACGGCAACCAGGGCCGTCGTAACGCCGCCAAGGCCGTCTGGGTCGTAATAGAGGTTGCCGGTATCAGTTTCGTACACGATGCGGTCGCTGGCATCGCCTGCCCGCCCGCTGGTGCCGCTGGAAAACTGGCTTGTGCTCAAGCGAGTTTGGCCGGACAGTGCGGCGTAGGAAAAATCGTCCAGGCGGATGCGGTCGACGGCCGGATTGAAATCGGTAATCCGGTCGAAACTTGCGGTACCGGCCGCCTGCGCGAAGTGGAAAATGTCGTTGCCGGCACCGCCGGTCATGGTATCCCGCCCCGCCCCACCGTTCAGCACGTTGTTCCCAGCATTGCCGATCAGGTGGTCGCCATAGGCCGAACCGTCCAGGTTGGCGATGGCAACCAGCATGTCTGAACCGGAAGCGCCGGTATCCTGCCATGTACTGATGCGTAGGTCGGCTTGGACCCCGCCTGCGGCATAACGGTAACTGGTGGTGTCGGCGCCGCCAGCGCCGATCAGCACACTGTCGCCTGAACCGGAGTAAAGCAGGTTGTTGCTGGCGTTGCCCATCAACAGGGTCATGCCACCATACAGGATGCGTCCGTTCTCGATGTTTTCCGGCAGGAAATAGTTGAACATAGTGAAAAATACCGTGTCGTTTCCACCACCGGCCGATTCGACGACGCGGTCGGCATTGCTATCGAGCCAATACAGGTCGTTGCCGCCCCCCCCGACCAAGGTATCCGCCCCGCTGCCGCCGTTAAGTGAATTGGCTCCTGCGTTGCCGGTCAGGCGATCGGCGTAATTGCTACCGAGCAGGTTCTCAATGCCGTTCAGCACATCGCTGCCGCCGCCACCGGTGGCCTGCCGCACACCGACCCCCAGGTTTGCGGCGACGGCGGCCAAAGCATTGGCATAGCTGGCACTATCGACCCCATCGCCGCCGGCCAAGCTGTCGTTGCCGGCACCGCCGAGCAGCGTATCGTCCCCCCCCCCACCACTCAAGGTGTCGTTACCCTGCCCGCCATTCAAGCTATTGCCCTGCGCATTGCCAATCAGCCGGTCGGCACCGCTGCCGCCCACGGCATTCTCAATATAGGCGCCCCAAGCGATGGCCAGGTTGCCGCTACCGTCATAGACCCGCTCGCCACGACTGTCGTATCCCCCAAGACCGGCACCGGCATCGATGCGCAGACTGCTGAAGTGGCCGGGATTGAGGTCGATGGTACAGGCCGCACTGAAGTTACCGGCGAACAGGGTGTCGGTACCCCCGGCATCCCACAGAGTCATGACGAAGGGTGTCGATGACCTGAAAGTGTAGGTATCGTTGCCGCTCCGATAACTGCGGTTGGCGCCATACAGATGCTGGATAGCGGCGATGTCGTAAAGCATCGGCGTCGATGGCATGGCATATTGCGCGGTACCGTTGTCGTCGTAGCCGAGCAGGTAGGCGGGATGCTCGGTATAGGACATTACGCTGTAACGCGTCGAATCGTATGCCGAAGGCAGTACCGCATCGCCTGCGAAGGGGTGCTTCAAGCCGAGGGCGTGACCGATTTCGTGGACCAGCGCCATGAAGTCGTAGGAACCGGCCCACCAGTTGCCGGACAGGCTCCTTTGGTTTAACCACACGTCGCCGCCAGGCGCCCACATAGCATAGGGCGAGTAGGTCCAGCCCCACCAGCCGGCCATATCAGGATGATCGACCAGGGCGAAGCGGATGTCGCCGACCGCGCCAGTCGTTTCACCGATTTCATGGAAAGTCAGGTCCGCGACAGACGACCATTGGGTCAGCGCCCGGCGCGCGGCGTTCTGCATGGTGGTCGAAAGGGCTGCCACCACATAGCCGGGCTCGTCGTAGCTCGAGTAACGTCCACCGGAATCGGCGTACCAGACGGCGTCGACCGCAGCAAAGCTGTAGCCGACGGTAGCGCCACGACCGACACTCCCCCCCCATTTGGCGGCATCGAGCAAGGCGTCGATGGCGACCTTGCCGGTCGGGGCGACCGGCGAAACCGCCATCGAGTCGAACGGGCTAGTCATGGCGCAGGGGCCGGGTCATCGAGATCAAACCACCCAGAAATCGGCACTGGTCATCGCCAGCCCCGTGGCCAGCTTGGCGAACTGGATAGCCGCACCGGAACCGCTGCCATCGGCGTCATAGAACAGCTTGCCGGTATCGGTTTCGTAAATGAGATAGTCGTTGCTGTCCACCGCCGTACCGGTCGTATTCTTGACGAAATTGGCCGACGACAGCGCGCCGGTTGCCGTCAGTTTGGTGAAGATGGCATTTTCCAGGCGAATGGTGTCGTCGATAACGCTGAAGTCGCTGATCGTGTCGAGATTGGTCGTTGCACTCAAAGACTTGTCGAACAGGAAGCTGTCGGCCGCGGCACCGCCGGTCAATGTATCGTTACCAGTACCACCAGCCAACGTATTGGCGGCTGAATTGCCGGTCAGCTTATCGTTGTAGTTGCCGCCGAATAGATTCTCGATGGAAGCGAAGGTATCGCTGCCCGAACCGCCTGTCGCCTGAGCAGACGCACTGGCCAGGCTGGCGGTGACCGCAGCACCGGCATAGAGGTAAGAAGCCGTGTCGGTTCCGCTACCACCGTTCAGGACATTGTTGCCGGCGCCGGCATACAAGGTATTGCCCAGGGCATTCCCGGTCAAACTGGCGGTTGTGCCGACGACGATTCGGCCATTCTCAACATTGCTGGCCAAAGTATGTGCGGACACATACGAGTAGACCGTGTCAGTGCCGGCAGACAGTACCTCGACCACGCTGTCGCCGCTGGCGTCCACGGAGTAGACGTCGTCGCCGAGCCCCCCTGTCATGGTGTCCACACCGCTGCCGCCGTTCAACTGGTCGTTGCCATTGTTGCCGTAAAGTGCGTTATTCAGGGTGTTGCCGACAATCGAACGACCGGTCGCCGTATTGATGCGCAGATTTTCCAGATTGCCGCCCAAAACGAAATCGACAGTGGTGTACACGGTATCGGTACCGGCCGAAGCACTTTCGATCACCTTGTCGCCCGACGTCGAATCGACGTAATAGACATCATTGCCGGCCCCGCCAGTCAGGCTGTCGCTGCCGACACCGCCGTCCAGTGTGTCGTCGCCCAGGCCGCCGGAGATGGTGTCGTTGCCGGCCATGCCGTTGAGCAGATTGTTGCCGCTGTTGCCGGTCAAACCATTATTCAAATCGTTGCCGTTTCCAGTCAGGTTGGCAACGCCTTCCTGAAGCAGATTTTCAATATATGAACCAAGCGTAAAGCTGACCCGCGCATGGACGAAGTCCAAGGCCCCCGCATACTGCCCAAGGTCGATACCCGACGCTCCGCCAGCGACAACATTGTTGTCGGTTTCGGTCACTATATCGAGCACGTCATCGACGTAATACACGTCGTTGCCCGCACCGCCGGCCATGGTATCCCGACCGACGCCGCCGTCGAAGATATTGTCGGCAGTGTCGCCGGCCAGGGAGTCGGCGTAGGCGCTACCGGTCAGGTTTTCGACATCGACCAGGGTATCGCTGCCGTTGCCGGTGGCCTGGCCGGAACTCAAATTGACCGTCACGCCCCGGGTGGCGGTGTTGTAGGTAACGGTATCGATCCCGTCGCCGCCGGCCAGCACGTTGTTGCCGCCGTTGCCGATGAGCAGGTTGTCGCCGGTATTGCCGGTGGCGTTGATATTTTCGTAGCCGGTCAGCTCGATTTCCTCGATATTGTTGCCGAGGACAAAATTTCCCATTGCACTGACCCGGTCCGTCCCTTCGCCTCCGTCCTCGATCACCACGTCGCCACTGCTGTCGACGATATAGATATCGTTGCCGGCCCCGCCATCCAGCGTGTCGGCCCCGGTGCCGCCGTTCAAGGTGTTGTCTGCGGCATTGCCGTTGATTTCATTGGCCAGGTTGTTGCCGGTGCCACTAACTGCGGTACCGCCCAGGGTCAGATTTTCCAGATTGGCGGCCAGACTGTGGTTGAGGCTGGCGACAACGCTGTCGATTCCCTCGTTGGACGATTCGACGCACAGGTCGCCGCTCTCCCCCACGTAGTAAGTATCGTTGCCGTCGCCGCCGGCCATGGTGTCGGTGCCGCCGGCCCCATCGAGGACATTGTCGCCATCGTTGCCGGTGAAATAGTTGTTCAGGCTGTTGCCGACGGCGTAGAGGAAGTTCACATCGAAATAGTTGATGTTTTCGACATAATTCGGCAACACATAACCGTTGATTCCGGCGCCGCCCACCGCGTAGATCACGTCGGTTCCTTGCCCCGACAATTCGGTGACGACGTCGTCCAGGCTATCGACGTAGTACAGGTCGTTGCCCGAACTACCGACCAAGGTATCCCGGCCGCCGTTGCCCTTGAGCAGATCGTCGCCGGCCAGACCGCTCAGCAGGTTATTGCCGCTGTTGCCGACCAGTTGATTCGACAGCGTGTTCCCGGTCCCATTCAAATTGGCCGAGCCTTGCAGCAGCAAGTGTTCGACGTTGCCGACCAGGGTGTAGGTGATGGTGCTTTCAACCAGATCGTTGCTGCCTTCGCTGACCAGTTCGCTGACCACATCCCCCGCATTATCGACCCGGTAAGTATCGTCGCCGGCGCCGCCGCCCATCGTATCGAGGCCCAGGCCGCCATCCAGCGTATCGTTGCCGAGACTGCCGAGCAGGCTGTCGTTGCCATCGCCGCCGGCCAACGAGTCGTTGCCCGCCCCCCCGTTCAGGGTGTCGGCGCCGGCCAGACCTGACAACACATTGGCCCCGGCATTGCCGAGCAGAATGTTGCCCAGGCTATTGCCGGCCCCGTTGATATCCGAAGTGGTTTCGAGCGTCAGGTTTTCCACTTCATCGGGCAGGGTGTAGGTGACGCTGGCGTAGGCGATATCGGTGCCCTCGCCGCTCTCCTCGACGAGGTCGTCTTCGGTCGAATCCACCTTGTAGGTATCGTTGCCACCGAGACCGATCATCACGTCGACGAAGGCGCCGCCGTCGAGGACATTGTTGCCGTCGTTACCTTCGATGATATTGGACAGCGAATTGCCGGTCCCGTTGATATTGGCGCTGCCCAGCAGTTTCAGGTACTCGACGTTCTTGGCCAGGATATAACCGCTGACCGTGGTGAACAGCGTATCGCTGCCCTCGCCGAAGTTTTCGGTGACGACATCGGACAGCGAATCGACATAATAGAAATCGTCGCCCTTGCCACCGAGCAAGGTGTCGTTGCCGGCGTCGCCATCGAGCACGTTGTTCAGCGAATTGCCGGTGATGGTGTTGTCCAGCGCGTTGCCGTAGGCATCGAGCGCAGTTGTTCCGGTCAACTCCAGTTTTTCGACAAAATCGGGCAGGACGAAGGAGGTCAGCGAAGTGCGTACGGTATCGGTGCCGGCCGCGCTCGCTTCGGTGACCACGTCGCTGGCGTCGTCGACCACGTAGATGTCGTTGCCGTTGCCGCCGATCAGCGTATCCGCCCCGCTGCCACCGTCCAGCACATTGGCCGCCGAATTGCCGGTCAGTGTGTTGTTCAGCGTATTGCCGGTGCCATTCAATGCAGCTAAGCCGATCAGGGTCAGGTTTTCGACTTGAGCCGCCAAGGCCGAGATGCTGACCGAAGCCTGTACCGTATCGGTCCCTTGCCCGGACGATTCGCTGACCACATCCAGCACATTGTCGACGACGTAGCCGTCGTTGCCCGCCCCCCCGATCAGCGTATCCGCCCCGCTGCCGCCATTCAGCACGTTGCTGGCGGCATTGCCGGTCAGCGTATTGGCCAGGCCATTGCCGGTGCCGTTGATCGAGGCGCTGCCGGTCAACAGCAGATTTTCAACAAAACCGTAGGTCGCATCGCCGCTCAGTGTATAGCTGACGCTGGCCCGCACCGTATCGCTCCCGCCGTCGGCAAGTTCGATCGTCTGGTCGTCGGCGCTGTCCACCTCAAGGCTGTCGTCGCCGGCGCCGCCGGTCAGCGTATCGCTGCCGCCACCACCATTCAGCGTGTCGTTGCCGCTGCCGCCATCCAGGCTGTCGTTGCCAACATTGCCGAGCAGCCGGTTATCCGAGGCATTGCCCGTACCGGTCGCCCCGCCAGCGCCGGTAAATTCGAGATTTTCGACTTCGAAAGCGCCGGCCAGCGAATAGCTAGCGGTCGCTATGCGGATAGTGTCGTTGCCTTCATCGGAGAGTTCGAGCACCGTATCGGTCGCATCGATTACGTAGATATCGTCGCCCTGGCGCCCTTCCAGCAGGTTGCTACCGGCGTTGCCGTAGATCGTGTTGTTCAGCCCGTTGCCGCTTCCCTGCAGGTTGTCGCTACCGGTCAGTTCGAGGATTTCGACATTGGCGGCCAGCGCCGTGACGCCGATCGAGCTGCGGATGGTATCGGTGCCGCCATTGCTCCCTTCGCTGACCACATCGCCGCTGGCATCGACGACATAGGTGTCGTTGCCGGCCCCGCCGCTCATCGCGTCGTTACCAGCCTTGCCGTCGAGTTGGTTGTTCTGCGCATTGCCGGTCAAGGTATTGGCCCGGGCATTGCCCACTGCATCGAGAGCACCGCCCACCAGCGTGATGTTCTCGATACTGGTTTCGGCCAGGGTGTAACTGGCCGAGGCGAATATGCTATCGACCCCCTGCCCTTCGGCTTCGACGAAACTGTCGCCGCTACCGTCATAGACATAGGTGTCGTTACCATAACCGCCAAGTAACGAATCGACCCCGCCAGCGCCGTCCAGCGTGTCGTTGCCGGCCCCACCTTCCAGCGTGTCGGCGGCTGAACCGCCGGCCAGCCAGTCGTTGCCGGCCAGGCCGAGCACATGGACCGACTGGACGGCATCGGCGACCTTCAGCGTATCGCCGCTGGCGGTGCCGGTCAGTTCGACGCCGCCGGTCTTGCGGCCGTCGGCATCGTAGTGCTGGGCGAAAAGGCCGCTGTCGTTGTAGAAAATGGTGAAGCTGCCATCGTCGGCGACGCTGATCGAAGGTGCCGTCTGGTAGCCGCCGACCGTCGAATTGACGATGAAGGCGTCGGTCGTGGCGCTGCCGTCATTGGCAAAAACCCGCGCATAGACATCCGCCTGGCTGGAAGTGGTATGCGTCCAGGTAATGACGAACCCTCCGCCGGGCAAGGCGGCAAGCTGCATGCCGTTCTGGTCGAAGGCGGTGCCCCCGGTAACGTCGATCTCGGTCACGTTGACCGCGACCCAGTCGTTGCCGCTGTGGCTATAGACCCGGGCTGCGATATCGTAATTGCTGCCGTTGTAAATACTCCAGGCCGCCAGCATGTCGCCGTTGCCCAGAACGCAAACGTCGACGTCATTGATCCCCTGGTTGTCGGCGATGGCATCGTTCAACTGGAACGGATTGCCGACGGCAAGGCCGGCCGCCGTGTAGCGTTGCGCCTCAGCCCAGTACTCCCAGCCGCCCGGCATGTTGGCATTGACTGCACTGTCGCCGGACATGACCAGATAGCCGCCATCGGCCAGCGCGGTAAAGGCATAGGGCTGGGTAGTAGTCAGCGACGTCGTCGACGTCTCGTTGCCGCTGCCGTCGTAGTTGACGGCAACCAGCGGGTTAGGATAGCTGCCGTTCTGGCAATAGAGCACCGTGAAGCCGCCGGCATCGAGTTCGCTGACTTCGACATGCAGGTAGCTGCTGTTGTCCGGCTGGGCCGGAGCGACGCTGAACGGATTTGCCCCGACCACGGCACCATTGGCATCGAGCAGGCGACCGAAGATTTCGTACTCGTAGCCCCCCGGGCCGCCACTATCGGCATCGTAGCCGGTCGTCCAGACGACGGCATAGCCGTCGCCACGACGGACCAGATCGATCTGGCCGTTATTGAGATAGCTGTTACCGCTTGCCGGAAACTCGCCGACCGTGGCCACGTTGCCCAAGGGCCGGCCCCGCTCGTCGACGCGCAGGGCAAACAGACCAGTGACGCCGCCTTCGCTGCCTTGCCAGACCACCAGGGTGCTGCCGTCGGCCAGTGCCATCGATTTCGACGCCGCGGACCAACCGCCTTGGGAATTGACCCGGTTCGCCGTGTTGACCGCAGCCAGTGTGTCGATGGAGACCGTGGTGTTGGCAAACTGCACGGTCTGGATGCCGTCCAGCACATCGGTCCCGTCGCCGCCATCGGACACCGCCGCGTGGCGGACGGTGATGGCGCCATTGGCGTCCACCCCGAACACGTACTCGGCCAGGTCACTGGAGAACCTGGCCTTGTCGTTGCCGCGCCCGCCCTCCAGCGTATCGTCGCCGCCGGCGCCGGTCAGCGTGTTGGCCAGGTTGTTACCGATCAGCGTGTTGCTCAGCGTATTGCCCTCGCCGGTCGTCGCCGCATCGGTCAGCACCAGTCTTTCGATACTGCTTTCGGGCAGCACGTAATCGATAGCCGAAGTGATCTGGTCGTCGCCTTCGCCGTCGTTTTCGACGATGGCGTCGTCGGCGTCGCCGCTGGCCACGACATAGACGTCGTCGCCGGTGCCGCCTTCCAGGCTGTCGGTGCCGGCGCCGCCGCTCAGAGTATCGGCGCCGCTGCCACCAGTCAGCGTATCGGCGGCGGCTCCGCCGGTCAGATTGTCGTTGCCGCCCTCGCCGGCGAGGATTGCCGACTGCAAGGCCCCGGCCGCCGAAATGCTTTCCGCCGCCGCCCCGCCGGTGATGCTGATGCCG
>Ga0316605_10002248_pt1 | contig 10998 bp, 4 predicted proteins | sample OWC_soil_day20_n_FD_207666 | JGI IMG/M metagenome (GOLD analysis project Ga0316605, IMG submission 207666) | Wetland soil microbial communities from Old Woman Creek delta, Ohio, United States - OWC_soil_day20_noCT | ecosystem: Environmental > Terrestrial > Soil > Wetlands | place: USA: Ohio... | reverse complement strand
ACATTACAGCTGCCATGCAGAATATTGATGTGGCAAACCGTGCATTGAAAGTGACCCGCCGGGAGAGAAATATGGACGTAGATGTTTCACTCGAAGTCAGCCATAATGCTCAGGTTAAAAATGAAGAAGCACCAGCTCCGTCATATTCGGGAATAACAGCCGGTATAGCTATTCCATTGCAGTTTTCACGATTCAATAAAGGAGCAATTCTTGCAGCAAAACGGCGCACGGAACAGGCAGCTATAGAATACGATGGGGCGGTATTGCAAGTGCAGAATGAAATATTAAAAGCGTATCATCAATATCAATCGCTGACTCAGCAAGTAGGCCATTATGAAAACGGAATGCTGGAACAAGCCAATCAGGTGTTGAAAGGTAAAATATACAGTTATAACCGTGGGGAAGTATCATTACTAGAAGTACTCAATGCCCAACGTACTTACGATGATGTACAAGCTCTTTATTATGAGACACTATTTAATTATGCATCAGCATTGGTAGAACTGGAAAAGAGTGCCGGTATATGGGATATTAAATTGTAATCCTTTATTTCTCATTATATTAAAGCGCCTGTTCAGTAAGTTTGCTGAGCAGGCGCATGTTGTTATAGCTGTGAAACATTATTTACTATTCAAAATATTTTTAGAAATAAACTCGTCGAAAAGATAATCTCGGAAACTATTACCGATAGGTATTTTCTGGTTGCCGATAAGAATGTCATTGTTATCCAGAGAATCAATATGCTCAAAATTCACAATATACGACTTGCTTACCCGGATAAAGATATTCTGTGGTAACTGCTCATAGATATTCTTCAGATTGATTGCAGTAATAATCTTCGCATCCTGAGTATAAATTACCACATAATCTTTTAGTCCCTCGATATAACGTATATCCTTAAAATAGATTTTAAAAATGCGTCGTTCCGACTTCACAAAAATAAAATCCTTTTCAACAGACTCAATTTGGCTGTTTACTTTTGATTGCAGCATTTCATGATAAGAGAAAGCCTTATCAACAGCTTTTTGAAAGCGACTGAAAGTAATTGGTTTCAGAAGATAATCGATGGCATCTACTTCATAACTATCTAAAGCATATTCTGCATAAGCTGTAGTAAAAATTATAAGTGTATTCTCTGGAATTGATTTTGCAAACTCTATACCATTGGTTCCTGGCATTTGAATATCGAGAAAGACAAGATCTACAGATTCTGTATTCATAAACTTAGCTGCAGCATTTGCACTATTCAAACTAGCCAATAAATTCAAACCTTTAATCTTTTTGACCAAAAGTCCCATTCCTTCTCTGGCCAAAGGTTCGTCATCAATCACAATACAGTTCATATTAGTTGTATTTTAAAGAATTAAGCATAAGTTCACCTGATAAGTATTTTCATCTTCTTTTATATCAAGAGTATACTTTTCGTTGTAAAGTAATTCAAGACGCCTTTTTACATTAGCAAGTCCCAGACCGCCATTCTTTTGTGATACTACTTTCTTGTCTGGTCTTGAATTAATACATACAAAATATAAGATATTTTTCTCAACCTCAAAATCGAGGTAAATGTAAGATTTATTTTCCGAATCAAGACTATATTTTACAGCATTCTCCACAAAAGGGATAAATAACAAAGGAGGAATAAACTGATTGGTTATATCACCTTTTGTTAATATTCTGAATTCAAAATTATCTCTCCGTATCTTCTCCAGATTCAGATAGTCGGTCAGGGAGTGAATATCTGCATTCAGGAATATCTTTTCCTTTACACTATCATATAATTGAAAGCGAAGCAAATCACTCAATCTGGTAAGTACCTGCGAAGCCTTTTCGGGATCGGTCTGAGTTAATACATTTACATTGTTCAATGTATTAAATAAAAAGTGTGGATTAACCTGCTTCTTTAATTGCTCTAATTCTGATTCTATAGTAGCCTTTTCCAGCTCATGAATGCGGTTTGTATCTTTCATCCACTGCTGAAGAAGTTTAAAAAAGGTAGAAGGCCCGATAAATACAGTAAAAACGAAACAAAATCCAAAAAGATTGGTAAGCATATCGGGAATGGTGAATGGCTTACGAACTATTTCATAGGGTCTTAATATAAAATACTCTACACTAAGAAATAAGAAATAGGTGCCCAACGTTACTCCGGCTATGGCAAACAAATACAAAGCCGCCCGCTCACGAAACAGCAATTTAGGAACCAAAACATATATATTAAAATATATGATTCCTATAAAGTAATTAAACATGGAAATATTAACATATATATCCCAGTTACCCGTATAATCATTTTTTGTATCGGTAAGTATAAATCCTAAGACAAACAATATCAGAGAAATGTGATGCAGTCCTCTGTACTTTCTGTTTGTAGCAAAGCTTGTTAGAAAATCTTTTGAGAAATCGTTTATCTTACTTTTCATCCTTAATCTTGTTTTGGAGCCACGTCTCTGGCTTCGGATATAGCAAAAGCTGCAAAGTAGCCCACTCCTCCATTTGAAATATTTGTTTCTATATTGCTTAACGGTCCTCCAAAGAAAGGATCTTCACCATCTTTCTCAAACTGACACTGCTGTAAGAATCTGTAATATCCTTTAGTAATATGGCTCAATTCAAATTTTACGGAATCATTGTCGGCCATAAAAGTCATATTCTTTATATCGTCGTCACTAAATTTACTTTTATCCTTTACATCAGGGAAATATTCAATGGGTAATCCATTTATATACTGACCATTTACACTTGTATCATCAAAGACTATATATCTGCTTATTTTATTGTATATAGAGTCGTTTATCTGATAACGGCACATGTAATAATCCTCATCTGAAGAATCCTGTGCATACAAATTTACAGAAAAATAGTTATACTGAGAAACCAATTGTCTCTTTATGTTAATAGAGTCCAGAGATACTTTGCTTTCCATATATGCGGAAGCTGTATATTCTTCATTAACTCCATCATTATTATAATCTACTTCAACTTTCAGTTTATAAGTATTTCCCGGAATACCTGCCATCTTGGTGGTAGTTCTGTATAGTCCCAGAGTATTGCTAACTTCTGTTAGTGCATATACATTATTGCCCGAAGTTATGGTAACTTTTGCCCCCGATATTTTTGGGTTAGCCTTATTGTCAAAATAGCCGGTTGAACTGCTAATGTGTATTTCCTGATATGTAAGTTCATCTGTAATTGTGCCATAAATAACAATAACAGGTTTTGAGTTGTCGGTATCTATATCGATAGTCTCGGTACAGCCGGTAAATGTCAGTAATAAGAATACTGATAATAACCCTAATATGTATGAAGAGTAATTATAGCATTTTGATTTGCTTGAAAAATAACTATGGTGTAGCATTGCTTTAGAATTTAAAATTGTAAGTAATAGAAGGTACTGCTCCAAAAAGATAAGTCATATTGGCATCCGGTACTCCGGAAGGAGTATTCTGATCATACGTTATAATCCACGGATTCTTGTGACCATAAGCATTGTACAAAGAGAAATTCCATTCTCCTGTCCAGAACCTTTTGGGATTGTGCTTTGGTACATAGTTAGCCGATAGGTCCAGACGATGATAATCTGTGCGGCGATATTCGTTTCTTCCTGAGTAGATAGGGAAATATTCACCATTCACCTCAAATCGTCCGGTAGGATAAGTTGTTGGATTTCCGGTTGAATATACCCAATTGGCTGAGATATTCCATTTCTTTGAGAGTTCATAGGATAAGGATAAGTTCACGCAATGAGTTTTATCGTATGGAGACAGGTAAGTCTTTCCTTTATTAATCTCAGGAATAGTGCGTTCAGACCTTGATAAGGTATAATTCAGAAATCCGGTCAGCTTTCCGGTATTCTTTCTCACCATAAACTCTACGCCATATGCCTTTCCGGTACCAATTCTTATTTCACCTTCAAGTTTTGAATTAAGCAACAATTGTGCGTGATCGGCAAAATCAATAACGTTATTCATCTTCTTGTAATAAACTTCAACCGATGTTTCATATTCATTCTTATTGAAATTATGGAAATATCCGGTTGAAACCATATCAACTTTCTGAGGTTTTACATTAGGACTGCAGGGAAACCATAAATCGAGTGGTGAGCCTGATGATGAACTATTAGCTAACTGAATAAACTGAGTATTACGGGCATAGTTGGCTTTCACGGAAGAATTATCTGTGAGCTTGTAAACCATTCCAACTCTTGGCTCAAGCGCATAATAAGTGTGATAAACTTTTCCGGAACCATAATAAGTTGAATCGTTAACCTCGTGATTTACACCATAAGAATAAGAAGTAATGCTACCCATATTCTGAAAAGCAGAAAGACGAAGTCCGTATCTCACGGTTAAGTTCTTAGCCAGATTATGTTCGGCTGAAAGATATACTCCATGTTCCAACGCATGATACAAAGGCATTTTGTAGTCGGGGTAATCAGGACGAGTAATTAAACCTGGATTAAAGTTATGGTATGTACTTGAAGCACCATATGTTAGTTTAAGTATATCCGACACTGTATGATCTAAATCCCACCTTAAAGTCACATCTGTTATATCCGATTTCCACTTAACTTTAGAATCAGACATTTTAGACTGAAGGGTATAATGATAATTTGTAGTGTTCAGGCTCAAGTTGGAATATAGATTTTCATTGAAACCATGTCCCCAGGTTAAAGAAGCTACCCTGTTACCGTAGTTGAACTGGCCTACTGAAGATCCAAAGTTGTCCTTACCCAGATAAGTATTCAGTGACAGCTTATCTGTAGAAGAAATCCGGTGAGTAATTTTTGCATTCAAATCATAAAAGTAGATAGAACTTTCTCTGAGTGCTTTGTCGGACGACAGTTTCAGGAAAAGGTCTGCATAACTTCTTCTTCCACCAACCATCCATGATGTGTTCTTTCCAAGTCCACCTTCCATCATCAATCGGCTCGAAATAAGACCTATACCGCCGGTTCCTCTTACTTTGCCGGTATAATCGTCTTTTAATTGCACGTCAAGTAAAGAAGACAAACGTCCGCCATACTTCATAGGAAGATCGCCTTTATAAAGCTCTACATTGTCTACAACGTCGTTGTTGAACACTGAAAAGAAACCAAACATGTGAGATGCGTTATACACTGTTGCATTATCAAGAAGAATAAGATTCTGGTCTGCCGATCCTCCACGAACGCTGTAACCCGATCCACCTTCCGATGTAGCCTGAACGCCGGGTAAAAGCTGAATAGCTTTTATAATATCAACCTCACCCATCAGTGACGGCATCTTTCTTATCTGACCAATACTGAGTTTTTCCACACCCATCTCTGTGCGGGTAATATTCTGGTCTTTCTTGTTAGCATAAACTACAACTTCATCAAGTTGAGTATCCGATTCCAGCCCGAAATTCTTTTTCACGGAAGAGGGTGGTACTATCACCTGTTCTGTCTTTGTTTTATACCCCACACAAGAAACCCTGAAAGTAAATTTACCTTGAGGTAGCGCAACGCTGAATTCTCCATTGCTGTTTGTTGAAGTACCCGACCTTAACTCTGTAATGTAGATGTTAACGCCGGAAATTGCCATTCCTGTTTCTGTGTCCTTTATAACCCCTGAAATCTCTGATTTGCGTTTTGTGTTTTCTGAATCTGTTTCTGTATTAAGCACATGATTATTCTTGGACATCAACGTCCCGGAATCTGCTATCACTAAAAACGCCAATAATGTTGCCTTAAAAAAATAATTATTCATCGCTCGAATAGTTTTGTTACCTTATTTTAAACTGAATGCAAAGATATATCATTTAATTTTACCAAAAGTTGTATTTATACGAACTATATGAATTATTGGATAAAACAGCATCTTTATACTACAAAAGTATAAAACGCAATTAAATTTGTTTTGTAAACTGTATCAGCATTTTAAAAGCAAAGCCGGATAATAATTCTGTCCACCCGGGTGGAGGGATAATTTACATCCGGGTGTAACCTGTTGGTCCATCCGGGTGTACCAGCCTTCTACACCCGGGTGTACAGAATGAAAAATGGAATATGATTTTTATTGAATAAGGAGAATATAATAAATGCCGGATAGGACTTTGAAAAGTCAGCCTTATTCAGGACGATACAAAGTGCTAGACTGCTAGATCACTGCTAGATCAAATTATTTTAATCTAGCACTTTTATCTTGTTAATTACTAGATAGTTATATGCTTACTGCTAGATTGCTAGATTATTTTTGCAAAATTAATTTTTATGTAGCATAAACTTTTTGAGTTATTTAGTTGGTTGTAAACTAAAACGGATTTAGAGATAATTGGCATTTAGTTTATTATTCCTAAAAATAGACTTAAATCTTTTATAATCGGTGCATGATTTTTAAGTTTAAATCGTTTACTTTGTTGAAACATGCTAAAACTAAAAAAAATAGATATGAGAACCAGACTATTAGCCCTTTTGGTGTTTGTAATGACAGGACTATCCTTATTTGCTCAGAAGCAGACTTATGAGAAAATGTGGAAAAGTGTTGAGGCTTCTGAGAAGAAAGATTTGCCTCAATCGGTTATAAAGAAGGCAACAGAAATCTTTCAGAAAGCACTTGCCGAGAAGAATTCTCCGCAAATGTTTAAGGCATATCTGTATAACGCCAATGCAAAAGTAAGGATTGATGCGGATAGTTTCTACGTCAACCTGAAAGGATTGGAAAAGTGGGAAGCTGAATCAACAGTTCCTATGGATAAAGCAATCTTGAATTCCATGATTGCTGAACTTTATGCAGAATATGTTCAGAATAATTCCTGGCAGCTGCGTAAAGGCAAACAGTTAACCGGAGAAACTCCCGAAGATATTCGTGAGTGGAGTACCAATCTTTTTATTCAGAAAGCTTTTTCATGCTTGCGCCTTTCGTTGAAAGATCAGAAACTATTGCAGGAAACTTCTTCCTCTGCTTATGACCCAATCGTGATTAAGGGTGAAGCAAGTAACTATTTCCGTCACGATATGCTCCATTTGCTGGCGAAACGTGCACTCTCTACTCTTTCGGACTTGCAAGGTCTTTCTGAAAATATTTATCCACAAACATTGTTGAAAACCGAAATAGCCTTTGCAAATACTACAACTTTCATTAAAGCTCAAATTCCGGCAGCAAGTGAATATGATGCTGTGGCGGAAAAATTGCATATCTATCAAAGCTTATTAAATTATTATCAGTCTATAGGAAACAAAGATGCTGTTTTGCTAACAGATTTAGAACGGTTGGAATATGCAAAAACTCAGTTTGCAAATAGTAATGCTGATGAATGGGAAAAGATTCAAGAAAAGGAAATTTCTGCTGATCCCTATATTGCTGCACTTAATTACTTGATTGCTCAGAATTCTTCCAATGAAGTTTGCGCAGAAGCCTATTTGGCAAAAACAGATTACCTTTCCGAAAAGAAAAATCTGCCTCTGGCGTTGGATTTGTTGAACGAAGCAATCCAGAAATATCCTAAATATAAACGGATAAATGCGCTCAAGTCGCGAAAAGAAAATATATTGAATCCGTTTTTATCGGCCGAATCGTCTCAGATAGTTTATCCGGGCGAACAATTTAATCTCAAAATATCTCATAAGAATCTTAATGGATTTAGTGTTCACTTCTATAAAGTGAATCTTCCGGTTAATTCTCCTGAATTGAATAAGGAACTGGATAAAAAGTTTTATGATAAATATGCCAGACTAATATCTTCAGAACATTATTCATTAACCCGTCCTGCCAATTATCAACCGAAGGATTCTGTATTTAAAGTAAAAGCTCCTTCATTGGGACTATATGCGATGAAAATAGTACCTGATGAGAATATGAAGAATCCAGAAAGCCGACTTCTGTATTCTTCAGCATTCAAGATTCTGACCAGAAGTCTGTCGCAAAATAAACTGCAGATTCTTACACTTGATGCACAAAGCGGACACCCAATACCTGAAGCAACAGTAAGTTTATATGTTAATAACAAAGGAGATCAGAAAGAATTTTCAAAGGTTCAGACTGATGCTGATGGAAGTGTAGTAATAGATAAAATAAAGAACTTAAACAGGCTTACTGCCACAAAGGGAAACGATATTGCTTTGCCTTTACAGTACGTGTACTTTTACAACAACTCTTTTGTTGAAACGAAGGAGGATGGAGAAGTTCTTTCTTTGCTTACAGACCGTAGCCTTTATCGTCCCGGACAAACTGTTTTTGTAAAAGGCGTCGCTTATCGTTCGTCATCAGATTCTGCTCATGTAGTAGCAAACAAAGAATATGCATTAAGATTCTACGATGCCAATAATAAGATGATTTCCGAGAAAAAACTGGTAACAAATGATTTTGGCTCGTTTACTACAGAATTCTTATTACCGACCTCTACGCTTAATGGTCAGTTCCGGTTGGAAACAGATTTTGGAAGCACATTTTTTCGTGTTGAAGAATATAAGCGACCTACATTTGAAATAACTTTCCAACCTTTGGAAGGTAGTTATACTTTTAATGATTCTGTTACTGTAAAAGGTTCTGCAAAAACATTCTCAGGAGTGGCTGTTCAAGGTGCTTCAGTAAAATATCGCATAATCCGTGTTCAACCTTATTGGTGGGAATGGCGTGAGGGGGATGAAACAACATTGACTTCCGGTGAAGCGGTTCTTGATGAAAAAGGTAATTTTGTAATTCCTTTCCGCCTTATTCCTGATCTTAGCGATGACCTTGACGATTGTTACTACACCTATAAGGTTAAGGCTGAGCTTACAGATGCTGCGGGAGAAACACAAATGGCCGAAACATCGGTTTCTGTGGGTAGCACTTCACTGGTTCTTTCTACAGATCTGGAAGATGAAATATGCAAAGATAAAGCTATCAGTGCTACGTTTAAAGCAGAAAATCTTAGTCAGAAACCTGTAAGTGTTGAAGGTAGCTATCAATTATTTACGAAAGGTAATAAGAAACCTGTGCTCGAAGGTAAATTTGTTTCAAATAAATTGCAGGAACTTGTAGAATGGAAAGAACTACCTTCCGGAGAATATAATCTTATTATTTCGGCTTTGGATGAAAAAGGCAGAAAGGCTACTTCTGATCAGTTATTGGTGCTTTATTCTGTAAATGATAAACAATCGCCGGTTTCCAAATCTATGTGGTTTAAGAAGATGAGTGATACTTTTGCCCCAGGAAAACCGGTTACAATTTTGTTTGGATCAAGAGAGAAAGATATACATGTGCTTTATGATATCTTCGCAGGCGGTAAACGGATAGAAAGTCGCCGACTTGCATTGTCTGATGCTGTACAACGATTTGATATTCCTTATAAAGAAGAATATGGAGATGGCATCTATGTCAATTTCTGTTTTGTGAAGAACGGTCAGGTTTATCAAGAGGGAGAAAGCATTCAGAAAGCATTCCCTGAGAATAATCTTACTTTGAAATGGGATGTTTTCCGTGATAAATTGAAGCCGGGACAGAAAGAAGAATGGAAGCTGACAATTAAAAATAAAAATGAAAAAGCAGCAGAGGCTGAATTTATGGCTGCAATGTATGATGCTTCATTGGATAAAATATGGAAAAGATATCAAGGACTAAATGTGAATTTCGGAAGGAATATTCCTACAGTAAACTGGATTTATCCATATTCAGGTAACAATAGCTATTATTTTAATTTTCCATCAAAATCATTGTATATATATGATAACTTCTCTTATGACAGTTTATTGAGAACTTATATTGATAGATTTTCGGGACCCGCACTGAATGAAGTAGCCGTGGTTGGATATGGTACTAAAACAAAGGGCTTGAAAATACGTGGTGTATCGAGTGTTTTAACTGGTAGTGTAGCTGGTATACGTGCGAATGCAGAATCCTCTGTTCCTCCTCCTGCATTAAAAAGTTCGGTTAAGTTTGTTGCACCAGTTATTAAAGAAGATGCTGAAGCTGTTGAGCTAGATAAAGCTCAAGATGACTCAGAAGAAATATTAGATAAGAACGTCCCTGTCCGTGAAAACTTCAACGAAACAGCATTCTTCTATCCACAGCTTTGCACAAACGAAAAAGGAGAAATAAGTTTCTCTTTCACCATGCCCGAAAGTCTTACTCGCTGGACGTTTAAGGGAATTGCTCATACAAAAGATATGCAAATTGGGACTATTGATGGTGAGACAGTAACAAGCAAAGATTTTATGCTCACTCCCAACATGCCACGTTTCGTCAGGGTGGGAGACAACAGCTCAATATCTGCCCGTATAATTAATATTTCTCAGAAAGATGTGATGGGAGAAGTGAAAATGCAGTTGTTTGATCCGGCTACAGAGCAAGTAATCCTTACTAAGAAACAAATATTCTCGGTTAAGGCTGGTGAAACAGGTAGTGCTTCTTTTGAATTTACTGCTGATGCAAACTATTCTCTTCTGGGATGTCGCCTTGTTGCTGATGGTGGAGAGTTTAGTGATGGTGAGCAACACTTGCTTCCTGTATTGAGCAATAAAGAACGGATTATTGAGACATTAGCAATGCCTATTCGTGGAAATCAAACTCGTGAGTTTTCTATGAAGGAACTCTTTAATGGAAATTCGAAAACAGCAACCGATCGCAAACTTACAGTCGAATTTACTGGTAATCCGGCCTGGTATGCTGTGCAGAGTTTACCGAGTTTGTCTAATCCAACTAATGAAAGTGCTATATCATGGGCTACTGCTTTTTATGCAAATTCATTGGCTGCATCTATTGTAAATTCACAACCTCGCATTAAAGCAATCTTTGATCAATGGAAAGCGGAGGGTGGAACTAAAGAAACTTTATGGAGTAATCTGCAAAAGAATCAAGATGTGAAGAATATCTTGCTGGAAGAATCTCCCTGGTTAATGGAGGCAAAGAATGAAGCCGAACAAAAACAGCGGGTAGCTTTGCTTTTCGATTTGAATACGATTCAATATAACAACACTCAGGCATTAGCCAAACTGAAAGAATTGCAACTAAACAGTGGTGCCTGGAGTTGGTACAAAGGAATGACCGGAAGTCGTTACAT
>Ga0316605_10002246_pt1 | contig 11001 bp, 15 predicted proteins | sample OWC_soil_day20_n_FD_207666 | JGI IMG/M metagenome (GOLD analysis project Ga0316605, IMG submission 207666) | Wetland soil microbial communities from Old Woman Creek delta, Ohio, United States - OWC_soil_day20_noCT | ecosystem: Environmental > Terrestrial > Soil > Wetlands | place: USA: Ohio... | reverse complement strand
GAAGAGCATGATGCCTAGAAACCCGGCCTCTAAAAAAAAGGCGGTCATCACCTCGAATGCCAAAAGAGGAGAAAAGATGTTGCCCACCATTTGGGAAAAGCGAGAAAAGTTTGTACCGAATTCAAACTCCAATACGACACCGGAGACTACCCCTATCCCAAAATTGATGGCAAAGATCTTTACCCAGAAACGGTACATCCGATAATAGATCTCCTGCTTCGTGATTAACCAGAGAGACTCCACGACCACCAGGTAAAGGGCAAGGCCGATCGTCAGCACTGGAAACAGGATGTGAAACATCGTGGTGACGGCAAATTGAATTCGAGAGAGAAAAACGGCGTCCATTGCCAACCCCTTTAGAATCATCCTTCCTTCACTTTAGACTCCCTCGGTCACCCTCCATCTGTATTGAGATCTCCATTATTCGTCCCTCAGGAATTGAGCGGTTTCCTCGGGAAAGGAGACGTTGATATAGATGCCTGACCCCATTTCGAACCCTGCCGGGGTGGTCAGCCGAGGAATCACTTGAAGATGCCAGTGATAGTAATCCTCTTGCTCATCCTTAACAGGAGCCGTGTGGATGACATAATTGTAATTGGGGCCGTTGAGCTTCGTATGGAGCTTCAACAGGGTTGTTTTCAGAACCTTCGCAAATCGTTTCGAATCCTCCATGGAGATGAGACCGAAAGAGGCCTGGTGTTCTTTGGGAACGATCCATGTCTCGAAAGGGAAACGAGAGGCAAAGGGATGGAGGACGACAAACTTTTCCGTATCCAATACAATCCGCTCCTTGAAACGGAGTTCTTCATGGATCAGATTACAATAAACACACCTGCCATGGTCATCGTAATAGCGAGCGGCCTCCTCCAATTTTTTTCGAATATTAGAGGGGACCACAGTCGTTCCGGTGATTTGAGAATGGGTATGCTCCAATGAGGTCCCGGCCGCTTCACCGTGGTTTTTAAAGATGATGATCAAGTTTGATCCGAGGATCTTGCCGCAGGGCAAGATACCTCTCTCGATAGGCCAGGAGAACCTCTTCCATCTGCCTATCCTCTATCAGAGGAAAGAGCTGATTATGGATAGGACTTCCGATGACCACCTCATGAATTCCCACTCCATCCATCATCCTGAAGAATCCCTTCTCCTCCTTCCTCTCCAGACTCCCTTCCGGAAAGAGGGCAGGAAACCTATTCGGGGGACCACCCTCACCCACCATCCTTTGCTGTTGGGGGGTCCACCGCTTCGATAGGCGAGGGTTTCAGGGGGAGGAAGATGTTCATTGCCGGGACAGAATGGGCAATCCTCTTTATAAGGAGGCTTTTCATTGATTGACTTGGTCTTCTTGAAATTGTCAGGTCTTTTCGAACGCTCCGCGGCAATGATGACCCACTCTTTGGTGGCCGGATCCTGTCTCAGTTGAGGCATGGGAATCTCCATCCCGAAATCATCAATTACGAATAGCCTGTTGAAGAACTCATTTTTTCAGGCTAATCAAAAATGCCCCTGCTTTCGTCCCGCAAGGCGGGACTTCGCGCAGGCAGGCAGATGCAAGTTGAGTCTACGAAATCCCGTTTACGGGGGCGCCCGCGAGTCTTTCTCGTGCCGTTCAGGCAGGCAATCCCTTGTGCGGGACGCATATATGCATCCCCTCCTGTGCTGCCCTGCACTGTAACGACTTGCCCTGTTATAAAGTAACCTGGTTGAGTTTCGCGTTTATCAGGTTCCGTAATGTAGCACCTCTTTCCAAAAGCTAGCCCTTTTCTTCTAGCAGGGCGAGGATGAGGGGGTGACGTTGTGACGAAAAAGTCACGACTTTTTGCCTCGCCGCCGAGATGGTGAGGCGGCCGGATAATCCCGCGAGGCGCGGGACAGACGAGTATTTTTCAACAGCCTGAGACGGCTTTAACCTAAAGCCACGAGTAACCCCACGAAAGCCCCCAGAGGCGTGGAGAGGTAGGGGTTACAGGTGAAAGCTCAAGAACTTCCGATGCTTCGGGTAAGATAACTCAGAGCAAAACCCGCAGCCCCGCCCAACAGAACACCGATGAGAATCTTTAGGATCATCGCTTCCTCCTTTTTACAAAAATACCATTCCGCTGGGTCTAAATCAACTACAAGATGAGAGGCAGGGTTTTTGGCCCAGGGAGAGATGAACCGTTATCCATTTGACCTGCCTTCGTCCCGCAAGGCGGGGCTTCGCGCAGGCAGGAGCCTGGCCTGAGGGGCAAGAAAGGATATTTACTTGACAGGGTGGCGGCGGGCGAATAGACTAATTGTTATAAACTGGGATAGAAAGATTGAGGATTTGGGAGCCCTGGACATGATCAAAGAGTTTACCCAAGAAGAATTGTCATCTTTTAACGGAAAGGAAGGGAGGCCCGTCTATATTGCCTTTCAAGGAAAGGTCTACGATGTCTCTCAGAGCCCCCTGTGGTCCAAAGGGCTTCACATGAACAGACATCCCTCAGGCAAAGACCTTGTAGCAGAGATCTCCGCGGCTCCCCACGGGACAGAAGTGTTTGAACGATATCCCCAGGTGGGGGTTTTGAAGAAAGGAGCACCCGAAGAGCTGAAACACCTTCCTCCGGGACTTCAGACCCTTCTCCAAAAATTCCCGATGGCAAGACGCCATCCTCACCCCATGGTCGTCCATTTTCCTATTGCCCTTTTGATGGCCTCCTCCCTCTTTGTCCTTCTCTATCTCATCTTCAAGAATCCTTCTTTTGAAAACACCAGTTTCCACCTACTCCTTCTGGGAGCGATCGCTTCTCCCTTTGCCATGGCGACGGGGCTTCTTACCTGGTGGGTAAATTATCGATTGAAGGCCACTCCTTTCGTAAAGAAAAAAATTCAGTTTTCCGTCCTCCTTCTTATTTTCGAGATTATCCTCATCCTCTGGCGTAGTTCTTCCTCTCCGATATCCAGCCCGATTTATTTCATCCTGATGGTTCTCCTCACGCCCATCGTCTCGATCCTGGGTTACTATGGGGGTCAGATGACTTTTCCGGCTGAACAATGAAAAAAATGGGGCGTTAAAATGACATTGACAGAGGGAGGCTTTATTTGTTAACCTAATTTCTCTGTTTGGTTGACAATAAACCGGAGGTCCTTATGTCGGTTGAAAAGCTGCGCTGGATGGTCCTCGCCTCCCTCATGGCTGCTCTGACCGCGGTCGGGGCTTATATTCACGTTCCCATCGGACCGGTGCCTATTGTTCTCTCCACTCTCTTCGTGATCCTCAGCGGCCTACTTTTGGGCAGTCGATGGGGCCTGGCCAGCATGGCTCTTTACCTTCTGGTAGGAGCGATCGGAATCCCCGTCTTTGCAGGAGGCAAAGGGGGATTTGCTCATTTCTTCGGCCCCACGGGGGGTTACCTGATCGGTTACCTCGTCTCCGCCTGGATCACAGGCCTCATTTCAGAGAAAGCGAATCGTCTTCTTATCCGCGATGTGATTGCTGTCGTAATCGGATCTCTCACCCTCTATGGCTGCGGAGTCCCCTGGCTTAAAATCGTCACTCAGATGTCTTGGTCCAAGGCTCTTCTGGTGGGTATGATTCCGTTTCTCATTGGAGATGCAATCAAGGCATCTGTCGGCGTCATCTTGGCCCGTTCTGTTCGACCCATGTTAAATCGCCTGTCCCAATCCCCTTCTTCCCATTCCCATTTATAGAGAAAGAATGATGATCGAGATCCAAAACCTCCATTATCGATATCCGGACGGGACCCATGCTTTAAAAGATATCAATCTTACGATTTCAGAAGGCGAATTTCTTCTCATCTGCGGTCCCAACGGAAGCGGTAAAACGACGCTCATCCGGCTCATCAGCAGTTTATTAAAACCCACGACAGGGTCTATTCATATCAAGGGTCATGACATTTTCCACCCTTCCAAGGAAACCCGTACTCTGGTGGGGATGGTCTTTCAGGATCCGGATAGTCAAATCGTCGGAGAAACAGTAAAGGAAGATGTTGCTTTTGGTCCTGAAAACATGGGGCTCCCAGTCGAAGAAATGATGGAACGGGTGGATTGGGCGCTGGATGTCATGGGGCTGAAAGATCTTTCAGAAAAACCTTGCTACCTCCTTTCAGGAGGGGAGAAAAGGCGCCTTGCCATTGCCGGTGTGCTTGCGATGAAACCTCAGGTGATTCTTTTTGACGAGCCTTTTTCGTTCTTAGACTATCCAGGAATTCAAGAAGTGCTGAAACACATGATTCGCCTAAATCGGGAAGGACACACTCTGGTGGTCACCACCCATGACGTGGAGAAGGTGATTGCTCATGTGAATCGCATAGCCATTGTCCATGACGGAGAACTCAAAATAGCAGGACCTCCAGAGGAACTTATTACAAAACTCCCAACTTTTGGAATCCGGCCTCCCTGCTATGCTCTTCTCGGGAGGGAAAAGATTTCATGGCTCGAATAGCCCTTCACTATTTTCCCGGGAATTCTCCTCTTCATCGTTGGGATGCCCGATGCAAATTCTTCGGACTCCTGATGATCACCTCGACCCTTCTCCAACCGAAAGTCACATGGCTTGTCTTCGATTCCCTCCTGCTTCTTGGTCTTCTCATCGTCTCGGGATTGCCCCTCAAGCAATTTTTCCGTGACTTCTGGATCTGGGTGATCTTCCTCTTCGCTCTCTTCCTTTTTCAGGCTTTTTTCACTCCAGGACCGCGACTTTCTTTTTTCCCACAGCTCCCCGTGAGCCAGGATGGGGTCCGCCTCGGAGGTTTTACCTGCTGGCGTCTGGCCGTTATCCTCGGTTACGCAGTCCTCTTTACGGCAATCACCCGTCCTCGCGAAGTTCAAGACACACTCATCTGGCTCCTAAAACCTTTTCCGTTTCTTCACGGACGTCGGGTCGGACTCATGGTTTCCCTAACCATCCACTTCTTCTCAATCATTTTAGATCAGGCGGAAGAGGTTCGTCTGGCCCACAGGGCACGGCTGGGAGACTTAAAAAAAAATCCTGTTCGCACAGCCAAATTTCTCGCACTCCCTCTTATTCGGCGCTCTTTTTCCCATGCCGAGGATGTCACTCTTGCCCTTGTCGCAAGAGGTTTTCGCGACGATTTGCCCCTCCAACTTCAAAAATTACCCTTTTCCCATTTGATTCCGCTTTTCCTTCTTCTCGGGTCCCTCGTTGCGATATGGCGGCTTTTTTGACCGGGGGGGTGGCCGAGGCGGGCGAAATCATCTTAGAGGTGGCCTCATTCTTCAGGAAATAGCGCTAAACCTTTAGGAAAGCGGCCTGTCCGGTGGAAGATAATAAAAAAATACCCTATTTTTCCCAACAAAATACAATGTTCGCCCCATTCCATTTTTTTGAGCCTTTTGTAAGATTAAATGCAAATCTCAAAAATCTTGAGGAGGCTCAAATGAACTGTCCCAGATGTCAAGGGGTGATGGCCTTTGAAAAATTCTACGGTCCTCACGAGAATTTTTTTGGCTGGCGATGCATCTATTGCGGAGAGATTGTCGACCAGGTGATCCTGGATAATCGAGGCTGGCATTAGTCGGCATCGCCAATGCCTTTTCTCTCAACTGGAAGGACGGGAACGATGAAACTATCGTGCGCGCAGTGGTGCCATATCCAGGAAACGCTGGCCAATCTGAAATGCCCTAACTGTTTCAGTGCCAAGGTGAAACTCTGCGAGGAAGAAAATAAAGAGAACGCTCTATGTACGGATTGTGATTGTCGATTTGAATTCAATCCTGAGCTGGCCGAAAGGTGGGATTAGCTCATGCTTTATGCCGGAACCAGCTCCGGAGTGAGAAAGGAGAAGAACCCTTCTTTGAGATTTTCCCGTTCGATCTTCCCAAAGGCGCATTCGACGGCTGACTTGACCTCTGTCAAATCGACAGGTTTCATCGCCTGGTAGAAGATTCCTGCTCCCCGAAGACGCTTTGCCAATCCAACCGATTCTTCTGACGAGATGACAATAATCTGAATCTTGGCATCGATATTTTTCAACAAAGGGACGATATCGCAAGCTTTCACCCCTTCGATCTCATCGTCGATGAGAATGACATGAATGTTCCCTTTTCGAATCCTTCGAATCATTTCGCTAACCGCTTTGGTGGTCTCAACCCTATATCCCACGCCATGGAAAAAAGTGGTGAGCGACCGATTCCAAAAATCATCCTGATAGGCAATGAGTATCGTCTTCGATTTCATGATCATCTCCTCCCGTTTCACTCGCCCTACGCCACGCGAATGGGGATCTCAGATTTTCTTGTAGGAGAAATCGCGGTTCCGACGAAAGAAGAGAGGAGGATACCCGCTGGGATCAATTGAGCCAGGACCACGATGACCCCGAAGGTAAAAAAGAACATGACTCCGACGAGTCCAATCCCCCTGACCCCTCCCTTGTAAGCGATCCCAAAAGAGAACAAAGTAATCGACAGGATCAGAACCAGGCTCAGGATTGCCAAAATCTTTTTCATTTTGAAAGACATCAGGATCATCTCCTTTCGAGTCTTTATCCTACTTTTTTACTGCTACGGTTTGAGCGTTTGGAAGAACGACTTCCTCTTCAACCTTCTTCCCCTTCTTGAAAGCCATCGTCGTTGCTGTACCAATGAAGCTGAAGAAGAGAATGGCTGCCGGGATCAACTGAAGAAGAATGATAATTGCTCCGATGATGACGAAGATCCAAAGAGCTGTCCCACCTTCCTTCAAGCTGATCGACCGCGCAAAAGCTGGAGAAGCCATCAAAGTAATCAACCCAACCGTTAACCCTGCCTTTAACCCTTTCATTGCTTTTTCCATTTTCTATTCCTCCCTTTTTTGACGTTCACCCTGGATAATGCATTTGGTATGCCAAATAGGAATATATTTTATAATTATCTGATATTGCTATATTTTTATAGATGTTGAACCGCGAGAATGGACTGCTTTGGAGGCAAAATGAATATTTTGAATATATATATTGGGAGGGCTGGTTTCTTTTATGCCTATAAGTATCTAAAATGATTATATTTTATTGATTATAAAAAATTTATACACTTAGCCGCCAAAAATATAAAAAAAACATACATCATATAATTGAGAGGTTGATAAGCAAAAAGCCCTTTATTTTTAAATGATTGGCCGGAGCGTGCCCCGCAAGGCCCGCTCTTCATGACGGGGTGAGGGGGCACAATATCGGGTGGATCTCTGGCAAAGGTTATCCCTTCTTTAATATTTCTTCAATACCTTTCCTATAATCCTGACTATTCTTATCAGCGGGGATCAGATCGATCTCAGAAGGAGAAGATGCACCCAAACCAAGCTCCACAGCCCTTGCTATTTGTTCTTGATCGAATATCTTTGGTTTCATAATGCTTTCATTGCTCCCAAGAAATTTCAGGATGGCAACTCCGACGGCATCGATGGCAACCCGATCAGCAGAGGCAAGGAACACCTCTCCTCTCGCACGCCGTCCAGTCATGGGACCACCGTCCACAAACGCATCCATGCCATCAAGGATAATCAGAGCAGGCCTAAAGGGTTCGTTAATCTCTGCGATCATCTTTCGTTGATGGGGAGAACCATGAAGCTCCTTCATATAATCGTATCCATGCCGGGATGTAGGAACAACCCCGACATGAAGCTTGAGCGAAAGGGTGAAGATTCCTCCATACTGATGAGTCTTCAGGCAGCCGGTGGAGATCAAGCACTCGGTATCAAGAATAGGCCGGGCAATCCGAAACCCGTTCGGCCAATGACTCTTTCTCGGTTTGAATAATACCCAATCCTTGTCCTCAAGATCGTCAAAGTCAATGATCTTTACATTCAGCTTATCCAGAATTGGAAGAATACCTTTTTTCTCCATCACCTCACGGGTAGGCGGGTAGCTTCTTTCTCCGAGGCTAACGGATTTCGCACCCATCGCCCAGATCTCTTCCACTAATGCTATTAACGTATCGTTGTGTGTGGAGCCCGGCGGGGTATCTGCGGTGTTGAAATTGGGTTTGATCAACACATTTTTTCCTTTGACAGGATTGATATTCAGTACCTTCAAAGAGGTCTTTACCCCGTTCTTTCTATTATCTGTCTTCACCAAAGCAACACGGCTTGTTGTGTTGGGCATGGCTATTCCTCCGTCCATTCCTAAAAGTAGAGCGCCTCCAGATACTCCAGTAACCTTTAAGAAATCTCTTCGACTGACTTTCTTCATCGCTTAAGCCTCGGGCCAAACCCCCTTGAACCTTCGCGCGGCCGAATGGGCCAAAGATGGGTCATATTAGAGCTGCAATAAATGTCCGTTCTCTCTTAACCAGCTTCTGTGTTTTCTGTAGTCGGGAAGAACGGACTCTAAGTAGTTCCAGAATTTCTGGGAGTGATTTTTTTCTCTGATATGGACAAGTTCATGAATGAGGACGTAATCGATGATGGTCAAGGAGGCCATGATAATTCTCCAGCTAAAAGACAACCGATTATCTCGTGAGCACGATCCCCATCGGGACCTGGCGCTTGTGATCTTTATCCCCTCCGGAAGCAGTTGAAATCGATTGCCGTAATGATCGACCCGCTCCGTTATCTTCTCCTTCGCCTCCTTTTTGTACCAATGACAGAAAAGATCCCTTGCTTCCCCGATACGATCGTGGCTAAGGATGAATTTGCCGAAAGCTAATGTGAGAGGAGCCCCCCTATTGCTAGATTCCTGAATTTCTAACGGATACCATTCGCCTAAATACAAGAATTTCTCTCCTGGTAGAAACGTTTTTTCTACCTCTTTTGTCCTTTTTTCCCTTTCTGACATTTTTCCAATAATCCATGACTCTTTTTCTTCAATAAATTTTTCTATCTCCCATTTCGGTGTGCAATACGGAGTGTAAATGACTATTTTCCCGTCCTCTTTAATATGGAGGGAAATCGTCTTTCTTCTCTTCTTGCTTCTTATTAAATGGTAACTGAAAGGAATGGCCACCTTTTTTTCACAATCATGGGATGAGATAGATCCTTAGGTCCCTCGATTGTCTTCTCCTTGCCTGAGACAGAGGCTGCATCGTGAATCAGAGCACCGTTGACAGAATTTACAGTCCGGGCAGTGGTGCTTTTTATCCGTATCTCCTTCTAAACAGCAAACAAGTCCATAAGGCGTCACCTCAAACCGCACCCCATCCTCATAGACAAATTTCTTTTTGTCCTTCGCCATTGTTTAAACCAATCCCCCCTTCCGCTGATGCCAAAGGAGGTCCTAAGAATCATAAGATATTATTTTCCAACCCCATCAAAATCTTTCCCCGAAGGTCAAAAAGATTGGGGTTGTCTGTTCATAGGTCTTTCGATCTTCACAAGAAAGAAGGCGGTGATGATCAGGAGCAGGACGCTGCTGCTCAATCCCAGGAATACCCACTTTAACCCGAAACTCTCGGCGATGAAGCCGCAAAAACTTGAAGCCAGTGAGCCGAAAACAAAGGATAGGAAAAAGTAGATGCCGAAGGCTGTCCCCCTCATCTCCACGGTCGTGTACTGGGCTAAAAGCGTGTTATTCATCGGTTGGAGGAAGAAGTTGAAGAAGAAAAAGAGCAAGGCAAAGATCAGGAGCAGAAGGTCTGTGGCGAATGACATGGCTAAAATAAACGGAAAGGAAAGGATAGGCATCAACAACAGCTTTCTTTCCAACCGGGACTGCTGGGACAGGATACCCCCGCCATACTGGCCCAGTACTCCTACCCCGAGCACGATGGCCGAAAGCATCCCTCCCAGGGCGACGCTATCCAGAGAAAAAATATGAAAAGAGGTGCGCTTGGCCATGTAGGCCGGGAGAAAAATGAGCGACCCGCCAAAGGAGAAACCCTGAAACATGTTTGTCAGGTAGAGCAAGACAAGTGGTAGGGAGAAATAGGCTTTGAGGTGTCTCGGTGGCGATTTTTGAGTTGGGGTTGGTTCCCCGGTTCTGATCCCTTCCCTGGGAGACATGTCAACGAAAAAGGCCCACAAAGAGAGGGCAATCCCCGGAAGAGCGGACCAGAGAAAAGCCTGGCGCCATCCCAGATAAGAGGCAATCAGGCCAATGATAAATGGGGTTAAGGCCAGCCCCACGTTTCCGGCTGCTCCATGAATTCCCAGCGCCTGTCCATATCCCCTGACTTTCGAAGTGATCAGGGAATTGGCCAGAGGGTGATAAATGCTACCGAGAATACCCAGGAGGGCCAGCCCCGCAGTGAAGAGGGAAAGTCCGGACGAGATGGCCACCAGGATCGCTGTGATGGCTGAACCCAGAAAGCAGAAAAGATAAAGTTTCTTGGGTCCCAGATAATTGTAGATCATTCCTCCGGGAAGCGCTCCGAGACCGTAGGTGAAGGTCATGATATTACCGATCACTCCCAGTTCGAGGTATCCAATGGAGAACTCCTCCTGTAAGAGAAGGAGCACTGCCGGGAAGATGAGAAGGTACCCGTGGCTGAGGGCATGTGAACACCCAGTAAGGGCAATAATTATCTTTTCGTCACGCTGCATAAGACATTGGAGTTCAATCCCATCAACGATTGTTAATCGACTCAGCGTTTTTTCCGATTATACCCGATTGGATGACCGGTTAAAAGGTTTCTCTTGAGCGGATGAGACATGAAACTTGGGGTGGGTGGGTAGAAATTGGGGGAGTGACCCACAAGGGCCACTCCCCGACTGAACTCTTAGCCTGTTGCAACCTTAATCTTCTGTGGTTTCGCCTTCTCAACTTTAGGCAGGACGAGTCGGAGAACTCCATTCTCCATCTTGGCTGAGATCTTTCCTTGATCAATCACATTCGAGAGGGTGAACTGCCGGAAATAATCCCCCCAGTTGAATTCTTTATATAGGGACGTTTCCTTTTCTCCCTCGGGGGCATCGACTTTCCCTGTAATCGTAAGTTGATTATCCTTTAAATCAATATCCACACTCTTGCTTTCCACACCAGGCATATCCGCTAGCACAATGATCTCATTGGTATTTTCGAGGATGTCCACGGCGGGAATGAAAACTGGACCCGGCCTTGTCCCCTCCCCCGCCACTTTCTTGACCTC
>Ga0316605_10002245_pt1 | contig 11001 bp, 5 predicted proteins | sample OWC_soil_day20_n_FD_207666 | JGI IMG/M metagenome (GOLD analysis project Ga0316605, IMG submission 207666) | Wetland soil microbial communities from Old Woman Creek delta, Ohio, United States - OWC_soil_day20_noCT | ecosystem: Environmental > Terrestrial > Soil > Wetlands | place: USA: Ohio... | reverse complement strand
AAGATAAGTTCGACGCCTTCCATCCGAAAAAGCTTCTTGTATTGCTTCACGATCGCGTTCTTCGGCTCGGTCAGGATGTTGTGCAGCGCATCGTCTCCCAGCGAGTGAAGGGCCGAGACCAGCGGGAGTCGCCCGACAAACTCCGGGATCATACCGAACTTCACAAGGTCCTCCGGCTGCACCAGCGGCAGGTACTGATCCGCGTGGCCGTCCTTTGAGCCCTGGATGTCGGCCCCGAAGCCCATCGGGTTCCTGTTCACGCGGCGTGCGATGATCTTGTCCAGCCCTTCAAACGCTCCGCCGCAGACGAACAGAATGTTCTTCGTGTTGATGTTGATCAGGCTTTGCTCGGGATGTTTCCGCCCTCCCTTGGGCGGAACGCCGGCGATGGTCCCTTCCAGGATCTTCAACAGCGCCTGCTGCACGCCTTCGCCCGACACATCGCGCGTGATCGAGGTGCTGTCGCTCTTGCGGGCGATCTTGTCGATCTCGTCGATGTATACGATCCCGCGTTCCGCCTTTTCCACATTATACTCGGCGTTCTGGAGAAGGTGGACAAGGATGGTCTCGACGTCGTCTCCGACGTAACCGGCCTCGGTCAGGGTGGTGGCATCGGCGATCGCAAACGGCAGGTCCAGGATCTTCGCGAGCGTTTGTGCGAGCAAGGTTTTTCCGGTCCCCGTCGGCCCGATGAGCAGGATGTTGGTCTTTTCGATCTCAACGTCATCGATCTCGTACAGGAGGTCCTTCGCGTCGATGCGCTTGTAGTGGTTGTAGACCGCCACCGCAAGGCTTTTCTTCGCGTGTTCCTGCCCGATCACATAATCGTCGAGCGCTTTCTTGATCTGTGCGGGGGTCAGGCCGGAGCGAGGCCCTTTTCGCGCATTGAAGGAAGCGAGGGTATTCCGGATGATATCGACGGAGCTCGAGACGCAGATGTCGCAGATGTACACGTCCGGGCCGGCGATGATGCTCTGCACTTCCTCCGGAGACCTGCCGCAGAATGAGCAGTGGATCTTGTCGCCGGTTCGGGATTTTGAAGCCATAGAGATAGCTGATTACTTTTTTGAGTCGCGCTCTTTCTTGAGAAAGACGTTGTCGATCAGGCCATAGGCCCGTGATTCCTCGGAGGACATATACCGGTCACGGTCGGTGTCCTTCTCGATGGTTGCCAGGGGTTGGCCCGTGTGCTGGGACAGAATTTCGTTGAGCCGCTTCTTGGTCCGAAGGATCTCTTCCGCCTGGATGCTGATGTCCGAAGCGGTCCCCTGCGTCCCTCCCCACGGCTGGTGGATCATGATCCGCGAGTTCGGGAGGGCGGAGCGCTTTCCCTTCGTGCCGCCGGCCAGGAGAATTGCCCCCATGCTTGCCGCCATGCCGATGCAGATGGTGGCAACATCTGGACGAATGTACTGCATCGTATCGTAAATGGCAAGCCCTGAGTGCACATTGCCTCCAGGACTGTTGATATACAGACTGATGTCCTTGTCCGGATCCTCGGACTCGAGGAAAAGAAGCTGGGCGATCACCAGACTGGCGATCGTGTCGTCGATGGCGGTGCCAATAAAGACGATACGTTCCTTCAGCAGCCGTGAGAAGATATCATAGGCCCGCTCGCCGCGGCCCGTTTGTTCGACGACCATGGGAACCAGCTGACTGAACATCGGGGACGTTTTCATGGTGTTCCTCTCTCCTGCCGTGTCGTAAAATTTCCTGGTGTATTCTGCCGGCCCTTCGCCGGCGTGGATGCCATCTTGAACAGCATTATTTGAGGCTGGTTCCCGCCTTTGGATCTACGATCTTCTCCGTGATCTTTGCATGCTCTTTCAAGAACGCCATGACCTTGTCCGCAAGCAGCCGTTCGGTCACCGAACCGGAGGCCGTATAGTAGCGAAGCAGTTGCTCCTTGGTAACACCCAGGCGCGGCGCCTCTGCCTCGGCCAGCTTTTCGACCTCCTCTTTTGAAACTGTAATATCCTCCTGCTCGGCGATCTTCTCTTTCAGGAGGAGCCATTTCGCCTGCCATACCGCGTATGCCCGGCTCTCCTCGCGGAATTTCTGCTCATCAAACCCCTCAGGGAGTTTCTTGTCGCGCGACTGGTGCTTGACATCCTCGACGAAGCTGTCGAGGAATCCCTCCACCAGCGCGTCGGGGACGGAGAACTCGTGCATGCGCACCACTTCCGTCGCAATTTCATCGGAAAGTTTTCGTTCCGCGTGGTCTTTCCAGTATCGCTCGAGGTCGGACCGGAGGCTCTTCATGAACTCCTCACGGGAGGTGACTTTGTCCCCCGTGATCTTCTTTACCAGGTCATCGTCCAACGGAGGGAGCGTGACCTGCTGAATGCCCGTGACGGCCATCGAAAGATTCGCCGTATGCGTGTGGTCCTCGTGCTTCGACTCGTAACTGGCACGGTACGTCTCTCCCACTCTGGCGTTGCCCAAGGCCTCCTTGACCTCGGGGATCATGTGTGGGTCCGAAAGGAGGAACCGCGCACCTGCGCTTTTCCGGCCGATCAACGGTGTGCCGGCTTCGTCCAGTTCCTGGACGTCTGCCGTGACGATGTGCTCGGGGCCGGTGACGGCGTCAGCGGGCGCGGTTGTGGCATTTGCCCGGCGGAGGTGCTCCACTTCGGTCTCCACCTCCGCATCCGTGACCAGGTGTACTTCTTTGTCGAGCTTGAGGCCCTTGTATTTCTCCAGCTTGATCTCCGGCCTGACCTCATACTTGATCTTGAAGCGGAAACTTTCTCCTCGCTTGAAATCCATGTCGACGAGGGCCGCCTTGCCAAGCGGGTGGATATCCTTCTCCTGCATGGCCTTCTGGTAGAGATCGTCGGCGATGGTATCCAGGGAGTCGCGCTCGATGGCTTCGCCATAGAGCTTCCTGATCATCGGGAGAGGCACGCGGCCTTTGCGGAAACCTTTGATCTCCAGTTTCGGGCGGTATTTCTCATATGCCTTTTCGAAGTGGGGCTGCAGTTCCTCGTGGGTGACCTCGATTTCGGCTTCCTGCTGGACCCCGGAAAGGGGGGTAATGGTGACCTGCAACGTCGTAACCTTCCTGTGTGTGATGAAAGAACGTGGGTAGAGGGGGACTTGAACCCCCACGGATTTCTCCATTGGATCCTAAGTCCAACGCGTCTGCCAATTTCGCCATCTACCCAAATGGTCAGGATTAAAAAAATACACAATTCCGAGCGGAGTATCAAGGAAGAAACAATGCTGACGAGCACGAATCTTGCTGGAAAGAACTCGACGGGGCGAATGCGGAGAATAGAGAAACGACGTGCACGGAGGGAGGACCCCGTCCCCCATGAGAGGTGGTGGCTGCCTGCTCCGTGGCGCCCGGGCCCCTCGAGAGACGCTGCCTGAAGGCTGACCGGGCAGCAACGCTCTTCCCTCTACCGGCGAGCGGGGGAGGTCACGAACGATGGATCGGGAAACAGAGCCGTACCGTCGTTCCTTTTCCCTCCTCCGACTCCAATTGCACCGTGCCGTGATGATCCTCCATGATCTTCTTCACGATGGCGAGGCCGAGCCCGGTGCCATGTCGCTTGCCATGGGTGAAGAACGGTTCGAAGACCCGGTGGCGTATCTCGTCAGGAATGCCGCAGCCGGTGTCAGAGAACTCGATCAGGACGTTGTCGTCTTTCTTCACCGAACGGACGGTAAGAGTCCCGCCATCCTTCATCGCATCGGCGGCATTGGCGGCAATATTGTAAAAGATGCGGACGACCTTGTCGATGTCCATCAGGCACGTGTCAGTATAATCGAACTGCCGCACGATAGCGACATTACGTTTGCCGAGGTCGCGGTCCACGAACGCCAGCATGCTTTCTAGAACCTCACCCAGCACCACTTCCTCGGTCTTGATCTCGCTGACGCCGCGCGAGAAGTCCAAAACTTCCTGCGTCATGCTGACGAACCGGTCCACCTGCCGGATGATCTCTTCGGCCAGCTGTGCCGACTCTTCGGTGGGGCTCTTCTTCTGGATCACCTGGGCATAGATCCGGAGCGTGGCCATCGGGTTCTTGATGTCATGGATGATGGTACTGGCCATCCGCCCCACCGCCGATAGCCGCTCGCTCTGCACCATTTCTTTCGCCATGCGCGCGTTTTCCAGCGCGATGGCGGCGTGCACGGAAAGGCCGTCGATGAATGCTTCGTCATCCAGCCCGAACGAGCCCTCATGTTTGTTCAGAAGCTGAAAGACACCGGCGATCTTGCCGTCTTTGTTCCGCATCGGCATGCAGAGCACATTGTGGGTTTTGTAGCCGCTCCGCTTGTCGATCTCCGGATTGAAGCGCGGGTCTTTGTAGGCATCGGCAATGTTGACGGTCTCGCCCGTCTTGGCCACATACCCGGCGAGCCCCCGTCCGAACGGGAGGCGTATCTCGACCATGTTGTTGCGCCCCTGCGCGACCTTGGACCAGAGCTCGTTGCTGCTCTCGTCGGCGAGGTAAAGGGTGCCACGGTCTGCTCCGGTGCCGCGCACGGCGACATCCAGGATCAGGCCGAGCAGCCGGTCGATGTCAATAGCCGAGTTGACGATCTTGCTTGCCTCAATGAGCTTGTTGAGCCGATCCAGCTTCCCTTTGAGCGCCAGCGCGTTCCGGTCCAGCTCCACCACATATGTCTGATCCATGGTGCGGAGCCGGATGGCAAGATTGGTGAGCAGATTGGAGGCGAATTGCGGGCTTTGCTCTAGGAGCCAGCGCACCTCGGGAAGATTGAGGCTGACGATCGTGCATTCATCGAGTGCATCGGCGCGGGCAGAGCGGGGAAGCCCGTCCAGGAGCGAGAGCTCGCCGAAGAAGTCTCCCTCGTGCAGGACTGCCAGGAGCGAATCCACGCCGAATTTTGTGTACTTCTCAATCTTCACGCGTCCCTGGCAGAGCAGGTAGAGTTCACGCCCGCGGGAGGATTCGTCAAAGATCATTTCCCCCGCTTTGACGGTTTGCAGCGACAGCCTTGGTGCGATGCGGCCGAGCACTTTGGGATCGACATTGCCGAAGAGGATGTTCCTCTGCATCCACTCAAGGAGCGGCGTCCGCTGATCGGGTTTTTGTTGCCGTTTGACGCGGGTCTGGTGCCGGGCGGATGGAGTGGAGCGCGCCCGTGACTTCGTGCGCGGCTTTCTCATAGGAATGCGGATAGGTGTGGGTAGATAAGCTAATAATAGAGAAATCGAGCCGTGTTGTCAAGGAAAGGCACAAAACGGCTTTTTGTGATTCGTGTGAGCCGAAGGTGCCGACAGGCGGCCATGCTCCGCGAGGGTCCCTGTACGTCCGGTACCTAGCCCTTCTTTCCCTTCATATAGAACTTCCTGATATACTCCCCCACCATCCGGTGCGTATTATACACCGGCACCAGGTCGATGATGGAATGCCGTATTCGTTTCAGCCAGTCGTGCGGGGTGCCGTCCTTTCCCCGTTTGTAAAAGAGAGGTATGATGTCGTTTTCAAAGACGGAGCGGAGGGATGCGGCATCGAGATCGTCCTGCATCGATTCGTTGGGTGCGGTCACGTCTTCTCCCACCTTCCAACCGTTCTGGCCGTCGAAGGCCTCGCGCCACCACCCGTCCATCGTCATGACATGAAGGCCCCCGTCAATGATTGCCTTCATGCCGCTCGTACCGCTGGCCTCCATCGGACGCCGGGGGGTGGCGAGCCAGATGTCGCAGCCCGCCACCATCTGCCGGGCAACATTGATGTCGTAATCTTCAATGAAAATCACCTTGCCGAACAGATCCAGCCGCTTCGAGATGTTGACAATTTCGCGGATGAAGTGTTTTCCCGCATCATCTCGGGGATGCGCTTTCCCTGCGAAGATCATCTGGACCGGACGGTTCTTGTCGGTCAGTGTGCGGAGCGCCCATTCGAAGTCGCGGAAGAAAAGGGGAGCGCGTTTGTATGTGGCAAAACGCCGGGCAACACCGATTGTCAGTGCGTCAGGAGAAAGCACCTGGTCGTACAGGGAGACATCCTCCGCGTTCAGGCGGAGGTTCTGCTCGCGGAGCCGCCGGCGGGAAAACTCCACCAACTCGCGCCGGAGTTCCGTCCTGAGAGCCCAGAGCTGTTCATCGGAAATGCTGTCCGGCTTGAGCGCCTTCTGCCAGAACTTCCTGTCGTCCACATTGTCGATCCACTTGTTGCCGAAGAGGGTTGTCCAGAACCGCGACGCGGTGGGCGATGCCCATCCGGCCATATGCACGCCGTTGGTGATGTGCGTGATCGGCACCTTCTCGACGGGCGTTCCTGGGTAGAGGTCCTTCCACATCTCGCGGCTGACCTTGCCGTGGAGCTCGCTGACGCCATTGGCCTTCCGGCACATCCGGAGGGCGAGCACGGTCATGGTGAACTGCTCCGTGTAGTCGTCGCTTCTGACGCGGCCGTAGCGCATCAACTGGTCGATCGTCAGCCCGGTTGACTGACAGAAGGATGTCAGAGCCGCATTCATCAGCCCGTAGTCGAACCGGTCGTGCCCGGCAGGAACCGGCGTATGGGTCGTGAAGACGCACTGGCTGCGAACCGTGCCCTCGGCGTGGGTCACGCTCTTCTTCTGGCGCAGTTGTTCGCGTAGCAATTCCAGTGTAAGGAACGCCGAATGCCCCTCGTTCATATGGAAGACGCCGGGGCTGATCCCGAGCGCCCGGAGGAACCGCACTCCGCCGATGCCGAGGACGATCTCCTGCCCGATGCGTGTCCACTGGTCTCCTCCGTACACGTGCGCGGTGAGGTCCCTGAACCGCTTATCGTTCTCCGGGAGGTCGGTGTCCAGCAGAAAGATCGTGGTACGCCCGACCTGTACCGACCATCCCTGGATGAGGACTTTGTCGTTGCCAATCTCCACAGAGCAGACCACCGGTTTGCCCTGCTTGTCTTTGACCTGGCGGATCGGCAGGCGCGACGGGTCATACGTCGGATAGCGCTCCATTTGCCATCCGTCGTTGGAGATCTGCTGCTGAAAGTATCCCTGCCTGTACAGGAGCGTAATGCCGTAGAAGGGAAGCCCGAGGTCGCTTGCCGATTTGGAATGATCTCCGGCAAGGATGCCGAGCCCGCCCGAGTAGATGCGGAGGCTTTCGTGAAGGCCGAATTCCGCGCTGAAGTAGGCAACCGAGGTCCTCTGGAGTTCGGGTGCATGGCGCTTCACCCAGGTCGCTTTCCGGTTCATGTATTCCCGGAAGTCCCTGCACGCCTGGTCCACCCGCTCAAAGAAATCCGGGTTCTGCAAGCGCATGCGGAGTTCCTGCCCGCTGACCCACCGCATGACCTCCACAGGGTTATGATTGCTGTGTTCCCAGAAAAAGGGAGAGAGTTCATGGAAAACCTGTTGCGCCGCCGGATTCCAGGACCACCAGAGGTTGTATGCCAGGTCATGCAGTTCACTGACGAGTCCATCAATCCGGGCGTCGGAGATTTTTCGTGTGGCCACGCTGACGTTGGCTCCTTCAGATTCGTGGAGGGTATGAGGCTGTTGTTAGGGTGCCGATGACTCGGCCTGGAGATTCGGACGCTTTTTCGATCTCTTGTACCGGTCATTGGCATCGAGATATTTCTTCCGGATGCGAATACTTTCGGGCGTGACTTCGACGAGTTCGTCGTTGCCGATCCATTCAATTGCCTGTTCCAGGGTCATGATGCGGGGCGGCTCGAGCCGGACAGCCTCATCCGAGCCGGACGCGCGCATATTGGTCAATTGCTTGGTCTTGCAGACGTTTACCGTCATATCCTGGTCGCGGGAATTTTCACCGACGACCATGCCGGCGTAGACTCTGGTACCCGGGGCGATAAAGAAGGTGGAGCGCTCTTGCAGTTTCCACATGCCATAGGCGACTGACTCGCCGGTTTCCATGACCACCAGGGCACCCTTGGTCCGGTGGACAAGGTCTCCTTTGTGGGGCTCGTAGCCATGGAAGTTGTGGTGCAGGATCCCCGTCCCCTTGGTCTGCGTCATGAACTCCCCGCGAAAACCGATCAGGCCGCGGGCGGGCACGAAGAACTCGAGCCGGGTATTCCCGCTGTTGCTCATCATGTTCCTCATTTCCCCTTTTCGCTGCCCCAGGTTCTCGATCACCACGCCCACGAATTCGTCCGGAACATCGATAATGACATGTTCGATCGGTTCGCAGAGCACGTCGTCGATCCGTTTGTAGATCACTTCGGGCCGGGAGACCTGGAACTCGTACCCTTCCCGGCGCATGGTCTCGATCAGGATCGCCAGGTGCAGTTCTCCTCTTCCGCTGACCTTGAAGGAGTCCGGAGAATCGGTGAGTTCGATCCGGAGGCTGACGTTCGAGCGCAGTTCGCGGACAAGGCGCTCACTGAGATGGCGCGTGGTCACATACCGTCCCTCCCGGCCGGCAAAGGGGGAATTGTTGACCACGAAATTCATCGAAAGCGTTGGCTCCTCGATTGCCACGAAAGGAAGCGGGGTCGGGTCGGCCTCGTCGGCGATGGTCTCTCCGATGTCCACATCTTCCATGCCGGCGATCGCGATAATATCGCCGGCGGAAGCCTCGTTTGTCTCCACCCGCTTCAATCCCTCGAACGTATAGATCTTGGTGACGCGGGCGTCTTCCGCGGTGCCGTCACGGTGGATCACCTTCATCGGCCCGCCGAGCCGAATGGTGCCGCGATGGATGCGCCCGATGCCGAGGCGCCCCAGATAGTCATTGTAATCAATGGTGGTCACCAGCATCTGGAACGGGGATGCCATGTCGCCGGGAGGCGGGGGGACCGTATGCACGATCGCCTCGAACAGCGGCTCGAGCGTGGTGCCGGTGTCGTCCAATTCCCTCCGGGCAATGCCCTGTTTCGAGATGCAGTAGATCGTCGGAAAGTCGAGTTGATCGTCGTTCGCGCCGAGCGAAAGGAAAAGCTCGAAAACGAGGTCGAGCACTTCGTGCGGCCTGGCGTCCTTCCGGTCGATCTTGTTGATGACAACGATCGGCTTGAGACGGAGGTCAAGAGATTTCTTCAGAACAAATTTGGTGCCTGGGAGGGGGCCTTCCGCCGCGTCCACCAGCAGCAGCACCCCGTCAACCATGGTCAGGGTTCGCTCCACTTCCCCGCCGAAATCGGCATGGCCGGGAGTGTCAACAATGTTGATCTTTGTCCCATTGTAAAAGACCGAGGTATTTTTCGCGAGAATCGTGATACCGCGCTCGCGCTCAAGCTCGTTCGAATCCATCACACGCGTAATGACCTGCTGGTTCTGGCGGAAGGTGCCGGTTTGCCGAAGCATGTAGTCCACCAGCGTCGTTTTTCCATGGTCGACGTGCGCGATGATGGCGATGTTGCGTATGTCATTCCTGCGCTCCATGAGCTCCTTGAATGAAATAACCTATTAAAATACGAAAATCAGCGACGACTTACAACAAAAGATGCGGAGCGAGGATGGCAAGCCTGGCTGCAGGGGCAATTGTTCGCACGACGTCCGGAGAAGCCGGCCTCGCGCCGGTACCAGGGGGGCTAGAAGAGCGAAGCCAGGCCGACGGTGAAAGCGAAACCTGTCGGAGGGGAGAGGCGCCAGGTGAAATCCACTCGTCCCAGGCCGAGGATCCTGCTGATGCCGAAGCCCGCCTCATAGTACAAACGTTCTGCAGCCTCCGGGTCTACCCAGGTTGCGTCCCAGGCCCGGGCCGCCCCTCCTGTAAGGATGAGCTCGATGGCGTTCTTGTACAGAAAGGGGATGTGCAACGCGAGGAATGGAAGGCTCCGGAAATTGTGCTCTAGCCGGATGGCAAGGTAGCGTTCACCGGCGAATTCACGGCTGTCCATGGCTCGCATCACCGCAAAGGGTGCGTAACCGCTTGAGGCGGTCTCGATTGTGAAGAGCCGCTGGCGCGGCAAAGTGCCGCCCGAGAGCCCCAACGCCACCTGTACGCGGAGGGTCGGTTTCAGCAGAAAACTCGATCCGAATGTCGTGAAAGATGTGGATCCGATGAGGCTGAAACGGGTGAACGCGAAGTCTCCACCAAGTTGCGGCGAGGAATGCTCGATCGACATTTCCACCGCGTCACGCGTCAGCAGGTCGAGTGGAACCTCTTCCTCCCCGAGGCGGACATCCATTCGTAGGCTCCGCAGCTTCCCGTCATCCACCTCGGGGTTGGCGCGGAAGGTGCGCGACTTGTGGAAGATGCTGTAATTGGTGGCGACGCCGATGCTCTGGTCAATTTCTTGCGCGAAGGTCACGGCTGCCCGGGCCGGCCGGAGGGGGCGGACAAGCACAGAGACGCTCCATCCCTCGGCACGGTAATAATCATAGTAGTCGCTCTTATTTGTTACCGCGGTGAGCGAGTTCCAGAGCCTTCCGTACGGGCCGGCGCCTCCGATGGGTTTGATGGTACGGAAGACTTCCCCTCCGAAGCCCAGGGTTCTTTTCGCCGATGCGTACACCTCTGTCCGAAGCAGATAGGTGGTGACGTCATTGGAAAGCCCATACCCCAGTTTTGCGGAGACGCCAAGGATGGGCGTGATCCTGTCGAACGTTGCCTTCGCGCCGAGGTGGAATCCTTCCACCCTGTTGAAGGCGAGATCCTCGTAGGTCAGAATCTCTCCCAGGATGCCGGCACCCTCACCCAACGTTGCGGTAATGCCTCCGGGCCTGAACTGGACTTCGAGGCTCTGCGAGCTGTCGATGGCCGCGTAAGCATCTTTCTCCTCGGGGTTCAACGGGAGCACATCGTGCGACGACCAGTAGGAAGAGTCATATACCGTTGCCGAGGAATCGACCACCAGGCGGGGCTTATGAAAGATGCTGTCCGGGATAGGGACGTTGACGTCGTATCCGGAAATCACGGAAGTCTGGCTGATACCGATGCGTGGAAAGGAGATTCCGGGGAAACCCACGTCGAAGGCACCGTCAATTCGTATGTCCGTGGGGAGCCAGAAATTGCCTTCGTACTGGCTGAACTGCTGGCGGTAGCGAAGTTGCCAGTCTTTGACGAACGGAATGATGAATGCCTCGTTCGGCTCGACATCCACGCCGATG
>Ga0316605_10002244_pt1 | contig 11003 bp, 9 predicted proteins | sample OWC_soil_day20_n_FD_207666 | JGI IMG/M metagenome (GOLD analysis project Ga0316605, IMG submission 207666) | Wetland soil microbial communities from Old Woman Creek delta, Ohio, United States - OWC_soil_day20_noCT | ecosystem: Environmental > Terrestrial > Soil > Wetlands | place: USA: Ohio... | reverse complement strand
CGGGTATGTGGTGCCGGCTGGAATCACGTATTCACCTGCGACGTTCGATGTCGAGGCTGATGCATCGAGTGCCTCGTACCCCATGGCGGCTGCCGCGATCACAGGAGGGAAGGTCTTCATCGAAGGAGTTCGGAGCGACTCCACCCAGGGAGACGCACGCTTCGTGCAGATCCTTGAAGCGATGGGATGCCGGGCAGCATGGTCGGAGAACGGACTGGTTCTCGAGAGATCGGGGGCTCTCCAGGGGATCGACGTGGACATGAACACCATGCCGGATGTTGTTCCGACCCTCTGCGCTGTCGCGCTCTTTGCCCGTGGGCCTACTACGATCAGGAATGTGGCTCATCTTCGGTACAAAGAGTCGGACAGGCTACAAGCACTGGCGACGGAACTCGCGAAAGTCGGTGCGACGATCACGCTTCGCCCCGACGGGCTGGACATCGTTCCCTCCCCGCTTCACGGGGCTCAGCTCGGCACCTACGGCGATCATCGACTTGTGATGAGCTTTGCGCTTGTCGGCCTCAGCGTCCAGGGCATTCGCATCGAGGATCCCGAGTGTGTGAAGAAGTCCTATCCTCGGTTCTGGTCAGAGTTTGAGAAATTCCATTATCCAACAAATATCTCCTAACAATACTCCCATGGCAGGCAATTCAACAGGCAATCATTTCCGCGTCATGACATTTGGCGAAAGCCACGGGCGGGCAATCGGCGCGGTCATTGATGGCGTGCGGCCCGGAATCCCCATTGATACCGAATTCATTCAAAGGGAACTCTCGCGCAGAAGGCCGGGACAGAGCGCGATGACCACGTCGCGCGCGGAGGCCGACCAGGTCGAGATCTTGAGCGGTGTCTTTGAAGGAAGGAGCACCGGCACGCCTATCTGCATGGTCATCTGGAACCGTGATCAGCAGCCGAAGGCGTATGAAAAGATCAAGGACATGTTCCGTCCGGGGCACGCCGGGTACACATACCTGGCAAAATTCGGCGTGAGTGATTACCGTGGGGGAGGCAGATCGTCCGGCCGCGAGACTGCGGCGCGCGTGGCCGCCGGAGCGGTGGCGAAACAGCTGCTCGCGAAGAAGGGGGTGGAAATCATAGCCTACACCAAGGAAGTCGCCGGTGTCCGGGCTCAGAGGGTCGACTACTCCACGATCGAAAAGAATCCTCTTCGTTGTCCTGACCCTGTTGCGGCGAAGAAGATGGAACGAAAGGTTCTCAAGGCAAAATCAGAGGGGGATTCCGTCGGCGGGATTGTAGAAGTCGTGGTCAAGAATCCGCCAGTGGGACTGGGTGAGCCGGTTTTTGACAAACTTGAGGCGGACCTTTCCAAGGCGTTGATGTCCATCGGGGCCATAAAAGGAATAGAGATCGGTAACGGGTTTGCTGCTGCAAGGCTGAGAGGGAGCCAGAACAATGATCCGATGTACTTTGATCGGAATACGGGGCGGGTTCGCACCCGAACCAACAATGCGGGGGGCATAGCGGGAGGAATATCAAACGGCGAGGACATTGTCCTCCGGATTGCTGTCAAACCCCCTTCCTCGATCAAAAAAGAGCAGGAAACGGTGACAATTTCAGGAGAATCCGCCAGAATCACCGTGGAAGGAAGGCATGATCCTTGCATTTGCCCTCGTGTTGTCCCTGTGGCAGAGTCAATGGTGGCACTGACGCTGCTTGATCATCTGACCCGGCAGCGGCTCCTGCGCTCCAAAAAAGCCCTTCAGGAGCTTCGCGACACGGTGGATCTGATAGATACCAACATTGTGCTCCTGCTCACAGAAAGGCAAGTTCTTGTAGAGCAAATTGGAGAATTGAAGAAAAGAAAAAAGGCAAAAATCGTCGACCGAAAAAGGGAGAGGCAGATACTTCGGAAACAGCTGGCTGTCGCCCGCGCTCTGGGTTTGGATGAGGAATTCACGGGCGAACTGTTTCAGGCGATCTTCAAGCTTGCACGATCCACGCAAAAGCAGGTCATTGGAGAGGTGAGATTGTGACGGTTGGGCTCATTGGGTATGGCCGCTTTGGAAAGCTCGCGGCCAGCTTGCTCGCACGGCGGGTCCACATCGTCGTCGCCGATCGTTCCAGGCCACGACTTCGGGGTGCGCAGAGGAATATCAAGGCGGTGACCATTGCCGAAGCGGCTGCTCAGGAGATCGTCGTTCTCGCAGTCCCGGTGTCGCGGCTGCCGGATCTCCTGAGGCGAATCAAGCGTTACGTTCGTGCGGGGGCGCTAGTCATAGATGTCTGCGCGGTCAAAGCCCAGCCGACGAGGTGGATGAAGGCAATTCTTCCACGGTCGGTGGAGATTCTGGGAGCGCATCCGTTGTTTGGACCTGATAGCTGCAAGGGTTCGCTCAGCGGCCATACCGTGGTCCTCTGCCCGGTCCGGATCGGGCGGCAGAGGCTCGCGCTCATCCGGCGGGTGCTCGACCGTGAGCGCGCCAGAACGATGATCATGCTCCCCGACCGGCATGATCGGATGATCGCAGAGACGATCTTTCTGACGCAATACATCGGGCGGCTGGTTGACATGGCCCGGCTTGGACGGTGGAAGGGAGTGACTGCTCATTATGACCACCTGCGGTCAGTTGTGGATGCGGCCGTCCACGACTCGCCCAGGTTGTTTCTGGACATGCGGAAGTACAATGCGCACGGTGCACGGGTAGAGGCAGCATTAAGGAAGGCACAGAAGACGATTCTGAAGCAGTTGGAAGGGATACGTCGAGACCCGACGTAACATTCGCGTTTTTCCGGCAGGCTCATGATCGAACTGAGAAACCTTGTCAAGAAATTCGGTTCCTTTACCGCGGTTGACGACGTCAGCCTGCGGCTGGGCAAAGGAGAGTTCTTCGGCTTTCTCGGGCTGAACGGAGCCGGCAAGACGACCACCATCAAGATGATGACCGGTTTGTTCGAGCCGACGTCGGGCTCCTGCTGGATCAATGGCCACAATGTGCACACCGAACCAATGCTCGCGAAGAGGAGCACAGGGTACGTGCCGGACCAGCCGTGGCTGTATGACAAGCTGACAGGCAGGGAATTCCTTTACTTCGTCGGCGGACTCTTCAGCATGCAATCAGGCGTGCTCAGGGAGCGCATCGGCGAAATGATCGAGCTGCTGGAGATCGGGGGCTTCGTGGATCGGAGGGGGGAGGAATATTCTCTTGGTATGCGGCAGAGGATTGTTCTTACAGCCGCGCTCTTACATGATCCTCAGGTGCTGATCATCGACGAGCCCATTGTCGGCCTTGATCCGCGCAGCGCGCGTCTGATAAAGGATCTTCTGAAGCTGAAATCGAGACAAGGGACGACCGTTTTCATGTCATCGCACTTGCTCGAAGTGGTAGATGAACTGTGCGACCGCATTGCGATCATCAAGAACGGCCATATCATTTACGAGGAAATGCGCGACGGTTCTCGAATTCACAACGGGAAGCTTGAAACGATGTTTCTCGAATTGACCCGGTGAGGTCCCATGCGTGAACTGAATCTGGTCTTGAACGCCAAAGCGCAGGGGCTGCTTCATCGCACATTTGACTTCCGGTTCCGTGCTTTCGCCAAGGACCTGGCGTCCATTCTCATTTTCGGCGGCTTCATTATCGGCATGTTCTTCGTTGGTCGCACCGCCACGATCTACCTCCTCAACCAGGCATACATCGGCCAGTTCCTGTTCCACCGCTTTCTCTCGATGATTCTGTACCTGCTCTTCGTGACCGTAAACCTCGGGAATGTCATCGTCTGTTACGCGACGTTGTACCGGTCGGAAGAAGTGACGTTTCTGATGGGGCTCCCGATCTCCCACGGGAACATTTTTCTCGCCAAGTTCGTGGACAATTTCTTCCACAGTTCCAGCACCCTGGTGATGCTGGGGATGGCGATGCTTCTCGGCTACGGCTCGGTATTCAATATGCCATGGCACTTCTATTTTCTCACGATGTTTGCCGTGGTGCTTCCGTTCATGCTGATTGCCGGCCTCATTGCCGTGATGACCCTGATGGCGCTCATCAAGGTTGCGGCGCGGATCGGTATCCGCTGGCTCCTCACGCTCAGCGTGGGAACCTATCTGCTCGCCGTCTATGGGTATTTCAGCCTCACGAACCCCGTGGGGATGATGCAGGAGGTGATGAAGCAGTTCCCGAACGTGCACGGCTATTACGCGCATCTCGACCCGGCGTTTTCCGCCTTTCTGCCAAACCACTGGGTCACGGAATTCCTGTACTGGTCTGTGAACGGGAACAATGCCAGGGCCTTGCCATATCTTTTGACGCTTAACCTGGTTTTCGTCGGGTTGCTGGTCAGCGCGGGTCTCGTGGCGCGGAGGATCTACTACCGGAGCTGGTTGGCGGCGTCGGATGCCCGTGCAACGCGCGGTCCCACGATCTCAATTCCGGCCGGCGGGATCCTGGAATTCGGGAGCAAGAGGATCTTCCGTCCCGTCGCCGACGCGATTCTCAGGCGGGACATCTGGCTGTTCGTCCGTGAGCCGGGACAGTGGCTGCACGTGGTCGTGATGGTTTTCATCCTCTGTGCCTCTCTGGTGTCGATTGATTCCCTGAATCTCAAGTCGTCCCGCCCGCTCTTTCAGATGCTCTCTTTCCTGGGAATCTTCCTGTTCAACGGATTTCTGGTCGCCTCCGTCGCCCTGCGCTTCGTCTTTCCGTCCGTCAGTCTTGAGGGGGAAACCTTCTGGTGTGTTCGTTCGTCGCCGGTCGATTTGAACCGCCTGTACTGGCAAAAATTCCTTGGGCTCCTGGCCGTTGTCCTCGTTGTCGGGGAAACCCTCGTAGTCGTCTCGGGCAGGGTGGCGGACTTCAATCCGGACCTGGTGACACTTGCAGTCGTGAGCATGGCGTTTGTTGCCTTGACATTGACCAGTCTCCACATGGGCGGGGGGGCCTATTTTGCCGACTACAAGGAAAGGAATGCCATCCGCGTGGCCTCGTCTCAAGGAGCATCACTGACATTCCTGTTGAGCATCTTCTATATCATGGTCACGGTGACCATCCTCTGGGTTGCAGCGAATCAGTATTTTGAAGCTCTCATTCTCAGGAAAACCCCGCCCTCAACGTGGTTGTCCTGGCCGGTTGCATTTATCGGTTTAATTTCCCTCCTTGCTTCCATTGCCACGACGTGGCTCGGTGTACGATGCTTCAGGCGTGACTATTAATCTTATGCGCGTTCAGACTGCAATTGGCGTTCTGGTGATCGCCATGCTGCTGCCCCTGGCTCTTCATGCCCAGCAGAAGGTGGAATACGCTGCCGGGGCGGAAGAACTTTTCGCGAAAGCGCTGGACTTATACGCGTCGGGGAGTTACCACCAGGCCGGAGAGACCTTCGGCGCCATCATTGCCGAGTATCCATCCAGTCATCGGATCACGGCTGCCTACGTCATGAGGGCGAAGGCGCTGTACCATGCCGATGAAAACTACGAAGCGGCAAAATCGGCTAAGGCAATTCGGAGCCTTTATCCCGCGAGCAGGTACATCGCCGACGCGGAGCTTATCCTTGGATTGATCTATTGCCGCATTGAGCGGTATGGCGAGGCAATCACGTCGTTTTTGGATGCGTGGCGAGCCCTGCCTGACACCGGCAACACGCGGCTTCGGCGTGCAGTGATGTATGCGCTCGACACCACGATGGATCGCCATATCACGCGCGATTCCACCTACCGGCTCCTTCAAAACGGTCGGCGCCCCGTAGAAAGGGCCTTTTTCTGGTCCAAGATTGCCGAGAAGGAGGTTGCGAAAGAGAATTTTATCGCGGCCTCCATCGCCTTGGATTCCCTCATATATCGCTACCCGGGGATGATCCCCGTCGAGCGGCTCGACCGGATCCGCTTCCTGGTCTCAGGCAAGACCAGCGTTTCGATCGGGATACTGCTCCCACTGATGAAGCAGAGTCCCCCCTCCGCGATGAAAGAAATCGGCAATGAGGTGCACGAGGGAATTCTCCTGGCCTTCGAACAATTCGCGAACGAACGTGACAGGCGGGTGAAGGTGACGATGGAGTTGCGAGACACGGAGAGGGAAACCACTCTGGCCGTACAGGGGGTGAAGGACTTCGCCGGGGACAACGGTGTCATTGGCATTCTCGGGCCGGTCTTCTCTCCATCAACGCTTGCCGCCGGCAGGGCGGCAAACCAGCACCGTATTCCGCTTGTCAGCCCAACCGCGAATGCCAACGGAATCGCGGCGACAGGGCCCTACGTGTTCCAGGCAAATCCTGATTACGAGGCGCGGGGCCGGGCGATGGCGCGATATGCTGTCACCGTCCGCAACTGTACCACGCTCGCCGTGCTTGCTCCGAGCGATTCATATGGTAAGTATCTTGCTGAAGGATTCTTGAAGGAAGCCCAGGAACTCGGCGCAGAGGTGGTTGCGACGGAATGGTATCAAAAAGGGAATCCGGTCCTCAGGAGCCAGTTGGAAAATATTCGCCGGGCCGGGTTCATGGCGAGCGGAGATCCGTTGATCTCCTTTGCGGGCAAGATGAACACGGCCGACATCATGCGCTTGGCGGATGCCGGCATACCGCTCGCGCGTCTCGATTCTCTCCTGAGCCGTGGCAGCGTGGTGAGCGCTTCCTGGCTGTTCGGCGCGAGAGGGAGGGCCATGGTCGACTCACTCGGCCTGACGCCCGCGTCGGATGAAAAGCTGCTTGACAGCCTGGACGTCCCGATGACCTCGATCGACGCCATTTACATCCCCATCAGCGGCGCGGAAGAAATCGGCATGGTCTCGACGCAGCTGGTGTATTATAATCTCCGCGCGCAGATCCTGGGATCAGGCGAATGGAAGGACATCAGCGAATTGGATGTGAACAAGCGCTACTGCGATGGAGTCGAATTTGAATCTGATTCGTATGCGGATTCCGGCAACGGGGCATATACCTCTTTCCTGAATGACTTCGTCGGCCGGTTCAAGAAAAACCCCGGGAAGAACTGCCTTTTCGGTTACGATGCGGCGCGGTTGATGCTGATGCTGGTGGCCGGTGGCGCGACGACGAGGGAATCGCTGACACGCGCCCTCGCGACAGTGCGCGATTTCCGGGGACTGCATTCCCGCATAGGCCTGGTTGGCCGGCGGGTCAATCCCTGGCTCCACATTCTCAAGTACACTTCGGACAACATCGAACGAGTTGGCGAGATCAACGCCAACGAGTAACGACCGGAGCATCCATGGGTTCTCGCTCTTCCGGCAAGTCCAGATCGGCGACAGGGCACACCAGTATCAAAGACTGGCCCGCCGATGAGCGCCCACGGGAACGCCTGCTGCGCCTTGGTCCGCAAGCCCTCTCGGACGCAGAGCTCGTTGCAATTCTGATCCGGGCGGGCACGCGCGACAAGACGGCGTTGGATCTGGCGCGCAGCATCCTGGCCGAGGTGAAGACGCTCCGCGGACTGGCGACGCGAAATGCGCGGGAATTGACCCGCCTCAAAGGGATCGGCAACGCGAAAGCCGTCGAAGTGCTTGCCGCTCTGGAGATCGGCCGCCGAATCGAAGCGAGCGAAGATTCCACTCAGTGCATTATCCATAACCCCTCCGATGTCGCGCACAGAATGATTCCGTTGTTGCGTGACCGTCCCACAGAAGTCTTCTATCTCCTCGCCCTGGACGCAAAGAACGGGCTGACGACGGAGCTTGAGATCTCACGCGGAACACTGAACGCCAGCCTGGTGCATCCTCGTGAGGTTTACAAGGCCGCCATCGACAACATCGCGGCGTCGATCATCGTGGTCCATAACCATCCCAGTGGCAATCCGGAGCCCAGCCGGGAGGATATCGACGTCACCCGCCAACTCGCGGAAACCGGAAAAATCGTTGGGATTCCATTGCATGACCATATTATTGTTGCCGGGAGCAGATACACCAGTCTGGCAGAAAAGGGCTTTATATGAGCCTTTTTTTCTGTCCTGGACGTCTGGTAAACAGCCCCTTATTCGCTAAAAAGATCGAATATCGTTCGAAAAGAATTGACAAATTCAACTTTATTTAGTATAGTTGGGCAACCCAAAAACGGCTCACACATCTACGCTTCCACCCAATCTAAATTCAGGAGGGGTAACAATGCAAAACCTACGCAGGAAGGTCATTTCTACAGGCATGACTTTCCTTTTCTCAGGCTCGTTGTTGCTTGTCGGGTGCTCTTCAGCCCCCGATGAAGCGCAAATGAAGCAACTCAATGACCTGAAAGAGGAAGTCGCCGCGTTGCAGAAAGATCTCGCAGCGAAACAGCAGCAGAAAGCCACACTGGATCAGGAAATTGCAGGGAAGAACGCAAAGCTCACCAAATGCAATGAAGATCAACAGACAGTCAAGCAACGTCTCGGACAATAGCGGCGCCGGCAAACCCGCTGCGCATGACCAACACTTAAGGAGTTTTCAACAATGAAATTTACGACGATACTCACTCTCTTGTTGGCCGTTTTGCTTATCGCCTCCGTCGGCGCTGCACAGGAGGAGATGACAAAAGACCAATGGCAACAGCAAGTCAACGACTACACAGCTCAGCGCAATGACCTGAGCGCAAAAGTCAAGGCGCTTACGGACGAAGTCACTGCCATGCAGACACAGTCCGCAAAGCTTGACGACGATCACAAGAAGTGTCTTGATGATCTCTATGCACTGGTTGGGTCGAATGCGGACGAGGCTGCCGCGTATCGGTCAGAAATCGATGCGGCAGAGCAGACCGCGAACGGGCTGTCACAACTGTCCGACGCCGACCTGATGGCGCGCAGCGCCGACGTCGATGTGCTCGCCAACACGCTGACGACACTCAAAGGAAACAAGCTTGCCATCATTCCGGAGTTCTATGATCGTCTCGCTAAACTCGAGGATCAGGTGAAGAGCCTCCAGACTACCCTCGCCGGTCAGGTGAAGGTGTACACGGTTGGTACATGGAGCCGTGACAGAGACTGCCTCTGGAACATTTCGAAGAAAAAAGACATTTATGATAATGCATGGATGTGGCCAAAAATCTGGCAGGGCAACCGGGATCAGATCCGGGATCCGGATGTCATCCATCCCGGACAGAAGCTGAAGATCCCCCAGGCCGGCGAAATGACCGCAGAAGAGAAATCGGCTGCCAAGAAATATTACCGTACACAGGCGGCCGCTCCTGCGATGGACACCGAGACGAAGTAGGAGATCGTACGCTGCAGCAGTGTGTGAATCGTATAAGCCCCCTTTCCTGTCACGCACAGGGGAGGGGGTTTTATGTTTGTTCTTTGGGAGAGGGGATTTCGCTTGGTTGAACGGAAGGTCAAAATCGAAGGGGTCGACCCCCTTGCTCTGCTCGGCCTGAATGATTCAAACCTGCAGGTGGTGGAGAACCGGTTCGATTCGCAAATCGTGGTGCGTGGGGACACAGTGACATTGCGAGGCCAGTCCGAGGAGGTTGAGCAACTTGAAAGGATCTTCAAGGAGCTGATCTTCCTGCTGAACCGAAACGGGAACCTGACCACGAACGATGTGGAGACCGTGATCGATCTGGTGGCAGCGAATGGAGAACCCGCGCTTCCGAAATCCGTGGAATCCTCCATGGACCGCGAAGATCTGGATTTCACGATCCTTTACTCCAAGAACCAGTTGATCCGCGCAAAGACGCCGGGGCAGCGTGAGTATGTGCGCCAGGTGCGGAAGAACGACATCGTCTTTGCCGTCGGCCCCGCCGGCACGGGGAAGACCTACCTGGCTGTGGCGCTCGCTGTGGCCGCGTTGAAGAACAATGAGATCACGAAGATCGTCCTCACCCGCCCCGCCGTGGAGGCGGGAGAGAGCCTCGGATTTCTGCCGGGCGATCTCAAAGAGAAGATCGATCCGTATCTGCGGCCCCTCTACGACGCGCTGGACGACATGATCCCGGGGGAGAAACTACGCGGATACATTGAAAAACGAGTCGTTGAAGTCGCTCCGCTTGCGTACATGCGGGGACGGACGCTGAACAATGCGTTCGTGATCCTCGACGAAGCACAGAACGCTTCCGCAATGCAAATGAAAATGTTCCTCACCAGGCTCGGCCCCAACTCGCGCGCTATCATCACCGGCGACGTTACCCAGATCGACCTCCCTGAAAAACAGGTCTCTGGCCTGGTGCAGATCCAGGAAGTACTCAAGAACGTGGAGGGCATCTCTTTCGTCTACTTCAGCAAGGACGATGTGGTACGACACCGGCTGGTGAAAGACATCGTGGAAGCGTACGACAAGTACAACAAGGGGGGGCAGGCGTCACTCCCGAATGAGGGGGAATAACCTGTTCACCTGCTGGATCGCGGTCGCTTTTTCCGTCGCTTCATCCGTTTTGCTTCATTCCAGAGTTCATCCATCCGTTCCAGCGTGGAATTGTGAATGTCTTCACCCCTGGACCGCATGGCCTGTTCGATATACCGGAAACGGTAGGCGAATTTCTCCGTCGTGCGGCGCAATGCCTGTTCGGGATTGACACTCACGAAACGCGCGTAGTTTACCAGGGCAAAAAGAAGATCTCCAAACTCTTCCTCCCGCCGTCTGGCACTGCTGGCATGCAGGGTCTCCCGGAGTTCTTCCATTTCTTCCCGTACTTTTTTCCAGACTTCGTCCCGCCGCTTCCAGTCGAAGCCCACTTTCGCGGCTCGTTCCTGGATTCGCTGGGCACGCTGCAGGGCTGGCATTCCGCGGGGGACGCCCTGGAGGACCGAGACCCGCCCTTCGTCCATTTTGAGCTTCTCCCAGTTCCGCTTGACCTCGGAGGCGCCTCTCACCCTCTTTTTCCCGAAGACGTGAGGATGCCGCCTGATGAGTTTGTCGTTGATGTCCTGGAGGATCGCCTGGAGGGTGAAGTCCCCGCCTTCCTCGGCAATTGTGGCATGCATTCCAATGTGCAGAAGTACGTCGCCCAGTTCCTTCCTGAGCTCCTCGTAGTTCCCTTCGTCCAGCGCCTGGATCACCTCGTAAGTCTCTTCGATCAGGCTGGCACGCAGCGAGCGATGGGTCTGCTGTCTGTCCCATGGGCACTCTCGCCGCAAC
>Ga0316605_10002243_pt1 | contig 11003 bp, 8 predicted proteins | sample OWC_soil_day20_n_FD_207666 | JGI IMG/M metagenome (GOLD analysis project Ga0316605, IMG submission 207666) | Wetland soil microbial communities from Old Woman Creek delta, Ohio, United States - OWC_soil_day20_noCT | ecosystem: Environmental > Terrestrial > Soil > Wetlands | place: USA: Ohio... | reverse complement strand
CCGGGCCAGTGTCCAGGGGCCGTTCGCGTCGTAGTACGCCTCGTCCTCTCCGAACGTGTCGAACGTGCGCTCCCGGGGCTCGTCCTTCAGGTCCGGCAGGATCGCGGGGGCCACGGACGAGATGGTACCGAAGAGTCCCGGGTACTTCATCCCGAGGTGCAGCGCCCCGTAGCCTCCCATCGACATCCCCTCGATGCCGCGGGACTCGCGCCGGGCGACGGTACGGTACGTCGCGTCGACATGGGGGACCAGGTCCTTGACGATGACGTCTTCGATCGGCCGCTTTCCGTCCTTCGAGTTGACGTACCAGCCGACCGGCAAGGCCTGCGGGAGGACGACGATCGTCTCCGGCACGAGCCCCGCGCGAATGCCCCGGTCGACGTGCTCCACGGTCCAGGCGCCCTGGCGTGCGTTGCCGAAGCCCCCGTGCAGCCAGTACAGGGCGGGGTAGCGCCGTGCCGTCTCCTTCTCGTAGCTCGGGGGAAGGTAGACGAGGTAGCTCCCCTGCGTGCCCTTCCCGCGCGCGGGCATCTCGAAGAGGTGGTAGGTGGTCCCCGGCGGCGCTTCAATGACGGGGTCCACCCACTGCTCGGACAGCTCGGCGATGCGCGAGGGGCTCGGGGGAGCCTGGGCCCGTAGGGAAGGCAGAAGCCCGGCAGCCAGGACGACGGTCAGCACCGCAGTGGCCCGCGGCGTCGTGATTAGCCTCAGTGCGCGGGTCATCGGGACTCCCTCCATCATTGGGCTCGTCCATCCGCGTGCTCCTCGCGGACACTACACCACTCCGGCCTCGACGAGGCCTCGCCGCTCGAATCTCCGGCCTCTTGCTTGGACCTCGGGGAGGGTCAGAAGGTTGGTCGCGGAGAGCGGACACAGCATGTGCTCTCTACAGATTGTGTCGTCCGCTGGCAGCGACGGGGGATGCGGCAGTAGTGTATGGGGACTTGCGCGGGCAGATCCCTTGACCAAGACCGGCTTCTATGCCGATCGGCTCCAACGGCCCTCGTCGAGGGCGTTCCCCTACGGACTCGCGGTCCGCCGAATGTCCGATCGGGCGCCGAGGATCGCGGCGGTGCTCTTCGCCAGCGTCCTGCGGGCGGGTACGCAGTGCAGGCCGCCCACGACCGTGGCACGGTGTCCGACGCTGAGCTCGGCCGGACCGAACGATAGACGATAGTCCTTTCGATCCGCGGCTGCCAGGGACGGCAAGGGCAGCCGACCGACCAACGCGATCGAAACGCGCGCTGGCAAGGCGAGGAGGCCGCGACGGTCTTCGCCGATCCGCTGGCTCTGATCATCGAGGACGAAAGCCACCCTGAGAACGCCCGCATCATCGGCGAGTCGCTCGCAGCGCGCATCCTGCTCGTTGTCTTCATCGAGCGGGACCGTGACTTCGTGAGCTTGATCAGCGCACGGCGCGCCACGCGGCACAAGAGACGTCGGATAGGGCAACGCATGGACAGCTCGAAGGACGTGCTCTTCCTCGTGCTCAGCTCGCACGGCTCGGAGCGGCAGCTCTCGGTGTCGAACCGGACCTGGCCGCTCGAGCAGCTCGACGCGACAACCCTCCGCAGGGCCCTCGACGACTCAGGGGTCAGTTGGCGCGTTGATCGTGATCTCGGCCTGCCACTCGGGCGCCTTCATCCCCGCGCTAGCCGACGAGGGCACGGCGATCTTCACTTCGGCCGCGGCGGACAGCGCGTCCTTCGGTTGCGGCGACGACCGCGAGATCACGGAGTTCGGAGCCGCCTTCGTCCGCGACGCGTTGCCACGCGCGACTTCCCTCGAAGCGGCAGGCACGCGTCGGCGCGGCCATCTCAGCCCACTGGCAGTGCATCGAGGCCCAGCGCGATCTGGGTTCGCAGGGGGCGAAGCATGCCGATCGGCCGAACTCGCCGGGCCGGACTAGAGCTGCTCGGACGGCCGGTTGAGGAAGGAGCTTACGGCGTACGCCGCCACTGTCCCCGAAATGTCCCTTTCTGAATCCGAAACGGACTCAACCAGCCCGAAAGCCAATCCGCTAAGTCGCGTTGTGGCCTGGATCGAGTGGGTCCGGTTCGTCTGGCGTAGGAGGGTCTTCCCCGGTTCGAATCCTACCTGAGGAGCCATCCCGGGCTCGTCCAGGTCGGCGCCCAAGCCGCGCTGGATCGCGAGTTGCAGCGAACGTCGTGCGCTCGCTGTCTCGCGTTCCGCGAACCGAGAACGGGCGCAGCGCCGCGCTCGACGCCGCGGGAACCCCCGGACGCCGCCCACAGGTGATCAGGGCTGGGGCTTGACCATCCCGTGCATGGTGAGCCAGCTCACGAAGGCATCGAACCAGCCGGTGCTGGTCGTTACCTTGGGGTACATGCCGAAGCCGTGACCACCCTGTTCATAGAGGTGGAACTCGGCCGGCTTCTTGGCCGCACGCCAGCTCTCGATCAGTCCGAAGCCGCCATTGGCGAAGAAGGGATCGTCGGCGGCGAGCGCGACGAACAGCGGCGGAGCGTCGGCCGGGACGGTCACCGGAGCCAGCGGGCCGTAGATGTTGCCGATGAACGCCGGCTTGGCGTCCTGCCCGACGAGCGCGGTCGCCATGGTCAGCATCGCGCCGGCGGAGAAACCGACCATGCCGATGCGGTCCGGATCGATCTTCCACTCGGTGGCGCGGCGCCGGATCAGGGCGAAGGCGGCGCGCGAGTCCGCGATCTGCGGCGCGAGGCCGGCCATCATCTGCTGCGGATCGGGGCGCGGAGGCCGGCGCCCGGTGTTCGAGAACATCTCCTTCATCGAAAGTTCGAATCCGGCCATGTCCGCCGGGGTCTGGTTCAGCCGGTACTTGAGGACGAATGCCGCAACGCCCCGCTCGGCCAGCGCGCGGGCAACGTTCCAGCCTTCGTTTTCCATCGATAGGGTTCGGAAGCCGCCGCCTGGAGCCACGACGACGGCGGCGCCGCTGGCCTTGGCCGGGTCGGGCAGGAACGGCGTGATCGTCGCCACCGTGACGTTGCGAGCGAACCGGCTGCCATACTGGGAGTGCCACGATTCCTGGGCCGTCGCGCCGGGAAGCGGATCGGTGCCGATCTCGATCGCATTCGGCTGATCGGGGATGGCGATCGGCGTCATCTTGTCGTTTGCCTGCGCGAACAGCGGCACCGCCCAGGCACAGGCCGCCGCCAGCACGGCCGCCCGGAGCGCGCCCCGCCGTGCCGAAACGAGCGTCGAACGCATCACCATAGCTGTTTGACTCCCCTCCTGAGGACTCACCGGTTCGTACCGGAAGCCCGTGAATCGTCACACATGATCACGATCCGCGCAAAACAGGTCAAGGCACCTGCGGAGAGGGAGCCTCTCTAGTCCCTGAACGCGAGTTGGGCGAACTGATAGTCCAGCCTCGAAGGCTGGGGTTCACCGTCTGCGACACTACGCCGCTTGCATGCGGCTCGAGAGCCTAGACGAGGTGGTGACGAATCGTCTCGGCACACGAGGTCCCGGGCCCGGCTCGGCGTCGAGTGCTCGTGCCTCCCGCCACGTCTCTACACTCCGGGCGAGTTCTGGTGGGAGCGCAACCCGCGCACTCGGCGCCTCAATCGTCGCTCTCGCCCTCACCCGGGTGGGCTGCGTCGGGAGATCCAGACCTCGACCCGCCTCTTCAGCAGCGGGAGGGGCATGGGGCCGTCCGCGAGCAAGGCCTGGTGGGATTCCGGGTGCGCCTCCCGGAACGGGCGGCCGACCAGCGTCCGGTAGAGCGCCCAGACATCGGCGAGGGCGAGCCCCGCCGCCGCCAGGACCGCGATCCGCCGTCGCGTCGGCCTCGACATGCGCAGTCCCCGGTTCGAATCCTACCTGAGGAGCCAACTCCTTCGCGGCATCTCACTCGAATCTCAACGGCCGCTCACGGTTTGGTGAGGACTCCGCGGCCGGGCCGCGCTCATACTGCGAGCATGAAGACCACTGTGATGAGTCCCGTCAAGGGATTCACCCTCATCGCCCTCGGCCTGGCCGTCGCGGCCATGGGAATCTATGTGGCCGCCGCCGACGACGCGCCAGGCGCCGCGGTCATCGGCATGGTGCTGATGGTGGTCGGAGTCGTGCTCGGTGTGAGGGCCGCGCGCAACCGGCTCCCGATGTGGGCTGCCCGCACCGCGCTTGCCGTCGGCGTCGTCGCCGCCGCGCTCGCGGCATTTCTGACCCACGGGGTCGTTGTGACGGCGCCCCTCTTCCCGCTGCCGCAGGAGGTGCCATCGGTCGTCGACTCGCCGCCGTCGCCGCGATATGCGGCGGCCGTCGAGCGCGCGCGGGAGCTCGTGCGCGCAGCCGTATTGGAGCAGAACCTGCCCGGGGTGTCCGTGGCGGTCGGTGCCGGCGGCACCGTCGTCTGGGCCGAAGGGTTCGGATGGAAGGACGTCGTGACACGGGCGCGCGTCACCCCGGACACGCGATTCAACATCGGCACGGCGGCGTCCGCGGTCACCGCCGCCGTCGCGCCACTCCGGCTGACTCACACCGGCTCTGACTCGGCGGCAGAATGGAGTCCTGAGCATATCGGGGAGCCAGAAGAGGACTTCCCGCTCTTCACGATGATCCGCCACGTCGTATTCAGGCCGATCGGTCTCGCCCCTGCGCAGCCATTGCCGGGCGATCGCGCGACGTTCTATGTCCCGAGATCCGATGACAATCCCCGCCGTGGACGACGGCTGATGTACATGCGCGACCTGGCCTGTTGCGCGAACGGGATGGCCTTCTATTCCACGCCGTCCGATCTCGCGCGCTTCGCGCTGGCGACGAACCCCGGCAGCCTCCACGGTGAGCTCGCCGGCGGCATGGTGATGTCGCTGATGACGGCGCGCGACAGCGGCATCGTCGTCGCTGTCACGTCAAACGTGGCGCACGCGAACACGTCCGCGCTGGCGCGGCGAGTCGAGGACGCGTTCGCGGAACGGACGCGATGACGGGTGAGCTGGAGGGTGGCCATTCGCGCGTCGGTCGTCGGTGAACAGCGGATTGGCCGCAGTGACGCCGTTCGCGATGCCGGTCCAGTCTACGAGGTCGGTGCTCTTCGCCGCCGCCAGGTGCGAGCCGAAGATGTAGTAGGTGCCATCGACCTTGATGACCGACGGGTCGTGGACCGCCACGTTGGCGAAGGTCAGCGGCATCTGCCCGCTGGCCACCAACAATGCATGAATGCTTCTCTTTGAAATCATGGCGTGCATCGCGGAGGCCAAACAGCCCATATTGTCCGACAACTGCAGCGATTGCGGTCGTGACGCTCCGCCCGTTTTCGGCCCTCCCCCTCGCCTTCGCACGAACGCGCCAACTTTTCGCAGCATTAGGCAAGGTCACGGTGGCTATGATCAGCGAGGACAGCCGTGACCTCCGTGCGCGCCGGCCCGCGACCACGTTCGCCCAACCGCTCCCGAGGAGATGTCCCATGAACACGAATCGTTCGCGACGCGAGTTCCTGGCATTCGGGCTGGCCGTACCCGCGACCGGACTGGCTTCCGCCGCGGACCCCGCGAGGTGGTCGTCGCCGCCGGTCTCCCCGTCGCCCGGCTCGCCGGTCAAGTTCGCCTACCGGGCCCTCGGGAAGACGGGCCTCAAGGTCACCGCCGTGGGCTTCGGCTGCATGACGACTTCCGACGCCAGCGTCGTCGAACGTGCCGCGGACATCGGCATCAACTACTTCGACACGGCGCGCGTCTACATGGGCGGCAACAACGAGCGCATGGTCGGCGCGGCGCTCAAGCGCAAGCGGAAGGACGTCATCCTGTCCACCAAGTCGATCTCCCGTGACAAGCAGGGCGCGTTGGCCGATCTGGACACGAGCCTTCGGGAGCTCGGCACCGACTACGTCGACATCTGGTACCTGCACCTGAAGAACACGCCGGCCGACGTGACGGACGACCTGCTCGAGGCCCAGCGGATCGCCAAGCAGCAGGGCAAGATCCGTTTCTCCGGCGTCAGCACGCACGAGGGGTACCAGGAGCTGATCCCGCTGGTGGCGAAGAAGGGCCTCGTGGACGTCGTCCTCACCATGTACAACTTCTCGATGGAGAAGGCGGTGGGGGAGGCCATCGCGGAGGCGAGCAAGGCCGGCATCGGGATCGTCGGCATGAAGGTGATGGCGGGCGGCTTCCGTCGAAGGCCGGCGGGCCCTCCTCCCTCCGGTCCCGGCGCTCCGCCGCCGGGCCCGCCTCCCGGAGCCCCGCCCCGTCGTAGCCGTCCCGAGCCTCCGGCGCAGCTCCAGCAGCCGGGCGCCATGCTCGCGGCGCTCAAGTGGGTCCTCAAAGACCCGCACATCCACACGACCATCCCCGGCATGCAGGACATGGAGCAGCTGGACGAGAACCTCCGGGCCATGGCCGAGCCCTACGGAGCGGCCGAGGAGACGCTGCTGGCGCAGCAGCTCGAGCTCATCACCCCGCTCTACTGCCGCACGTGCGGCAGGTGCAGGGCGGCCTGCGCCAAGGGGCTTCCCGTGGCCGACGTGCTCCGTTACCTGAGCTACGCCGAGGGCTACGGCCAGTTCGCCCTGGCGCGAGAGGAGTACGCCAGGCTGCCCCTCGAGCTGGCGAACGTGCGCTGCCGCGACTGCGGGCACTGCACCGTGAGCTGCCCCTACGGTGTCGAGGTCGCGGCCCGCCTCAGCCGCGCCCAGGAGCTGTTCGCATAGCCCGCGGCTGCCCGCCGTGGCACGACGCCATCAGTCCAGCCTGCGGGAGGCTCGAGAAGGCGTACCGGTTCGGCGAGTTGGGGTGTTGCGCCCGAGGGGTGCGGTAGTAGTCGTAGCCTTCCCGATAGAGCGCCGGCGTGCGATCGGTGAAGCTCGACGGGTCGTCCGGCACCACCGGGACCAGCCGCACGGGGTCGACCGAGCTGACGCCGTACCCGCCCGGGCCATCGCTGAACCTCCCGCAACGACACCTGAAAGCACCACCGCGGATCTTCCGAGGAACTCGCGCCTCTCCTGGTCGACCATCTCGTTGACCATGTCGAACTCCGTTCGCCAGCGGTGGAGGACGTCCATCGATACGACCGCTAATCGTTCGCCCGGCACATCAGTTCTTCGGAGCGGCCTCCACGCCTGACAAGGCCAGCACCGGTTCCGGGAGGCGGGCGCCCTCGATCTTGATCGCCGAAACGGACGCATTCAGCTCCCCGAGCTCCGGCGGCGTGAACCGAATGGCAACCGCTCCGATGTTCTCGAGCATGTGCGCCATCTGTGTCGTGCCCGGGATGGGCACGATCCACGGCTTCTGCGCCAGAAGCCACGCCAGCGCGATCTGGGCGGGAGCGGCGCCCTTCCGTTCGGCCCACGTCTTCACCAGCTCGACGAGCTTCAGGTTCTGGGGCAGGTTCTCCGGCGAGAACCGGGACTCGCCCTTGCGGATGTCACCGTCGGCGAATCGCGTCCTCGCGTCGATGGCGCCGGTCAGGAATCCCACCCCGAGCGGGCTCCACGGGACGAAGCCGATGCCGAGCTCCTCGCACAGCGGGACGACCGACTCCTCCGGACCGCGCCACAGCATCGAGTACTCGTTCTGAACGGCACTGACGCGCAGCGCCGCATGGGCGCGGCGCAGCGTCTTCGGCCCCATCTCCGAGAGGCCCCAGTGCAGGACCTTTCCCTGCGTCATCAGCTCGCGGACGGCGCCGGCGACGTCCTCGATCGGGACCTGCGGGTCGACGCGGTGCTGATAGAGGAGGTCGATGCGGTCGGTGCGAAGGCGCTTGAGCATGCCCTCGACCGCGCGCCGGACGTGGCCCGGCTGACTGTTGAGGCCGCCTCTCCACGCGCCCGTCTCCGGGTCGATGTTCCAGCCGAACTTGGAGGTGATGACGACCTTGTCCCGGAATGGCGCGACACCTTCGCCCAGGATCCGCTCGACCTCGTGTGGCCCGTAGGCCTCGGCCGCGTCGAAGAACGTGACGCCACGGTCGAAGGCCGTCCGGATGATGTTGAGCATCTCGGCCCGGCGGGGAATCGTCGTCTGATAGGTGCGGCTCATGTTCTGGACGCCGAGGCCGACGCTCGAGACTTCCAGCGTCCCCAGCTTCCGCCGCCCCGTCGCGTGGGCGGCGGCGCTGGGGGAGCCCGTTGCTTGCGCAAGGGCTTGCGCATCCGTCCCGCCCAGCAGCGACGCCGCCGCGAGACTGCCGGCCGACCCCAGGAACCCGCGACGCCCCAGTTCGAATCTGCGCTCTTTAGCCACGTGTGGTCGTCCTCCTCAGCAACTCCGTCGCGCCGTCCTCTGTCATGGATCGGACCGTTTCCCTGACTCGGTGCTCAGCTGCGTCACGTCGAGCCGCGCCTTCCGCGGATCGGGGCCCGCGCCTGCGGTGCCATCCGGCCGGAAGTCGAAAATCACGTCTTTGGCGGGATCGTGGCGCGGCCAGGTCGGCAGGCCCGCACCATTCGGGTCGCCGGCCCTGGCGAAGTTGACCCAATAGCTCTGGGCCAACCGCGAGACCGCCAGATCCTCGGGCGAGAGCGTCGTGCCCGGGCGAGCCGCCAGCGTGCCGAACACAAAGCCGATCTCGCCACCGTGCGGGGCACCCGCCCGCAGCTGCTCCCGCATCGCGGCTTGTACGTAGGAGAAGCGGTAGAGGTAGACGGGCGAACCGTTGGCCGCGAAGGCATTCGCGGCAAAGCGGGCCGGCTCGGCCTGGCCGAAGTCGTCGTTCGCCCTCGCCACCAGCACGGCCAAGTCTGCCGATCCGTCGGGATCGTAGGCTGCCTTCGCCTGGGCGCTCCACTGACCGTACCGAGCCCACAGCTGCTCCTTGCTGGCTGCCTTGACCCGGTTGCCGGCCGTGTCGGCGCTGTTGCTGCCGGCCATGAACGGCACGCGCGGCTGGCGGCGAGCCTTGTAGGCGGTTTCCGCCGTCTCGGTGACCAGCCTGCCGTCGAGGACCGGCGTCGTCTCGTAGGACGGGACGCTCACCCCCGGCTGGGCCGGCGCGCCGCGAAGGACCTCTTCGGCGCCCAGGGCGCGCAGCCTGGCCAGCGCGGCCGCGTCCGTGCCCTCGATGCCCATCGCGCGCGCGAACTGCGTCCCGATCGTCTCGGCCGATACCGGATAGTTGGGATCGACGCCGTCCTCGCGCATCGGCCGCGCGGTGAGCACGCTGTCGCGTGAGCCGCCGGATTCGGCGATCGCCTTGTGGAACAGGCCGCGCGCCATGGGCGACGCCAGGAGGCTGTGCACGGCAACGCCGCCCGCGGAGAACCCGAAGATCGTCACGTTGTTCGGATCGCCACCGAACGCGGCGATGTTCCTCTTCACCCACTGCAGGGCCGCGATCTGATCCATGTACGCGTAGTTGCCTTTGAGTTCGTCAGGCCGCTCGCGGCTCAGCGCGGGGAACGCGAAGAAGCCGAAGCGCCCCAGCCGGTAGTTGAGGCTGACGAGGAGAACGCCCTGCCTGGCGAACGGAGCTCCCGACGTGAAAGGCGAGGCGCCCGAGCCGCCCATGAACCCGCCCCCGTGGATCCAGACCATCACGGGCAGCTTCGCCCCTGACGTGGCGCTCGCGGGGCGCCAGACGTTCAGGAACAGACAATCTTCCGACGGCACCCGTGGCGGAGGCGCACCCGGTGGCGGGGGCGGGCCGAACCGTCCCTGCATGCAGTCCGCCCCGAATTCCGCGGCTTGGCGCACGCCAGTCCACGGCGCCGCCGGTTGGGGCGGTCGCCACCGCAGGTCGCCCACGGGGGGCGCCGCGAAGGGGATCCCCCTGAAGGACGCAACGCCGTCATCGACCACCCCCTGCAGTTCGCCGCTCTCCACCCGTGCGACCGGGGGCGTCTGCGAAGGCGCGGGCGTCTGCGATGTCGCGGCGGGCCCGGCCCCCGTCGCCGCCACCAGGCACAAGAGAAGCGTCGTCACCCTCGAACCCACGCTGGCTCTGTCGTTGCGTTGTGCGCGCATGCCTCACCCCCCTCGACTACGTGTCGATGTGCGTCCCGCCTTCGACGATGTGCCACGAAGGAGCTTCTCACCGGTCCGTCAGTTTCAGCACTGCCTCGGGAAGCCGAGCGCCCTGCACGGTGATCTTCGATGCGGCATCGTCGATCTCGCGCAGATCCGCATCTGTCAATTCCACGGAGGCGGCGCCGAGGTTCTCTTCGAGCCGCTCGAGCTTTCGCGTGCCTGGAATGGGCACCATCCAGGGCTTCTGGGCGAGCACCCAGGCGAGCGCGACCTGCGCTGGGGTCGCGCTCTTCCGCTCGGCGGTGCGCCGCAGCAAGTCGACCAGCGCCATGTTGGCGGCGCGTGCGTCGGGAGCGAACCGCGGCGAGATGCTCCGAAAGTCGGCGCCGCCGAAGGTCGTGGTCGTGTCGATCTTGCCCGTCAGGAAGCCGGCCCCGAGCGGGCTGAACGGAACGAACCCGACGCCGAGTTCCTCGCAGGCGGCGAGCACGCCGTTCCTCTCGACGTCGCGCGTCCACAGCGAGTACTCGCTCTGCAGAGCCGCGACAGGATGGACGGCGTGAGCGCGACGGAGCGTCCGGGCGCTCGCCTCCGACAGCCCGAGGAACTTCACCTTGCCCTGCTCGATCAGTTCCTTCACCGTGCCGGCGACGTCTTCGCTGGGGACGTTCGGGTCGACACGGTGCTGGTAGAGCAGGTCGACGGTCGCCACCTTCAGCCGCTTCAGCATGGCGTCGACGACCTCGCGAATGTGCTGGGGCCGGCTGTCGACGCCGTAGCGTGTGCCGTCCGGATTGATTCCGAACCCGAACTTGGTGGCGATCACGACGCGATCGCGGAAGGGCGCCAGCGCTTCGCCGACGAGCTCCTCGTTCGTGAAGGGCCCGTAGGCTTCAGCCGTGTCGAACATCGTGACGCCCCGCTCGACTGCGGCACGGACGAGCGCGATCGCTTCGGATCGGTCGGCAGCGGCACCGTAGCTGCCGGTCAGGCCCATGCATCCGTAGCCGATCTCCGCGACCTCGAGACCGCCTCGCCCCAGGCTGCGCTTCCTCACGTTCACTTCCCTCCTCGAGCCGGCGGCAGAGC
>Ga0316605_10002242_pt1 | contig 11005 bp, 11 predicted proteins | sample OWC_soil_day20_n_FD_207666 | JGI IMG/M metagenome (GOLD analysis project Ga0316605, IMG submission 207666) | Wetland soil microbial communities from Old Woman Creek delta, Ohio, United States - OWC_soil_day20_noCT | ecosystem: Environmental > Terrestrial > Soil > Wetlands | place: USA: Ohio... | reverse complement strand
GCGCGAGGCTCGGCGCGTCGATTGGCGAGCTCGCCGCGCTGCTCGACACGCGGGACGAGTCGAAAATCAAGGCGGCGATCGAAATCATGCACACGCATTACGAGAACCTGGAGAAGGTCTTCTAGCATTCGCCGTCGGGGACACGTTCCGTTTCCAGTGCGCACCCGGAAATGGAACGTGTCTCCTTCTGCAACGTCGCACGGGTCTCGAGAACGCAATTCCTGCCATCCCCCGTCGGCTGAGACGACAAGCCACGGCATCCTCGACGGGTGCACCGCCAGGCAGCCCTGCGCCACCGTGTTGACTCGCAGGCATTTACCTGCCACGACGTTGACGTTGCTCCCGCGTCAGATGCGCGGCATCGCACGCGACTGCACGCGGTGGCACGCGGCATCGGTCTTGCTGCCCCGGAACCGGTATGCGAAGCCGGACGCGGACCCCATCGCCTCCGGCCGCCTGAGACCCGAGGTGGTTATGTCAAGCGCGGTCGCCTGCTCGAATGTCCCCGAACTCGCCGTGAAGACCCTGGCCTGCGCCGTCATCAAGCAGGCCCTGTCCGATGCGCTTGACCCGACAACGCCGCCGGACGTGCGGAACGATGCCGAGCAGTTCCTCGCCGGCGACGCGTGGTTCCGCCGGTGGTGCATCGCGGCAGGCATGCCGCCCGTCCGCATGATCTCCCGGCGCCACGCGGCGTGACGTCGACGGCGTCGAGCCACATCGGCTACACTGCCGGCCGATGCCTGCGCTGCGGACCATCCGCACCGTCTGCCCGCGCAACTGCTACTGCACGTGCGGCATGCTCGTCACGGTCGACGAGGGCGGCCGCATCGTCTCCATCGAGGGCGACCCCGAGAACCCGGCGACCGTAGGCCATGTCTGCCTCAAGGGTCTGTCGTACGCCCGCCGGGAGGCCTACCCCGACCGTCTCCTGACACCGCTTCGCCGGAGTGCATCGGGCTCCGGCTTCGAACCCGTCGGCTGGCAGGACGCCATCGGCGAGATCGCGGAGCGCCTCACGCGCGTGCGGGACGCCAGTGGGCCCGCCAGCGTGCTCTACTACGAGGGGTCGGGGTCGCACGGCGCGCTGGGCGGGCTGTCGATGGCCTTCTGGCGCCAGTTCGGGGGCTGCACGACGACGTTCGGCGACCTGTGCTGGCCGGCCGGCCTCGAGGCGACGCGCCTCACGTATGGCGTCAACTTCCACAATCACCCTGCGCTGACGGTTCAGAGCCGCCTCATCCTGCTCTGGGGCCACAACCCGGCGGAAACCAATGTCCACCAGTGGCGGCTGATTCTCGACGCCCAGGCGCGAGGCGCCCGCGTCATCGTGATCGACCCCCGTCAGACTGATACGACCGACGCCGCGGACATGCACCTTCGGCCAAGGCCCGGCACCGACGCGGCGCTTGCACTCGGGCTGGCGCGTGAGATCGTCGAGGCCGGTTTTCACGACTCCGCGTTTCTCGAGGCTCACGCGCACGGGTTCGAGGAGTACCGGCAGCGCCTGGACGGGTTTCCGCTCGAGCATGCCGCCTCGATCACGGGCCTCGATCCGGAAGAGATTCGCGCGCTGGCGCTGGCGTACGCCGGCACCAAACCCGCGCTGCTCATCGCGGGCTTCGGCCTGCAGCGCCACTCGCGAGCCGGCCAGACGATGAGGGCGGTGGCCCTGCTGCCGGCGCTGACCGGAAACGTCGGCATCGCGGGCGGCGGATGGCAATACGCCAACCTCGCCAGTCACTGCCTGCGCCCGCTCACCCTGCCGCCGGAGCCGGCCGCGTCGCGCGCCATCCCCGTGTCGCAGGTAGCCAGACATCTCGAATCGCTGGACGGTCCGCCGATTCGTGCGGCCTGGATCGAACGGGGAAACCCGGCAGCGCAGAATCCGGCCGCGCACCGGCTGCGCGATGCGCTCGCGCGGCTCGACACGGTGGTGGTCGTCGACCAGTTCATGACGCCGACCGCACGGCTCGCGCACTTCGTCCTGCCTGCGAAGACGCTGTTCGAGGAAGAAGACCTCGTGACGGCGTACTGGCACCCGTACCTGCAGTGGCGCGCGATGGTCCTCCCGCCGCCGGGCGAGGTGCGCCCCGAGTCTGAGATCTGGCGGGCCCTGTGCGAGCGGCTCGGGTACGACACCAGCTACTTCCCCGCGGATCGCGAGTCGTTCCTGCAGGCCCTGCTGCCCGTCGGGTGCGGTTTCACCCTGGACGATCTGAAGAGTCACCCGATCGACCCTTCCGCCAACAGCGGCGTGGCATTCGCCGACCGCCGCTTCCCGACGCCCTCGGGCAAGGTGGAGTTCGCGTCCGACGAGGCCGCTGAGGCCTGGGGCGTCGACCGCGTGCCGGACTACGCGCCGCTCGGCGAAGGCGCGGCGTCGCCGGCGCGCGGCCGGTTCCCGCTGCAACTGCTGTCGTGCAAGACGCGCGACCGCATCCACTCGCAGTTCGGCAATCTCGACTGGGTGAGGGGCGTCGAGCGTCCGCACGTACTCGACATCCATCCCGACGACGCCCGCACGCGCGGCATCGCGGACGGCTCCCGCGCGGCCGTGTGGAACGACCGCGGCCGCATCGAGCTGACCGTGCGCCTCACGCCAGGCATCCGTCCGGGCGTCGTGCACGTGCTGGAAGGCTGGTGCCACGACGGCGATCCCGACGTGAACGTCCTCACCGCGGAGGGCATCACCGACATGAACCACGGCGCCACCTTCTATGAATGCCTCGTGGAGGTGGCGCGGGCATGACTGGCGCCGGTTTCCTGCTCGACCTTCACCGCTGCGTCGGATGCGGCGCCTGCGTGCTGGCGTGCCGGATCGAGAACGGCCGGGTGGAGACGGCGGCGTGGAGGCGGGTGCTCGCGCTCAACCTGCGGCGGCACCCCGCGGGCCCTACCTACTTCCTGTCGGTCGCCTGCCACCACTGTGAGGAGCCGGCCTGCTTGAAGGGATGTCCATCGGGCGCCTACGAGAAGCGGCCCGATGGCATTGTCGTCCACCATGAGGACCTCTGCCTCGGCTGCCGCTATTGCGAGATGACCTGCCCGTTCGCCACGCCCACGTACGACGATGCGAAGGGCGTCATGTCGAAATGCCACCTGTGCGCGCATCGCGTGGATGCGGGCCGTCTCCCGGCGTGTGTCTCGGCCTGCCCGACCGAGGCGCTGCGGTTCGTCGCCGCCTCCACGACGGGGGCGCCCATTGCCGGCGCGGCGGCTCTCGTACCGGGATTCGCCGACCCCGCTGACTGCGGGCCGGCCCTGAGGTTCCTGGCGCCCGCAGGCACGCGGCGGGCCGAGTTGTTCCGGTCGCTCGAGGAGGCGTTGAAGCGATGACCGACGGCGCCGCGCACCGGCCGCTCGTGGCCTTCACCGCCCTCGCGATCGCCGGCGCGGGCCTCGTGTCGGCGGCCGCGTACTTCGAGCTGGCGCATGGTGTGGTTTCCCCGTGGGCTGTCGCCGCGGGCGCCATTCTGCTCGCAGCCGGCCTGGCCGTCTCGCTCGGTCACCTGGGCCGGAAGTGGCGGGCGGGACTGGCCGCGCGCGGCGCCGGGCGCAGCGCGCTGAGCAACGAAGCGCTGCTGGCGGGGCTGGCCCTCGCGGCAGCTGCGCTCGCGGCGGGCCTGGACGCAGGCGGTTCGCATGCGCGGGCCGCAACCGCGATCGCAGGCGCACTCAACGCGGCGTTCCTCGTGTCGGTCGGCCTCGTCTACAGCGTGCGGGGACAGCGCACCTGGCGGGGGTTTTCGGCCGCGACGCCCCTGAGCGGTGGCCTGGCGTTCGGGGCGATCGCCGTGCAGACGCTCTCCGTGACCGGCGACGTCCTCCTCGGCACGCTGCTGGTCGTCGCGGCAGACGCCCTGATCTTCTCGCGGCGCTGGCGAAACGCGGCCGGCATGGCTCTCACGGAGGCGACGCTGACGAATTCGTGGTTCATCCATCGCAGCCCGCTGCTGGGGGCGCGGTTCTTCCTGCTCGACGTCATCCCGTACTTCCTGCTCGCCGTCTCGCCCGCTCCCTTCGCGGTCGTCTCGGCCGCCGCGGGACTCATCGTCGACCGGTTCAGTTTCTACGCCCTGGCGGTCCAGCATACGACCGAGCACGAGATCGCAGAGGTCGAGGCGCAGATGGCTTCCATCGACCGTCCGGCGCGTAGCTGAGGACGCCCTGAGGTTTTGGCTTCGGCCCCGAATCTGGCTACGATGACGGTTGGAGGAGTGCATCATGCCGGTGAAGCGACTTGTCGTCTGTCTGTTCGTCCTTGGCGCCCTCGCCGGAGCCGGGATGATGCCGGCCAGCGCGGCCGGCCCGCAGTCCGGCGCGCCGGCATCGGTCCTGAAACTTGCCACGACGACCAGCACGGTGGACACCGGGCTCTTCAAGGCGATCCTCCCGGCCTTCGAATCCGGGTGCGGGTGCCGCGTCGACGTCGTGGCGGTCGGCACCGGGCAGGCCCTCGAACTCGGGCGGCGCGGCGATGCCGACGTGCTCCTCGTCCACGCGCCCGAGCAGGAGGCCGCCTTCATGAAGGAAGGCCATGCCGTGCGGCGCGACGACGTCATGTACAACGACTTCGTCATTGTCGGTCCGGCAGCCGACCCGGCCGGTGTGGCGAAGGTCCCGACGGCGAAGGACGCCTTCCGGAGCATTCACGCCGCTGCCGCGACCTTTGCGAGCCGAGGCGACAGGTCGGGCACCCACACGAAGGAACTGGCGCTCTGGAAGTTGGCGGGTTTCTCGCCGGCTGCGGGCCCTGCGTGGTATCTCTCGGTCGGGCAGGGCATGGGCGAGACGCTCGCCTTCGCGAACGAGCGGGCGGCGTACACGCTGACGGACCGCGCGACGTGGACGTCGATGCGTGCGCGGCTTCCCAACCTGCGGCAGGTCTTTGGCGGCGCGTCCGCCGAGGCGAACCCCGACCGCGATCTTCGCAACCAGTACGGCGTCGTTGTCATCGACAAGGCGAGGCATGCCGGCGTCAATACCGCGCTGGCGCTCCGCTTCGCCGACTGGCTGCTCTCGAAGCCGACCCAGCAGCGCATCGGTGCGTTCGGGCGCGACGCGGCCGGGCATTCGCTCTTCTACCCGGACTCGGACGAGTTCAAGGCGACAGACCGGGTGCGCGTCGTGATTGGCGCCAGGGAACGGACGTTCACCCTCGATGACTTGCGCCGGGCCAGGCAGGCGACCCTCGACGGCGTCGAGTACATCGGCGTGAAGAAGGGGGCGCTTGGCACCTACCGCTGGACGGGCGCGTCGCTGAAGGACGTGCTGCTCTCGGTCGACCCGGACCTGGCATCGCCCTCACGATCGAATTCGACCATCGAGGTCGTCAGCAGCGACGGCTGGACTGCCACGCTGACGTGGCACGAGCTGTTCGGCCGGGTGCCTCGGGGCGAAGGGCTGTATCTGGCCAAGGGATGCAACGAATGCCACGGGCTTCGCGCGGAAGGCACGAGTCCCGAAGGCAAGAGGCCGGCACCGAGGCTCCTGGGGCAGTCGTTCCCGGCGGCGGAGACGATGGCGATGATTCGGACCGGCACGGGCCAGCATGCGGGCATCACGGCCTATACGGCCGCCCGCCTGTCCGATGCCGAACTGGAGGCGATCCTCGGCTGGCTGGCCAGGCCCGCCCGGACCGGCAGCCCGGACCTGTTCGTCGTGCCCCCGGCGCGTCAGGCGGTGTTGCTGGCCTGGGAGCGTGACGGCCGGCCGATGACCGGCCGGGAGGGACTTGTCCAGCTGGTCGTCGGCGCCGACCAATTCGCGTCCCGGTATTCCCACTGGGTCTCGGAGATCCGCGTCCGCTAGCCGATTCTGGGGATTGCCATCGACAGCATCCTGCGCGCGCTCGCCGACCCGGCCCTGCTGGCGGTCGTGTGGCTGACGTTTCAAGTCACCGGCCTTGCGCTCGTCATCGCGACGGCTGTGGGTGTGCCCGTCGGCGCCGTCGTCGGCCTCACGCATTTTCCCGGCCGCCGGCTCGTCACGCTTCTGCTCTACACGGGCATGGGCCTGCCGCCGGTTGTCGTCGGCCTGGTGGTCTACATGATGCTGTCCCGCAGCGGGCCGCTGGGCTCCCTCGACTGGCTCTTCACCCCGCCCGCCATGATCGTGGCGCAGACGGTCATCGCGTTTCCCCTGGTCGCCGCGCTGACGATGAGCGCGGTGGAAGGAGTGGATCCCGACCTGCGCCTCCAGGTGCGGGCGCTCGGGGCCACGCGGTGGCAGACCGGATGGACCGTCCTGCGCGAGGCGCGCATCGGCCTGACGGCCGCCATCGTGGCCGCCTTCGGCGGGATCATCTCCGAGGTCGGCGCGGTGATGCTGGTGGGCGGCAACGTCGAGGGCCAGACGCGCGTGCTCACGACGGCAATCGTGCTCTCGACGCGCCAGGGCGATTTCGCGCTCGCCATGGCGCTGGGCATCGTCCTCCTGCTGCTCGCGCTCGGGGCGAACGCCGTGCTGCTGCAGCTCCAGGGACGGGCGCGATGACCGCCAGCCATTCGCCCGCTTTTGAGCTCTCCGGCCTCCGGCACCGCTACGGCGCGAGGACCGTGCTGAACATCCCGCGCCTGTCGATTCCGCGGGGCGAGACGCTCGGGGTCATCGGCCCGAGCGGCGCGGGCAAGAGCACGCTGCTTCGGCTGCTGCAGGGATTGGAACGACCATCGGAGGGCACGATCGAGATGGACGGGGCGCGCATGCCGCACCCGCTGCCCCTGCCGGTCGCGCGGCGCATCACCACCGTGTTTCAACGACCGCTGATGCTCGACAGGACGGTCCGCGACAACGTGCTGTTCGGTTTGCGTGTGCGCGGCCGCTCGGATCGCGGTCCGGCAGGGCCCCTGCTGGAGCGCCTCGGCCTGGCGCACCTCGCCACCGCTCCGGCGAGGCGATTGTCCGGCGGCGAGGCGCAGCGGGTCGCGCTCGCGCGCGCGATGGCCATCGAGCCCGACGTGCTGCTGCTCGATGAGCCCGCGGCGAACCTGGACCCGGCCAACGTCGCCCGCGTCGAAGCCTTCATCCGCGACGCGCAGGGCCGCGGCACGACCATCGTCCTCGTCACGCACAACACCCACGAGGCCCGCCGGCTGTCGCACCGGACGCTGCTGCTGATTGAAGGATGCGTCGTCGAGACCGGACCGACGGCCGCGTTCTTCGAGACGCCGGCCGAAGCCAGCACTCGCGCCTTCCTGGCAGGCGAACTCGTCTACTGAAGCGCTGGCACGAAACGGTGACACTTTCCAGATCCGAAGGGGGGCTCCCCGGAAATGGAAAGCGTCACCGTTCCTCTCGCTACCGCACGCGGTAGGTCAGCGACGTGATCATCGAGTAAGCCGCGGGCCCACTGACGACCGGGCTGTTCTCGATGGCGCTGCCGAACGCCTCGCGGCTGAAGAGCGCGAAAAGCGACCAGTTGCCCGCGATGCGGATGTTCGCCCCGACGCTCAGATCCCAGTTCCAGGAGGACGTGCCGCGGTACTCGGGCCGGCCGGGCCTGGCCTCACTGCCGCTGACGCCGTAGTAATAGTCCACGCGAGTCGCACTCACCCACCGCGGGCCGATCCCGGCCAGCAGGAACGACCCGCGGCCGAGCGGCGCGCCGGTGAGGGCCTGCAGGCTGATCTCCTGCCCGCTGTTCCGGCCCAGGACGTCCGAGAGCACGTTGAAGCGGAACCCCACGGGACGCGCGCGATAGACGATTTCCGCACCGGCGTCGGCCGACATGCTGCGGTTCGTCATGCCCTCGAGGTAGGGACTGTCGGTCGATTCGAGACCCTCGAAGTTCGCCTGCAGGTAGGCGTTTCCGGCCAGTCGGCCGGCCTGCAGAAACTGGTAGCCGCCGCGAATCCCCTCGGCAAACAGCCGCTTGTAGCGGACGTTGACGACAGGGATCGGAATGACCGCGGCGCTGGCGCCCTCGTACGGACGGGGGGCGAAGATCACGCCACCGCCCAAGGAGACTTCAAGCTCCGGGCGTGCACTGGCGGCGGCCTCCGGGGCCCCCTGGGGCTTCGTCGGATCGTCGCCGGCGAGCGCAGGCGGTGCCGTCAACGCCAAAGCGAAACACCCGACCAACACATGCGATGACAGATACCGAAGTGACGCCATGCCCCCTCCTGGGCATGACTCCATGCGGATTCTGCCCTCGATGACATAACAATCCGGGACGCGGGATTATTCCCGAATCCGAATCGGCCGCGAACCCCGGGGTCTGAAGCCCCCGGGCTCCATGAGGCGGACGGAGTCGAGCCTACTCGCCTCGCGCGGCGCCCAGGTGTTGCTCGAGGAACGGGCCAATCTCGTCCGGCGATTCGTAGGCGAGCACGTGCGCCCGCGGGTCGGAGAGGCCGCTGATCAGACGGGAGATCTTGCCGCGGCGCGCTGCGTCGTAGAGGACGAGGACGCGCTGGCCGGTCTCTGCCGCACGCCCCAGGGTGTAGCCGACTTCGAAGCCGACGCCGTAGCTCGAACCCGACGCTTCGGCCACGATGGCGCCCGCCGATTCCAGCCACCTGACGTCGCGCACGAACACCTCGCTGTCGCGCAGACTGCTCTCAGCAGCATCCACGCCGTCCTCGAGCAGGTGTCCCGTGAGGACGTCGTGGCCGAGGTCCACGAGGCAATCGTGAATGTGGCGCGCGGCGGTGATCGTGCCGCGATCGCCTCGAACGGTGCAGGCCAGGTAGATGCGCATCAGGACGTTCCGGGATTCGGGGCTCGGGATTCGGGATTCGGGAAGAGCACCGACAGCACGACCGAGGACGGCGCCAACGACCCCAATTCAGTTACGCTGCGGTCGGGGGAGTCCGCGCCGAAGCGATTGAACCAGATCGGGCGGATGCCGGCGGCTCGGGCCCCGGCAATGTCCGTGTCCCACGCGTCGCCTATCATCACGGCCTCGCCGGACTGACGGCCGAGCCGGTCGAGCGCCAGCTCGAAGATGCGCGGGTCGGGCTTGGTCACACCCGTCTCCTCCGAGATGACGACCGCGTCGAGGAACGGGCCGAATCCGCACGCGGCGATCTTCTGTCGCTGCTCGGCCGCGACGTTGTTGGTGACAATGCCGATCGGCATCCGCGCGTGGAGGGCCGCCAGCAGATCGAGCGCGCCTTCCACCGGGCGCCAGTGCGCGACGTACGCCGCGCGGTACGCGCCTGCAGCCTCGGCGGCCGCGGCCGCGTCGGCCGGCCCGCCGGCAAACGCCAGCAACCGGCGGAAGCGCTCGACCCGGGCGTTGTCCACGGTCAGCTGCCCGGCCAGCACGCGAAGATGCAGCGCTTCGAGCAGACGCCGATGCTCGGCCTCCACGCGCGCGTCAGGGACTTGCCGGAGCACTTCGAATCGTTCGCGCAGGTCAGCAAGAGCGGCGCGCGTGCACGCCCAGTGGTCGAACAGCGTGTCGTCGAGATCGAAGAGTGCGGCGGTGATGGCCACGTCAGCTGCCGGAGTCCGAAGCTCGCCGGCCTACGGCAGGGCGCCCTTCGAGACGTACCAGGTGTGCATCTCGACGGCGAGGCGCCCGGCCTTGACGGCAGGGTCGGCGGCCGCGATCGCCTTCGCTTCGTCAATCGTGGACGTCTTGTAGACGAGGATGCCGCGAATGTCGCCGCTGTCGGCCAACGGGCCGGCAATCACGAGCGTCCCCGACCTCGCCGACTCGTTGAGGTGCGCCATGTGCCCGTCCTGGATTTTCTGCGTTGCCGGCGTCCGCTCCGGCGTCCACCTCGGCCCCTTCCTCAGGAATCCGAAGTAATACGTCGCGAGGTCGGCGGGATTGAAGACGGGTTTCATGATGCCATCCGCCGCCATCCACGGATGGATCTCGACGGCCAGTTGCCCGGCTTTCACCGCGGGGTCAGCGTCGGTGATGGCTTTTGCCTCATCCACCGAACCCACGCGCAGGACCAGGATGCCCCTGAGGCGGCCGTCACCGGCGACCGGACCGGCAATCACCCCCTTGCCGCCGGCCATGATGGCCTTCAGGTTCGCGAGATGATCGAGTTGCAGTTGCGCCGGGTCGGCGGGAGCCGCCACGGGATTCGCCGGCGTCACCAGCAGGCACAGGTAGAAGGTCACCATCTTCTCCTGCGCGGCGGCCACGGGTCCGAGCGCCCCGGAGACCAGCCATCCTGCCGCCATCACCGCTGCCGCCGCCGTCAGCGCCCTTCCCATCATCATGCACCTCGTCATTTGCCGGTCCACGGCCGGGCCGCGACGACAGCTGCGATGGCGTCCGCCGCCGTTTCGACGTCCGCGCGCGAAATGCCCCTGTAGGTGACAAACCGCACGTTCGTACCCATGCCCGGCAACCCGCGAACGCTGCGCTCACGCAGGTGCGCCGCGAACGTGGCGGCGTCGATCCCGAGCCCGCAAACGTCCAGATTGACGATGTTGCTCTGCACGGTCGAGAGGTCCACGCCGAGTCCCGGCACCGCCGCGAGGCGTTCGGCCAGGAACCGGGCGTTCTCGTGGTCGTCGCGCAGGCGCGGGATCATGGTGCGCAGGGCCACCAGACCCGGCGCGGCGATGATCCCGGCCTGGCGCATCGCGCCGCCGAGCGAGCGGCGGATGCGGTTCGCCCGGCCGATGAACGCCCGCGTGCCCGCAACCAGCGACCCGACCGGCGCCGAGAGTCCTTTCGACAGGCACACCGACACCGAGTCGACCGACCTCGTCAGCTCGCGCACGTCCACGCCGAGCGCCACGGCCGCGTTGAAGACGCGTGCGCCGTCCAGATGGACCGGGAAGCCGGCCTCGTGCGCCGCCGCGGCGACCGCGTCGACCTGGGCCGGCGTCAGCACCGTACCGCCCGCGGCGTTGTGCGTGTTCTCGAGGCACACGATGCCTGGCGACGGGAACATCGTCGTCGCTTTGCGGAGCGCCCACTTCACGCCGTCGAGGTCCGGCGCGCCGTGCCGGCCGCGGACGGGCATCACGAGGAGCCCGCACGCCGAGGCAATCGCGCTGTATTCCATGCCGTAGAGGTGCGCCATTT
>Ga0316605_10002241_pt1 | contig 11011 bp, 10 predicted proteins | sample OWC_soil_day20_n_FD_207666 | JGI IMG/M metagenome (GOLD analysis project Ga0316605, IMG submission 207666) | Wetland soil microbial communities from Old Woman Creek delta, Ohio, United States - OWC_soil_day20_noCT | ecosystem: Environmental > Terrestrial > Soil > Wetlands | place: USA: Ohio... | reverse complement strand
CCGGATGACTGGTCATTCCGACAACATTGCCCTGCTACACGCGATTCAGCAGAGCATACAGCGGTCGCATCACTGACCGGGCAGTAGCGCCGCCCGGGCCAGCCGCACGTCGTAACCGTTGGGCTCGAAACGACGCGAGAGTTATGCAGCCGCGCTAGCGGCTGGCAACGATCAGGCGTGGCTGAGACTGGCGTTGCCTTTCCAGCCGACTCGCCGCCTGCTTAGCCGCATTGCGGCTCGGATAGCTCCCGACCAGAACTTGGTAGAGCGGCTGGCGACCGTGGCGGGCCTTCCGCACGCTGCACGGGTACCCTTTCTTTGCCAAATCGGCTTTCAGTCGCTGGGCGCTGTTGACGTCGCGGAATGACCGCACGCTGACAAAGTACCTGGAGGTCCCTCGGGGCGTGCGCACACGTTCTTCACCATCGTCGCCCGCCGCGGCATTCGCTGCCGCCGCGGCCACATCCAGTTCGGGTGCCGCGGGGTCCGGCATGCTGCCTGCGCCGAAGCCGTACTCGAGCAGGTCCTTGAGGTCTCCCCACAGGTCCGTCGATCCCAGCACCGCAACCCCGATCTCACGCCCCCCGAACCGACCAGCACCCACGAAACACTTCTTGGCCGCACGGGTCCAGCCCGTCTTCCCGAGCACCTGGATCCGGTAGTCCGCCAGCAGCCGGTTGTGGCTGCGCAGCGCGATTTGCCGGGCCGAGCCAGCCACCGGGGCGATGGTTGTCGTTTTCGTACTCACGATGTTTTCAAAGATGGGATTCTGCAGTGAGCGCGCAAACATGGTGGCGAGATCGCGCGCAGTCGAGTAGTGATCGTCGGCGGGTAAGCCGTTGGGATTGACGAAGTGCGTGTTGTTCGCGCCCAGGGCCCGCGCCACCGCGTTCATGCGCGTCGCGAAATTGGGTACCGATCCGCCCAACCCTTCAGCGAGCGCCACCGCGGAGTCATTCGCCGAGTTGAGCAACAAGGCATACAGGAGGTCCCGCACGCGCATTCTCCAGCCGGGACGCAGATTGATCTTCGATGGCGGGGCTTCGGCCGCCTCCGGCGAGACGGTGACCGTATCGTTCAGCCGCCCACTCTGCAGCGCCACCATGGCCGTGACGATCTTGGTGGTACTCGCGTTCGGCAACGGCAGATCCGGATTGCGTTGCCAGAGTACCTCACCGGTTTGATTGTCGATCAGAATCGCAGCCTTGGCTGCAACGATGGGACGGACCGATACCGCCCACGAAGGCGACACCAGCAGGGATGCCAGTAGAACCGCCCATAGCGAAAGCGATTTAGTGCGTCCCATGCCCTCCCCAGCCTCACCGCTACTGCGGCCCTATACTTTGAGGAATCGCCCTCACCTTGTCAAGTAAAATATCGAATGATGCGGAGTTTTTGGGTTCCATTCTTGACCTGAGATCCGTCTTCCGAGACCGGAATTTCGGTATTCGCAGTGGTGCCTCCTTTACTCGCCCATCTGCGGCAACGCGTGCGTCCCTTGCACCAACATCCGGCGGAAAAAGAACACACTGACGAACATCGGGACCACGTAATAGGCAAACCGGAAAATCAGCACTGCCACCACCGCTATTTCGAACGGGACGGCCAAGCTGGTGAAGATCGCCGCCATGGAACCTTCCATAACCCCCAGTCCGCCAGGCACGAACGACACCAGCGAAAGCACGATGCCGACCGCAAAGCCGACGATCACAAACGTCATGGGAATCCGATGGTGTACGGCAACAAACGCGCCATACAAGATGAACAAGGTGAGCACCCAGTCCGCGATGATCCAGAGGGTGGGAATCACCATCTTTGTTTTGCGCTGCAGCAGAAACTCGATGCCGCGATTGAGATTGCGCTGAAAGCGCCACACGCGCACCCGGCCAGGCTTATGACGTGGGAAGAAGCGGTGCATGCACCAATGGACCGCTTCCGCCATGATGAACAACGTGCGGCGACGCAGGCTCCGGTGGAGCAGCAGGAGCAACGCCACTGCCGCCGCCAGCGCAAACAGGAAAAGCATCGCGGCAATGGCGCCCAAGGCGTAGCCGTGGAGGTTGTGTGCCGCGAGAAGGTACGCGAAGCCGACCACGACGAAGATCAGCAGCACCAGATTGGTCAGGAATCCCTGGATGAGGGAGATGATGACCGCGGTGCCGGAAGGAATCGAGAGCCGGAGAAAGAAGTACAATCGCAGCGCGAAGCCACTCAGTCCCCCCGTTGACACGATGTAGTTGGCGGTATTGGCGACGAAAGTGATCTTCAACATCTCCCAAAACGGGACGTGGGCCCCCGCAGCATCGGCAATTCCCTGGTAGGAGAGCGCCATCAGCACGTAACTCAACAGCGCGCAGGCAAGGGGCACAAGCAGCAACCAGGGGTCCACTGCCGAGGCGGTCTGCCAGAGCATCCGCGCGTCGGAAAACACGAACAGCAAAACGAGCACCGCAAACCCCAGGCCCAAGGCGCCGATGAGATGACCACGGGACTGCTTCGGAATACCCGGGATCGGGTCCGAAGCGTGCTGGGCTTGTGGCAACGATGGCATCATCAGCGGAAGTGGACTTAGTCGCTCGCTCCCGAGCGGTCAAGGTGCTCCTGCCTCTGGAATCCTGCCTCAGCCCCCGGGAGGAGCACGCTGTGGGAACCAACCGCTGACAGGAAGACGCCTCGCACCCCCCGCCCGACCCACCCCTGCTTGTCGGCACCGCACTTCCGCGCTAAACGACAGCCCAGTGGTTGTCGCCGCCAAGGAGCCGTCATGTTCATCTTCGCCAACTTTCTCGGGGCACTTGCATCGGTCTTACAGTTGCTCCTCACCCTCTACATGTGGATCATCATCGCGCGCGCGCTCGTCTCCTGGGTCAATCCCGACCCCTACAACCCGATTGTGCGGTTCCTCTACAACGCAACCGAACCCCTCCTCTATCGCGTGCGTCGCAGTCTCCCGTTGTTTGCCGGAGGCATCGACTTCTCACCGTTGCTCATCATATTGGTCATCTATTTCCTGCAGGCATTTCTCGTTCAGAGCCTCCGCGACCTCGCTTTCTCCATGCGCTAACGTGATGCCTGCCCCTTCCGCTCTGCGGCTGTGCATCCGCCTGCAGCCGCGCGCCCGTCACAATCGTATTCTGGGCCGCGAAGGCGACGTCATCAAGGCACAGGTTCACGCGCCACCGGTCGCCGGGGCCGCCAACGCGGCGCTGATCGAATTGCTTGCCCGGACACTGGGCACGCCGCTGCGGGCGATTCGCATTGTACGGGGGGAAGGCAGTCGAACCAAGCTGGTCGAAGTACAGACCCAAGACGTGAATGCCTGCGAGCAACGCCTGGCAGCTGCCCTGTTTGCCTCCGTTGACAAAAAACGGGGTGGTGATTAACCTGCGGCCATGCCAATTTACGAGTACCGATGCGCGAAGTGCGGCGAATTTGAGGTCTTTCAGCGGATCACCGATCCGTCACTCAAGCGGTGCCCGACCTGTCAAGCAAAGGTGACGAAGTTAATCTCCAACACGTCCTTTCAACTGAAGGGCAGTGGTTGGTACATCACGGATTACGGTCGCAAGGACGGCGGTTCCGGCAAGAGTAAAGCGAGCAAAGATGGCGGCGAGTCCAAAGCCGAGAGCTCGACGAGCGATACGCCTAGCAGCACCACCAAGAGCGAGAAGACCAGCAAGCCGACGGAATCCGCGGCGGCCTAACAGGCCACACTAGCACCGCATTGGGGCCGCCCGCGGGGAACCACGAGCGGCTCGTTCACTACACCCCATTTACACGCAAGCGCACTGCAGTCCTAGCGCTGCGTTTGCCAACAGGGCCACCCTGTGACAAGCGCAGCCGGGTGAGATCGCGCGACAGACACCGCACCATCGTCGGCATCGACACAGGTGGCACGTTCACGGACGTCATCGCCTTCACCGGCGGGACGGTCCGTACGCTCAAGATCCTGTCGACCCCTTCGGATCCGGCGGTCGCCGTGCTCGAGGGGCTGCGGGAGCTGCTGCGCGATGAACCCGTCGATACACTCACCTACAGCTCAACCGTCGCCACCAACGCGTTGCTGCAGCGCCAGGGCGCCCGTGTGATGCTGCTGACCACCGCAGGGTTTGAAGACATCATCGAGATCGGCCGGCAAAATCGACCGGAACTGTATGCCCTCGAGCCGCAGCCAGTCATACCATTGGTACCCCGTGCGTGTCGGATTGGCGTACGCGAGCGAACGCTGGCGGACGGGCGAGTGCTGACCCCGCTGCGCCGCAGCACCCTTCTTCACGTACTGCGCAAGGTCCGGCGGCGGCATCCCGAATCCGTGGCGGTGTGTTTTCTTCACTCCTACGTCAATCCGTCGCATGAGCTCCTGGTGGGCACGGCACTCAACGATTGGCCCGATGTGTTCTCATCGTTGTCCCATGCCCTGAGCGCCGAGCACCGGGAGTACGAACGACTCAGCACGACAGTGATCAATGCCTACGTCGGCCCCGTCATGGGTCGACACCTTCGGCATCTCCAGCGGGGGCTCGGCCGAGTTCGTCCGCGCGTCATGCAGTCGAACGGCGGCGCCATCTCGGCGCCGCTCGCCGCCCGGGAGGCGGTCCGCACGGTACTCTCGGGCCCCGCAGCTGGGGTGGTCGGCGCCTGGACCGTCGGCCGCGCCCTCGGGCTCCGGCGAATTATCACATTTGACATGGGCGGCACATCGACCGACGTGAGTCTGCTGGACGGCGGCATACGGTACCGCTCGGAATCGACCATCGATGGCCTGCCCCTGCGAGTGCCAGCCATCGACATCCATACCGTCGGCGCGGGAGGCGGATCAATTGCCCGCATGGACACGGGCGGTGCATTGATCGTCGGGCCGGAGAGCGCCGGCGCTGATCCGGGACCAGCCTGCTACGGACGAGGCCAGTTGCCAACGGTGACCGATGCGAACGTCGTACTCGGCCGACTGATTCCAGAGAACCCTCTCGGCGGCCGCGTACGCCTTCAGCCGACACGCAGCGTACGGGCGATCGAGCGCCTCGCCAGGCGGTTGCGGCTCGGAACCGAACAAGCCGCGGAAGGCATCGTACAAGTCGTCAATGCCAGCATGGAACGGGCGATTCGGACGATTTCGGTGGAACGGGGCTACGAGCCGCGCAATTATGCGCTGATCGCCTTCGGCGGTGCTGCGGGTCAGCATGCCTGCGAGCTGAGCGCGGCTCTGGGCATACGCCGAGTGATCGTCCCGCGGCACCCAGGATTGCTGTCGGCGCGTGGCGCCGCTTCCGCTGACATCCAGCGGGACTATGTGCAAACCGTTCGGCTCACGGACCCGCCGGCCGCCCGCCTGCGCACGGTGTTCGCTGCCGTAAAACGCACGGCCCGCGCCGAACTGCGGGCCGAAGGCGTGCGCTTACGAGACACTCAATTTACGCCCTCGGTTGACGTACGCTACCAGGGACAATCTTACGAAATCAGCGTACCGTTCAGCCCGGCGTTCGCCAACAGCTTTCACACCGCACACGAACGCTTGTACGGCTATGCGGATCGTGGGCGGGCAATTGAAGTGATCAGCGTTCGCCTGCTCGCCCGGGCCCCGGGCCCCCGCCCCGCTTTCGACGCGTTTCGCGTCGCGGCCGGTCATCCGCCGATCCGCGGCCGCCTGCGCTGGAACGGCCGGTGGCTAGACTGCGCGGTGTACGACCGCACGCACGTGCCCGCCGGGGCGGTATGTGCGGGTCCCGCGGTGATCACTGAATTCAGCGCGACCACTGTGGTGCCGCCAGGTTGGCGCTGCCGTGTTCACGCAGCGGGACATCTCGAGGTGACGCGTGCGGGCTGATCCCATCATGCTGGCGGTGTTCAATCACCGGCTGAGTGCGATCGCCGAGGAGATGGGCGTCACGCTCTGCCGCAGCGCATTTTCGCCGAACATCAAAGAGCGACGCGATTTCTCCTGCGCCGTATTCGATTCGCGCGGTGAGCTGGTAGCCCAAGCGGCGCACATTCCCGTCCACCTGGGCTCGACGCCGCTGTCCGTCCGCGCCGCAATCGAGCAGGTGGCCATGCGACCGGGAGACGTGGTCATGCTCAACGACCCCTATGCCGGCGGGACTCACCTCCCGGACGTCACGGTGGTCGCCCCGGTATTTCTGCCGCGAGAGCGTCGCCCCTTTGGCTACGTCGCCAACCGGGCGCACCACGCGGACATTGGCGGTTCGAGCCCGGGTTCGATGCCGCTGGCAACCGAGATCTACCAGGAAGGCCTGCGTGTGCCGCCGGTGCGCATCATGACGCGCGGCAGGCTCGTCACCGACGTCCTGCGCCTCTTTACAGCCAATACCCGTGTCGCCGACGAGCGGCGCGGCGACCTGTTGGCGCAGCTGGCCGCCTTGCGCCGCGGTAAGTTGCGCCTCCGACGCCTCGCGGAAGCGGCCGGTCAAAAACACACCGCAAGCGGCATGCTGGCCCTGCAGAACTACTCCGCGCGCCTCCTGTCCACCAGCCTGCGACGGTTCGCGACTGGAACCTACTGCGGTGAGGACTGGATGGATGACGATGGCATGGGTGCGGTACGCATCCCCATCCGGGTGGCGGTACGGCTCACGCGGGGCAGGGCCCTTGTCGACTTCACTGGCACGGGCCAGCAGGTCTCCGGCGGCATCAACGCCAATTACGCGGTCACCGTGGCCGCTGTATTGTACGTCTTCCAAGCACTGGCTGATGTCCCGATTCCACCGAACGCCGGACTCATGCGGCCGCTACGAATCGTCGCACCACTCGGATCGCTCGTGAATCCACGGTTTCCAGCAGCCGTCGCGGGTGGCAACGTCGAAACGTCGCAGCGTATCGTTGACGTGTTACTCAAAGCCCTGGCACCGGCGGCGGCAGGGCTTGTGCCAGCGGCCAGCTGTGGGTCGATGAACAACGTCGCGATCGGTGGCTATGATCCCTTCCGCCGCCGCGAATTCGCGTACTATGAAACCGTCGCGGGCGGCGCCGGAGCCGGCCCACGGGGGGCCGGTGCATCGGGCCGGCACACCCACATGACCAACACGCTAAATACGCCAGTCGAAGCGCTGGAGGCCGCATATCCGCTGCGGGTCACACACTACGGCCTGTGGAAAGGATCTGGTGGCAGCGGATTGCACCGCGGCGGGGACGGCATCGTGCGGGAAATTGAGTTCCTCGCGCCTGCTCGTGTCACCCTTTTGACGGAGCGACGGCGCCTTCGACCGTACGGACTTCGGGGCGGCAGCCCCGGACGCAGCGGTCGAAACCTGCTCGTGAGCAAGCGAGAAACAAAGACGCTCGCAGGCAAACTAAGCCTGACCGTTCCTGCGGGCACCCGACTTCGGATCCTCACCCCCGGTGGTGGGGGCTGGGGGCGGCGCGGGTGACTCGCCGCCCCACTCCCTTACGCGGATGGGCTGGCGTGGCCGCGCCCATGCATCCGGCGCTCGAGCGCATGCACACGGCGCTGCAGTCGGTCGATATCCTTCTTCGAAGCCACATCAAGCCGCTCCATCAACGGGTGGATTGACTTCTCGATGCGCTTCTGCAGCGGCTCGATCGTCTTCTCGAAGCGCTTCTGCAACGGCGCGACCGACTTCTCGAACTGCTTCTGCATGTCCTCGGCGGCTCCTTCGATGCGCTTCCGCACGTTCGCGACCATCCGGTCGCCACGCTTGCGCCAATCATGCCGGACACGCTCCGCCTCGGCGGTCGCCCGCTTAATGGCTTTGCGGGCCGCCGGCGGAAGCATGTCTACCGCCTCCTCCCAACCCTTTTCCACACGCCGCTCAGCCGTTCGGCGCAATTGTGCCATGCGCTTCGGCAGCACCTCGGTCCAGCTCTCCACTTTGGCAGTTTTCCCGGTCATCGTCATCACCTCCCTCGAGTTTCGTATAACGCAATGCGTCATACGTGTCAATGCACTGCGTCATCGCGGCGTCCGCGCGTAGCGCGGGGAGACTGCGTGTCGGCAGACCACACCGTCCCGACGTTGCGCCTCGTGAATTGCTGTGGTACCGACAGAGCGGTTCGACCGACTTGGGGTCGCATAGCTCAGCTGGTTAGAGCGCCTGCCTCACATGCAGGAGGTCCGTGGTTCGAGTCCACGTGCGACCATGATCCCTTCGCCGGCAATTTCGCGGCCAGTCACTGTCGCTTGCGGCATAGTGCGAGCGCGCCACCCATGGCGATGAACGCCGCGGGCCGCATGGCCACACTCGCATCATCAGCTCGGCCACCAGCGTCGGGTGCGCCTCCGCGTGGACGCCGGAAAGCGCTCGGACTTTTGACGCTCCAGAGCGATTGGTATGGCACGTGATATGCGGGTGCGTCATTCTTCTTCATGTGTCCTGCCTGGGCGGCTGCTGGCGTGATATTTGCTTCTCGAACCGCAGGAGCGTTGTAATGGAAAAGGCGATACTTGACCTAGCGGAGATTCTACGCGCGGCAGTGGCCGAGGAAGCGTCGGACGTGGTCCTGAAGGACGGCCGGTCGCCGATGTTCCGGCTCAAGGGCGAGCTGACCGAGTGGCAAGCGTCCCCGTCGTTGTCGGCGGAGGAATTGGACGACATGGCGAGTGCGCTCATGCACGACGATGCGCAGCGGATGCGCTTCGCCACCGAGCGCCACGCGGATTTGGCGTTCGATGAGCCGGGTCTCGGTCGTTTTCGGGTCAACGTGTTTCGCCAGCGGGGCAGTGTGGGCATTGTGTTCCGCGTCATCCCCCCGCAGGTCCGTCAGATCGCGCAGCTCAATCTGCCACCGGTGGTCGCGCATCTCGCCGAGGAGCGCCGCGGTCTCGTTCTCGTCACCGGTCCGACCGGTAGCGGGAAGAGCACCACCTTGGCCGCCATGATCGAGCACATCAACCAGACGAGCGCGCGTCACATCATCACCATCGAAGATCCGATCGAGTACGTGCACCGCGAGCAACGCTCGATCATCAGCCAGCGAGAAATTGGCGAGGACGTCAACGATTATCCCTCGGCACTCCAGGCCGCGCTGCGGCAGAACCCCGACGTCATCATGGTCGGTGAAATGCGCGATCTCAAGACCATGGAAACGGCACTGACGGCAGCGGAAACCGGGCACTTGGTCATGAGCACTCTACATACCAGTGACGCGCCGGAGACGGTGACCCGACTGGTCTCCAGTTTCCCCGAGCACCAACGGGATCAAGTCCGCATCATCCTGGCCAGCGTTCTACGCGGGGTCGTCAGCCAGCGGTTGCTTCCGCGCACCGACAGCCCGGGCCTGGTCCCCGCGGTCGAAGTCATGACGGGCACCTTGCGCATCCGGGAGTACATCGAGAAGCAGCGAGTTCGGGAACTGCCGGAACTGATCGCACAGGGGCAAAGTTACGGCATGCAGACGTTCGACCAATCCTTGTTGACCCTGTTCCGTGCGGGACGTGTCGGCTACCCTGAGGCGATGGCGCACTGCCGCAATCAGTCGGACTTCGAGATGCAGGCACGCGGCATCGAATCGGGCAGCAGTTCGCGGACGACGTTCGAAGTGCGCGACGCGGTGCCCGAACGCCGGACACAGCTATAGGAGGCGGGTTCCCCTGTCGTGGCGGTCGTTGTCACGGAGAGCAGGCAACCCCTGGACACGATCACGGCCGGTTGGGCATGCCAGCGCGAGCCTCACGGTAGACACACCCGGGAATGCTCTCAACCTGACCTGTACAACTTGCCGCGTCGGCGCACCGGCTCCAGCAGGGTGAGGTCCGGCGGCGGCATCTCGTAGCCTTTCGGATGCGGTGGCCGCGGCTCGAGTCCCAACCCTTCCAACACTCGGCCGTTCTGGTAGTAGCCCGCGTAGGTATGGAAGAGCAGGAGCGCGAAAAATCCCTGTTCCGCCAACGCGATCTCGTGCAACATCTCGACCTTTGCTGCTGGTGAAAGCCCGACAAAACCTTCCGACGTTTGCTTGCGGGAGCGGTCCTCGATCGCCGCCAAGCCCTGGATAAAGACCGGCTGCAGAGCAGGTGTATGCTGCAGGGCCGCGACGATGGCGTCCGCCAGGCCGATCGCTCCGGCGCCGGGGAATTTGCCATCGTCGCTGGGTGGAATGATGGTATCGAGCACGCAGGTCAATGTGCGGTATTCACACGTGGAGAAGACCGGTGTCGCGTCACTCATCGTTGCTCTCCTTCTTCATTTGCTCCACGTGGTCTAGTCGAACAGGTTGGCCAGGTTCCGCTTGATCATATCGCCGATGTAGAGAGCCAACGCCTGGATGGTGCAAGTAGGATTGACCCCAGCGCCGGTCACAAAGATGCTGCCGTCGATGATGAAAAGGTTGCGGACATCGTGGCAGCGTCCCCAGTCATTGACCACCGAGGTGTCCGGATCGGTCCCCATTCTGGCGGTCCCCATTAGGTGCCAGCCGGCAACTTTGAGGGGCGCCTCCGCGCTCACCGTCTTGGCGCCGGAGGCCTCCAGCACCTCTTTGGCTCGGGCGACGGCGTAATCTAGCATCGTGCGGCTGTTGTCACTCAGACGATAGGTGATCTTGGGCGCTGGGATGCCCTCGGCGTCGACCAGGAGCGGATCGAGCGTCACGCGATTGTGCGGTTCCGGCAGGTCCTCGCAGATGGCGACGATGCCCATGGTGCGGTCGAACAGCTCGGCGTAGGCGTGGTGATGATCCGGGCCCCAGGGGAGGTGCCCGGCCGAAAGGCCTTGTAGCGCCGCGAGCACCGGCCCGGCGCCTCTCCCGACCTCGAACGTGCAGCCGCGCACGAACCCCCGCGAGCGGTCGGTTTCGTAGAATTCCTGACTCATGATGCAGCAGCCCGTGGGGCCCTTATACCCCTCCAGCGGCTCATTGAAGACACCGGTCACCAGGGCGTAGGGGTGGAGCATCAAATTCTTGCCGACCAGGCCGCTGCGGTTGGCTAGACCATCGGGAAACAGTTGCGAGCGGGAGTTCAGCAGTAGCCGCGCGGTGCCGATGCCGTTGCAGGCCAGCACCACGGCCTCGGCTCTTTGCCGGTGTTCGATGCCCTGCG
>Ga0316605_10002240_pt1 | contig 11012 bp, 10 predicted proteins | sample OWC_soil_day20_n_FD_207666 | JGI IMG/M metagenome (GOLD analysis project Ga0316605, IMG submission 207666) | Wetland soil microbial communities from Old Woman Creek delta, Ohio, United States - OWC_soil_day20_noCT | ecosystem: Environmental > Terrestrial > Soil > Wetlands | place: USA: Ohio... | reverse complement strand
AAGCGGCGACGCGAGATCGGGTCAGCTCAGGTGAACCCTGGGGTTACTTCATCGCCACGTGTCACCGAGCTCGGCATCGAGGATGTCGCAGCACAGCGACACGCACTCGTCGCACAACGCGACCCCGCCGCGGCCGAGCAGCTTCTTGACCTGGGCCTCGAGCTTGCCGCACCACGCGCACACGTTGAGAGCGGCCACGCGCTCGCCCACGCGGTCGTCGTCGGATGCATGCTCGAGAAGATCGGCGGGGCTGGGGACGAGAAACTCGCCGGTCGCTCCGACGCTGAGCCCCCCTCCGAGCCCCTTGTGGCACGCGATGCACACCATCACCAGCTCGCCACCTTCGAGGGCCTGGGTGCAGATCGGGCAGTTCACCTGCCGAGGTTATCGCTGGCGGGGCAGCATGACCACCATCTTCGTGCCTTTGCCGACCTCACTCGCGACATCGATCCGGCCGCCGTGCTCGGCGACGATCGAGTGGCAGGTCGCGAGACCGAGGCCGGTACCCTTCTGCTTGGTCGTGTAGAACGGATCGAAGATCCGCACGAGCTGGTCCGCGGACATCCCTGGACCGTCGTCGATCACGGCGACGGTGACGTTGTCGTCGGTCGCGCGCGCCTCGACGGTCACATGCTTGCCGCCGGTGACCGCCGCGTCGGCCGCATTGCGCACGAGGTTCCACACCACCTGGCGCAGCTTCGCGGGGTCGGCCGTGGAGGGTAGGACTTCGTCGGCATCGCAGACGAGCTCGATGTCGGCGAACGCCTTGTCCGCGCGTGCGACCTGCAGGGTCTCGCGGACGAGCACCCCGAGATCGAAGTCGACGGGTTGGCTCGGCCGCGGGTTCGCGTAATCGAGCAGATCTCCGATCAGCTCGTTGAGGCGTTCGACCTCGCGATGGACGATCGCCATCAGGGCCCGATCGTCCTCGGAAGCCTGCGGAGTGCTGCGCAGGAGCTCGATCGAGCCCGAGATCGAGGCGAGCGGATTGCGGATCTCGTGGGCCACACCGGCGGCAAGCTGGCCGACGGTGGCCAGCCGCTCGGCGCGCCGCATGTGCTGCTCGAGCCGGCGCAGCTCGGTGAGATCCTGGAAGTTGACGACGCGGCCGATCACCTGATCCCGGAGGTCGCGCAGCGGCGACACGTTGACACCGACGGTGAGCTCGCCGAGCGAGAGGTCCGCACGACGGAGCTCACCCTTGTTCGCGAGCAGCCCCAGCAGCCCGGGCATGGTGGTCTCGATCGATCGGTTCACGAGCTCGGGGACCTGACGGCGGAGGATGTCGGCCGCGGCCTGGTTCGCGGTGATCACGGTTCCATCGGGGGTGATCGTGATGAGCCCGGATTGCAGCGAACGAACGATGTCCTGGTGGAGCGTGAGCAGATCGGCGGCGGCCTTGCGGGTGGTGGCGAGCGTCTCGGCTCCGCGCTGCAGCTGATCGCCGAAGATGTACGCGAGCGCACCCACTCCGACCAGGGCGGCGAGCTGGGCCCCGAGCGTGCGGGCGAGATCTGCGCCGGGCTGCTCCCACGGGTGCAGCCGCGATGACATCGGGAGCTCGAGCGCGTGCATCCACGCCAGCAGCGCGACGACGATCATCGCGCCGATCGAGGCGATCGTGACCACGACGGCGCCTCGCCGGTACGCCAGCGCGCCCGCGCTCACGATCGAGAGCGCGTAGAGGAACGTATAGGGGCTCTGGGCGCCGCCGGTGACATAGATCAGCAGCGACGTCACCGCGAGATCGGCGGCCTGCATGGGTCGCGCGACGGTGCGAGGCGCGACGCCGATGCGGAGCAGCACCCCGAGCGCGATCGACGACAGGTACGTGATCGCGATGATCGTGGTTTGCACCCACACGGCCGAGTGCGAGGGATCCTCCTCGGTGGTGAGCAGCCACAGCGAGAGCCCGAGCACGACCGAGATCACGACCGTGCGCAGCAATAACAGGCGCGCGACGCGCCGCCGCAGGTCGCTCGGCGCCGCGACCGGCTGGTCGAGCATCGACTCACCTGGGGAGGGCGTCACCGGGTCGCGACGCTCTCCAGGCACCAGGATGGTGCCTGGCATCGTCAGCCGCCCTGGAGGTTGGAGGCGAGCTTGAAGATCGGCAGGTACATCGCGACGATGATGCCACCGACGACGACGCCCAGGAACGCCATCATCACGGGCTCGATCAGCGATGTCATCGCAGTCACCGCGGAGTCGACTTCTTCTTCGTAGAAGTCGGCGATCTTCTGCAGCATCTGATCCATCGCGCCGGTCTGCTCACCGACTCCGATCATCTGGACCACCATGCTCGGGAACACCTTGGACTCGGCGAGCGGGCCGGCCATGTCGTGGCCTTCACTGATCTTGAACCGGGCCTTCAAGATGCCGGCCTGGACGACGCGGTTGCCGGCGGTGCGGGCGCAGATGTCGAGCGCGTCGAGGATCGGCACGCCGGACGAGAGCAGCGTGCCGAGCGTGCGTGTGAAGCGCGCGACGACGATCTTGCGCAGCACGCTACCCATGATCGGCAGCTGCAGCAGCACGCGATCGAAGATCACCGCGCCACGCTCGTTGCGCCGGATCAGCCCGATGCCGACGAACAGCCCGACGAGCACGCCGACGTAGACGTACCATTGGTTGATGAAGCCGTTCGAGATGCCGATCACGATCTTGGTCGGGCCCGGAAGCTTCGCGTTCGGACCCATGTCCTTGTACATGGACTCGAACGTCGGGATCACCTTGACGAGCATGACCGCGATCACGCCGATCGCGATCACGAGGATGCCGACCGGGTAGAACAACGCGCTCTTGATCTGGCCCTTCAGCTTGACGGCCTTCTCGATGTAGATCGCGAGGCGATTCAAGATCGTGTCGAGGATGCCGCCGATCTCGCCGGCGGCGACCAGGTTGACGTAGAGCTCGTCGAACACCTTGGGGTGTTTCTTGAGGGCGTCGGAGAACGTGGAGCCTGACTCGACCGACCCCTTCACCTGGGAGAGGATGCCCGCGAAGATCTTGTTCGGCGTCTGGGAGGACAGGATGTCGAGGCACTGTACGAGCGGCAGGCCGGCGTCGATCATCGTCGCGAGCTGGCGCGTGAAGATCTGGAGGTCCTTCGGAGGTACCCCCGAGCCGATCACGATGTTGAAGTTCGCCGCTTCCTTCTTCACGCGCGTGACGGTCAGCCCGTCGCCGCGCAGTCGAGTCTCGACCACCTCGGCGGAGTCGGACTCCATGACGCCCTTCTTCGTCTCACCGGAGCGTGTCGTCGCTTCCCACTGGAACTTGGCCATTGGTCTCCCCTAGCGCCTGTGATTGGGCGGCGTCGCCAGATTCCCGAGCGAGCCTCCCGCGGCGAGAATCATGGTCTTGAGCTCGTCCTGCTCGCTCGAGTAGCTCAAGGCCACCTCGAGGGTGATGACCTTGCGGATGTACAGATCGAGGAGCGATTGGTTCATCGTCTGCATGCCGAACTTGGACTGGCCGATCTGCATCTGCGAGTAGACCTGATGCAGCTTGTCCTCTCGGATCAGGTTCCGGATGGCGGCGTTGGGCACCATCACCTCGACCGCGATCGTGCGTCCCTGGCCGCTCGCCTTGGGGATCAGCGCCTGCGTGATCACGCCCTCGAGGACGAACGACAGCACCGCGCGGACCTGGCCCTGCTGGTGCGACGGGAACACGTCGATGACGCGGTTGATGCTCTGGATCGCGCTGTTGGTGTGCAGCGTGCCGAACGCGAGGTGACCGGTCTCCGCGATCGTGAGCGCGGCCTCGACGGTCTCGAGGTCACGCATCTCGCCGATCAGCACGACGTCGGGATCCTGGCGCAGGATGTACTTGAGCGCCCGCTTGAACGAGGTCGAGTCGCGGCCGATCTCGCGCTGGTTGACGAGGCAGTTCTTGTGCGTGTGCTGGAACTCGATCGGGTCTTCGACCGTCACGATGTGGCCCTTGATGCTCGTGTTGATGCGGTCGATCATCGACGCGAGCGTGGTCGACTTGCCGGATCCCGTCGGGCCGGTGACGAGCACGAGCCCGCGCGGCTTGTCGCACAGCTCGGTGACGACCGGCGGCATCCCGAGGTTCTCGAGCGGGATGATGTTGTACGGGACGATCCGGAACGCACCCGCGACGCACGACTGCTGCAGGTACACGTTGGAGCGAAACCGCGCCATCCCGCGGATGCCGAACGAGAAGTCGATCTCGAGATCCTCTTCGAACCGCATCTTCTGCGCGTCGTTCATGACCGAGTAGCAGAGCTGCTTGGTCTCGACGGCGGTGAGCGGCTCGGTCTGGAGCCGCACGAGCTCTCCGTCGATCCGGAGCCGGGGCGGCGAGCCGACCGTGATGTGCAGATCGGACGCGCCCTTGTCGGACATCGCCTTGAGCAAGGCCTGGAGGCTCAGCTGCTGAGCCACTAGTCATCCACCGTGGTGCGCAGGACTTCCTCTGGGGTCGTCATCCCCTCGAGGATCTTCTGGATTCCGGCCATGCGCAAACTCTGGACGCCACCTCGGATCATCTCGGTCTTGATCTCGGCACCCGAGGCGCCCTGCAGGACCAGCTCCTTGAGCGAGTCCGTGAACGGCATCACCTCGTAGAGCGCGACGCGGCCCTTGTAGCCGGTGTTGTTGCAGGTGTTGCAGCCCCGGCCCTTCATGATCGTTGCGGTGCGGATCTGCTCCTCGGTCATGCCCATCTTCGCGAGCGCTTCCGGATACTTCTCGTCCGGAATCTTGCAGTCGGCACAGATCCGGCGCGACAGCCGCTGGGCGAGGATCAGGTTCACCGAAGCAGTCACGAGGAACGGTTCGATGCCCATGTTGAGGAGCCGCGACACCGTCGACGGAGCGTCGTTGGTGTGGAGCGTCGACAGCACGAGGTGACCCGTGAGCGCGGCCTTGACCCCGATCTCGGCGGTCTCGAAGTCGCGAATCTCGCCGACCATGATGATGTTCGGGTCCTGCCGGAGGAACGCGCGCAACGCGGTCGCGAAGTTGAGTCCGATGTCCTCGTGCATCTGGACCTGGTTGATGCCGGCCAGGTTGAACTCGACCGGATCCTCCGCGGTGGAGATGTTGCGCTCGATCGTGTTGAGCTCGGAGAGCGCCGAGTACAGCGTCGTCGTCTTGCCAGATCCGGTCGGGCCCGTGACGAGCACCATGCCGTAGGGCTTCTTGATCGCTTCCTTGAAGTGATCGAGCGGCTTTCGGTCGAAGCCGAGCTTGGTCATGTCGAGCTGCAGCGACGACTTGTCGAGTAGTCGCATGACGATCTTCTCGCCATACAGCGTCGGCAGCACCGACACGCGGAAGTCCATCTCCTTGTTGGCGCCGATCTTGAGCTTGATGCGTCCGTCCTGCGGCAACCGGCGCTCGGCGATGTCGAGCGAGGCCATGATCTTGAGCCGCGAGGTGATCGCGTTGCGCAGCTTGATGGGAGGGCGCATCTCCTCCTGCAACATGCCGTCGATCCGGAACCGGACCCGGAAGCTCTTCTCGTACGGCTCGATATGGATGTCCGACGCCTTCTTCTTGATGGCGGACAGCAGGATCGCGTTGCACAACTTGACGACCGGAGCCTCGCCAGCCTGGTTCTCGAGATCGACGACGTTGACGGCGTCGTCGATCGCGCCCGCGAAGTCGACGTTGTCGACATCGAACTCGCCCATCATCTGGTCGAGGTCGGGGCCCTTGTCGTAGTAGCGGGACACCGCGGCTTCGAGCGCGGCCTCGGAGGCCACGACCGGCTCGATGTTGTACTGGGTGAGGAACTTCAGCTCGTCGATCGCGTAGATGTTCGACGGGTCCGCCATCGCCACGATCAGGGTCGGGCCGTTGCGGCGGACCGGGATGACCTGGTGCCGCTCGCAGATCTCGCGGGGGACCAGCTTGAGGACGGTCGGCTCGATCTCGATCTCGGCCAGGTTGATCGAGGGCAAGCTGTACTGCTTGGCAACGAACTGGGTGAGGTCCTGGTCCTTGACGTAGCCCATCCGGGCCAGGGTCGCGCCCAGTCGCTTGCCAGTCCGCTTGGCCTCGTCTTGTGCCTGCTGAAGCTGCTGTAGCGAGACCATCTTCTCGCGGAGCAGCAGCTCTCCAATACGGCTCATGTCGCCAGTCTCCCAGGAAAAACGACGGTTTCGGCTAGGGTATCTTGCGGAGTGGGCATTGGTCAAACGCCGGGGCAGACTTGGGGTCCCCCGCGACCCCATCGCACCCCAACGAATATGACCCGGCCCTTCACGTCTGAACACCCGCCATTGCCGCCATCCACGTCGAAATGGATCGAGGTCGTATGCAAGTTCCGATGAGCTATGCCGACGCCAAGGAGATCGCCTTGCTGCGGCTCGAGCTGCGAGCGTGCTGGAACCGCGCCGACCAGGTCGGAGCGCGGATCGCGCTCGCCCGGCTGACCCAGGTCGCGGGCAACGATAACGAGCTCGCTGCCGAAGCACGCCGCTGGGCGGCGCGCTTCCAGGCAGCCTGAATTGCCCGACTAGCCTCCCGACGAGCGTCGGCGAGGCGGGCGTATTCCGCTAGCAGTTCGGGACGATCTTGATCGACAGCCGGTAGTTGTTCTTGATGCTGCCCTGCGCGGAGGCGTTCGCGAAGTAGGTCCCGATCGGCAGGTTCGGCGCGCACGAGCGCATCGCCTTGTCACCCATCGGCATACCAGCCGCGATCGGCGTGCCGCTCGCGTTGAGGATCGCCACGTTGACCGGCATCCCGCTCTCCCACGACGTGATCACCTCGATGCCCTGGTTGAGCATCGTGGTGTTGATGGCGTAGTTGTCCTTGTCGCCTTCGGGGCAGATCGCGAGTCCGGCGAGCGCCACCATCTGCATCTGGCCCGCGACCGGCGTCTGGAACGCGCCGGCGATGGTGTCGTTCATGCCGAGGGACGAGTCGTCGTTGCACTGGAAGCCGCTGTTGGAGCCAGCATCCGGCAGCACGCCGCCAGGCTTCAGACAGACCATGTCCCGCGGCGGCGTCTGCCCTGTCATCTGGCAGACGTAGCCCTCCGGGCAAGCCGGCTCTGCGACCGAGCACAGGTACGGCGCATCGTCGAGCTCGGGGTTGAACGGGCTGCAGCTGGCGGCGGCAGCCGTGATCGCGGCACTAACGAGAATCAGGGTGACGGGCTTCATGATCGCCTCTCAGAACCGCACTGCCGCGGCAGCGCCGGCATAGCCATGATCGAGTGTCGGAGCGACGACCCAGGACGTCTCCGGCGAGGGTGCGCTCTTGGAGGCCTTCAGGTCTCCGCGCTTCTTCGCGGTGAGCTCCTTGTACCAGAAGTATCCAGCGACCGCGCCGGTGGCGATGCCGAGCCCGATGCCGACCGTGGAGAACGTCTGCCAGCGCCTGCCCGTCTTCTCGACGTCGGCTGCATAGGTATCGTTGCCGGCGCTGAACGCACGGCAAGGCGGCACGCCGCACTGCGTGGAGTCTTCCTCGAGCGAGCGGGCGTACTTGCCGGCCTGGAGGAACGACACGATGCCGAACCCGACCAGCGCGGTCGCGCCGATCGTGGTGCCCCACTTGGCCTTCTTGAACTTCGAGCTGCCGACGTCGCTGAGTCCGCTGCCGGGCACGCCGGGCTGGGTGGGGTGGACCTCGACCACGGGCGGGTCCTTGATGACCGGCTTCGTCGTCTTGTTCAGCGGATCGTCCTCGTCGTCACGCGCCCTGACCTCCTTGGGCGTCACCTTGATCTCGCCGTCATCGGTGATGTCGGGGTAGAACCGCGGCGTCGCGCCGGCCTCGAGCAGGACCTGGTTGGGGCTCGTCGACTTGCCCGAGCGCGTCACGACGGTGCCTGCCTGGTCCTTGACCTCGATGTAGTACTGCACCGAGGAGCCGATCATCTTGGGCGCGGGGATTCGCCCGACGAGCTCCTTGTAACGCCACTTCATCGGCTTCGCGTTGAACTTGCCCTCACCGGCCGTGCGGAAGAACAGGGTGACGGCGAAGCCCGAGTCCTCGGGAACGAACGCGGTCACATCGAGCGGCTTGCCCGGCGGTGCGGTGTCGACGATCTGGTGCTGGAAGTCGGTGGCGCTGTACGTGCCGGCCGGCTTGATCACGACGGGCTGCTTGACGACGTCCGGCTTCGCGACATCCGGCTTCCCGGCATCCGGCTTCCCGGTATCGGTGGTCGCGTTGGGGCTGAACTTCTTCTCGAGCACCTTCACGCGATCGACGACCGTCTGGCGCTGGCCGGCATCCGCGGGCGCCTCGGTCAGGAACTTGCGGTAGTAGAACAGCGCCAGGTCCTCCATCCCGGCCTCTTCCATCGTGAGCCCGATGTTGTAGAGGAGCAGGGGGTTCTTGGAGAGCTTGAACGACTCCTTGAACTTCTCGATCGCCTCGGGGAGCTTGCCCGCGTCGTGGAGCTTCTTGCCTTCGCCGAATGCCTTCTTGGCGGCATCGAGCTGCGCGGCCGTGGGGGGCGCATCATCACCGGCGAGTGCGGTTGGCGCCGATGCACACACTGCGGCGAGTGCCATGACAAGGGCAGTGACCCAGGTGGGGAAAAGTCGATTCACGATATGCCTCCGATGCGTACGGGTAACCGCACGCAGCCGTGGGTACTTATCGCAGCGGCCAGAGTGATGCAACGACTGTTTCACCGCCGCAACGGGGTCGCCAGGACGCCCCGCGAGGGCCGACCACAAACTACCCCCGCACCGGGACCTTCACCCTAGGGAGATCCCTGGTTCGTCGCGGATGGACGTCCGACGTCAGTTGCCGAATGGATCGACGAGCGAGCCGTCCTTCTTGGGCGCGGCCGGCTTCTTGGCGGGCGTCGGGGCCGCAAAGGGGTCTGCGATGCCGCCTGCCGCGGCGGGCTTCTTCGAGGGCTTCTGAACCGCCGGCTTCTTGGCGACCTTCGGCTCGACTTTGGCCTTGGGCTCGGCCTTGGGCTCGGCCTTGGGCTCGGCCTTGGGCTCGGTCTTGGGCTCGGTCTTGGCCTCGACCTTGGGCTCGACCTTGGGCTCGGTCTTGGGCGGGTCCTCGATCGGCGTGACCGTCGGGGCTGGCTTGTCGTTGGTCGCGGCCGGCTGCGCCGACTGGTCCTCGATCGGGGTCACCGTGGGGGTCGCGGGGCGTGGCGCGGGGGTGGGCGCAGGCGGAGCCGCCGCGGCCTGGGCCGGCGCGGGGGCCGGGGGAACGGATGCCGCGGCCTTGGGCTCGTCCTTGCCGTTCAGCGCGAGCTTCCAGACCACGAACATGATGCCAAGGCCGCCGATGAACGCGAGCGTGATCGCAAGCCAGGGCGACTTCTTCTGAGCCTCCATCGGCACGACCAGCCCGCTCTCGATCGCGGCGAGATCGGCGGTCGATACCGTGAGGCCGGCAGCCGCGGCGCGGGCGGCCGCGATCGCCTTGGCGGCCTTCGCCTCGGCAACGCGGACGCGTTCGTCGGCGGCTTCGGGCTCACCAAACATGGCCGGGCCGACCGCGACCGCTGCGCGTGCCGCGGTCTCTGCCTTGGCACGCTCGAGGGCCGTGGCGAGCTCGGTCGAGCGTTGCTCGGAGGCGCGCATCCGCTGCGTGGCCTGGTCGATCTCACGCCTCAAGTCGGCGAGCGCGCCGTCGTGCGCCGCGCTTCCGAGCTGCGTGCCAGCGACCGCGGCGCGCGCCTCGGCCTCGGCAAGCTTGCCCTGCAGACCGTCGAGCTGGCGGCGCATCGATTGCTCGCGCGCCTCGCTCTCGCGCATCTGGGTCTCGGCCTGCTTCCAGCGCAGCGCATCGTGCTCGCGGCGGTTCTCGTCGGCTTTTTGGACCTGTTGATCCGTGGTGCCCCAGTTGCTGACGTCGACCAGCGTCTGATTCGCGCGGGCGATGAACTCGTCGAGCGAGTGCTCCACCTTGGGAAGCACCGATGCCGACTTCATCAGCGACGAGGTTCGCTTCGTCCGCATGGTTCCGTCGGCGGCGTGCGGGACAGCGCCATTGACGGCACCATTCGCGCCGTTGGCGCCCAGCTTCGTCTCTCCCAGCTTCGAATCGACAGCCATCATGTGTCTCCCGCTAGGCCTGGAGCATCAGCCTCCAGGCGACATGGACCATAGCAGCGATCTCGGGCCGTTCGCCCGCGAAATCGAATCAGTAGGCAACAGCCGAAGTCAGCACCAGAGTCGTGGGCTCGTCCAGCTCGACGACCTCCAGGTCGTCGTGGAACGTCCGGGCTTCCGCTTCGACGATCTCCACCGACAGAAAGCCGTTGGCGACGATGGTCGCGCCGATCAGCCGGTGGCGAGGGCCGCTCCAGTGCTCGGCGAGAGCCGCGAGCCACTGCTCGTCGCTGATGAGGTGGCGATCACGCAGGAACTCCCCGAACCGAACCGGCTCGAGCGTCGCGTCGTTGGAAGTCGGGTGCATCATGAAGGGTGGTCGGTGCGGACAGTACGTAGGCACCTACCCGTTGTCCACCCGAAACTTCGAGCGGCGTGGGACTTGGAGGAACTTCACAAGTGCGCAATATATCCGCCGACATGGCCCAGATGCGTCGCCCTCCCCGCCGCGTCGCACGTGGACTTCCCATCGTGCGCAAGAATACCGTTCGCCTCACCGGCGACGTGGCGCAACGCGTCCGTGCCGGCCACCCGTGGGTGTACCGCGAGGCGATGGGGCCCCGGGCGATGACTCCGGAGCCAGGCACCACGATCGAGCTCGTCGACGAGGTCGGCGAGTTCGTCGGGCGTGGGCTGTACGACGCCGACAGCGCGATCGCGGTCCGCGTGTTCGTTCGCAACGCGGACACCGCGATCGATGGCGAGCTCATCAAGTCCCGCGTCCGGGCTGCGATCGGGCTGCGCCGCCGGCTGCTCGATCTCGACAAGCTCGGCGCGGTCCGCCTGGTCAACGCCGAGTCCGATGGCCTGCCGGGGATCGCGGTCGATCGCTACGGTGACTACCTCGTCATCCAGCTCTTCACATCCGCCGTGTCAGGTCTGCGCGATGCGCTCTACGACGTCCTCGAGGCCGAGCTGTCGCCGATCGCGA
>Ga0316605_10002239_pt1 | contig 11012 bp, 7 predicted proteins | sample OWC_soil_day20_n_FD_207666 | JGI IMG/M metagenome (GOLD analysis project Ga0316605, IMG submission 207666) | Wetland soil microbial communities from Old Woman Creek delta, Ohio, United States - OWC_soil_day20_noCT | ecosystem: Environmental > Terrestrial > Soil > Wetlands | place: USA: Ohio... | reverse complement strand
TCTTCGCGATGCTCGGTGCCGCCGCCGCCGCGCTCGCGGTGCGCGAGACCGAGGTCGACGATCCACCACGCCGGACCGGAAATGGCCGCGTGCGCTGGATCGGCCACTGCTGACAGCCGATCTCGCAGATCGTGTATGTTGCCCGCCATGACGGTTCGTCGTGTGGTGCAGCTACTCGTCTGTCTGGTCGCCACGTTTGCAGTCGCGATGGCGCAGCCGAAAAAGGCGCCGGCCAAGGGCGCCCCGGCGCCTGCCAAAGATCCGGCGCCCGCGGCGGGCAGCGGCAGCGCGGCCGGAAGCGGCAGTGGCGAGGCGCCGCCGCCCGTCGACGAAGGTCCGCCACCCGACATGGAAGGCAAGGACGAGAACCCGGGCGCGCCGAAGCTTCCGGGCGACGACGAGCCGAAGGTCGAGGCGAAGGCTCCGGAGAAGAAGCGGACGTCGGGCTATCCGATGGAAGAAGCGCTGCGTCCGATCACGCTGCCGGCGAACATGGCCGAGGTCGCGATCGGCCCCCGTGCGCAGGTCGACATCGATGGCGTCGGCTACGCGGGCTCCGACACGCTCCGCGCACGCTACGGCATCACGCGCCAGGCCCAGCTCGGGCTCAACTACGTGCTCGGCGGCATCTACGACGACCCGAAGACGGTCTCGAGCGACAAGGTCGGCTTCCACCCGGGCAAGGCGATCGAGCTCCAGTTCACCTACCTCATCAAGGACTTCATCGGCGTGAAGCTCGGCGTGCCGGTCTGGATCTACAAGCCCGGCGACATGGCCGACAGCAACGCGCCCGCGTTCGGCCTCAACATCGGTGTCCCGCTGAAGTTCCGGTTCGGCGACAAGTTCGCACTCGGTGGCCTCGACGATCTGCTGTCCATCAAGCTCACGCAGTTCGCGCCGTCCCTCGAGCACGAGTACCTGAACGCCTATCGTGCCGCGCTCACCGACACCAACACGGCGACGTCCGCCGGCTTCATCCGGTTCTCGGCGTACGGTGTGTACCAACGGTCGCCGAAGCTCGCACTGATCGGACGTTTCGGTGTGCAGCTCGAAGACTTCGCGACGACGCAGACCACCGCCGGCGGCGGCCTCGTCACGTCGATGCGGGTCGGGTTGGAGTACACGGTGCGCAAATATCTCGACCTCGGCATCTCGCTCGGCCTCGAAGACTTCGACGACATCGGAACGTTCGGCCCGTCGACGCTGCTCGCGTTCCGGATCTGACCTCGGGTAGCGCTACCCCATAAAGCCTGGAAACGGGTTGAATCATCAGGGTTCGATCGGCGATCCTGATGACAATGGGGACTCGCAGGTACACGTGTACCGTTGTTTGGGTGTTGGGGTTGTTGCTCGCCGCGTGCGGTGACAACAAGGTTCCGGCGGCGGACGACGATCCGGTCAACTGCACCTCACCCGAAGTCGCTTGTGGAACCTCGTGCGTGAACCCACTCGACGACGAGTCCAACTGCGGCTCGTGCGGTAACGCGTGCGGATCCGGCGCCGTCTGCATCAGCGGCGACTGCCAAGCGAAGGTCTCGTGCCAGACCGGTGAGATGGACTGCAACAACGTCTGCAAGACCACGCAGTCGGACGAAGAAAACTGCGGTGCGTGCGGCAACAAGTGCTCGTCGGGTCAGACGTGTATCGATGGCGTGTGCGAAGCGACGGTGACGTGCACCTCGCCGCAGGTGAACTGCAACAACGACTGCGTCGACACGACGCAAGACGAGAACAACTGCGGCGGCTGTGGCAACACGTGCTCGTCGAGCCAGACCTGCGTGCTCGGTCAGTGTCAGACGACGGTGACGTGTACGGCGCCGCAGATCGCGTGCAACAACGTCTGCGTCGATCCGCGCACCGACGAAGCGCACTGCGGTGATTGCGCCACCGCGTGCACGTCGAGCCAGACCTGCGTCCCGAACGGCAACACCGGCAGCTGCCAGACCACGCTCGCGTGCACGGCGCCGCAGATCAACTGCGACAACGTCTGCGTCGATCCGCGGAGCGACGAGGCGAACTGCGGCAGCTGCGGCAACACCTGCACGTCGACGCAGACCTGCGTCGCGAACGGCAACACCGGCAGCTGCCAGACCACGGTGTCGTGCACGGCGCCGCAGGTCGACTGCAACAACACCTGCGTCGACCTCAGCAACGACGACAACAACTGCGGCGCGTGCGGCGCGCCGTGCTCGGGCTCGACGCCGGACTGCGTCGCGGGCGTGTGCCGTCCGTTGTGCATGGGCTCGACGCCGGACCTGTGCGGTGCGATCTGCACGGACTTCGACACCGACGAGATGAACTGCGGCGCGTGCGGTACGCCGTGTTTGCTCGACGGCAGCGAGACCTGCACCGCCGGCGTCTGCGGCGACACTTGCACGGCGCAAAACGAGCAGTTCTGCGCCGGCCAAGGCTGCGTCAACACGACGACGGACAACAACAACTGCGGTGGCTGTGGCGTCGTCTGCGGCTCGGGAACGTCGTGCCAGGGCGGCACGTGCCAGATCGTCTGCAACTCGCCCAACCTGCTCTGCGGTGCGAACTGCATCAACCCGGCGACCGACAACAACAACTGCGGTAGCTGCGGCAACGCGTGTACGGGCGGCAAGTCGTGCTCGGCCACGGGCTGCGTGTGCCCCGCGGGCCAGACCGACTGCAACGGCACCTGCAAGAACCTCCAGACCGACGACGCGAACTGCAACACCTGCGGCAATGCGTGCGCGTCGGGCTTGAGCTGCGTGGCTGGAAGCTGCGTGCTGGTCTGTCCGTCGGGTCAGACGGACTGCAACGGCACCTGCGTCGACACGCAGACCGACAACCAGCACTGCGGCAACTGCCCGACCACGTGTGACACGGGTGCGTTCGAGCAATGCCAAGGAGGCGTCTGCACGCTGAGCTGTCCCGCCAGCCTACCGGATGCGTGCAATGGCACCTGCATCAACTTCGACAACGGCGTGAACGGCACCAACTGCGGTGGTTGCGGCCCCACGTTCGACTGTCCCACCGGCCAGGTCTGCAGCAACGGCGCGTGTCAGCTGAACTGCACCGGTAGCACCACGCTCTGCAACGGTGCGTGCATCGACCTGATGGCCGACGAGCAGAACTGCGGCATGTGTGGCCTCGCATGTCCCGCGAACGGCGTTTGCGATAACGGCGTGTGCACGTGCGTGGCCCCCACCCCGAACACGTGCCCCGGCGTCTGCACGGACTTCGTGACCGACGAAGCACACTGCGGCAACTGCAACACGAGCTGCGTCGGAACGCAGACCTGCGACAACGGCATCTGCTGCTCGCCCGGTACGCTGAACTGCGGCGGTCAGTGCAAGAACCTCGACGAGGACGAAGCGAACTGCGGCGGCTGCGGCATCGCGTGCAAGACCGGCGAGCAATGCCAGGGCGGTCAGTGCGAGTGTCCGTTCGGCCAAGCGATCTGCCCGCCCGGCGCTCCGAACGGCGCGTGTCAGGTCGTCGCGAACGATCCGAACGCGTGCGGTCCCACGTGCCAGGTGTGTAGCGGTTCGACGCCGTTCTGCGTCTCGAACGGCTGCGCCGCGACGTGCCCCGCGCCGCTCGAAGCGTGCGGTGGCGACCAGTGCGTCAACAAGAAGAGCGACAACAACAACTGCGGCGCGTGCGGCACGGTCTGCGCCGCCGGGACCGGCTGCTCCGACGGTCAGTGCGTGCCTTCCATCCCGGTCGGTCCGGATCCGGCGAAGTGCGTGAACGGCGGCCCGCCGATCGTGGTGCCGACCAGCAACGGCGACACCTGCACCGGCAGCCTCGGTGCCGTGACGTTCCGTTACGGCCTGTGCTCGTGCACGAACGTCGGCCCGCTCGGCCACGACCTGACGGTCGACGCGTTCGACTCGCGGTTCGGTCCGTACAACCCGCTGCCGCCGTTCAACCTCGGCGGCGGCATCGGCGTCAACGGGACGATCCAGAACACCGCGAACATCGAAGCGTTCGGCGACTTCTGGGTATTCGGCGCCTCGGGTCAGGCGACGAAGGGACAGATCCGCGTCCACGATCGGTTCCTCAACAAGCAAGGGTTCGACTTCACCGCGCTCGTCTCGGTCGACGAGGGCACGCTCGGTCGTTGCTCGGTCAGCGACGACCCGTGCGTCGTGATCGGCAGCCTATGCGCCGGCACCGGTGGCACGTGCATGGACGTCGGCGAGAACGCGTACATCGGCGGCGCCATCGACAAGACCAGCGGCGGTAACTACGCGATGGACGTCAGCGGCGACCTGTTCACGGGGACGACGACGTGCGCCCAGCTCGTCAACGAGGCCGTGACACCGAACGCGAACGACCGTCCGCAGGACTGCATCCCGCAGACCTTCGACACCACCATCCCGCCGCCGTGCGACTGCGAACCCGACCAGAAGATCCCGGTACGATCGATCGTGGCGCACTTCGCGAACCCGGCGAACAACGACAACGCGCTGCTCACGCCGGACCTCGACCCGAACGTGCTCGTCAACCCGACCGGCGCGCAGCGGCTCGACCTGCCGTGCGGCAACTACTACCTGAACCAGATCAACACCTCGAACGCGACGACGATCGTCGTCCACGGCCACACGGGGCTCTACATCGGCGGCAGCATCATCGTCAGCCAGCAGATCACCTTCGACCTCGATCCCGACGCGACGCTCGACATCTTCGTCGCCGGCGTCATGAAGACGTCGAACACGGTGACGGTTGGCAACCCGGCGTTCCCGCGCCTCTCGCGCGTGTACTTCGGCAGCCCCGGCTGCAGCGGCTCCGGCTCGTGCCAGGTCAACGCGGACTGTTGCTCGGGCGTGTGCCAGGGGAACGGTCAGTGCTTGGGCGGTGGTGGCAACATCTCCGAGTCCGTCGGCCTGTCGGGCCAGTCGTTCTTGAACGGCCTGTTCTACGCGGGTGCCGGCACGATCCGCGTGACGAACCCGCTCAACATGAACGGCGCGATCTTCGCGAACTACTACGACTCGGTCGAAGCGAACATCCACTACGACCGCGGCGCGATCTTCAACGGCGAGGAGTGCCCGCCGCCGCCCTCCGGCTGCACCGGCTGCCAGGACTGCAACAACCAGGCGTGCGTCAACGGCGTGTGTGGCTCGTGTACCGACGACAGCCAGTGCTGCTCGCCGCTCAAGTGCATCAACGGAACGTGCGCGCCGGTCTCAGTGCAGTGAGTCGCTGACACCCGCGTCGACGCCCGCATCGCCGGGGGGCGGGCTGGCGTTCGGCGGTCCGGCGTCGAGCGGTGCGTCCTTCGCCACCACCCGGAACCTCCGTACACCGACGAGCTGCTTGTGCAGCGTGTACGTCGTGCACGTCCACGTGCCCGTCGGATCCTTCGGCATCAGGCCGTCGGGGAACTCGCTGCGATAGACGACGTCGTCGCCGCCATCGCACCCGGTGAGCTTCTCGGGCGTGACGCTGACGAGATCGCGGCCGCGGTGGGTCCACACGTGGACGACGGCTTCCTTGATCCCGCCGGGCTCGCGGAGCAGCGAGCCGCAGCGCAGGTGATCGAGCTGGTGCGCGCGCAGGACGTGCTTGCTCGGCGGCAGGCACTCGTACGTGCTGAGCGAGCCGTGACCGACGGCGGACTCGGCCATCGCGAGCGGTGCGGGCGGAATGAACGCGCGGCCGAACCACACGCCGCCGAGCAGGACACCGGTCATCGTGATCGTGAGGAGCGCGCCCTGCGGGGAGATGACCTGCTTGATGCGGAACGAGAGCACGGCGACCGAGGCCGGCGTCGCCGCGGCGGCGATGACGAGGCCGGTGAAGTGATCGAACCCGGCGACGAGCGGCAGCATCACGTTGAGCACGCCGAACATCGCGAGGCCGTACATCGCCGACGCGAGGAACCGGCGCTCCATGATGAAGTTGTCGAACACGAGGTCCATCGTCGAGACGACCGCGCAGACGAGCAGCACGGGCGCGAGCCACCAGTTCCACGACGACAGCGACCACGTCGCGCTCGAGGCGTAGAGCGGCGTCAGGAAGAAGAACATCTGCTGGTAGAACTGCTTGATGACGTAGTTCGTCGCGACGCGAACGCCCTTGCGCGCGAGGTTCTCGTTCTCGCGGCGGTTCGTCGGGCCGACGATGAAGCGCAGCGCGATGAACATCAGCAGCCACGACACCGTGAGCGCCATCAGGACCTTGTCGGCGTACTGGAGGCCGGCGCGCGCGAACAGCATCACGCCGACGCCGAACGCGAGCGCGAAGAACGAGTGAAACCACCACGCCTTGCGGAGGATGCGTTTCAGGCGGCCGGGCGGCGGCGCGTCGGGAGCAGCTTCAGGGGCGGTCGATCCCATCTCGGCACGCGACGAGGCTACTGCGCACTCGCGATGACGTCTTTGAATCGCTCGAGGGCGAGCTCGAGCTTCGCCATCGGCGGGCCAAACGAGAACCGCAGGTGGCGCCGGAAGCGCGAGGGACGACCACCGCGTCGCTTGCCCGGGTTGACGTCGAAGAACTCGCCGGGGACCGAGATCACGTTGCGCGCGAGTGCGGCACGGAAGAAGCTCATGCCGTCGCTGATCGACGCCGGCAGGTGCTGCGCGGAGGCCCAGACGTAGAACGTCCCTTCGGGTGGAAGATCGACGGTGAAGCCGAGGTCGCGCAGGCCGTTCAAGAGCTTGCTGCGCTTCTTCGCGAACTCGGTGTGGATCGCGCGCGTCTCGGCCATCGCCGCCGTCGGGGCGAGGAGCTCGGCCGCCTTGCGCTGCAGCGGCCGCGAGCCGCCGCCGTCGAGGAACGAGCCGGCCGACGCGACGCCTTCGATGATCTTTTTCGGCGCGACGGTCCACGTCACGCGCCAGCCGGGATAGCGCCAGTTCTTCGTGAGCCCGTCGAGGATCACGACCGGATCGCGATCGACGTCCTCGACGTAGCGCGCGGCGGTCTCGATCATGCCCTGCGCGACGAGGTCGGGGCGCCAGATGTAGTGCGAGTAGAACTCGTCGAAGATCAGCGCGCAGTCGAGCTCGCGACCGACGGCGACCCACTCCGCGAGATCGCGGCCGCCGATCACCTTGCCCGTCGGGTTCCCGGGATTCGAGGCGAGGATCGCCGACAGCCCGCGGCCGAGGATCTCGCGACGGAGATCGGCGGCCGAGAACGTGTAGCCGCGCTCGCCCTCGAGGAGGATCGGGATCGGCGAGAACAAGCGAAAGACGTCGAGCAGCTCCTCGTACGCGGTGTAGTCGGGCAAGAAGTGGCCGAGGTTGATGTGTCCGAGCGATGCCGCCACGCGCGTCAACGCCGCGCGACCGCCGCCCGAGATCGCGACGTTCTCCGCGCTGTACTTGCTGCCCATGCCGCGCCGAAACAGCTCGTTGTAGAAGCCCGCGATCGCTTCGCGGAGCTCCCAGATCCCGGCGACCGGCGCGTACTCCTGATCGCCGACCCCGATGCTGACCTCGGTGATGCGCGGCGGTGCACCGGGCAGCGCGTCCGCTTCGGGCATGCCCTGCCCGAGGTTGCACCAATCTTCCTTGGAGGGTGAGTACCCGCGCTTCGCGGCTTCGGTCGTGACGTAGATGACGCCGGTGCGAGGGACCTCGCGAAACGCGGCGAACGTTGGACTATCAGTGACGACCTGAGGACCCGTGCCGGTCTTCGGGCGTGGATGCTGCGGCATGCCCGGACCCTAGCACTCCGTGACGTAGCCCTGTGCTAGCGTGCCTACGTGCCTGCCTGGGGCCTCTCCGGTCAAGACGCGGTCGTCGCGCAGCTCCGCCGTGCGATCGAGCGTGACCGGACCCCGCACGCCTACTTGTTCTCGGGCCCGCCGGGGGCGCCGCTCTACGATGCGGCGATCGCGCTCGCGATGGCCCTGTCGTGCCAGCGCAGCCGCGGGGAGCCCTGCGGCGAGTGCGAGGCGTGCGCGAAGATCGTCGCCGCGATCCACCCCGACGTCGTGACGCTCGTCCGCGAGGGCGCCGCGCAGATCGTTCCGATCGAGAGCGTGCGCTCGCAGGTCATCGCGCGGCTCGGCCTTCCGCCGCATGAAGGCCCGGTCCGCGTGTTCATCGTCGAGGAGGCGACTTCGCTCGCCCCGCCGGCGGCGAACGCCTTGCTGAAGACCCTCGAAGAGCCGCCCGCGCGGACGCTCTTCGTCCTCTGCACGACGGCCCCGGAGCAGCTGTTGCCCACGATTCGGAGCCGCTGCCAGCGCATCCGATTCGCGGGCGGCGCCGCGGTCACGAGTGCCGACGCCGAGCGTGCCGAGCGCGTCGCCGCTCTCGGCGAAGAGCTCGCCGCGGACACGCACGACCCCACCCTCCCCGCACGCATCGCCGAGGGCAAAGGCGACGCTGCCCCGGTTCTCGTCGCCGCCGCACACGTCCTCCACGCGCGGTTGCACGAGGCGGCCGCACGCGGCGATGTCGGCGAAGCGGCGCGCGCCGCGGCCCGCGCGAAGTCGATCTTGTCGTGGCACACGGCGGTCGCGATTCACAACGCGAACCCGCTCCTCGCGGTCGACGCACTGCTCGCGCAGCTCGCGCAGCTGCCACCGGTATCCGCGCCATGACGGACGGCCCCGAAGACGACGACGGTCCGGACGACGGCGCGCCCGAAGCCGCCGGCGCAACCGGCCCCGCGGGCCCGGAGGGCGAGCAACGACGACGTCGTCGTCGACGTCGCCGGCGCGGTGGTGATCGAGGACACGGGGATGCGCCGGGTGCGCCCGGTCCTGCCGCGGGCGCGGCGCCCGACCCGCAAGCAACGCCCGACCTGCAGCAACCGTCGTCGGGCGAACCGCACGGTGGCGAACCAGCTGACCAGCGCGGTGACCAACCACGCGATCAACGTGGTGGCCAACCACGCGATCAACGTGGTGGCCAACCACGCGATCAACGTGGTGGCCAACCACGCGACCAACGTGGTGGGCAACCACGCGACCAACGCGGTGGCCACGACCAGCGCGGGCAACGTGACCGCGGTGGCCCGCAGGCACGGGACCAACGCGGCGGCCAACCGCGCGACGGGCGCCGTGAGGATGGTCGCCGACACGAAGGTCGCCGCGACGACAATCGCCAGCCACGTGGAGGCGACAACCGCGGCACGCCGCGCGATGACCGCGGGCAGCGGCCTCCGGGCGCTCGCGATGCGGCGAGCGAGCCTGTCGCTCCATCGGTGTCGGCCGCGATGCCGCGGCTCGAGCAACGCCGGCCCGCCGCGCTCGCCGAGGATCTCGACGACGCCGCGCCGGTCGAGTCGGCGCAGTGGGGCCTCGACGATGACGGACCGCCGCCGGAGGTGAAGCTCGCCGCGGATCTGCCGGCGGATGCACCCGCGGACGATCCGGATCCGTTGACGTCTCCGCTCGTCGACGGGCCGGGCGCGACGCTCGGCGACGACGTCGCGAGCGTGGTCGGGGTCAGGTTCATCCCCGGCGGGCGGCAGCAGTGGTTCGATGCGGGAGAGGCCGACTACGCCGTCGGCGAGCGCGTGATCGTCGACAGCGATCGCGGGCAGCGGCTCGGCTGGATCGGCGCACCACCGACGCGGCGGACGACACGCGATCGTGGCCTCCGGCGCGTCGTGCGACGCGCGAACGATCACGACCTGCGCGGCGAGCGCGAGGGCGAGACCGATCGCGCGCAGGCGCTGCGGATCGCGAAGGACAAGGCCGCAGCGCTGCGGCTGCCGATGAAGGTGTACCGGGTCGAGCTGTCGGGGCCGATCGGCCGCGGCGGGAAGGTGAACGTCTACTACACGAGTGACGAGCGACTCGACATGCGCGACTTCATCCGCGAGGTCGGCAGCGCGTTGTCGGCGCGCATCGAGCTGCGGCAGCTCGGCGTGCGCGATGAAGCGAAGGCGGTCGGCGGCATCGGGTCGTGCGGGCTCACGCTGTGCTGCACGACGTGGCTCCCAGACTTCGTGCCGGTCTCGATCAAGATGGCGAAGGATCAAGGGCTCGTCCTGTCGCCGACGAAGGTGTCGGGACAGTGCGGCCGCTTGAAGTGCTGCCTCGTCTACGAGCAGGCCGGCTATGCGGAGCTCCGCAAGGGCCTGCCGAAGCTCGGCAAGCGCGTGGTCGCGCCGCGTGGGGAAGGTCGCGTCGTCGAGGTCGACGTGCTGCGGCAGCGCGTGCGCGTGTCGTACGGCCCCGGCGACACCGAGGTGTTGCCGGCGACCGAGGTAAAGCCGATGTTTCCGCCGGGTCATCAGCCCGGCGGACCGCGCGGGCCGGGACAGGGCCGACCGGCGCAGCAGGCGCCCGACCTGGACGATTCCGCCGACGACCTGACCGACGAGTCGGAAGCGACGGACGATCCGAGCGCGCTCGTCAACGCGAACATGCAGCCCTCCTTCGTCGGCGGTGCGCCCTCCCCGCTCGACGTCGACGAGATCGCACCGAGCACGGACGAAGCGGCGCCGGAGCCGAGCGACAGCATCGACGAAGCGCTGCGCGATGTCCCCGACGACGACGGCCCGCTCGACCCGAGCTGATCAGCGGCGCGTCGTGGAGCCGACGTAGCTCGTGTAGTCACCGAGGACGTAGCGCGAGCGATCGGGTGCTGCGCGAGTCGGCGCGAGCTCGACAGCTTCGTCCGTCACGAGCGGGCAGCCTAACCCGATTCGTGACAAGGTCACCGGGTCCGCCGATGACCACGCCGTTCTACATCACGACTCCCATCTACTACGTCAACGACGTGCCTCACTTGGGCCACGCGTACACGACGATCGTGTGCGACGCGCTCGCGCGGTTTCATCGAATGCGCGGCGAGGACACCCGATTTCTGACGGGCACCGACGAGCACGGCCAGAAGATCGAGGAAGCGGCGAACAAGCGCGGGCTCACGCCGCAGCAGCTCGTCGATCAAGTCGCGCCGCGGTTCGACGAGATGTGGAAGGCGCTCGGCCTCGAGGGCTATCGCTTCATCCGCACGACGAGCGAGAAGCACAAGAAGATCGTCGTCGAGCTGTGGAAGCGTATCCGCAAGGAGAACCCCGACGACCTCTATCTCGCGTCGTATCAAGGCTGGTACTGCGTCGGC
>Ga0316605_10002238_pt1 | contig 11014 bp, 8 predicted proteins | sample OWC_soil_day20_n_FD_207666 | JGI IMG/M metagenome (GOLD analysis project Ga0316605, IMG submission 207666) | Wetland soil microbial communities from Old Woman Creek delta, Ohio, United States - OWC_soil_day20_noCT | ecosystem: Environmental > Terrestrial > Soil > Wetlands | place: USA: Ohio... | reverse complement strand
CCGACGAGAAGATCAAGCTCCGGAACATCACGTCCGATCTGCTCGATCGGTTTGACGACAGTTCGGTTTTTACCAACAATTCCACGTCCGGGACCGCGACGGTCATTTACTCCTCCGGCAGAAGGCTGGCCCTGTTGACCTGCGCGCATGTGGTCGGGTTTCCCGACACCGTGGTCACCTATCATATCAATGCCGAGCGCCGGCTGACGGACAATATCTCCAGCATCGCGTTCAAGAAACGGCAGTCGAATTTCGTCGCCATGCTCCCGGAAGGGGAAGTGTCGATCCTGGCAATCGACATCGATGCCGACCTGGCCGTGCTGGGAACCGAACTGAACGTGCCTCCCTCACGTCCGATCCCCGCGTTTCGCTATCCGCTTGGCAGCGCAAAGGAGCTCGACTGGGGTGCCTTTGTGTATCTGTTCGGGTATCCTTCGGGTTTCAAGATGATCACGAAAGGAATTGTCAGCAACCCGAACAAGGACCGGCACGGTTCCTTCCTGATCGATGCGGTTTTCACGCGGGGCTTCAGCGGCGGGATCTGCCTGGCCATACGGGACGGCATACCGAATTTCGAGCTGGTGGGGATGGTGAAACTCGTCGCCGCCCATACATCGTACGTTGTGACGCCGGGCAGAGAATACGGGAGCGTGGAGTTTGATTCCTCCGTACCGTACACGGGAAACGTGTACGTGGAGCGGAAGACGGAAATCGAGTACGGCATCACGCAGGCCATTTCCGTCGAGAGGATTCGGGAGTTCCTCGAGGAAAATTCGACGTTGCTCAGCACCATGGGATATTCCGTATCGGGTCTGCTGCAATCTTCGCCCAAGGGATCCTGATCGATGTCATTGAAACCACACCCGCTTCACCATGATCCGGGAGATCGAGAAGCGAGGAAGAGCCTCTTCTCGATCCCCGCTGAGTTGCCTCGCCCTGAGGAATTCAGCGAGATCCTTGCCCGAAGCGGCGATTGTGCTGTCGAACGGATCGTCTCCCACGGTCATGCAACCCCTCCGGGGGACTGGTTCGATCAGGAGACCGATGAATGGGTCGCGGTGCTCCAGGGGGACGCACGCCTGAAATTCCACGATGGCTCCGAGCTGGAGATGCATCCCGGGGACTGGATCATCATCCCGGCTCACCGCCGGCACCGCGTGGAACAGACGAGCGACAATCCTCCCTGTGTCTGGATCGCATTCCATTTTCCTTCACACTCAACATGAGGATCCCCACCATGGATCAACCGACATCATCAGTGTTTTCTGCCGCTGATCGTGAACGCATTGCCGCAGCCGTGCGACAGGCGGAGAGCAGGACGTCGGGAGAAATCGTCCCCTATGTGGTCGGGAGAAGCGATGCCTATGAAGAGGCGGAGTGGAGGTGTGGGGCGTTGTTGGGCGCAACAACCCTGGCGGCGTTCTCCACCATTTACAGCTACACGTCGATCTGGCTTCCGCTGAGCGTGGCTGAACTCGTGATCGTGTCTCTCCTGGCCGGGGGGCTCGGCGTCATTCTGCCGAAGGTCATTCCGCCGATGAAGCGTCTCATCGCCGGGGAGCGCCAGATGCAGCGGCGCGTTGAGCAACGGGCTGCAGAGGCATTCATCAGCGAGGAAGTGTTCAAGACAAGGGAGCGAACGGGCATCCTGATCTTCGTGAGCATCCTGGAACACAAAGTCCTGGTCCTGGGCGACTCCGGCATCAATGCCAAAGTCAAACCTGAAGAGTGGAACGACGTTGTCAGCCGTGTTGTATCCGGGATACGATCAGGCAGACCTGCAGAGGGGTTGATCGATGGCATCGCGCAATGCGGCGAATTGCTCCAGAAACGCGGGGTTGCCATCCGACGGGATGACACAGATGAGCTTTCTGATTCCCTCCGAATGGACGACAAGTAACCAGAAGGTGGTGAAAAAGAACAACTTCAAGGCGGCGACTCACGTATACTACAGGAAACCAATGATCCTGGAGCGTCATGGCAAATCGCTTTCTCAAGAGTAGAAGCACTCTGGTTGTCCTCGGTGTGGCCGGGGCCCTGGCCTTCGGGATCCTTTATGACAGGGTGAGCCCGGCCGCGTCAGTGGATATGCGGTACAGCAGAAGCGAGATCCTGGAACGCTCGCGTTCCTACCTGCTTGGGCTGGGGTACGACCTGAAAGAATATCAGCAGGACGCGTGGGTTAGCGTGGAAGGGCGTACCCACCTCTATCTCCAAACACGCGTCGGGATGGATCGTGCCAATGAGATCGTCCGTTCGGACACGATTCCGGCACATCACTGGTACGTCTCCTGGTACGATGCCTCTCTGCCGCAGAGCCAGAACCCCGAAACCTTCCGGGTCTGGATAACCGTGGGCGGCCGCCTGCTCGGTTTCGAACATGTCATCGACGACTCCGTGGGAATGCTATCCGTGTCGCCTGCCGAGGCACGGTCGATGGCAGAGAACTTCCTGGTGGCTCAACAAGTGCCTCTGCACGAGTATCAACTCAAGACGTCGTCGGATACGAAACTTCGGGGACGCACGGACTACCGATTCGTCTGGTCCAGACAGGATATGCTCGGGGAACAGGAACTCTGGCTCAGGGTCCAGGGGGATGAGGTGGGGGGGTACCGCGCGTCATTCATCCCCCAGGGGGATTTTCAGCGTGAATATGGAGACACGTTCACGAAGATGACGTTCATTGTCACCGCCTCGTTTGCCACACTCTTCTTCCTCTTCTTCTTCATCATTGTGTTGTTCCTGAGGAAATACCACGAAGGAGAAGTGGGCACCCGCACCGCTGCTTTGGTCTTTGTGGGATTGTTCGCCATGTCCGTTCTCTCCACGCTCAACCAGTATCCGGTCTTGGGGGCATCGGCGACGATCGGCGACTTGAACAAAGCGAACGTGCGGCTCGTGGTCTTTGGCATGGATATCTTCATCGTACAGGTTTTCTTCAGTGTCATGGTCTTTGCCGCTTGGAGCGTGGGCGAATCCTCCTCCCGTTCACTCTGGCCACGGAAATTGACCGCGGTGGACAGCACGCTCTTCCGGAAATTCTTCACAGTGGAGGTGGGAGAGGGCATCCTGCGCGGCTATGCGTGGGGACTGGGGTTGCTCGGACTCTTCGCGCTGGTCTGTTATGGCCTGACCAGGTGGGCGGGAGTCTATCTGCTTCCCACCGAAGTCTCGGGGATCGCGGAGGCGTACGTTCCCGCGGCACAACCGATCCTCTCAGGCTTTATCGGGGCCGTGACCTGTGAGATCATGTATCGCCTGTTTTTCATCTCCTTCCTGAACGAGCGGCTGAAGAAACCCTGGTTGGCCGTCCTCGCGGCGGCCGTCACATGGACCGTGACGGCGTATGCCCTCTGGTCGGTACCCCTTGGCCATCCTCGTCCAGGCCTCCATTTCGCCGTTCTCCTGCTGTTCGGCCTCGCCTTTGGCTACCTCTTTCTGCGCTACGATCTGATTACGACGATTATGGCGAATTTCGTTCTGATCTCGCTCAGCGCCGCAATCCCTCTCTTCTCTTCCCGGGGAGCGTATTTTGCGCCGGTGCACTGGATGGTTCTCCTGTTCCTGGCAATTCCCCTGGTGATCGCCGTTCTGGGTCTCGTCAAGAAACAACGGTTCGAGTTCACGCCGGAGACGATGCCCACGCATATCAAGCGTATCAGCGAACGAGAGCGGATGGCCAAGGAACTGGAAATCGCGAGGAGCGTGCAGATGAGTTTGCTCCCGAAAACAAATCCGCGGGCTGACGGATACGATATCGCCGGGATCTGCATCCCCGCGCTGGAGGTTGGAGGCGACTATTACGACTTTGTGACTCTTGGCGGCTCCAGAATCGGGATCGCGATCGGCGATGTTTCGGGGAAGGGCGTTCCCGCGGCAATCTACATGACATTGACCAAAGGCATCCTCCAATCGCATGCAGAGGACAACGTCTCGCCCAAACTCGTGCTGAGCAAGGTGAACAGCCTGATGTATCGGACCATCGAACGGAATTCGTTCGTCAGCATGTTTTATGCGATTCTCGACATTCGACAGAGGACCATCAGGTTTGCGCGGGCGGGGCAATGCCCGGTCATCCTCACACAGCACGCTGATCATGAGGGTTCTTTCCTCACCCCGAAAGGGATGGCCCTTGGCCTGGAGATGGGGAAAGTGTTTGATGCTGTGCTGGAAGAGCGCGAATTGCGCCTCCAACCCGGCGAAGTGCTGGTCTTCTATACCGATGGCTTCACCGAAGCGATGAACAAACAGGAAGACGAATTCGGGGAGCGGCGGCTCGTGGAAGCGGTGTCACGCCACCGGACGAAGCCCGCCCCCGAGATGATCCGGGGCATCTGCGACGAGGTGAAGGGTTTCACCGGGGATGTGATTCAGCACGATGACATGACCATGGTTGTGCTAAAGGTTACATAAGGATACGCCTATGCGACGGGTTTCGATCTCTGGTTTCATCCTGTCGTGCACCCTGCTTTGCGCCCGCGGAATCGCCGAAAAAGGGCGACGATCAACGACTATGCCTGGAGCAAAGAGCTCAGCAGGTCGATTGCCGTAGGCCTCCGTTTGTTCTCTGGGTGACCGGCGAGATCGGTGGTGGGAAGGTCCTGCTGGATGAAATGGGAATGAAATCCGACAAGGGGATGTGATGTCTCGAAGTGCTCTCTTTGTGATCTTGACCTCTCTCTGCTGCGCTGGGTGTGATCAGTATACGAAGAGCCTCGCCCGTGAAGATCTCGAACCAGGCCAGCCGGTGAGTTACCTGGGCGGGTTTGTCCGGCTCCAGTACGAAGAGAATGCCGGCGGGATGCTGAGCGTTGGATCCGATCTTCCGGAGTCGCTCCGATTCTGGGTGTTTACAGTAACCGTCGGACTCTTCCTGTTCGGCATCCTTTCTGTGGTGTGCATTCATCCGAAACTTGCGGTGGGGGACCGCTTTTCGGGCGCATTGATCGTTGGCGGAGGTTTCGGAAACCTGATCGACCGGCTTCAGTACAACGGTTTCGTGATCGATTTTCTTAATATCGGGTTGGGGCCGATCAGGACGGCGGTGTTCAATCTTGCCGACGTCGCGGTCCTCTCCGGTGCGGCGCTGCTGCTGGTACGGCATCTCCGCAAGGCGGCGACGTGAGGGCGGAAGGTTTTTCCCTGAGCCCTTTCAACTCAGGGGCGTAGTTCACCCATAACCCACATCCTGGCTCTTTCCGTGGCTCGAACCAAACTCGATCTTCCCGCCAGCTTTCCTTTCTCCACTGACATTCCGGTCAGGATCACTGATGTCAACTACGGCGGACATCTCGGCAACGATTCGCTCCTGTCGTTGCTCCAGGAAGCACGGTTGCAGTTTCTCCGGGAGCACGCCTACTCGGAGAAAGATGTGGAGGGAAGGGGAATGATCATGTTGGATGCCGTGGTCCTGTACAGATCGGAAGCGTTCTACGGCGATCTTCTCCGCATCGAAGTTGCTGTGGCCGATGTAGGGCCGCACGGATGCGACCTTCTGTATCGCGTTACGCAAAAAGAGTCCGGCAAAGAAGTCTCCCGCGCAAAGACCACTATCGCGTTCTTCGATTACGCAAAGCGTAAAGTCGTCGAGGTTCCTGACGCTTTTCGCCGAAAGTTCGCCCCGCCAATGCAGAATACCTGACCCGACGCAGCAGGCAACGACACCCGCACGAAGGGAATGCCCGGCGGGATTTGTGTGTTAAAGATTTGCAGCCGCATGTCCTTTTCTGAACTTCCCGGAGGCTTCGTTGTCGACGACGACCATTAAGCTGACAAGCAAGCTCTATCGGTACGTGAAGGAGACGTCCCTGCGAGAACCCGGGATCCTGCGGCGCCTTCGGGAGGAAACCAGGAGATCTACCTCTGATCCCGAAATGCAGATCAGCGCGGAGCAGGGTCAGTTGATGAGCCTCCTGGTTCGCCTCATGAACGCGAGAAAAGCGCTTGAGATCGGGGTCTTCACGGGGTATAGCTCGCTCAGCGTGGCACTGGCTCTCCCACCGGACGGCAGGCTTGTCGCCTGCGACAAGAGCGAAGAGTGGACCTCCATCGCCAGGAAATACTGGGCGGAGGCCGGCGTGGCCGACAGGATTACCCTGAAGCTGGGGGCAGCCCTGGACACGCTTGATGAGCTCCTTGCCACCGGGGAAGCGAACACATTCGATTTCGCTTTTATCGACGCCGACAAGAAAAACCTCTTGCTCTATTACGAGAGAGTTCTCCAGCTGCTTCGCCCGGGGGGACTTCTTGGCATAGATAACGTCCTCTGGTCCGGACGAGTAGCCGACCCCCGAGTGCGTGACAGGGATACCGTCGTGATCCGCAAGCTGAACAAACAGATGCACGACGATCCACGGATCGTGATGAGCATGATCCCGATTGGAGATGGGTTCACCATCGCCCTCAAGAAGTGAGCTAAAGGGAGGACGTAAGGCAGGCTTCAGGGCACCGTTGTTCATCAGGATCTGTTGGCGGTTCCGATTCCGGATGGTGGACAGCCGATCCATGAATCATGAGTGCTAGAACACGATAAAGCCTGAATGCGGTCCACGCGATTTGATTCCGGAACTCTCTCTTTGTTTTTCTCCCCGATTCTGCCTATTTTTCCTCGATTACCCTTCACTTTGGAGAGCCCTGGTGGAAGAACAACACGCTGAGATACACGAACTCAATGAATTGATGAAACGGCGCCGTGAAGAGCACGATGCGCTGAAAAATGCAGGCATTAACCCTTATCCGTACGCTTTTGAGCGAACGGCCTACTCACAGGAGATCCTCGATTCATTCAAGGATGACCAGCCCCATCGGGATGTGGCAATTGCGGGCCGGATCATGTCACTCAGAAGGATGGGCAAAGCCTCATTTTTCCATCTCGAAGACCCCCGGGGACGCATCCAGGTGTACCTCCGGAAGGATGACCTCGGGCCATCGTACGACGCCTTCAAGCTGATGGACATCGGCGATCTGATCGGTGTGGAGGGCTTTGTCTTCCGGACGAAGATGGGGGAGGTCTCCGTGCATGCCCGCTCTCTGAGCCTCCTCGCGAAATCGCTCCGTCCGCTCCCCATTCCGAAGGAAAAGGTGGATGATCAGGGGAAGAAGACGGTCTATGATCCATTCTCCGACAAGGAATTGAGATACCGGCAGCGGTATGTGGACCTGGTCGTCAATCCGCAGGTACGCGAAGTGTTCATCAAGCGAAGCAAGATCATAGCCACGATCCGGCGCGTCCTTGATGAACGTGGATATCTGGAGGTCGAGACGCCGGTGTTACAGCCCCAATACGGTGGTGCATTCGCCCGTCCGTTCGTCACGCATCACAACGCCCTTGACATTGATCTCTATCTTCGCATCGCGGACGAACTGTACTTGAAGCGGCTGATCGTTGGCGGTTTTGACGGGGTGTATGAGTTCGCGAAAGATTTCCGGAACGAGGGGATGGACCGGACTCACAACCCCGAGTTCACGATGCTGGAAGTCTACGTCGCCCTGAAGGACTACATCTGGATGATGGGGCTGGTGGAAGATATGGTCAACAAAGTGGCGCTGGCGGTGAACGGCTCTTCGAAGGTCCAGCATGGTTCGCGGGTCATCGATTTCACGCCTCCCTGGAAACGCATCACCATGATTGACGCGATCAAAGAACGGACGGGCCTGGATATCCGCGGCATGGATGAACAGGCCCTCCGGCATGCCGCAGCGTCGATCCAGGTCGAGGTTGGCCCCACGGACGGGGCGGGGACGATCATTGACGGGATCTTCAGCGAGAAAGTGGAGCCGCATCTCATCCAACCGACGTTTGTCATGGACTACCCGCTCTCCATGTCCCCCCTCGCGAAACGGCACAGGACGGAGGAAGGGCTTGTTGAGCGCTTCGAGGCGATATGCAACGGGCAGGAGATCTGCAACGCATTCAGCGAACTGAACGACCCCCTGGACCAGCGTGCCCGCTTCGAAGAACAGATGCGCAACCGGGCACGGGGAGAAGTCGAGGTGCAGCCTTTGGACGAGGATTACTTGCGTGCCCTGGAATACGGCATGCCCCCCACGGCAGGGCTTGGAATCGGCATCGATCGGCTCACGATGCTGCTGACAGGCCAGGACTCCATTCGTGATGTGATCTTTTTCCCTCAGATGAAGCCAGACAAATAGCTGATGCCATGCATCTACCCGGGCTTCTGGTCACCGTTGTGTTCGCAGCGTGCTCGTCCATTGCCGCTGCAGGCACAAGTGGGATCCTGGAGGGGACCGTCCGCGATAAGCGCACGGGAGAAGCCCTCCCGGGCGTGAACGTGCTGCTCACGCAGCCCCGGACAGGTGCAACCACGGACCTCGATGGCAGGTATGTGATCCAGAATATCCGTGCCGGCACGTATGAGGCCCGGTTCAGCCATATCGGCTACAGGTCCCATGTTGTGAGAAATGTGCTCATCAATGCCGACCTGAGAACCCGCCTTGATGTCGCGCTTGAACCGACCGAACTTGAACTCGACGAAGTGACCGTTGTCCAGGAGAAGCCGCTGATCCAAAGGGACGTCACCGGCACAACGTATATTATGTCCGGGGAGGAAATCACGCTCCTTCCTGTGGATCGCAGCACCGATGTGCTCCGGTTGAAAGCGGGTGTGACGAACGAAGGGAACGTCCGGGGAGGCAAGAGCACGGAAGTGAGTTACCTGGTGGATGGGCTGCCCGTGCAGGATGTCCTGAGAGGAGAATTGATCTCCAGTCTGCCGAAAAGCTCCATCGTCGGCCTCACCATGTACACAGGTGGTTTTGAGGCGGAATATGGCAATGCTCTTTCGGGCATTGTCAATATTGTCACCCGGACGGGATCCGACGCGCACCGGTGGTTCGTTCGCGGAGCGAAGGACAATCTCTTCGGCGGCACGCAGGTGAGCAAGACCAATGAGTTCGAGTTTTCGGCGTCGGGTCCCATCAAAAAAGGGAAAGCATACTACCTTGCCGCGGTGAACGGTTTCTTCACGGGCACCCGGTGGTGGCAGGATTTTCAATATTTCTATACGCTGCCGGTTGACCAGACGGTGAACGGTCTTGGCAAGATCGACTACGAATTTGAGCCGACGCTTCGCCTTGGCGCGCAGGTTCTGTACGCGCGGCATTCGTGGCGCGACTACGAGTTCAACTGGCGATACAACCTGAGCGGCCTCCCGCCGGAGCAGCGGACCTCGACCCGGCTTGCCACCACGCTTTCACATACGGTGAGCAATAGCTTTTTCTATACGGCCAGCCTCAGCTGGCTCTACGTCTCTTCACGGATCGGCGAAGGGAGCAAAGAGGAGCTTGAAGGCGCGGTTCCGTACCAGTATGACTTCTTCCTCAGGTTCGTCGAGGCGGGGCAGCGGGCGTGGTGGAGCAGATCGGTGCAGAACAACAGTACTCTGCGGATCGATGGAACGTGGAAAGCGGCGGATGTGGACCTTGTGAAGTTCGGCGGCGAATTCACGTTCTATGATCTCTCCTCCGATATCGTGAAATACGAGCCGCGGAAGACCTTCTTCGGCAAGCCCCTGGTCGACGAGCCCCAACTCAACTTCAGCACGCGGTACTCGTACAGGCCGCGGGCCGGGGCTCTCTACATCCAGAACAAGCTGGACGTCCTGTCGGAGGGAGCACTGTTGACGGCAGGGCTCCGCTATGACTTCCTGGACCCACGGGCCAGCCGGCCCGCCATCGAGGCGGTTCCGGCTGCGGATTCTGCGTACCTGTTTCCCGTCAATGCGTTCGTCCCTGCGTCGATCAAGCAACAGTTGAGTCCTCGCTTCGGCGCAGCGCTCCAGATGGCGGAGAACGGCTACCTGTACGTGAATCTTGGATGGTATTTCCAGTACCCGCTTTTCGAATACTTCTATTCGGGCCTGGACCGCGTGGGCCTCGCGAAGGGAATGAGCGCCATTACCGGCAATCCGAACCTCGAGCCCGAGCGGACAAAAATGTGGGAGATCAGTTTCAAGTACTCGTTCCCGCACAATATCGTCGGGTCCATTACCTACTTCAGGAAAGAGACCTCCAACCAGGTTGACGCGAAAACCTTCATTCCGGGCGACAGCAAACTCGCCGGCAACTTCGGGTTCGCCGAGTATGTCAACAGTCCCTACGCCGAAGCAACGGGATGCGAAATCGTCCTCTCGCGTGAACGAGGCGACTGGGTGACGGGGGAAATATCGTATACATACATGGTGGCGGAAGGGACAAGCGGGAGTGCATATGATGGTTTCTATGTCGCGCAGTATGGACTTCCTCCTGGCGTGCGTGCATTTCCCCTGAGCTGGGATCAGCGGCACACGGTCAAAACGCTCCTCTCCGTCCTCTCCCCATGGGGCCAGGGGTTGCATCTGGTGACGGACTGGCATACGGGATTGCCCTACACGGATTATCCGACAAGCACCGGGTTCGAGAAAGTTGAAGGGGGGAGATTTTTCCAGAACAACGGACGGATGCCTACCTACTTCAACATGGATGTGAAACTTGAGCAAAGGTTCACACCCGGTTGGTGGCCCTCGTCCGTGATCCTGCTCTACCTTGATGTTCGCAACATTCTCAACAGTCAAAATGTCAGATGGATGGATTCGAATGGACGCATCGGAGGAGAACTCGCAGACCCGTCCGGCTACTACATCGGGAGGAGGACACGCCTTGGCGTGCAGGTGGACTTTTAGCATACCGGTCATCGCGCTCTGGGCACTGCTCTCTTCCGGGTGCGATGAATCGCTGCCTCCGAGGACCGACCCGGAGAATATCCTCATTGCTTCCTTGCAGCCTCCTCACGAAGTCATTGAGATGAGGGACGGGGCCCCGATACGCACCGCAGGCTCGTATATTGCGTATCTCAAGAACTCGCACGACGAGGCGCTTCAGAAGGAAGCTGACATCCGTGCCACGATCACCGTCTTCATGGCGAAGTTCCCCCACGTTCGCAGGACCATCCTCGTTCCTCCCGAGCTCGCGCACCCTGCGCTCAATGGCAGATTGCTGACCTTGCTTCCGGGGGATT
>Ga0316605_10002237_pt1 | contig 11018 bp, 12 predicted proteins | sample OWC_soil_day20_n_FD_207666 | JGI IMG/M metagenome (GOLD analysis project Ga0316605, IMG submission 207666) | Wetland soil microbial communities from Old Woman Creek delta, Ohio, United States - OWC_soil_day20_noCT | ecosystem: Environmental > Terrestrial > Soil > Wetlands | place: USA: Ohio... | reverse complement strand
GCCGCGACGGGGAGTCGCGCAGGTCCGCGGCCAGCGCGTCGTGGCGCTTCACGGTCAGGTGCGCAGACTCGAATCCGACGCGGGGGGCGTCGAATTTCCGCAGGAAGCCCGCCAGGGTGGCGTCGTAGGTGGGGTCGACCTTCACGAGCCGCAGCCCGGGACAGGCCGGGGCCACCTGCGTCTCGACCTCCGTCACGTAGCGCCCGTCGGTGATCAGGAAGATCTCGTCCCGCGCCAGCACGGCGATCGCCGCACTGCCGGCGAAACCCGTCAGGTAGCGGATGTTGGGCAGGTGGAAGACCACGAGGGCGTCGAGGCCCTCCTGGCCGACCGCGGCGCGCACGCGCGCGTGCCTGGCCGTCAGCAGGTCCGCCGGTGGTTGTGGCATGGTGAGCGGGAGAATCCCTCACGCGCCGGCGGATGTCAAGCCTGCGCGGTGTAGAGACGAGTCCGCCGGTCGGTCAGAATGGCCTGGAGCCACCGCTCCAGGTACGCGAGCGTGCGCCTGGCGACCCTGTCGTCCTCGGCCCTGACCGGTTGCCCGGCCGCGGCACCCGGGCCGCCAGCGGGGGCCGGCGCCGGTCCGACGCGCTGCCCGGGCAGCACCGCCGCCATCGCCTCGCGCCTGAAATCCCTCACGACCGCCTCGATGGCCGGGTCCGGGCTGGCCATCTCGAAAGCCGATCGGAACTGCTCGAGTGCCTCGGGGACCTCGCCCTTCTTGCGATGGACCTCGGCGATGCCACGGATGGCCGAGAGGTTGTCGGGCGCCACGCGGAGGACGTCGTTCAACTCGCGCTCGGCCGACTCGACGTCGCCGACTTCGAGCAGCGCACGCCCGAACGTGACCCGGGCCGACAGGTAGCCCGGATGCCGGGCGAGACCGGCCCTGCAGACGTCGATCGCATCCCGGAAGCGGCCGGCCCTGCGGTACTCCTCCGCCAACTGGGCGAAGGCGATCGATCCCGGGTCCTTCTGCAGCCGCTTTCTCAGCGCCTCGATGCGAGCCTCGTCCGCCACGACGCCATCATACTCCTGCCTGCCGGGGTCCCAAACGGCGACGGCGTCCCCCGAGGACGCCGTCGGTCCGATGTCGTGTTCCGACCCGTCGCCGGCGGCCATCTGCGGCCCGCCGGGGTCCGGGACAGCGGACCCTGGGTCCGCCAGCGACGCTACGGGGTGGGGAGGGTGATCGTCACCTTCTTCGACGTGCTCCCCTTGTTCCCGGCATCGTCGGTCACCGTCAGCACGACGGTGTACTCGCCGGCCGCCGTGAAGGTGTGCGACGTCAGCATGCCGGACGCCTGGACGCCGGTGCCGAAATCCCAGTCGTACTGGACGATCGTGCGGCCCACCGAGGCCGTCGAGATGGCACCATTGAAGAAGACCTTGTCGCCCACCTTCGGTGCCGACGGCGAGGTCACGAAGTCGGCCTTCGGGTCGGTCGTGGCCGCGACGGAGACGCTCTTCGACAGCGACGCGGACTGGCCGCGGTCGTCGGTGACCGTCAGCGTGACGACGTACGTGCCCAGGACGTTGAAGTCGTGCTTTACGACGACGCCCTCGTCCGTCTTGCCGTCGCCGAAGTTCCAGACGTAACTCACGATGCGCCCGTCGCTGTCGGTGCTCAGCGACGCGTCGAAGGTGACGTCCATTTTCGTGATCGGCGTGCTGGGCGAGTAGGTGAACGACGGCACCGGCGTGCCGTTGGGCGGGAGGATGACGCCCGGGGGCACGAGGCGGATGGAGACCGAGCGCGCCACGGCGTTGGCGAAATTGCTCCCGCCTGGCGTGGCCAGAATCTGCACGACGGTCCCTTTGTCGACCGGGTCGATCGGCGGGAGCGGTGCCGTGTAGGTGGCTTTGGCCTGCCCGTCGCCGCCGGTGAACAGGTTCTTGCCGGACAGCTGGCCGTAGTCGGTCAGCATCCCGTTGACGGTAACGTCGAGCCGGATCGGCACGTCCCTCACCGGCTTCCCGTTCTGGTCCAGCGCCTGGATGGTGATCTGCGACTGCGACGCCCCATCCTGCCGCAGGGTGTCCGGGCTGGCGGACAGCGTCACGGACAAGCCGAGTTCGGACGGGCCGGACAGCTCCGGCGCGTCCTGCTTGTCGACCGTGCAGCCGGCGCCCGCCGCCACGGCGATCGCCACGAGGAATGCCGTTGCCTTCAGTGTGCGCGTCATGTTCGTGCCCTATCCTGGCAGTGCCGCCCGGCGCAGGCCCGGCGGACGGCCTCCAATGCCTACTTCGAGGACGACGCGGGGTCGCCCCAGTCCGCGAAGTTCACCGAAATCGCCCCGGTCACCGAGACCGAGTTGCCGTTCTGGTCCTTGCCGTAGAAGGTGACCTCGGCAATCGTCGAGATGACGATCGCGCCGCCGCCGCCCTGGAGCGCCTTCAGCGGGGCTTCGAGCTTGGCCTGCGCGCGGACGATCGCGAACGAGAGCAGGGTCCCGTCGGTGCCGATCGTGCCGGTCGCCGCGCCGTCGAACGCGTACGGGACGTCGACGCCCTGCGTCTGGCGCCCGTCCGACCGTTTGTACTCGACGTGGTAGCTCGTGACGGTGATCAGGTTCGTCGCCGTCGGCGTCGTGACCGACGTGGCGCTGCCCACGTCCTTGAGCGCCATCCTGAGCTTCACCTGGCCGATGTCCTCGAACACGGTCGGCGCGAACACGTCCTCGCCGCCGACGGTGCTGGAGACGAGGGTGATCACGTCCGAGTCGAGCGTGCCCGAGAACGTCGTCGGCTTGGCGCCCGACGCCGCCTGGAGCGACTCGACCAACAGGTAGGACGGAGATCGGCCCTCGGTGTTCTGCTGCCCGCAGCCGGCCGCTCCGGCCGCGGCGGCGAGCAGCGCGGCGGCCGCGGTCCAGCGCCACGCACGAGTCCCTCGAATCGAGCTAGCCAACATAGCGGTTTCTCCTGCCACGGTCTGTGTCCTAGCGCCGGATGCGCGGCGTGATGAAGATCAGGAGTTCGCGCAGCTCCTCGGTGAACTCGTCCCGCCGGAAGAGCCAGCCGAGCAGCGGGATGCGCGAGAGGCCGGGCACGCCGTCCTTCGAGGACGTCTCCTGCGTTTTCATGATGCCGCCGATGACCATCGTCTCGGCGTCGTTGACGAGCACCTGCGTGATGGCCCGCTGCGTGTCGATCGGCGGGATGCCGTTGACCGAGCGGCTGTAGTCGGGCGACGCGTTCTCGAGGGTGATGCCCATCATCACCGTGTTCGAGGCCGTGATCTGCGGCTTGACCTTCAGCGTGAGGGCCGCGTCCTTGAACGTGACCGTCACCGTGTTGTTCGAGACGGTCTGGATCGGGATCTGGACGCCCTGGGTCATCTCGGCTTCGAAGTTGTTCTGCATCATGACCTTGGGCTGCGACAGGATCTTGCCCTGCCCCTTCCGCTCGAGGGCGGTCAGCGCCACGTCGAGGTTGAGGGCCCCGTTCAGCGTCCCCATCGAGAGGCCCAGGGCCGACGTCGGCTTCGTCGCCGCCAGGTTCACCGCGGACGGCAGGTTGAGCCGGGCGGGCCCGGTCGGGTCGCCCTGGATGCCAGTGGTGCGCCCGCTCACGCCGCTCTGCGCGGGGAACGCGACGGGCGCCGTGTTGCCGTACTCGCTGGCCATGCGCCCGCTCACCCCCCACTGCACGCCGAGCGCCCGCGCCGTGTCGGTGCCGGTCTGGACGATCTTCGCCTCGATCTCCACCTGCGGCTCCGAGCGGTCGAGGATGCCGATGAGGTTCTCGCACTCGGACAGCGCCTCGGGCAGGTCGTTGATGATGAGCGTGTTGGTGCGCTCGTCGACGAGCGCGCTGCCGCGCATCGAGAGCACCCGCGTGTCCTTGAGCAGTTTCGCCACGTCGGTGGCGCGCGCGTAGCTCAGCGTCTTCGTGAACACCTTCAGCTGGCCGCTCATGGCCTGGGCTTCGACCAGTTTCTGGCGCTCCGTCTCCTCCTGGGCCAGCGACTTGAGCGGCGCGATCCGCACGACGTTCTGCTCGAGCACGTAGCCGAGCTGGTGCGACCGCAGGATCACCTCCAGGGCCTGGTCCCACGGCACTTCGCGCAGCGACACGTCGACGGTGCCGGCCGGCACGGCCGGGTCGATGACGATGTTCAGGCCGCTGATTTCGGCGAACGTGCGCAGCACGGAGCGCAGGTCGGCCTGGTAGAAGTCGAAGGTGATCAGGTGCCCGGTGTACTGCCGCTCGCCGCTGACGGCGAGGGAGGCGGGCTTCTGCGGCAGCATCTTCCCCTGCCGGGGCGCCGGCGAAGAGGGTTTCGGCGCCGGCGCGGCCGCTGTCGGCTCGGGCGCGGCGCGCTCTGCCGCCGGCGCGGGCGCGGGCGCGGGCGCGGCCGCCGCCGGCGTCACGATGACCGGCTGCGGCTGGGCCGGCGGGACCACGGGCCGGGATTCCGGCCTGGGCTCACTCGCCGTCTCGGGCGCGCGCGGCCCGGGTGCGGCAACAGGGACCGCCAGGACCGGCGATGGGGCCTCAGCCTTCGCGGCGGCCGGCCGGCCGGCCGCCGGGTCGTCGAACACGATGACGACGCCGTTCTCGGCCGGCTCGACGCGATGCGCGGCGGGGTACTTCAGGTCGATGACCGCGCGGGTCACGAGCGGGTTGACACGGTTCACGGCGACGCGGACCCTGTCGACGGGCCCGACGCCGACTTTCGTGACGGCCGGGAGCGTGGAGCGGACCTCGGGGAAGTCCACCACCAGGCGCGGCGGCATGTCCCTGGCCGGCTCGATCGCGCCGGGCTGGAACGATCCTGTGCCGCTGAAGGTGACGCGCGTGCCCGAGGGTCCGCTCGTCGTCTCGACCTTCGTCAGCGCCGATCCCGGCGCCGGCCGGGTGGCCGGCTCGGCCTTCGCGGCGGCAGGCGCGGTCGTGCCGCGCGGGCTCTCCGCCGCCGCGCCGGTGAACTCGATGATGACTTCGTTCAGCCGGCTGCGAATCGACGGCGTCGCCGGCGTCGCCAGCGCCATCCGCACCCGCGCCACGCTCGTGCCGTCATCGTCGGTCCCGGGCTCGACCGCCACGCGGGCGATCGCTCCCAGCGGCGGGTCGGGCCGTACGTCGCCCGGCGCCACGTTGCGCAGGTCGACGAGCAGCGTCAGCGGGTCGGGCTGCGCCGCGACGTAGGCCACCGGCTCGGTCGTCGCGATGACGACCGTGGTGCCGAGGCCTTCGCTCTTCATGGACACGCCGGTCAGGCGCGCCGTCGGTGTCGCGTGGCCGGCCGCATGCACCCAGGAACCCAGCACCAGCGCGCCGGCCAGCACCCTCAGCAGTCGAGCTGACATCACAGTCACCCTCTCCGCGTTCACTTCGCTTCCGTCACGGCGCGAAGGGTCATCCGGACCTCGCGCTGCTTCGTCAAGGACAAGGGATCGTTCACGTCCTGCAGGCAGATCACCGTGTCGGCCGTGATGGCGCGCACGACGCCGTCGAGCAGGCGGTCGTTCACCCGAATGAGGTACGTCTTCGCGTCGGGCCCGGCCACGAGCGCCACGTTCGCGCCCTGGCTCTGCATGACGCCCTTCAGCGTCAGCTCGCTGAGCAGGAAGCCCGAGGGACCGCCCGAGGCGGGCTGCTTGCCCTGGCGGGCGCGCGCCTCGGCGGCGCGCTTCACCAGGCTGACGAACGGGTCGCGCCGCCCTTCGGGGTTGTAGACGAACGCCGGCGCGGCCGGGGGCGCCTGGGGCGCCGCCGCGGCCTGGGGCGGCGCCGGGATGGCCGGCTTCTCCTGGGCCGCGGCCCCCGCGGCGACGAGCACGATCAGCAGCGCAACGGCCGTCCTCATGACTTGCCTCCGGGCGCTGGCGCCGCCGGTTTCCCGGCCGGGGGCTTGGCGGCGGTCCCGCCGTTCTTCGCCGGCTCGGTCAGCACGAACGTCGTGGCCACGCACGCCACGGAGACGCTCGTGTTCTGGTCGGGCTTGTCCTTGGCCTTGATGGCCATGTTCCCGATGTTGATGATGCGCGAGAAGCGGCTGATGCGGTCGTAGAACAGGCCGAGGTTGTGGTATGTCCCGTCGAGCTCGATGTTGATCGGCCACTCGGCGTGCAGCTCCTTGGTCACGACCGGCGCGGGCTTGAAGAGCCGGATCGTCAGGTTCGACTGCACGGCCAGCGTCTGCAGGCTCCGGAGCAGGTCGCCGAAGTCCTTCTCCTCGGGCAGGATGGCCTTCAGCCCGTCGAGCCGCGTCTCCAGGTCCGCCACCTGCGCGCGGAACTGCGGCAGCTGCTGGGCGATGGCCATGCCCTGGCTGATGTCGACCCGGAGCGCGGCGAGGCGCTTGCGCTGCACCTCGAGGGCCTGATCGGCCGGTACCGCGTACAGGTAGTAGAAGGCCGCCACGCCGGCCGCGGCCAGCGCGACGAACAGCCCTACCTGGGCGTACCACGGTAGTTTGTTCAGGCTCAAGTCCATGGCGTTACCGTTCGTATCGGGGACTGTTCACACCCGCATTAGAGACACGCGTCCGCCCGGCTAGCCTGCCGGCGACACGACCTGCGCCCTGACGGTGAACTTGATCAGCTCGCCCGCACCGGCCGTGGCGGTCTCGACCTGGCTGTTGACGATCTCGACCGGCTTCTTGAACCAGCCGGACCGGCCCAGGTTGTCGACGAAATCCGAGATCGAGGTCAGGTTCAGGCAGCGGCCCTCGATGGTGAGATCCGCGCCCTTCTGGTCGAGCTGCGTCAGCCAGAGCATGTCCGGCATGCTCCGGCTGATGGCGTCGAGCACGTGCACCGGGCTGCTCTGGCCGCGGCGCAGCGTCTCGATCAGGGTGACGCGCTGCTCCAGCTGCGCCTTGCGGGTCTCGAACTGGCGCACCTGGACAATCAGCGCCTGGAGGCGCTTGGTCTCGGTCTCGGCCGCCGCGATGTCGTCGGTCAGCTTCGCGGCTTCCTTGCGAAGCGACCAGTACCACCAGCCGACGCCCAGGGCGGCGAGCATTAGGATGAGCGTGCAGGCGACGGTGATCTTCTGCCCGGAGCCGACCAGCGAGGCGGCCGGCACGCGGCGGCGGGGCTTCTCCCGCGCCTGGCTGATCAGGTTGATGCGAATCATCGGTCACCTGCCCGTCGCAGTGCGAGCCCCACGGCCACGACCGCCGTCGAGGCGGCTTCCTCGGCGTCCGCGCCGATCTTGGCGGCGTCGAACGCGATCCGGCGGAACGGGTTCAGCGGCTCCACCGGCAGGCCGAACCGGTCGGCCAGCGCGCCGGCAAAGCCGTGGACGCGCGCGGCGCCGCCGCACAGCATCACCCGATCGAGGCGGTCGGACGCCGCGGTCGACCGGTAGAAGTCGAAGGTCTTCTGGATTTCCAGCAGCACGTTGTCGCTGACGGCCCGCAGCACCGCGTCGACCTCGTCGGCCCGCTCGTCGCCGGCCAGGCCGCGCTTGGTGGCCTCGGCGCGCTCGTAGGTGAGGTTGAACTCGCGCTGCACCGCCTCCGTATAGGCGTTGCCGCCAATCGACACGTCGCGCGTGAAGATGGACGCCGGGCCGCTGACGATGTTGATGTTGACGGCGCTGGCGCCCATGTTCATCAGCACGGTCACCGCCGACGGGTCGACGTCGTAGTTGGCCTCGAACGCGTTCTGCATCGCGAACGCGTCGACGTCCACCACCACCGGCAGCCGTCCCGCCTGGGCGATCACGCCCGTGTAGTCCGCGATCTTCTCTTTCTTGGCCGCGACGAGGAGGACGTCCATCGACCCCTTCGCGCCGTTGTCGCCGCCCTGGACGATCTGGTGGTCGAGGTTGACGTCCTGGATGTCGAACGGGATGTACTGCTCGGCCTCCCACTTGATCGACTCGGCCAGTTCGGCCTCGGTCATCTGCGGGAGGTTGATCTTCTTGACGATGACGGCGTTGCCCGAGAGCGACGCGGCCACGTCCTTGGTCTTCGTCCCGAGGCGCTCGAAGACGCGCCGGATGGTGTCCGCCACGCCCGCGCCGTCGATGATCGCCCCGTCGACGATGCTGTCGGGCGCCATGGCTTCGCTGGCGTAGGCGATCACGCGGTAGGACTTGCCGGAGGCGGCGAGCTCGACGGCTTTCACCGCGCTCGATCCGATGTCCAGGCCCACCAGGCCTTTGCTCCTGCCGAACACCTTTGGGTCCTTCCCTTTCCGAGGCCGCGCGTCGCGCCCTCACGACGCCGAAGCGCAAGTCGGGTGCCAGCGGCGCCCGAATCGGCCAAATGGCCCGGCTTCGGCCGAAACCCTCGGAATTCACCGGGTTACCACGCGCCGCTCCGCGGGACCGAACGGCGATTTCCGAGGGGGACATGCAGAATTGTCATCACCAGGCGAACCGGACGATGGCGTTTTCTGCAATCCGGGCCCCCGGGTTGGCCGATGCCATCGCCGAGGGTGCCTGGACCTGCCGTCTTATCGGCCACGACGATTCGGCGGTATAGGGAGCGGGCGAAACGGCCGCCTGGAACGCCGTTCGCACGGCCCCGGGACGGGTTGACAAAGAGAAAGCGGGCTGGTACGATTTTGGTTTGCCGTGGCTGAAATTGACTCAGGAATAGAGACTTGCAGATGCAGACCCATCCGGCGAACCTGAAGACCCTCGAGCGGCGGTGGCACGTGATCGACGCCAGCGGGCTGGTGCTCGGGCGCGTGGCCACACGGGCCGCCCGCCTGCTCATGGGCAAGCACCGTCCGACCTACACGACGTTTCTCGACACCGGCGATCACGTCATCGTGGTCAACGCGAGCCGCGTGAAGCTGACCGGGCGCAAGGACGAGCAGAAAATCTACCGGAAGCACAGCGGCTACGAGGGCGGCCTGCGGGAGGAACGCGCGAAGGACGTGCGGGCGCGGCGCCCCATCCGGCTCGTCGAGGAAGCGGTGCGCGGCATGCTGCCCAAGACCACGCTGGGCGATGCGATGTACCGGAAGCTGAAGGTGTATGCGGGCCCGGATCACCCGCATGCCGCACAGAAACCCACCAAGCTCGAGGTAGCGTAACGTGTCATCGATTCAGTATTACGGGACCGGGCGCCGCAAGACCTCCACGGCCCGGGTGTTCCTGCGGCCGGGCACGGGCGTGATCACGGTGAACCGCCGCGAGTTCGCGGACTTCTTCCCCACGGCCGTGCTGCGGACGGAGATCAAGCAGCCGCTGCAGCTCACCGAGACCGCCGACAAGTTCGACGTGCTGGCGACGGTGGCGGGCGGCGGGATCGCGGGGCAGGCGGGCGCGGTGCGCCTGGGCATCTCGCGCGCGCTCTGCGAGTACAACATCGAGCTGCGGCCGGCGCTGAAGAAGGAAGGCCTGCTCACGCGCGACGCGCGGGCGAAGGAACGCAAGAAGTACGGGCTGGCGGGCGCGCGCAAGCGCTTCCAGTTCAGCAAGCGCTAACTCTCGGGCGGCGTCAGTTACAGGGAGGACCATTGAGCGGGATCGCCATCAAGGAACTGCTGGAAGCCGGGGTGCACTTCGGGCATCAGACCAAGCGCTGGAACCCCAAGATGAAGCCGTACATCTTCGGCCAGCGCAACGGCATCTACATCATCGACCTGGGCAAGACGGCGCGGCTGTTCGGCGACGCGGAAGCGTTCGTGAACCAGCTGGCGGCCGACGGCGGCACGGTGCTCTTCGTGGGCACCAAACGCCAGGCCCAGGACGCGGTGGCCGAGGAAGCCCTGCGGTGCGGGATGCACTTCGTGAACCAGCGCTGGCTGGGCGGGCTCCTCACGAACTTCACGACGATCCAGCGCAGCCTCACGCGGCTGCGCGAGCTCGAGGCGATGCAGACCGACGGCCGGTACGAAGCGCTGTCGAAGAAGGAAGTCGCCGGCATCGAGAAGGAGAAGCGCAAGATCCAGAAGAACCTGGACGGCATCCGCCAGATGGCCAAGCTGCCCGACGCCGTGTTCGTGATCGACACGCGGAAGGAGCAGATCGCGGTCGACGAGGCGCGCAAGCTCAAGATCCCGGTGATTGGCATCGTCGACACGAACTCCGACCCGGAGCAGGTCGACTACGTGATCCCGGGCAACGACGACGCCCTGCGGTCGATCCGGCTCTTCACGTCGCGCATCGCGGACGCGATCGTCGCGGGCCGGTCGCTGCGCGAATCGGCGCGCGCCGAGGCCGCCGACGAGCAGGCCGCCCGGCGGGCTGCGGCCCGGCCGCGGCCCGACGCGGCGCCGGCCGCCCCGCCCGCGTCGGCCTGACGGGGTTCAGCCCGGCGTGCGCCGGGCTCGCGAGAGGGGTATTCCGCGCCGGCCGGGCACGCCCCGCGCCGGCGCGATTTGCGTACAGCGGAGCACGAGCGACCATGGCAATCACAGCAGATCAGGTGAAGGCCCTCCGGGAGAAGACCGGTGCGGGCATGATGGAGTGCAAGGCCGCGCTGACCGAGACCGGCGGCAACATGGACGAGGCGGTCACGGTGCTGCGCAAGCGCGGCCTCGCCCAGGCGGCCAAGCGCGCGGGCCGGAACACCTCGCAGGGGCTGGTGAGCAGCTACATCCACATGGGCGGCAAGATCGGCGTGCTGGTCGAGGTCAACTGCGAGTCCGATTTCGTGGCCCGCACGGACGGCTTCCAGCAGCTCGTGAAGGAAGTCGCGATGCACATCGCCGCGGCGGACCCGAAGTACGTCCGCCGCGAGGACGTGCCCGCCGAGGTGATCGAGCAGGAGAAGGCGATCTACCGCGCCCAGTTCGAGGGGTCCGGCAAGCCGGCGCCGGTCGTCGAGAAGATCGTCGAGGGCAAGCTCGGCAGCTATTACACCCAGGCCGTCCTGCTCGATCAGCCGTCGGTGCGCGATCAGAACGTCACGGTGGGCGAGATGGTGTCGCAGGCGATCGCGCAGACGGGCGAGAACATCTCGATTGCCCGCTTCGCCCGCTTCAAGCTCGGCGAAAGCGCGGAACACGCGTAGGGTATAATCCGTCGGCGTATGCCTGACACGCCGCCCGCCGCCTACCGCCGCGTCCTGCTGAAGCTGTCCGGAGAAGCGCTGATGG
>Ga0316605_10002235_pt1 | contig 11020 bp, 10 predicted proteins | sample OWC_soil_day20_n_FD_207666 | JGI IMG/M metagenome (GOLD analysis project Ga0316605, IMG submission 207666) | Wetland soil microbial communities from Old Woman Creek delta, Ohio, United States - OWC_soil_day20_noCT | ecosystem: Environmental > Terrestrial > Soil > Wetlands | place: USA: Ohio... | reverse complement strand
GATAGCCGATGCCCTGCGCCTCCAGGAATCCTTTGTGGCTGAAGACTTGCGCCTCAGCATACAGCGGCGCAAGCACGACTGCCGCAATCGCCAGTAGCCAGTAGCCAGTAGCCAGTAGCCGGTAGCAAGACGCGATCCCAGCTCGGCAACGACCGAGGAGGAGGCGAGACAGCTTGACAGCGTTAGACTGCATTCCTACTGACTACTGGCTACTGGCGACCTGCTACTGTCCCCGCCTGAGCGCCTGCAGCGTGAAGTTTTCTTCCTTCATCGGAATGTTGTACTCGAGCTTCTCGAAGGTCAGGATCGTGCGGCTGTTGCGCTTGAGGTCGGCCATCTCCAGCACCCGCGCGGTCCAGATGCCCTGGACGTTCTCGAGCTTCGAGTACTTCAGCCGCCGGACAACGGTATCCCTGATGTAGTTCTCGATCCGCTGGAATGCGTAGTTGTCCTTGCGCACCCAGACGATGGACGAGGTGTACTGGGAAGACTTCCCCTTTCGCGGGCGCGACTCGATCTTCCAGCACGCGACGCCCTCGATGCTCTCCTCGCCGAACATCGCGTAGTCGTACTGCCCGGTGTCCCGTTCCTCGAGGTCCTCGAAACTGAAGTCGGTGCCGAAGAAGCGCGTGGAGCGGTCCTGCAGCGCGATGCGGCGCTCACGCTGGATGGCGGGCGTCCACATCCACTGATCCGACGCGCGATCGGGGAAGTTGACGATGAGGAGTGCGACGCCCTTCACCTCGGCTGGTTGCACGAACGTGAGCACCGACCTGCTGCGGCCGTGCGATCCCAGGCGGTCGTACACCCAGCGCTTGTCCGAGATCTTCCCCTTCGAGTCGACGACCTGCAGCAGTCCTTCGTAGTGCTGCGAGTCCGCCTGCGTCCGCTTCTGCGCCTCTTCCATGATCTGCCGGCCCTCCTGCGCGGCCGCCGGCCGCGCGGCCAGCGCGAGCGCCGCGCCGAGAGCGATGGTGGCCGGCAGGGCTCTGATGCGCCTTGTCAGCGTCGCTTCCCGAATCCCGAGTCCCGAATCCCGAATCCCGATCGTCATTCGTACTCCAGCGCTTCCACCAGCGACCCCCTGACCGCCGACTCCGCCGGCCAGAGTGACGCGACAAATGCCGACCCCAGGATGAGCGGAACGAGCAGCCCGGCAATCGCCCAGGGGAACTTGTACGGCAGCGACATGCCCGTGACGGCGCGCTGGCTGATTTCGAGCACGTAGTGCAGCGTCACCGACCCGACGGCGAATCCCAGCACCAGCCCGACGATGCCGATCGTGAGGGCCTCCATCCAGATCGTGCGGCGGATCTGGTTGCGCAGGCCGCCAACCGCCTGCAGCACGCCCAGTTCGCGCCGGCGGTCGATGATCGAGACCGTCAGTGTGTTCACGATGCCAAGAATGGCCACCAGCACGGCAATGGCGATCTGTGCGTAGGCGAGGCCCATCCATTGCTCCGTCAGCGCCGTGATCCACGACCGCACTTCCCTGTTGGTGAGCACGAACAGCCGCTGCGTGCCCGCGAAGCGCTCGATGATCCGCGCGCGCACGTCCATCGGCGGCACGCCCGGCTCCACGTAGATGCGGAACACGTTCACCGTGTCGTCGCCCCACCACCGGATGTAGCTGGCCCGGTCCATCAGGATCGCGCCCTGCTGATCCGACCAGTCGACTACCAGGCCGATCACCGGCACGCGGTGCACGCCCGTGGGCGTCGCCAGCTCGATCGTGTCGCCGTAGTGCAGCCCGCGCAGTGAGGCGAAGTTGTCCGACAGGATGACGCCTTTTCCCTGCGCGGCCAGTTCGTACATCTCCGGCGGGCCCTCCACCGGCGGCCGCCGCGCGCGGTCGCCGAGCGATTTCGCCTCGACGGCCACGATCATCACCGGCGAGCCCTGGTAGTTGACGCGGTGGCTGCGCACGCGCTGGACCTCGTCGACGCCTTCGATCCGCTCCAGCGCGTCTCCCAGCGACGACGGGAACCTGAAGTTCCGCTCGGTGAGGCTCTGGGATGCCGTTACGAACAGGTCCGGGTTCAGCGCCGTCGTTGTCCAGTCCAGGATCGAGTCGGAGACGGCCTTCGCGATCCCGCCCATGCCGATGACAAGGGCGAGCGAGAGCATGAGCGCCGTCACCGTGGCCGAGGTGCGGCGCGGCGCCTGGATCAGGCTGTCGGCGGCGAGCGCGCCCTCGACGGGCCTGAGCCGCCGGAGCAGCGGCCGCAGGGCCCTGGTGAGCCAGAGCGCGCCGGTGGGACTCAGCAGGAGGAGGGCCAGCAGGGACGTCACGAAGCCGGCGTAGAACAGGATCATCGACCGGCCGCCCAGCACGAGCGACAGCAGCGACGCGCCCCCGAGGATGATCGCCGCCACGCGCCGGATGCGGTTCTCCCCGGCCGAGAGCACCTGGTAGCGGCCCTTCTGCAGCGCCTGTATCGGGTCGACGCGGGCGGCGTTGCGGGCCGGAACGAGTCCCGCGATCACGCTGGTCGTCACGCCCATCAGCAGGCCGAACAGCATCAGCCGGGGCTCGGTGGCGATCTCGGTCGTCCGCTCGGCGAGGCCGTAGACCCCGGCTATGAGGCCCGAGACGTAGAGCGCGAGCCCGCGCGACAGCAGGACGCCGAACCCGAGTCCCAGCAGCGACCCCACCAGCCCCGCCAGGCCGCTCTCGACGAGGAACAGCGTCCGGATCTGTCCGCGCGAGGCGCCCAGCGCCCGCAGGATCCCGATCTCGCGCCGCCGCTGGGCCACGGCGATCGAGAACGAGTTGTAGATGATGAACATCCCGATGAACAGGGCGAACGCGCTGTTGACGTTCGCCGTGAACGAGTACACGCGGATCACCGAGTCGATCTGCTGTCCCCGGGACGAGGGCGGATCCACCTGGTAGCCAGGCCCGAGGCGCCGCCCGATCGCCGCCCGGCCGTCCGCGAGCGGCACGCCCTCGTTCAGCGCCAGGTCGACCCGGTCGAACGTGCGGCCGCGGCCGAACACCGTCTGGGCCGCGTAGATGTCCATCACCGCCAGGTTGCCGCCGAACGCCTGCGTCAACCCGCCCGACTTCATGATGCCGCGCACCGTGAACAGCTTCTCCCCGTCCATGGTGCGCATCGGGACCTTCGCGCCTGTCTGGAGGCCGTTGCGATCGGCGAACTCGCGGGTGACGATCAGCGAGTCGGGCTGCGCGAGGAACACCAGCGGGTCGTCGACGACCGCCTCTTCTCCGCCCTCGAGGTCGTAGTCGCGCAGCGAGCGGTCGCCGGTCATGTCCACCGCGAGGATGAGGAGATTCCCCTCACCCTTCAGGTTCGTGTCGACCGGGGCCTCGATCACGGGGACCGCGACCTTCACCTCGGGCATGGCCTGCACCTGCTCGAGGACGCTCTCGGGGAACCCGCCCTCGCCGGCCGTGATCTGCAGCTCGGCCTTCCCGGCGATCCGGTCGATCGTCTTGTAGAACGCGAACAGCACCGACTGGTTGGCCGTGTGCATGCCCACGAACACGGCCACCCCGAGCACGATTCCTACGGTCGTCAGCACCGTCCGCAGGCGGTGCCTGCGCACGTAGGGCCAGGTGATGAGGCGCAGCAGCATCATCGGCGTTCGTCCCCGACGATGTGGCCGTCGCGCAGGGTGACGGTGTGCGCACAGCTCTCGGCGACGTGGCGGTCATGGGTGACGATGAGGACCGTCGCCTTCAGCCGCTGGTGGAGGTCCCGGATGAGCGCGAGGATCTCCTCGCCCGTCGTGGAGTCGAGGTTTCCCGTCGGCTCATCGGCGAGCAGGATGGGAGGGTAGATGGCGAGCGCCCTGGCGATGGCCACGCGCTGACGTTCCCCGCCGGAGAGCTCGTCGGGCAGGTGCTCGATGCGCTTGCCGAGCTGCACCAGTTCGAGCAGTTCATGGGCGCGGCCGGCGGCCTTCCGCCGCGGCCATCCACGGAGGTGCAGCGGCAGCGCGACGTTCTCGAGGCAGCTCAGCGTGGGCAGCAGGTTGAAGAACTGGAAGATGAAGCCCACCTTGTCCCGCCGCACCTTCGTCAGGCCGTCGTCGTCGAGCCCGTCCAGCCGCTGATCGTCGACCTCGATCCAGCCGGCGGTCGGGCGGTCGAGAGCGCCGATCAGGTTGAGCAGCGTGGACTTACCGGAGCCGGAGGCGCCGACAATCGACACCATCTCCCCGCGATCGATCGTGAGGCTGACATTGTCGAGGGCGGTGACGGTGCGCTTGCCGTCGAAGGTCTTGGTGACGTCGGAGAGCGTGATCATGCCGCCTCTATCGTGTCATGCGCGGACGCGGGGCGTCGAGGCGGCAGGGTGACCCGCCGGGTGTATCCTTCGGGCATGCCGACCCTCCGGCCGGACGAATGCCGCCCCCTGCCGCCGGCCTGGTCTGTCGCCTGCTGGCTCGTGCCTCTCGCCACGCTCGCGTTCCAGCTCGTCACCCACCGCGGCTACGGCTACTTCAGGGACGAGCTGTACTACCTCGCGTCCGCCGAGCACCTCGGGTTCGGGTACGTCGATCACCCGCCCATGATTGGAGTCGTCGCGTGGCTGGTCAGGTCCACGCTGGGCGATTCTCTGTTCGCCGTACGTCTCCTGCCCGCCGTCGCCCACGCGGCGATGGTCGCGCTGGCGGCCCGGCTGGCGCGCGAAATGGGCGGCGGGCGGGCGGCGCAGTTCCTGGCTGCGCTCGCCACGGCGCTCGCACCCGTGTACCTCGGGCTCTGCGGCTATCTTTCGATGAACGCGTTCGATCTCGTCTTCTGGGCCGCGCTCTGGCTCATCGTCGCGCGGGCGCTGCGCACCGGCAACCCGCGGCTCTGGCTGATCTGCGGGATGGTTGCCGGCGCAGGCCTGCAGAACAAGATCAGCGTGCTCTTCCTCGGATTCGGCGTCGTTGCGGGCCTCTTGCTGTCCGGGAGGTGGCGGGTCCTCCTGACCCGGCACCTCTGGGCCGGAGGGGTGATAGCTGGAGTGATCTTCCTGCCGCACATCATCTGGCAGTGGCAGTACGGCTGGCCGACCCTGGAGTTCATGGCGAACGCCACCCGCGAGAAGAACGTGTCGATGCCGCCGCTGGCGTATTTGCGGGAGCAGGTCATCCAGATGAGCGTCCTGGCGGCACCGCTGTGGATGGCCGGCCTCGCCGCGCTGCTGGCCGGCCGACGGTGTCGCGGGTTCCGGCCCATCGGCTGGGCGTACCTCGCCGTGCTCGCCGTGATGCTCGCCACAAGCGCCAAGCCGTACTATCTTGCGCCTGCGTACACAGCGCTCTTCGCCGCCGGTGCGGTCACCGTCGAGGGGATTCGGCTGCCGGTGGCCAGTCGGCTCGCCCGGGCAGGTGCGATGCTGCTGGTTCTCGTGAGCGGCATCGCGTCCGCTCCTCTGGCGAAACCCGTGCTCTCGACCGACGCGTTCGTCCGGTATACAGGCGCGCTCGGCCTGATGCCTCAGCTCGGAGAGCGCCACGAGATGGGAAGACTGCCACAACACTTCGCGGACATGAACGGGTGGCCGCAGCTCGCGTCGAACGTCGCGAAGGTGTTCCACGCGCTGCCGGAGGCGGACCGGGACCGCGCCTGCATCTTCGCCCAGAACTACGGGCAGGCCGGCGCCATCGACGTCCTCGGCGCGCCGCTCGGCCTGCCCAGGGCGATCTCGGGACACAACAGCTACTTCCTCTGGGGGCCGCGCGGCTGCACGGGCGAGGTCGTCATCGCGATCGGCGGCGACCGGCGCGGTTACGAGGGACTGTTCGCCTCGGTCGAGCAGGCGGCCGTCCACAGGTGCACCGACTGCATGCCGTACGAGAACAACCTCCCCATCTGGGTGGCCCGCGGGGCACGCGCGCCGTTCGGTGAGGTCTGGCCTCGCGTCAAGCGCTTCATCTGACACGGGCCGCCCGGCCCCGCGTCGTATAATGCGTGCGTGCCACAGCCCGACGTGACAAAGGCGGCCGAGAAGGTCGCGCGGCCAACGGTTCCGGCTCTCGACGCCATGCTGGGCGACGCGATCCGCGTCCTGGACGATGGGTTCGTCCGTTTGATCGACTACATGGGCGACGATGCGGCCGTCGTGCAGGCGGCGCGGACGTCGTACGGGAAGGGCACCAAGCGCCGGCACGAAGACCGCGGCCTCATCCGCTACCTGATGCGGCACGCGCACACCACCCCGTTCGAGATGTGCGAGATCAAGCTGCACGTGCGCGTGCCGATGGACGTGTGGCGCCAGTGGATCCGCCACCGGACGGCGAGCGTGAACGAGTACTCGACCCGCTACTCCGAGGCCATCGACGCGACCCAGCGGACCGCGCCGAACGCCTGGCGGCTGCAGTCGCCGTCGAACCGCCAGGGCAGCAGCGGCGCGCTGCCCGTCGAGCAGGGCCGGCGGCTGTCCGAGGAGGAGGGCCGGATCCAGCGGCAGGCGCGCGACATCTACGAAGCGAGGCTCGCCGCGGGCGTCGCCCGCGAGCAGGCGCGCAAGGACCTTCCGCTCTCCACCTACACCGAGGCCTACTGGAAGATCGACCTGCAGAATCTCCTGCACTTCCTCGAACTGCGGATGGACGAGCACGCGCAGCAGGAGATCCGCGCGTACGCGACCGTCATCGGCGAGCAGATCGTGGCGAAGTGGGTGCCGCTCACCTGGGAGGCGTTCCTCGACTACCGGCGCGGCGGGATGACGCTGTCGCGCATCGAGAGCGCCTTGCTGGCCGCGCTTTCCGCCGGCGATCGCGGCCGCGCGCTGGCCATTGCCGACGAGGGCGGCTTCCTGACGCGCGGGGAAGATGGCACGCTCAAGCCGAACCTCGAAGGGCGCGAGGTCGAGGAGAAGTTGATGCACCTCGGCATGAAGGCGCCCTGGGATGACACCCCTCGACCCGGGGCCTGACGACCCCGGGCTCCAGTAACATGCTGGAGCTCGGGCCTTCCCCGGCCTGAGCCTGTCGAAGGCAGGCCCGACGAGCTGGCGCGGGCCGCGCACGGCGGCCCGTCATGACGGCTTCACGAGCCGTCCTCTACACCCCTCAACTTCCGCCGTAGCCGATGGTCACCTTTCCGTCCTCGACGATCACCGGGACGTTGCGGCCGCCCTTGGTGTAGGTCAGCATCCGCTCGAGGTCGGCGGCGTGCTTCTTCACGTTGACGTACTCGACCGTGTAGCCGCGGCTGGCGAAGACCTCACGGGCCTCCGAGGTGTAGGGTCAACTGTCCTTGCCGAAGATCAACACCTTCACAGACACCTCCGGGATTCGGGGTTCGGGACTCGGGATTCGACGGTCACGGCGTCACGCTGCCGCGCTTGTCTGCGCGCGCCAGAGGGCGTGCAGGGCCAGGAGTGCGGCGATGCCCATCACCGCTGCGCTCGTAATGTAGGGCATCCCGATGCCGAGGCGGTCGAAGGCGAACCCTCCCCAGAGCGGCCCGACGATGCGCGCGAGGCTGTTCAGCGACTGGGTCAGTCCCAGCACGCCGCCCTGGTCCTCGGCCGCCGAATACCGCGAGATGAGCGACATCAGCGCCGGGTTGTTGAAGCCCATGCCGACGGCCATCACGCCGTTGGCCACGAGCAGTGCCCCCACTGACCGTGTGGCTGGGATCATCAGCAGGCCCACCGCCACGATCGCGAGCGACGCAGGCACGATGTGGTGCTCGCCGAGGGCCTTCACCGCCCTGCCGACGAGCAGTCCCTGCACGATGACGAGGATGACGCCGACAAACGCGAAGATGTAGCCGATCGACGAGGCGTGGAAGCCGTACGACTGCTCGGCGAACAGGGCGAAGGTGGATTCGTAACCCGAGAACGCCGCCACGATCAGAAACCCGATCAGCAGGAGCAGCGGCAGGTGCGGCCGCGCCAGGGCGGCGCGCAGCGCGTCGATGCGGCCCACCCTCTCGACGGCCCTGTGTTCCGGCTTCAGCGTCTCGGGCAGCAGGAACCAGGCCGCCGCGAAATTGGCGAGCGACAGGCCCGACGCGAAGAAGGCCGGCACGGCGTATCCGTACCGGCTCAGGAACCCGCCGATGGCCGGCCCGAAGATGAACCCCAGTCCGAACGCGGCCCCGACGAGCCCCATCCCTTTCGCGCGGTTCTCCGGCGTGGTGAGATCGGCGACCACGGCCTGCGCGGTCGGGATGTTCGCGCCGGCGATGCCGGCGAAGATCCGGGCCGCGAACAGGGACGTGAGCGTGCTCGCCATCCCGAAGCCGAGGTACGAGAAGCACGACCCGAGCAGCCCCAGCAGGATGATCGGCCTCCGTCCGACGCGGTCCGACAGCCGGCCCCAGATGGGCGCGAAGATGAACTGCATCAGCGAGAACGACGTCGCGAGCAGGCCCACCGTGAAGGCCGTCGCGCCGAACGTCTGCGCGTAGAAGGGCAGCAGCGGGATGATGATCCCGAACCCGAGCAGGTCGATGAAGACGGTGACGAAGACGATGATCAGCGGCGGAAGGTTCAAGGGTGCTCTCAGCCGAGTCCAAGTCGCTGTCAGTAGTAAGTAGCCAGTAGCCAGTTGCCAGCAGGGTGCGAGCCGAGAGCCACGCGTGACAGCTGAGCAGGCCTTTCTACTGAATACTGGCTACTGACTACTGTCTACTCTTCATGTTCCCGCTTCGCATGATACTTCGCGAACTCGTCGATGAAGCTGAGGCTCTCCATCGACTTCATCCGGTCGAGAAACAGCACCCCGTCGAGGTGGTCGGTTTCGTGCTGGATGACGCGCGCCATGAACCCGCTGGCCTGCAGTTCGATCCGGCGGCCTGTCGGGTCGTAGGCCTTCACCGAGATGTCGCGGTAGCGGGGCACCAGGCCTCGCAGGTCGGGAATGCTGAGGCAGCCTTCCCAGTCTTCTTCGACGTGGCGGCTCGCGGGCATGATCTCCGGATTGATGAGCGCCAGGATCTCGGGATTCTGCGCGCCGTCCTCTTCGTCGTCTTCGCGGTCACGGACGACCCGGGCGACAAACAGCCGCAGTTCCTCGTGCACCTGCGGCGCCGCGAGGCCCACGCCGTTGTACTCGAGCATGGTCTGGGTCATGTCGTCGATCAGCCGCTGCATCGGCGCTGTCGTGATCTCGGCAGGTGCCAACGGCCGCACTTTCTTCCGAAGGACCGGATGCCCCATCCGGGAGACTTTCAGGATAGACATAAACTTCTATTATACCGTTCGGGATTCGGGATTCGGGATTCGGGATTCGGGATTCGGGATTCGAGATTCGGGACTCTGAGGTGCCGCCCTGTCCCGTGTTCCATGCCCCATGCCCCGGTTCGAGTATATTTCTTGCTAGAGAGAATGGGCGAAGATCACGGCGAGCGGGAGTTTCGTTTTTGTCCGCATTGCGGCGGTGCGTTCAACGCGCGGATTCTCAAGGAAGGAGAGCCGGCGAGGCTCGTCTGCGACCGCTGCGGCTTCGTCTTCTACCTCGATCCGAAGGTGGCGGTCGGTACGATAATCCGCACGGCCGATCACCGAATCGTGCTTTGCCGGCGCGCGATCGAGCCGGGCTACGGCCGCTGGGTGTTCCCGGGAGGCTACGTAGACCGGGGCGAGAAGCTCGAGGAGGCTGCCGTCCGGGAGGCCCGGGAGGAATGCGGACTCGAGGTGGAACTCGAGGGGCTGGTCAGCCTGCACTCCTACCGCGGCAAGACGCCCATCATCATCGTCTGGGCGGCGCGGGCGGCGGGGGGAGAGCTCAAGGTGGCCGACGAGGAGAGTCTGGAGGTCCGCGCGTTTGGGGCCGAAACGATTCCGTGGGATGATCTGGCGTTCGAGAGCACCGGCGAGGCGCTGAAGGCGTACTTCGAAGATCGGGATTCGGGATTCGGGATTCGGGATTCGTCACCGACAAAGACACGGCTGGCTGGAGAAGATACATGACCCGCATGCGAGTACTGGCAGCGACGCTGGCAATCGGGATCGCGATGACCGCGGCGTGCGTGGAGACCAGGCACGAGGGTCCGACGTCGCCCTCCGAGGTGGCCAAGATTCTCGCGACGGGCAGCTGGACGTCGGCAGCCACGGCGGCCCCGGCGGGACTGAATGTCGGGTCCTGCGGCAACGCCGAGTGGAAGATCACGTCGATGACCGACACGTCGGCCTCCGGCACGTTCAAGGTCCTCTGCGGCGGCGGCCTGACCCTCGAAGGCTCGGCGGAAGGCAAGCTCAACGGCGCGACGGCCGACCTCAAGGCGAGCGGGAACGTGCTGGGCGCCGGGACCAACTGCCCGTTCTCCCTGACGGGCACGGCCGTGCCCGAGGGCCTCGACAAGGTGCGCATCAACTACAGCGGCACCACGTGCCTCGGCCCGGTTTCCGGGTCGGAGGTTCTCACGAAGCGGTAGAGAGACCCCGGGTCTGAAGACCCGGGGCTCCATCAGGAGTCCGCGGTTCGGGACACGGCGGGGAACCTGAATTCCTCCGTCACGGTGCCGTCCACGGCGGCCTTCACCATCTCCTCGATCGGCAACTTCGATTCCGCGGCCTCTACCTGCCAGTGGCGCGCGTGTGTTTCCGGGCTCCGCGGCGTGAACAACTGGCAGCAGTCCTGGTCGGGGATGATCGAGATGTCGTAGGTCCCGATCCGGATGGCCTCGGCCACGATCTCGTCCTTGTCCATCCCGACAAGCGGCCGCAGGATCGGCATCCGCGAAGCGTCGGCGATCACCGTCAGGTTCTCGAGGGTCTGCGACGCGACCTGCCCGATCACTTCGCCGGTGACCAGGGCCTTCGCGCGGCTTTCGCGGGCGATGCGCTCGGCGATGCGAAGCATGAGGCGCCGGTAGAGCACCACGCGCAGGGGCGGCGGCACGGTCAGCACGATCTGGCGCTGCAGCTCGCCGAAGGGCACGAGCTTCAGCGAGGTGCGCATCTGGTGCCGCGTCAACACCTCGCAGATCTCCCGCACCTTCTCCTGAGACGCGCGCGACAGGAACGGGTAACTGTGGAAGTGCACCGGCACGACCGAGCAGCCGCGCTTCATCAGCCGGTACGCCGCGACGGGCGAGTCGATG
>Ga0316605_10002234_pt1 | contig 11021 bp, 9 predicted proteins | sample OWC_soil_day20_n_FD_207666 | JGI IMG/M metagenome (GOLD analysis project Ga0316605, IMG submission 207666) | Wetland soil microbial communities from Old Woman Creek delta, Ohio, United States - OWC_soil_day20_noCT | ecosystem: Environmental > Terrestrial > Soil > Wetlands | place: USA: Ohio... | reverse complement strand
TGGTGGCCAACAATTCCGGGATCGCCGGGCACCTCCTGCAGAATTTCATGTTCCCGCCCGACGCGCCGCCGATTGCCCGCCTGCATGCGGCTGACTACGAGAAGATGATGGAGATGGTCGGGGGCCACGCCGAGCGCGTCGAACGGCCCGAACAGATCCGCCCGGCGCTCGAACGCGCACTCGCCGCCGGCGGTCCGGCACTGGTCCACGTGCTCATCGATCCACTGGCCGTCCGCCCCGGCGGGATGAACTTCCTGGAGTAGCGTCGCTGCGATGGTGTGGTGGCGTGGCGATCCCCTTCGGCGATGCTGGCCGGTCCGACAGCGATTCACCACCTCCCCCCACCCGCCGCCTCCGCACGGGTCTGGCTTGACGCGACTCGACACCAACCACCATTCTCTCATCGCGGCTTGGTCGCTATGATGTGTCTATGCGCTCGCTCTTGTTCATCCCCGCAGACAGCGAAAAGAAGCTCGTCAAGGGATTGAGCACCCCGGCCGATTGCCTCATCCTGGATCTCGAAGACTCCGTAACGCCCGCGAACAAGGATGCCGCGCGGCGGATCGCTGTGAGCTTCTTGGAGACGGCGGCTGCGGAGCAGTGTGCCAAGCAACTGTTCGTCCGCATCAACGCGCTGCAGTCCGGGATGGCGATCGAGGATTTGGTGACTGTCCTGCCGGCACACCCGGACGGCATCGTGCTGCCAAAATGCCGCTCCGGCGAGGACGTCACACAGGTGCATCACTATCTGGACGCGCTGGAAATCGCCTACCGCAGGGAGAAATCCCCCGCCAGGATTCTCCCCATCATTACGGAGGTTGCCGCTGCGCTCTTTGCCCTGGCAACCTACAAGAACGCCTCGGATCGTCTGTGGGGACTGATGTGGGGCGCGGAGGATCTCGCCACCGAACTGGGTGCGCTGGACAACCGGGCCGACGGACAACTCCGACCCCCGTTCGAGCTGGCCCGCAGTTTGTGTCTGTATGCGGCGGCTCACGCTGGCGTCGTGGCCGTCGATACGGTGTCGCCGACCATCGCCGACGCGCAGTCGCTGGCGAAGGAGACCGTGGCTGCCAAGCGCGACGGCTTCACGGCCAAGGCAGCGATTCATCCGCTGCAGGTTCCGGTCATCAACGAGCAATTGTCTCCCTCATCCGATGAGATTGCGTGGGCCACGCGGGTCATCGCGGCGTTCGATGCCAGTGGCGGCGCGGGGACGATCAGCCTCGACGGAAAGATGCTGGACCGCCCACATTGGAAAGTGGCGCGGCGCATCCTCGGACCACCGTAGGCGAGCAACCGGAGCGAACGATGAAAAGCCTTGCGCACCAGAGTGTGGAGCGATCGCAGGGCACGCCGACAGGCCAACAGCCATTGTGGGCGCCGTCGCTTGCGCGCATCGCCGGCGCCAACCGCACCCGCTTCATCCACGCCTCATTAAGGATTTGACGCGGATGTTTTTGCCCACGTTGGATTACGGTCTCGGGAAGGACATCGACATGCTGCGCGAAACCGTGCGCGCGTTCGCCGCCCGCGCGATTGCACCACGGGCCGCGGAAATCGACCGCCGCGACGAGTTCCCTCGCGACCTGTGGCCGCGGATGGGCGCCCTTGGGCTCCATGGCATTACCGTGGAGGAGGAGTACGGCGGCACCAATGTGGGGTACCTTGCTCATGTCGTGGTGATGGAGGAGGTCAGCCGAGGTTCCGCGGCCGTCGGGCTCTCCTATGGTGCGCATTCCAATCTCTGCATCAACCAGATCCGGCGTAACGGCAGCGAGGCGCAAAAGCGTCGTTTCCTGCCGAAACTGATCAGCGGCGAGCACGTCGGGGCGCTCGCCATGAGCGAAGCGGGCGCCGGCTCCGATGTCGTGTCGATGCGAACGCGTGCGGAGAAAAAGGGAGACCGCTACGTCCTCAACGGCAGCAAGATGTGGATCACCAACGGCCCCGATGCCGAAACGCTCGTTGTCTACGCCAAAACCGATCTTGGCGCCGGCCCGCGCGGCATCACCGCCTTCCTCGTCGAGAAGGGCACGCCGGGCTTCCGCGTTGCGCGCAAGCTCGATAAACTCGGCATGCGCGGCTCGCCGACAGCGGAACTTGTGTTCGAGGACTGCGAAGTGCCGGACGAGAATGTCCTCGGCCGCATCAACGCGGGTATCAACGTTCTGATGAGCGGCCTCGATTACGAGCGCGTCGTGTTAGCCGCGGGGCCCTTGGGGATCATGCAGGCGTGTCTCGATGTCGTGCTGCCCTACGTCCACGAGCGCCATCAATTCGGTCAAGCGATCGGCACCTTCGAGTTGATGCAGGGGAAGCTGGCCGACATGTACACGACGATGAGCGCGTGCCGTGCGTACGTCTACGCGGTGGCGCGCGCGTGCGATTGCGGGCGGACGATGCGCAAGGACGCGGCGGGGGCGATTCTCTATGCCGCCGAGAGGGCGACCTGGATGGCGCTCGAGGCGATCCAGGCCTTGGGCGGCAACGGCTACATCAACGAGTACCCCACAGGCCGGCTGTTGCGCGATGCCAAGTTGTACGAGATCGGCGCCGGTACCTCGGAGATCCGCCGCATGCTCATTGGGCGGGAACTGTTCGACGAGACGGCGTGATGGCCGGCGAGAAGATTTCGAGGACCGCATGCCGGTTCTGAAGACCGCGATCGATCCCCGTTCCGGGACGTTTTGCGCCAATGCCCGTGCCATGCGTGGGCTCGTCGACGATCTCGCCGCGCGTGTTGCCGAGATCCGCAAAGGCGGCGGCGAGGCGGCTTGCACGCGGCACCTCTCGCGGGGCAAGCTGTTGCCGCGTGACCGCGTGCGATTGCTGCTCGATCCCGGTGCCCCATTCCTTGAATTCTCGCAGCTCGCGGCCTATGGCATGTACGGCGAGAGCGTCCCGGCGGCCGGAATCATCACCGGCATCGGACCGGTTATGGGGCGTGAGTGCGTCATCGTTGCCAACGACGCCACCGTCAAGGGCGGGACCTACTATCCGGTCACGGTGAAGAAGCATCTGCGGGCGCAGGAAATCGCGCGGCAGAACCATCTGCCGTGCCTCTATCTCGTGGACTCCGGCGGCGCCAACCTGCCCAAGCAGGACGACGTCTTTCCGGACCGAGAACATTTCGGGCGCATCTTCTATAACCAGGCAACGCTCTCGGCCGCGGGGATCGCCCAGATTGCGCTGGTCATGGGCTCGTGCACGGCGGGCGGCGCCTACGTGCCGGCGCTGTCGGACGAGAGCATCATCGTGCGCAATCAGGGTACTATCTTCTTGGGTGGACCACCGCTGGTCAAGGCCGCGACTGGCGAGGTGGTGTCGGCAGAGGAACTCGGCGGCGCCGACGTGCATAGCCGCGTCTCCGGCGTCGCCGACCATTACGCGCTCGATGATGCCCACGCGCTCGCCATCGCGCGGCGCATTGTCGGCAACCTCAACTGGGTGAAGCGGCCGAGCCTCGACGTCGCCGATCCGGTCGAGCCGCTGTACGACGCGACGGAACTTTACGGTGTTGTGCCCACCGACATCCGAAAGCCCTTCGACGTGCACGAGGTCATCGCCCGCGTCGTTGATGGCAGCGAGTTCGATGAATTCAAGCAGCTCTACGGCCAAACGCTGGTGACCGGATTCGCGCGCATCTGGGGCTACCCCGTCGGCATCATCGCCAACAACGGCGTCCTGTTCTCCGAGAGCGCGTTGAAAGGCGCGCATTTCATCGAGCTCTGCGCGCAGCGCCGTCTGCCGCTGGTGTTCCTGCAGAACATCAGCGGCTTCATGGTCGGACGCAAGTACGAGGCGGGCGGTATCGCCAAGGATGGCGCCAAGCTGGTCACCGCCGTGGCCTGCGCCAATGTGCCCAAGTTCACGCTGATCATCGGTGGGAGCTTCGGCGCCGGTAATTATGCGATGTGCGGCCGCGCCTACGAGCCCCGCTTTCTCTGGATGTGGCCCAATGCACGCATTTCCGTGATGGGCGGCGAGCAGGCGGCGATGGTGCTTGCAACGGTGCGGCGCGATAATATTGAGGCCGGGGGTGGCACCTGGAGCCTCGAAGAGGAGGAGGCCTTCAAGGCGCCGATCCGCCAGCAATACGAAGTGCAAGGCCACCCATACTATGCCAGCGCGCGTCTCTGGGATGATGGCGTGATCGACCCGGCGGAAACGCGAACGGTGCTGGCGCTGGCCCTCTCCGCAAGCCTCAACGCACCCATCGGCAAGACCGATTTCGGCGTGTTCCGGATGTGAGGCCGGTGTGTTCGCTAAGATCTTGATCGCCAATCGCGGCGAGATCGCCTGCCGTGTTATCCGAACCGCTCGCCGTTTATGCATCCGAACCGTCGCCGTGTATTCCGAGCCCGATGCCCAGGCGCTCCATGTCACATTGGCGGATGAGGCATATGCGATCGGTGCCGCGCCGGCGCACGAGAGCTATCTCAATATCGAGCGGATCATCGCCGTCGCGCGGCGCAGCGGCGCCGAGGCAGTCCATCCGGGCTACGGCTTTCTCGCGGAGAACGCCGAATTCGCCGCCGCCTGCACAGCGGCCGGTCTCGATTTCATCGGACCGCCCGCATCCGCCATCCGCGTCATGGGGTCCAAAGCCGCGGCGAAGGCGCTGTTGGAAAAGGCGGGCGTCCCGCTGCTGTCCGGCTATCATAGTGAGACGCAGGATGAGGACCTTCTGGCCAAGGCGGCGCAGCGCATCGGCTATCCCGTGCTCATCAAAGCGTCGGCCGGCGGTGGCGGCAAAGGCATGCGTACGGTGGAAAGGGCGGAGGACTTCACCACCGCCGTGGCTTCGGCAAAACGCGAAGCGGCCTCGGCTTTCGGCGACGACCGGCTGATTATTGAGAAATACCTGAAGCATGCGCGTCACATAGAATTCCAGGTCTTTGCCGACCGGCACGGAAACACGGTCCACCTTTTCGAGCGTGAGTGTTCGATCCAACGCCGGTACCAGAAGGTGGTCGAGGAGGCGCCGGCACCCGGCATGACCGCCGAGCAACGCCGCGCCATGGGCGACGTGGCCGTCGCCGTCGCGCGCGCGGTGGAGTACGCCGGTGCCGGCACCGTCGAGTTCCTCGTCGAGGGCGACGCCTTCTACTTCATGGAAATGAACACGCGGCTCCAAGTCGAGCATCCGGTCACGGAGATGATCACGGGGCAGGATCTGGTCGAGTGGCAACTGCGGGTTGCGGCGGGCGAACCGCTGCCGTTGCCGCAGGCGGACATTGCGCTTCGCGGCCATGCGCTCGAGGCGCGGCTCTATGCCGAGGACCCGGCGCGCGACTTCCTGCCGGCCATCGGCACCTTGCGCCATCTGCGCATACCAGCCGCCGGCCCCGCGCTGCGCATCGACACGGGCGTACGCGAGGGTGACGCGGTCACCGCGTATTACGATCCGTTGATTGCCAAGGTGATTGCCTGGGGCGAGGATCGCGCCGAGGCCCTGCGCCGGCTCACGGCAGCGCTCGCCGGGTACCGTATCACCGGTCTGGCCACGAACCGGGATTTCCTGCTCCGTCTCCTGCGCCACGCCGCCTTCGTGGCCGGGAAGTTCGACACCGGGTTCATCACTGGTCACCGTGACGACCTATTCCCGCGGGCCACCGCGGCCCCGGACGTCGCCCTCGCTGCCGCGAGCCACGTCGTGCTGCTCGACCAGGCTGCGGCGGCGCGCTCCGCCGGCGCGCGGTCGGGCGATCCTCATTCACCCTGGCACAAGCGCGACGGCTGGCGGCTCAACGGTGACGCCTATCAAGACATGCGGTTCCGCGACGGCGAGACGGAGCGGCTGGTGCGGGTGCATGAGCGGGGCGGTCATCGCTTGCTCGACATCGATGGCCAGCGTTGCGCTGCACAGGTCTCTGCCTTGCCCACAGGAGATGTCGTCGTTTCACTGGATGGTCGGAGCGTTGGTGCCACCGTCGCGCGCGCCGGAGCCGAAGTCATGGTGGTGCTTGACGACGGGACGTACTCTCTAGCTTACATCGATCGGCTGGTGCCCCGTTTGGCCGAGGAGGCGGTCGGAGGCCGGCTCACCGCACCCATGCCAGGCAAAGTCGTGCAGGTGTTGGTGCGGGTGGGCGACCGTGTCAAGCGCGGTCAAGCGCTCATGGTCATCGAAGCGATGAAGATGGAGCACACGATCGCCGCGCCGGCCGATGGGACGGTGGATCGGGTGAACTACGATGCCGGCGACCGCGTCGATGAGGGCGTGGAACTGATTGCCCTGGTTGAAACGGAGTGAAGCCGCGCCTGACGTGCTTCTCTCCCCCCAGGCGCCCCGAAAAAGAACTCACTGCTCGCGGCAGCCGCCCCGAAATGCCACCTCAGAGGGGTTTGCCTTGATAGGTTCCGGTGAGGCTTTCGAGGAACTCGGCGATGGCAGTGACATCGGCCTCGGGCAGGGTGGCGCCCACTTGATAGCGCGCCATTGCCCGCACGGCCGCGGGGAGATCCGCAGCGGAGCCGTCGTGCAGGTAGGGTGCCGTCTTGGCAACGTTGCGCAGCGTCGGCACCTTCAGCCGATGGCGGTCCCGCTCGTTCTTCGTCACGTTGAAGCGCCCTTTGTCGGCATCCGTCAACGGCGTGCCGCGGTCCTTGAAGTAGTCCGCCCGCAGCCCCATGATCTCGAACGACTGCCCGCCGAGCAGCTTGCCGACGTGACAGGTTTGGCAGCCGTGCTGGCGGAAGAGATCCCAGCCGCGGCGCTCCTCGGGTGTCAGCGCATTCACCTGGCCGAGCAGAAAACGGTCAAAACGGGAATCCGGCGTCAGCAGCGTCTGCTCGAAGGCGGCAATTGCGTCGGTGATCGTCTGCTGGCTGAAGCCGTCCGGGTACGCCTGCCGGAACTCCCTGGCGAACGCCTCGTCGGCCTCCAGCTTGCCGATGATCTCCGGCCAGTTTGAACCCATCTCCACGGGGTTCAGCGGTGGCCCGCCGGCTTGCTCTGCGAGGGTCCCCGCGCGACCATCCCAGAACTGCTTGAATTGAAACAGGGCGTTGTAGGTCGTCGGCGCGTTGATCCCACCGAGTTGTCCCCGAATGCCGGTCGACACCTTGGCGTTGTCGGTCCCGCCTTTATCGAGGGCGTGACAGGATGCACAGGAGATCGTGTTGTCCCCTGACAACCGCGTGTCGTGATACAGCCGTTTTCCCAGGTCTGCCTTGCGTGCATCCACCGCGACGCTATTCGGGAGAGGCTGCACGGCGAGCGCTTGCACCTCCGGCGGCACCTTCGCCGTGGCGTACTGGCCCCGCCGTGTCTCACGAATCCAGGGAGTGAGCGTCTCACGGTCCACATCACTCAAGCGGTGATTCCAGTGGAGTGCCAGGTAACGTGCTGGGGGCATCGCCCCGGTCTGCGCAACGTACTCGATCTTGGCCAGCGCCGGTTCTGTCGCCGGCCCCTTCCCCGTTGGGTACAGCTCGGTAACCAGGTCGAACTCGCGGATCCCCGCTTGCTTGTCTCCCCGGATCATGTCGCCCGCGACCGGAAATGCCGCGTAAAACGGCAACTGCGCTTCCGTCGAATGGCAGTTTGCGCACTTCGTTTCGAGGATGGTGGCCACCGCGACCAGCCGATCGTCGCTCGCCGCACTGCGGGTGACGGTCGTCCCTTTCGGGTTGCCGATGAACAGGTTTGCGATCGGGACAGCCAACGCGATCAGCGCAACAACGACCAGCAAGATTACGAACCGCTTCATAATTCCTCCTTCGGCCGGGGCGGGTACGGCACTGGTGCGCGATTTCGATCGGCGGACGAAAGGACCGCCCGCGCGACAATTGCGACGGTGCGATGTCGGAACCAGACAGGTGTCGCGGCTTGACGGCGTCCCCCGTCCCCTGCACGTGCCTAGAAGACGGAAGCAAGCGGAGTGCCGAGCGAGCATCTTCGTTTATCCGGTGCAACTCCTCGCGGCTTTCCCAGATTTGGGCGCGAAAGAGAGGAGTTGATTTCCGCCAGGCGGACCAATCGGCTCACTGCGAGGCACGGCAGCCCGCGCCCGGCAGTGAGTAGGACCGGGTTTCGGCTCAGGGTTTGAAGAGGATGCGGCGCGGCTCGTCGGTGTACACCGGCTTGCGCTTCTGGCCATACGCACTGATGGCCTCGGGCAAATTCTCGGTCATGCCGAGCATGATCTGGTTGCGGTCCTCGATCTCGATGGCCGATACCAGGCTGGTGTTTTCGAGATTGGCCCAGATTACCTGTTTGGTCATCTGGATGCCGAATGGGCTGTACTCGCACATGGCGGTGGCCATATCGAAGGCGGCGTCGAGGATCTCCGCGTCCGGCACGACGCGCGACACCAATCCCATGCGCAGCGCTTCCGCCGCGTCGACCAGGCGGCCCGTGTAGAGGATGTCGTTGGAGTGCGCGGCCCCGATCAAGCGGGGGAGCAGCCAGCTCGCGCCGAGTTCGGTGCTGGTGAGACCGCGGACGATGCCGGTGCTGTTGAACACCGCTGACTCGGAAGCGATGCGCAAGTCAGTCGCCAGGCTTAGACACATACCGCCACCATAGGCCGGCCCGTTGATGGCGGCGATGATCGGTTGCGGGATGTGCCGCATGAGGGGGATCAACTGCGAATAGATACGGATCGCGCGCGGGCCGATGCGGGGGACGGTCAATCCCTCAATGTTCGGAATCGCCGCCTGATCCTTCAGGTCAAGGCCGGAACAAAAGGCGCGACCGGCACCGGTCAGGACGACGATCCAGCAGTCGTTGTCTTCAGCCACTTTCTCGAGGGCGTCCTTCAGATCGAGACACAGCTCGATCGACATGGCATTCAAGCGCTCGGGCCGGTTGAGCCGAATGACCGTGATGTGCGGCCGGGCTTTCTCGACGAGAACGGTAGGCATGGCGGTTCCTCCTTGAGCGGCAATGTCCTGAATCACAAGCGCTTAGCTTTATGCAACTTCGGCTGATAAGTCGATGCTCGGCAATCGGTGGCATACGCCGTCCAACGTCGCTGGTGTAGCGGCCGGCTGCGCTTGACGCTGCCACCGCCGAGGGGTTCAATGAGTCAGGTAGATGCACACGACGTCCGGGAGGTGATGAGCATGTTGAGAAGAACCATTCTCGCCAGCGCGCTCGTTGCCGCCGTTGCCGGATGCGCCGCCTCCGGACCCAATGCCCCTCAGGACAGCCGCCCGGACCGCTATTCGCCGATGACGCTCGATTGCATCTTCATCCGCACCATCGACGACTGGAGGTATCTGGACCCTTACCATGTCATCATTTATGCGCCGAGCCGGACGACAGCCTATCTGGTTGAGCTGAGCAACTACTGTCAGCCGCTGCAACGCGCCGAACACATCGGCATCGCCTCACACCAGGACGGCCAGCTGTGCGCGCGCGACCGGGACGCGTTGCTCGTCGGGGACCAACGCTGCCCCATCACTACCATTCTGCCGTACAAGACCGGCGCGGAACCGACGAAGCCGGAAAAATAGGACGCGACTTTTCCTCCGTCAGAGGCGGCCGATCTGGAGACGACGCCACGTGCGGCGGCCGTTCGGGAGGGCAATGTAGGTGCAGGCGCGCGCAGCCGTGTCAGCCCTGCTGGATGTAATTGGCGAGTTGCTCGATGAGGAATTCCTTTTCCGAGATCATCTCCTTCACCACGTCGCCGATGGAGACTATGCCAGTTAGTGCTCCCTGGTGCATGACGGGCAAATGCCGCACGCGCTTGTCGGTCATGAGCGCCATGCAATCCTCGATGCTCTGCTCCGGGCGGACGAAGACGATACGCGAGACCATGACCTCTCGTACCGGGGTATCCTTCGACGTGCGGCCCTTGAGGATCACTTGGCGGGCGTAGTCGCGTTCCGAAAACATGCCGACCGGGCGCCCCTCCTCGAGGACCAGCACGGCGCCGATTTCCTTGTCGGCCATCAGCTTCAACGTGTCGTAGACCGTCATGTCTGGTGTCACTGACGAGACCTGATTGCCTTTCTTCTTGATGAGATCCCTAACGGTTTTCATCTGCGCCTCCCTTCACGGTGACGACGGAACAACCCGAAGATTCCCTAATTTCCTATCTTAGGCCACGAAGCCCTAGCACAGTCAATTTCGATCGCGAAGCGAACACAGGGCACGCAGGTGTCGTGACCGCCCGCGTTAGATCAGCCATACTGAGAGTCCATGCGAATTCGGCGGTGGGCACTTCGATCGCTCGCGATCGTTCTCCTTATCGCGGTTGTGTTGCCGGTAGCGGCGATTGCCGTGCTCCGCAGCGTCCGGCCGCTGTTTACGGTGTACATGGCTGTGCGGATGCTGGGTGGCGGCAGGGCGCCCGACTACCGGTGGACAAAACTGCCTGCCATGTCACCGTACATTGTGCGGGCGGTGGTGGCGGCCGAGGATGCGCGCTTCATGCAGCATCGCGGTTTCGACTGGACCGAAATGCAGTCTGCGGTGCGTGCCAGTCAGCGCGGCCGGCGCCTACGCGGCGCCTCGACCATCAGTATGCAATGCGCCCGATCCGTATTTCTTTGGCCGGGCCGCAGTGCGGTCCGCAAGGGGATGGAAGTCTACCTTACTGTCCTGCTGGAAGCGTTATGGCCCAAAGAGCGCATCCTGGAAATGTACCTGAACGTGGTGGAGTGGGGCGACGGCACCTACGGTTGCGAGGCCGCCGCACAGCGACATTTGCAGACGTCTTGCGCCCGCCTCGACGCGGAGCAAGCGGCGCGATTGGCGGCCATCCTTCCCAACCCACGTCGGTGGTCCGCCAGCCAGCCTGGCCGCTACGTGCGCAAGCGCGCGGCCACCATCCGCGAGCGCATGCAGCAGGTCGGGGTGCCTCGCTCCGGTTGATGCGAGCGGCTTGCGACCGTGTGACGGCGGTGCAAAAGATCGGGCTGGCTTGGGGTGGCGCGCGGGGGGTGGCTGGCGCGCGCCACGGGAACGCTGGTGACTCGGAGTTGGGCCGCGATGAGACACCGTCAGACGGTGCGCATCGTTCGTCTGTAGCCTAAAGAGGGGTCGTCTCGGTTCCCCATCG
>Ga0316605_10002233_pt1 | contig 11023 bp, 8 predicted proteins | sample OWC_soil_day20_n_FD_207666 | JGI IMG/M metagenome (GOLD analysis project Ga0316605, IMG submission 207666) | Wetland soil microbial communities from Old Woman Creek delta, Ohio, United States - OWC_soil_day20_noCT | ecosystem: Environmental > Terrestrial > Soil > Wetlands | place: USA: Ohio... | reverse complement strand
GGGCACCCCTCGCCGGCGCGCCGCCTGTGCAGGCGTCGCCTGCGAAGGCGAGTCAGGCCGCGGCCCAGCCGCCGGCACCGATCCTGCCGCCCGCCGGGTCGCCGCCGCTGCTCCGGACGATTCGGCTGGAGTTTCCGACGCAGGGCAATGCGTCCGTGATCGAGCCGAATACGTACCTCTTCTACATCAAGACGCGCCCGAGCCGCCCGAGCGATGGCGTCTGGGTGCCCTACGACGAGGCGGTCGAGCAGTCCGTGCTCGAGGACTTCAAGACCCTCTGGGCCACCAACTTCCTCGACAACCTCTGGATCGAGGTGCGCGACGCCCCCTACGCGAACGGCGTGATGGGAAAAGAAGTCTGGTTCTTCATGGAGGAGCGCCAGCGCGTCAAGATCGTCGATTACGCGGGGTCGAAGAAGATCGAGCAGTCGAAGATCGAGGAGAAGCTGCGCGAGGAGAACGTGTCGATCCGCCTCGACTCGTTCATCGACCCGGCCCTCATCCGCCGCGTCGAGGGCATCGTCCGCGGCATGTTCCAGGAGAAGGGCTACGAGTTCGCCCGGGTGACGCACACGATCACCGACGTGGCGGGCGGCCCGAAGCTCGTCAACCTGACCTTCAACCTCGACGAGGGGCCGCGGGTCAAGGTGCGGAAGATCGACTTCGTCGGCAACAAGGCGGTGTCGGACGGCAAGCTCGAAGGCCAGATGAAGAGCAACAAGTCCGAGTGGATGTGGTCCTTCATCACCGGCCGGGGCACCTACCAGGCCGCGAAGTTCGAGGAGGACGCCGACCTGATCCTCGAGCACTACCGGAACGAGGGCTACGTGATGGCCCGCGTCGGCCAGCCCGAGCTGCGCTACGTCGAGGACTCGACCGATCGCCGGACCCGTTACGTCGAGCTGCGCGTGCCGGTCACCGAGGGCGAGCGGTACCGCGTCGGCGATTTCACCTTCGACGGCAACACCGTCATCAAGAGCGAGGGGCTGCAGGGCGTCTTCCGCGTGAAGCCGGGCAGCTACTACAGCGAGAAGAAGATCCGGAAGGCGCTCGAGAAGGCGCGCGAGGTGTACGGCTCCCTCGGCTACTACGAGTTCACGGCCTATCCCGACATCAAGCCGCGCCAGGCGCCGTCGGATGACGAGCAGGCCCTGGCGCCGAAGGCCCCGGGCCCGCCGACCATCGACGTGACGATGCGGGTGCAGGAGGGGAAGCAGTACTTCGTCAACCGCATCACCTTCGTCGGCAACACGACCACGCGGGACAACGTCATCCGGCGCGAGATCCGCCTGTTCGAGGGCGGGGTGTTCAACACCGAAGCGCTGAAGTTCAGCGTCAAGCGGCTGAATCAGCTCGGCTACTTCAAGCAGCTCGAGGGCGGCAGCAAGGAGCTGACGATCGACAAGACGCCGGGCTCCGACAACCAGGTGGACGTCAAGCTCAAGCTCGAGGAGCAGAACCGCAACCAGCTGACCTTCGGCGCCGGCGTGTCGCAATACGAGGGGTTCTTCGGCCAGCTGACGTTCCAGACGTCGAACTTCCTGGGCCGAGGCGAGACCTTCACCGTCGCCCTGCAGCAGGGGTCGCGCGCGCGGAACTACCAGGTCGGCTTCAGCGAGCCGTTCCTGTTCGACCGGCCGATCACGCTGGGGACCGACGTCCATCGCCAGCAGATCCGCTACCCGTACACCTACACGCAGAACAACACGGGCGGGTCGCTGACGTTCGGCTTCGCGGTCCGGTCGTTCTCGCGGGCCTTCGCGACGTACGCCTACGATCAGATCACGATCGAAGACCTGAACCCGGCCTTCCTCGGGCCGCCGACGATCACGCCCGAGAACCCCGAGTTCGCGGTGCCGCCGCTGGGCTACGACACGGTGGACCCGGGGACCCCGGCGACCGGGAACCCCTTCTACGACGACATGCTGCTGCTCGGCAGCGGCGGCAAGCGCACCGTCAGCAAGATCACGCCCAGCTTCGTCCACAACACCGTGGACAATCCGATCTTCCCGGCGGCGGGCCGGCGCCTCACGCTGTCGGTCGACTTCGCCGGGCCGGGCGGGAACACGCGGTTCATCAAGCCCTTCGTCGAAGGCGTCTACTACAAGCCGCTGTCGCGGCGCATGAGCGTCGGCGCCCGGGCGCAGTGGGTCTACATCACGTCGGTGGGGGACACGATCCTGCCCATCTTCGAGCGGCTGTTCCTCGGCGGCGAGTACAGCGTGCGCGGGTTCGACATCCGCACGATCGGCCCGCGCGACCCGCTCACCGGCTACGTGATCGGCGGCAACACGAGCCTGCTGTTCAACGCGGAGTACCTGATCCAGATCGCGGGGCCCGTGCGCCTCGTGTTCTTCTATGACGCGGGCGAGGTGCTCGTGAAGCGCCAGAACCCGTCGTTCGAGGACTTCAAGACGTCCACGGGGGCGGAAATCCGGTTCTTCATGCCGGTGCTCAACGTGCCGTTCCGCCTGATCGCGGCGTGGAATCCGCAGCGCGAGGGCGTGTACAACAACCAGCTGCAGCCGCAGAAGGCGTTCACCTTCAGGTTCGCGGTCGGATCGACGTTCTAGTGTCGGGAATCCGGGGGGCCCGCGGCCTCCCGGCGGTGCAGTGGCTCTCCAGAGGAAAGGGACAGGACGCATGAAAGCCTTGACGGTCGCCGTTCTCGCCGGGTGTGTGCTCGTGGCTGGCGTCGCGTACGCGCAGCAGCCGCCGGTTCAGACGCAGACGCCTCCCCCGGCCCAGCAGCAGCCCCCGGCGGCCCCGGCCGCGGCGGCGCCCCAGGCCGCTCCGGCCCCGGCGCCGAAGTTCCCCGAGGGCGCGAAGTACGCGTTCATCAACATCCAGCGCATCGCCTCGGAGTCGGCGGAAGGCAAGGCGTCCAGCGCCCGGATCGAGCAGATGCGGTCGAAGAAGGCGGCGGAGCTGGCCGAGAAGAACAAGGCCGTCGAGGCCCTGCAGGCCAAGCAGCGCAGCGCCGTGCTCGGCGAGGCGGCCGCGGCTCAGATCCAGAAGGACATCGACAAGACCCAGGTCGAGATCCAGCGCATGACGCAGGACGCGCAGTCCGAGCTGCAGGACCTGCAGAACGAGCTGCAGCTCGACTTCCAGCGCAAGGTCGGCCCGGTGATCGAGGCCGTGGCCCGCGAAAAGGGGCTCCAGCTGCTGTTCAGCCAGCAGGATTCCGGCCTGGTGTGGGCGGACACGGGGCTCGACCTCACGGCGGAAGTCATCCGGCGCCTCGACGCGGCGTCCGCGGCTGCGCAGAAGCCCGCGCCGCCGAAGAAGTAGCCGTGGGCGCCGGCCCGGCCATGGACGTGGCTGCGGTCCTCGACCGTCTCTGCCACCGCTACCCCGTCGGCCTGGTCGACGCGGTGTCGGCGTTCGAGCCAGGCCGGAGGATCTCCGCGGTCAAGAACGTCACGATCAACGAGGAGTTCTTCCAGGGGCACTTCCCCGAAGTGCCCCTGATGCCGGGCGTCCTCCTGATCGAGTCGCTCACCCAGGCGGCGACGCTGCTGCTGCTGCACGACGGGGCGCAGGTGCGCAACGCGCGTACCCTGCTCCGGCGCGTGACCGGGACGAAGTTCCGGCGCCAGGTCACCCCCGGCGACCAGGTGGCGCTCGACATCGAACTGCGGCGCCGCCGCGGCCCGATCGCCCGGCTCTCGGCCGTGGCCAGCGTCGGCGGGCAGGTCGCCGCCGAGGCGGAACTGCACGTCGCCGTCATCGACAGCGCCGCCACGATCCACCCGACGGCCATCGTGCATCCGTCGGCGGTGCTCGGGGCGGGCACGGTCATCGGCCCCAACGCCTCCATCGGTCCCTACGTCCGCCTCGGGCGGAACAACCGCGTGGGCGCGTCGTGCGTCCTCGACGGGCACGCCGAGTTCGGCGACGACAACGTCCTGTACCCGTTCGGCTCCTTCGGCATGGCGCCGCAGGACCTGAAGTACAAGGGCGAGCCGACCCGCCTCGTCGTGGGCCGCGGCAACACGTTCCGCGAGTTCGTCACGATCCACCGCGGCACCCTCGGCGGGCGCGGCGCGACGACCATCGGGCACCGGAACTACTTCATGGCGTACTGCCACGTGGCGCACGACTGCCTGATCGGCAACGACGCGATTCTCTCGCACGGCACGACCCTCGGCGGACACGTGGACGTGGACGACTTCGCCATCCTCGGCGGGTACGCCGGCGTGCACCAGTTCTGCCGGGTGGGGAAGTATGCGTTCATCGGCGGGTTCTCGGCCTGCACCAAGGACGTGCTGCCGTACTCGAAAACGGTGGGCAATCGCGCGCTCATGTACGGCCTCAACACGATCGGCCTCGTGCGGCGCGGGTTCCAGCCGGACACCGTGCGGAAGCTGAAGGCGGCCTACCGCTACCTGCTCGTGTCGAAGCTGAACGCCACGCAGGCCCTCGAGCGTATCGAGCAGGACGAGGCTCTCGACTGTCCGGAGGTGCGCTACCTCGTGGCCTTCATCCGCGAGGCCAAGCGCGGCGTCGTGCTGAAGCGCCCCACCCGCCGGTCCGGGGAGAGCGCGTCGGACGAGTGAGGGGCGGCGCATGCGTCTCGGCCTGATCGCCGGCAACGGCGCCTTCCCGTTCCTCGTGCTCGACGCGGCGCGCCGCCTCGGGCACGCCGTCACCATCATCGCCGTCGAGCACGAGGCGTCCGCCGACCTCGCGTCGGCCGCGGCGCGCGAGCCGCGGGCCGAGATGCACTGGGTGCCGCTCGGCCACCTCGGGCAGGCGATCGAACTGATGCGCGCCTCCGGCGTGACGCAGGCCGTGATGGCCGGCCAGGTCAAGCACACGAGCATCTTCTCGGGGGCGATGCCGGACCGCCTCCTGCTGTCGGTCCTGCTCAAGCTGCGCTCGAAGAACACCGACGCGATCATCTCGGCGGTGGCCGACACGCTCCGCGACCACGGCATCGAGGTGATCGACTCGACGTCGTACCTGACGCCGCTGCTGGCCCGCCCCGGCGTGCTGACGGCGCGCCAGCCCACCGCCGAGGAGCAGGACGACTTCGCGTTCGGCTACCGCATGGCCGACCGGATCGCGGCGCTCGACATCGGCCAGACCATCGCGGTGAAGAGCGCGGCGGTGGTGGCCGTCGAGGCGATGGAGGGCACCGACGCGGTGATCGAGCGCGCGGGCAGGCTGGCGGGCCCCGGTGTGCGGATCGTGAAGGTGGCCAAGCCCAACCAGGACATGCGCTTCGACGTGCCGGTGGTGGGCGTGGCGACGATCGAGGCGATGCGGGCAGCCGGTGCGACGGCGCTCTCGGTGGACGCCGGGCGCGCGCTCCTGCTGGACGGCGAAGACGCGATCCGCGCCGCGGACGCGGCGGGCATCTGCATCGTGGGCCGGGCCACGGACGCCCAGCCGGGAGGACGGGGTGAGTGATCGGGCCCTGAGAGCGGCCGTGATTGGCGTCGGCCACCTCGGCCGCCACCATGCGCGGATCCTGTCGTCCATCGACGGCGCGACACTCGAGGCGGTCGTCGACGTCAACGGGCCGCGGGCGAGGGAGGTCGCCGCCTCCGCCGGCGCCCGGGCGCTGACCCGCGCGCACGACCTGGTCGGACAAGTCGACCTGGTGTCGATCGCGACGCCGACCGACACGCACGCCGAGATCGCGAGCCTGTTCCTCGAGCAGGGCATCGCCGTCCTCGTCGAGAAGCCGCTGGCCCGATCGGTCGCGGAAGCGGACGCGATCATCGCGGCGGCCGCGCGCTCCGGCGCCACGCTGGCCGTGGGGCATACCGAGCGGTTCAACCCGGCCGTCATGGCCGCCAGGCCCGCCGTCGACAATCCGGGCTTCATCGAGGTGCACCGGCTGGGCACCTTCCCCGGGCGCAGCCTCGACATCGACGTGGTGTTCGACCTGATGATCCACGACCTCGACCTCGTGCTGTCGATCGTGAAGGCCGAGGTCGAGTCGATCGAGGCCGTCGGCGTGCCGGTCCTCACCGACCGGTTCGACATCGCCAACGCCCGGCTGCGCTTCGCGTCGGGCTGCGTGGCCAACATCACGGCGAGCCGGATCAGCCGCGACCGCACCCGGAAGATCCGCTTCTTCCAGCGCGACGCCTACATCTCGATCGACACCGGCGCCAAGGAGGCGGAAGTGTATCGCCTCGTCAGGAGCCCCGGCGGCCGCCCGGCTATCGAGGGCGGGAAGATCCCGGTGCCGGACGGCGAGCCGCTGCGCAACGAGCTCGAGGACTTCGTCGACGCCGTCAGGTCCGGGCGCGCGCCGCTCGTCGGCGGCGACGACGGCCGGCGCGCCGTGGCCCTCGCGGCGGAGATCACCGAACGGATGGCGGCATGCACACGGACCTGAAGGCGTTCATCGACGACCTGGACCGGCGCGGCTGGCTCACGCGGGTCACGGAACCCGTGAACCCCGACCTCGAGATGGCGGCGGTCATCGACCTGGCCAGCAAGGCGCCCGGCGGCGGCCCGGCGCTGCTGTTCGAGCAGCCGACCGGCTTCGGCATGCCGGTGGCGGCGAACCTGTTCGGGTCGCTCGACCGCATGTGCCTGGCGCTGGGCGTGGCGGCGCTCGACGATCTCGGCGCGGAGATCGAGAAGCTGATGACGCCGCCCAAGGCGACGGGCATCCTCGACGCGATGAAGCTGCTGCCCGTGGTGGGCCGGCTCAGCGACCTCCTGCCGAAGACCGTGAAGGACGCCCCGTGCCAGGAGGTGGTGAAGCTCGACGGGTCCCTCGACGAGATCCCGATCCTGCGCACCTGGCCCGGGGACGGCGGCCGGTACATCACCTTCCCTCTGGTCATCACGAAGGACCCCGAGACGGGCATGCGCAACATCGGCATGTACCGCATGCAGGTGTTCGACGGCCGCACGACGGGCATGCACTGGCAGCGCCACAAGGGCGGCGCGCAGCATTACCGGATCGCCGAGCGGATGGGGACGCGCCTCGACGTGGCCGTGGCCATCGGCGCAGAGCCCGCGCTGTGCTACGCGGCGACGGCCCCGATGCCGGAAGGGCTCGACGAACTGCTGCTGGCCGGCTTCCTCGCGCGGCGCCGGATCGAGCTCGTGAAGGCGCGCACGGTCGACCTCGAGGTGCCGGCGCAGGCCAACATCGTGCTCGAAGGCTACGTCGAGCCGGGCGAGCGCCGCCGGGAGGGCCCGTTCGGCGACCACACGGGCTTCTACTCGCTCGCCGACGACTTCCCGGTGTTCCACCTCACCGCCATCACGATGCGGAAGCAGCCCGTGTACCACACGACGATCGTGGGCATTCCGCCGATGGAGGACGTGTACCTCGGCAAGGCGAGCGAGCGGATCTTCCTGCCGCTCATCCGCAAGACGCTGCCGGAAATCGTGGACATGCACATGCCGCCGCAGGGCGTGTTCCACAACCTGGTGTTCCTGTCGATCGACAAGCGCTACCCGGGCCACGCGCGCAAGGTCATGCACGCGTGCTGGGGCCTCGGTCAGCTCATGTTCTCGAAGTGCATCGTCGTGGTCGACAAGGACGTGAACGTGCAGGATCCCGCGGAGGTGGCGTGGGTGGCCGGGACCCACGTGGATCCCGAGCGCGACATCCAGTTCACGCGCGGGCCGATGGACGATCTCGAGAACGCCTGCGACCTGCCGGCCTACGGCAGCAAGATGGGCATCGACGCGACGCGCAAGTGGCCGTCGGAAGGGTTCACGCGGGAGTGGCCGGCGCGCGTCGTGACCAGCGAGGCGGCCGGCCGGCGCGCGGCGGAGATCTGGGCCCACGCGAGCGGCGGCGGTCCGGGGCGCGCGGGAAGAGGAACGCGGTGACCAGCGATCGATGGGACGGCCTGACGGCGAGACTGGCGGCGGGGGAGCCGCTGGGCGCCGGCGACATCGCGGCGCTCGCGGCGGCCACCGACATTCTGACCCTCGGCATGCTCGCCGACGCGGTGCGCCGCCGGAAGCACGGCGCCGACACCACTTACGTCCGGGTGGCGGACCTGGACCTGACGTCGGCCGGCTCCGCGCCGGTCATTCCCGGCGCCGCCCGCGAGGTGCGCGTCCGTGCCGACGCCGCGACGCTCGAAGCGCATTTGCCCGCCCTGCACGGTGTGGTCCGGGCGGCCGGCACGACGCCCGTCTCGGCCTGCTCGCTCGCCGACCTCGAGGCGCACGCCCGCGCGACCGGCACGCCTCTCCTGAGTATTCTCCGCGGCATCCGCGGCACGGGCGTGACGTCGATCGCCGAGGCGCCGCTCGACGTCCTGGACGACGCGGAGGCCGCCCTCGAGGCGGTCCGGGAAGCCGGACTGGGCCTCGCCCGGCTGACGGTCCATCGCCAGGCCGACAGCGCCTCGCGGGTCGCGCTCATCACGCGGGCGGCCGAGCTCCAGCACGCGCTCGGCTGGCTGCCCGGCTTCGCTCCGCTGCCGCGCACCTGGTCGGCCGCGTCCCCGACGACCGGCTACGAGGACGTGCGGCAGATTGCCCTCGCGCGCCTGCTCGCCGACAACATCCCGTCCATCCAGGTGGACTGGTCGCTCTACGGCCCGAAGCTCGCCCAGGTGGCATTGACGGTCGGCGCCGACGACCTCGACGCCGTGTCCGCGCTGGACGACGAGTCCGAAGGGCGGCGGCGGGCGCCTCTGGAAGAGGTGCGGCGGAACATCCAGGCTGCCGCGCTCGTGCCGGTGGAACGTGACGGCGCCTTCAGGCGGATGGGCTGATGGGCCGGCTGCGCCTCGGCGCGGTTGAGTACCTGAACGCGCGCCCGCTCGTCTACGGCCTTCACCGCCATGCCGACCGGTTCGACGTCCGCTTCGACGTCCCCGCTCGCTGCGCCGAACTCCTGCACGCCGCCCAGGTGGATGTCGGGCTGGTGCCTTCGATCGAATACCTGAGGGGTCAGCCGTACGTCGCCGTTCCCGGCGTGGCCATCGGGTCGGACGGCCCGGTGGCATCGGTCGCCGTCTTCAGCCATCGGCCCGTCGATCGCATCCGCAGCGTCGCGCTCGACGCCGGTTCGCGCACGTCGGTGGCACTCTTCAGCGTCCTGTGCGCGCGCCATTTCGGCATCGCGCCGGAGGTCCGGGTGATGCCGCCCGAGCCCGGCCGCATGCTCCAGGCGTGCGACGCCGCGCTCCTCATCGGCGACGCGGCGCTGCTGTTCGACCACGAGGCTGCCGGCGTACAAAAGACCGATCTCGGCCTCGCGTGGCAGGCGTACGCGGGACTGCCGTTCGTCTACGCGTTCTGGTTCGGCCGGCCGGGCCTGCTCACGCCCGGCGATGCCGCCGCCCTCGGGGACGCCTGCAGGCTGGGCGTCGAGCACGCCGACGAGGTGGCCCGGCGGCACTTCCCGGACGATCCGGTGCGGGCGGCCATCGGGGCCCGGTACCTTCGTGATAATGTGGATTTCGGGTTTGCCGAACGAGAACTGGCGGGGTTGACGCGCTTCTACCGCGACGCCGCGGAACTGGGCCTCGTGCCCGCGTTCCGGGAGCCGCGGTTCTGCCGGCCGATGCCATGACGATAGATGCCCTCGCGCAGAAGATCCGGGCAGGCGGCCGCCTCTCCGGAGACGAGGCGCTCGAGATGTACGTCGGCGCACCGACGCACCTCCTCGGCAGGCTTGCCGACGAAGTCCGCCGCCGCCGGCACCCGGACCGCACGGTCACCTACATCATCGACCGCAACGTCAACTACACGAACGTGTGCGTGGCGCGGTGCTCGTTCTGCGCGTTCTACCGGCCGGTCGGGGCCGAGGGCGGCTACGTGCTCGGCTTCGAGGAGATCTTCAGGAAGATCGAGGAGACGATCGAACTGGGCGGAGGACAGTTGCTGCTGCAGGGCGGCCACAACCCCGACCTGCCCATCGAGTGGTACGAAGACCTCTTCCGGGCCGTGAAACAGCGCTTCCCGGGATTCAAGCTCCACGCGCTCTCGTCGCCCGAGGTGCTGCACATCTCCCGCCTGTCGCAGGTGCCCGTGCCGGATGTCATCCGGCGCCTCGTGGGCGCCGGCCTCGACAGCATTCCTGGCGGCGGCGCGGAGATCCTCGTGGACCGCGTCCGCAGGCTGCTGCACTGCTACGGCAAGGCCACCTCGGACGAATGGCTCGACGTGATGCGCCACGCCCACCGCGCGGGGCTGCGCACGACGGCGACGATGATGTACGGAACGGTGGAGACGCCGGCCGAACGCATCGAGCACATGATGCGGTTGCGCGAGCTGCAGGACGAGACCGGGGGCTTCACGGCCTTCATCGCCTGGAGCTACCAGCCCGAGCACACCGCACTGCAGGGGGTGGAGGCGACCGGCGTCGAGTACCTGCGCACGCTCGCCACCGCCCGCCTCGTGCTCGACAACGTCGAAAACCTGCAGGCGTCGTGGGTGACGCAGGGCGGGAAGGTGGGGCAGCTCAGCCTGTCGTTCGGGGCGAACGACATGGGCAGCGTCATGATCGAGGAAAACGTCGTCCGGGCGGCCGGCGCCGCGTACTGCATGGACGAGGTCGAGATCGTGCGCAACATCGAGGACGCCGGGTACGTCCCGAAGCGGCGGAACATGCACTACCAGGTCCTGGGCGGCCCCGTGTTCCGGGAGCGGAACGTCCCGCGCCTGCGCGAACTGGCGACCGCGCGCGCGGAGGGCGACGAATCGGTGCCCGTCGAGTTGATGAACTACCCGGTCCGCAGCCGCGCCGGGCGGGAGCGGGGCACCGGGCCGGTTTCCTGACCTGCGTGGAGCGGCCCGATGGCGGGCCGCGCGAGCGCGCCATGAAACCGCCTTCCCAACACCTCCAGGCGGTGTTTCCATCGCGCGGAACGAAGAGCCCGTCCGCGAGCACGCCCGGCCGGCGGCGCGTTTCCGAACGCGCGGTTTCCGCTATCATGGGGGCATGACCGATCCGCGCTTCCCCATCGGCCCCTTCACGCCGCCGGCTGAGTTCACGCCAGCCTTGCGGGGCGAGTGCATCGGGCAGCTCGCCGCCGTTCCCGGCCGCCTGCGCGCCGCCGTCGGCGGGCTGACG
>Ga0316605_10002232_pt1 | contig 11025 bp, 5 predicted proteins | sample OWC_soil_day20_n_FD_207666 | JGI IMG/M metagenome (GOLD analysis project Ga0316605, IMG submission 207666) | Wetland soil microbial communities from Old Woman Creek delta, Ohio, United States - OWC_soil_day20_noCT | ecosystem: Environmental > Terrestrial > Soil > Wetlands | place: USA: Ohio... | reverse complement strand
CTTTCATACAGCGCGACAAAACCCACCGCGGTGCCCTGCCCGTCGCGGGCGACAAAGACGAAGTATTTCTCCCGCGCCAGGAAATCGGCCAGCCGCCCGGTCGTTTCGGCCAGGTCGAAATTGAAGGCCGGCACGCCGATGGCGGCCATGATTTCCGCCAGCAATTCGCCGACCAGCACGGCGACTTCGGGGGCATCGGTGATGGTGGCTGGGTGGAGGGTGGGTTCCGAGTTCATATCATGAAGCCGAGTGCGGGAAACCGGGGGCTGTTCCCGGTTGTTTCAACTTCTTCAGCGCGCGCAATCATGCTTGTGATGCCCAACGTGAAGGTAACCGGCGCTGCGCGGCTTTATCGCGCAGCGTCCGTGTTGACCGCAGGGTTGGGGGTCTCAGTAACATGCCTGACAGTCGAGCGCTAGTTTCGTTACTCGGCCGTTGCGATGCCATATGGTGAGTGGCGTGCATTCCCCCTCCAAAACAACCGGTGATTTTCCTCTAGGAATCGTGACCCCATAATGTTCCTCAACAATTTCGAGAGTTTGCCCGACGTGAATATTTTCGAACAGCCGCCATTTCGGCGAAGAAGTAGTGGCCCCCATTACCCACGGCGAATTCGAGATTCCCGAAACCCGCACGTCAAGCTCTAGGCCGGGATACTCAAAAACATGGACTTTGCAGCCTCCCTCGATTTGGTCGCAGTCGTACTCACTGGTGGTAGCGACAACCTCTCGAAGTAACTTCCCGACCGTTCGAAATGCACTGAGGTTCTTGGGCAGGTGGCTTTCCAGTACGCCACACGTTCGATTTGGATCAACGCGAGTTGTGGAGATAGCTGCCATCTCCGCAGCAAAGGCTGACGAAGGGAGAAGCACCACGAGAACGATGAACTGCCGAAGACGCATCGATTGAGACCCCCAACGTGCTAGCTCAGGGGCGCGAAGCCGGCTTGCCGGCGTAGCGTCCCTCTGGAGCGGCGGGTTAGCGATTGACGCGGATATCTTCTTTGAGCTTGACATACTGATGACCGTCAAATTTCCACGTAGATTCGGAAGAATGCCCAGCGGTGGCCGCACCTATTTTGACGTTGCGAAGACCATCGTTTCGTTCTTTCTGGAGCACTAGGAAATAGCCCCCATATTCAAGAACGACTGATGGCTCATTCAAGTTTGAAACGATCCAGATAGGACCTTGAGCTGCTCCCCAATCGCAGGCTTCTGCGGTTGTGACAGCAAAACCCGAACTGCGACTATTTCCGGAAAGATTTATTTGCTTCCCTTTGAGTTTGCAGTCGGGATACTCAAATTTCTTTCGGCTGCGAATCGCCTGCTCTATTTCTCTTGGTAACGAGGAAAGCTCGCTATCCTCAATGGTGAAATCAGCTCCGGTCGCAACCGTAGGAAGTGCCGCAAAGATTAAAACTGAGACAAAGGCTAAAGTCTTCATGATCGCTAACGTCGAAATTGAGCGGCCTGCGCGGCTTTTCGCGCAGGTCCGCTCGAATGAAGTGTTAGAGGCCGGCGCACGTTACTTTCCCGGGGTGAAGAACAGGCTCTTGCCACCACCCGTGGCTACTTGGTTTAAACAGGCAAGCGCAGACCCAAGAATTGTTGTGAGCAGCATGTTGTGCACAAACAGGAATGCGTTGTAGCAGCACTCTGTATCGGATTCGGAGACGGAAATGTCGCCCATGCACTTGGGGTGCATTACACGGTTCCGTATCTTCACGGCGTCGTCGATGTTCTTCCAGTCCGTTGAACCGAAGTCTATGTGGACCGGAACACCATGTCTTTTGAGAATTGAGTAGACCAACCGCAGGCCAACCTTAAGCGAATAGCCTCTCGGCTGGACGTAAATCTCGCCTTTGTCGTTGATGGCGTATGACTCTTCCTTCAGCGCCGATATGTCATGAACCGATGTTGTCTTCTTGGTCAGAACCTTCTCAATAACGTACATCTTCAGTTGCCACGCCTGCGCGTCGATTGCCGAGCAGGTCGCTCGAACAAATTCTCTTCGATGCGACTCGGTTGGGTCGTTTTCCATTCGTTGTTTCGCCTGCAAAACGTCCTCGGCTAGCACCTTGGCGAACTGGTCAGACGCATAGAAGCTCTTCTTCTTAGCCACGCGGATTCCCTGGCCTCTAACGCTTAGCTGTGCGGCCTGCGCGGCTTTTCGCGCAGGTCCGAACGAGCGTTGTGTTAGAGCGCATTTTTTTTTAGGAGAAAGACAATGCGACTGAAATTGTACGAACTGCTGATGGTTGAGAAGTGCGAATGGGGCGAGGACATAGCCCCTTATATACGGGTTGAGCTGGTGATTGACACAAGGGATTGGTTTTTCTTCGTCGTCTCTGTTGCCGACAAATCATTTTGCTTTCGGAATCCATTCACCGCGCTACTCAAGGCGCTTGAGTGCGAAACGGTCGCCGCAGCGAAGTACGCGAGGCTCAATGATCTGCGCTCTAACGTGAAGTAGACATCATTTTTGACGTATACGTTGGACAGGTGATGTATACGCTGGCGAACGCGGCGTGACGAAATCCAGATCTGGCAATCGTTTCGGCCGATGGCTCGTTTATTTTCGGCGATAAATTCATGGCAAACGCGTCAGTCGGCGACAAGAAGCGGAAAGGTTAGCACTTTGGCATTGCTTTGCGATTGGCCGGCACGAATTTCAACTGATTTTGGCCGTCGACCGCAGTATTCCAGCACCAGCGCTTCGGCAGCAAAGCCCAGGGGAAATTATCCCGGCAACGGCTCGAACAGTGCCGCCAGATCGTCGCTGCCGAACTTGACGTCCACGCGGTGGTCGTCCGACAGGATGCCGGCGGCCAGTTCGGCCTTGCGCTCCTGCAGGGCGAGGATTTTTTCCTCGATGCTGCCGCCGACGATCAGCTTGTAGACGAACACCGGTTTGTCCTGGCCGAGGCGGTGGGCGCGGTCGGTGGCCTGGTTTTCGACGGCGGGGTTCCACCAAGGGTCGTAGTGGATGACGGTGTCGGCGGCGGTCAGGTTGAGGCCGACGCCGCCGGCCTTCAGGCTGATCAGGAAGACCGGCACGTCGCCTTCCTGGAAGCGGCGGATTGGTGCTTCGCGGTCGTCGGTGTCGCCGGTGAGCAGCGCGTAGCCGATGCCCAGGGCTTTCAGTTCGTCCTCGATCAGGGCCAGCATGCTGGTGAATTGCGAGAAGACGAGGATCTTGCGCCCTTCGTCGACCAGTTCGGGCAGCATGGCCATCAGCAGGTCGAGCTTGGCCCGTTCCTTGACCTTCTTGGCGGCGGTGGCCTTGACCAGGCGCGGGTCGCAGCAGACCTGGCGCAGTTTCAACAGGGCGTCGAGGATGACGATCTGGCTGCGGGCGAAGCCGCGCTGGGCGATTTCGTCGCGCACCTTGGCGTCCATCGCGGCACGCACGGTTTCGTAGAGGTCGCGCTGGCTGCCTTCGAGTTCGACGCTGCGCACGATGACGGTCTTCGGCGGCAGTTCCTGCGCCACGTCTTCCTTCTTGCGGCGCAGGATGAAGGGGCGGATGCGCCGCGCCAGCAGGTCGCGGCGCAGGGTGTCGCCCTGCTTCTCGATCGGCGTGCGCCAGTGCTTGGTGAAGGGCTTGCTGGCGCCGAGGAAGCCGGGCAGCAGGAAGTCGAACTGGCTCCACAGTTCGCCGAGATGGTTTTCCAGCGGCGTGCCGGTCAGGCACAGGCGGTGCCGGGCGTCGATCTTGCGCACCGCTTCGGCGCCCTGGCTGCGGGCGTTCTTGACCGTCTGCGCCTCGTCGAGGATGAGCAGGTGGTAGCTGTGCTGCATCAGTTCCTCGGCGTCGCGCCAGAGCAACGGATAGGTGGTCAGCACGACGTCGTGCTCGGCGATTTCGGCGAAGCGGCTCTTGCGTTCCGGGCCGTGCAGCGACAGCACCTTGAGGGCCGGGGCGAAGCGGGCGGCTTCGCTCTTCCAGTTGAAGATCAGCGAGGTCGGCAGGACGATCAGGGCCGGCTTGTCGAGGCGGCCGCTTTCCTTTTCGAGCAGCAGGTGGGCCAGCGTCTGGGCCGTTTTGCCGAGGCCCATGTCGTCGGCCAGGATGCCGGACAGGTTCTGCTCGCGCAGGAATTGCAGCCAGGCCAGGCCTTCCTTCTGGTAGGGGCGCAGTTCGAGGCCGAGGCCGGCCGGCGGCTCGATATCGCCGATACCCTGGGCGGCGCGCAGCTTGTCGGCCAGCGCCACGACATCGTGCTGGCCGCGGAACTGCCAGCGGCTGGTGTCGTTCAGTTCGGCCAGGCGCGGTGCGTCGAAGCGCGACAGACGCAGGGTTTCGCCGCCGGTGAAGCCGTCGAACAGGTCGATCAGCGTTGCCGCCAGCGGCTTGATGCGGCCGGCCGGCACGCGCAGGCGCTTGCCCTGCGCGGTGTGCAGTTCGACCGGTTCGTCGTCGGGGATGAAGGCCAGTTGCAGGGCTTCCAGCCAGCGGCCGTCGCGCTTGAACAGGCCGGCCAGCAGCGGGGCCAGCGGCAGGCGCTGGCCTTCGACGATGACGCCCATGTCGAGGTTGAACCAGCCGTTGTCGGCTTCGACCAGGTCGGCTTCCCAACCGTCGACGTCGAGTACGTGGTGGCGGAAATCCTCGGGAAAATCGACCTGCCAGCCGGCTTCCTTGAGCCGGGCGATGCCGTCTTCCATGAAGGCCGGCCAGGCACTGTCGTGGGCCAGGCCGTAGATGCCTTCCGGCGGGCTGCCGAAGGTGTATAGCGTGTGGCCGGGAATGCGCTCCAGGCCGCTGCCGGCCAGCGCCTTCAGCGCCGCCGCTTCGGCTTCCGGCCGGCGCTTGAGGCGTACCGTTTCGCCTTCGGGCAGGGTGACGAATTCGTGGCGGTCGTCCGGGCGGATTTCGGCATCGGCGTAGCGGAAGACGACCCGCGCCACGTCGAACGGGCCGCCGCTGAAGCTTTGCGGGTAGCTGCGCCAGGCGCGGTAGCCGTGGGTATGCACGGTGTCGAGCTGGAGGATGGCTTGCAGCGGGGCGTCGATCAGGCGCAGGCGGGCGCTGGCGTCCTCGGCCGGGGTCGGCAGGTCGGGGGCGAGTTCGGACAGCGCTTCGGCGACCAGCGCCGCTTCCTTGGCCGACAGCGGCGGCAGGCTGAACAGCTTGCTGACCACATCGGGATTGCCGGCGACTTCGAGCGGGCCGATTTCGCCGGCATCGAAATCGAGGTACCACGGCGGGTCGACCGCAACGATCATGTCGGCCGGCGGTTCCGGCTTCAGGTGCGGGCGCTGGAAGCCCTGCGCATCGACCAGCCAGCCGATGCCAGCCGGGCGGGCGGTGCCGGCGTGCAGCGGCAGGCCGAGGTCGTCCTGGGCATAGAGCCGGTGGCTGGCCGCCATCCGTTGCAGGGCCTCGGCGCCGTGCTTGGGGCCGAGGCCGAAGGCGCGCAGGCCGCTTTCGTGGCCGCGGTCGGCCCAGATCAGGCGCAGGATGCCGAGATCTTCCTCATTGACGAACTGTGGCGGGGTGACCAGGGCGCGGTCGACCTTCCACCATTCCTCGGCACTTTCCGGGAACTTGCCCTTGCGGATTTCGATGCCGAAATGGCGCTGGTCGGCCGTCCATTTGAGAATGTAGAACAGCTGCTGGCGGGCGCCTGACGGGCGGGCCTTTTTCTTGGCGACGGCAATCGACGCCCGGCGCAGATCCTCGACCCAGGACAGCACGCCGGAACTGACCCGTTCGACCGGGTTGCGCTCCTCGATGGTCTTCAACAGGATGGCGGCGACATGCTTGCAATCGACGCCGACCGGGCAGGTGCAGCCGCTAATCAGGGTGGTGCTGCCGTCCTTGCGCTGCACGATGCGGGCGATGGTGGTGTAGGGCTGGCGGGCCGAGCCGGGCACCTGGGCGCGCACCCGTTCGTCGTCGACATCGAGGTCGCGGATCAGGTCGACATAGGGCCGGGCCTTGGCGATCTCTCCGGCGCCGAGCCAGTCGACAACGTCTTCCTCGGTAAAGGTGGCGAGTGTTGCAGCGCTCATCGCGATCAGGGAATCTGCGTGCCGAGCAGCAGCGCCAGCAGCAGGGCGATGACGGCCAGCCAGCGGTTCTGGCGGCGCTTCTCGGCGAGCAGGCGCTCAAGTTGCGGTTGCAGGTCGGCCTTGGCCGGCTGGGCCAGGGCCTGATGCACCAGGCGCGGCAATTGCGGCAGGGTGCGCGCCAGGTAAGGCGCTTCCTGCTTGAAAGTCTTGACCAGGCCGCGCCAGCCGACCTGTTCGCTCATCCAGCGTTCGAGGAAGGGCTTGGCGGTTTTCCACAGGTCGAGCTCGGGATCGAGCTGGCGACCGAGGCCTTCGATATTGAGCAGGGTCTTTTGCAGCATGACCAGTTGCGGCTGGATCTCGACATTGAAGCGGCGCGAGGTCTGGAACAGGCGGAGCAGAATCTTGCCGAAGGAAATGTCCTTCAGCGGCCGGTCGAAAATCGGCTCGCAGACGGCGCGGATGGCCGCCTCGAACTCGTCGACGCGGGTGTCTTTCGGCGCCCAGCCGGATTCGATGTGGGCTTCGGCGACGCGCTTGTAGTCGCGGCGGAAGAAGGCGAGGAAATTCTGCGCCAGGTAATTCTTGTCGCTGTCGGTCAACGTGCCGACGATGCCGAAATCGAGTGCGATGTAGCGGCCGTCCGGGGCGACGAAGATGTTGCCGGGGTGCATGTCGGCATGGAAGAAACCGTCGCGGAAAACCTGCGTGAAGAAGATCTCGACGCCGGCGGCGGAGAGCTTCGACAGATCGACGCCGTCGGCGCGCAGCTTGTCGATCTGCGAAATCGGCGTGCCGGTCATCCGTTCCATGACCATGACGGTCGACGTGCAGAAGTCCCAATGCACTTCGGGCACCACCAGCAAGGTCGAATCGGTGAAATTGCGCCGCAGTTGCGAGGCATTGGCCGCCTCGCGCATCAGGTCGAGTTCGTCGCGCAGGTATTTGGCGAATTCGCCGACCACTTCGCGCGGCTTCAGGCGCTTGCCGTCGGCCCACAGCTTTTCCAGCAGCAGGGCGAAATTGTCCATCAGCGCCAGGTCGTGCTCGATGACCGACAGCATGTTTGGGCGCAGGATCTTGACTGCCACCTCGTGGCCGCCGTCTTCTTCGCGCAGCTTGGCGAAATGCACCTGGGCGATGGAGGCCGAGGCGACCGGCTCCGGGTCGAATTCGGCAAACACTTCGCTGGCCGGGCGGCCGTAGGCTTGCTCGATCTGGGCCAGCGCCAGCTGCGACCCGAACGGCGGCACCTGATCCTGCAACTTGGCCAGCTCGTCGGCGATGTCGGTCGGCATCAGGTCGCGCCGGGTGGACAGCACCTGGCCGAACTTGACGAAGATCGGCCCCAAGGCCTCCAGCGCCAGGCGCAGGCGCACGGCGCGCGGCGTCGACAGGTCGCGCCAGAATTGCAGCGCATTGGCCAGACGGACCAGGCGACCACTCGGCTCGTGTTCGAGCACCATCTCGTCCAGACCGTAACGGCTGGCGACGGAAGCGATCTTGAGCAGGCGGAAAAGACGCATGAGCGGCAGGGCTGGCCCGGTGAACGGGCAAGGTGGTCAAACGATCATGTTAACACGCGGCCGGCGCTTGCGCCCTCGCCATTTGTCCATTTTGCCAGCCCGGTGGGCGGCTGCCGAGGTTCTTGCGCCCGAGGCGCCGCATTGCGCTAAACTCACAAAACATAATCCATGCTTTAAGCAAACCCCTATTCGTTCGCGCCCATGACTGATCCCAAAAATCCCTCCGAAATTGCCCGGGAAGCGCTCAAGCGCTTGGCAGTTCGTCATCTGGCGCCAACCCCGGCGAACTTTCAGGCCTGCTACAACGAAATCGCCAACCTGCCCAATCTGGCGCCCTTCCCCGAGCCGTCGCTGCGACAGATTGCCGGAGAACTGGTGGCGCGCAGCGCGGCCCAGGAAAAGGAGCTGGAACACCTCGATGCGGCCATCGGCCGGCGGAGCTGGCAGGGGGTGCAGGATGCCCTGCTCGCTTTCATCGCCGCCGCACCGGCGAACAAAGAGGAGGCCGAATGCCGGGTGGTGCCGGTTTTTCCGGTCGAACTGGCAGTCAAACTGGCCCGCTTCGTCGAATGCGTGCTGCCGGCGCTGGGTAATGAGAACGGTCGGGTCAAGGAGTTGGCCGGCGAGTTGCTCGACGTCTTGCGTCAGCCGACCGTCGATATTTCCGCCGTGCAGGGCAAGCTGACCACGCTCAGCCATCAGGTATTGTTCGTCGCCGAAGAACAGGTCGAGATCAAGGAATCCCTGCTCAAGCTGTTGCACCTGATTATCGAGAACATCGGCGAACTGAGCCTCGACGACAGCTGGCTGAAGGGCCAGGTCGATGGCCTGCTGGCCGTGGTGGCGCCGCCGCTGACCTTGCGCCACCTCGACGAGATGGAACGCCGCTTGCGCGATGTGCTGGTCAAGCAAAGCGAGGCCAAGAGCCGTTCGCTGGAAGCCCAGGAGGAAATGCGCCAGATGCTGGCGGCCTTCATCGAGCGTCTGGCCTCGATGAACGAGTCGAGCACGAAATTTCAGGGGAAAATCGAAGGCAGCGTCCAGCAGATCGAAGGCATCAAGCGCATCGAGGATCTGGCGCCGTTGCTCAAGGAAGTCATCACGGCGACCCGCTCGATGGCCGAGGAAACCGCCACTTCGCGCGAATTGCTCAGCACCTTGCAGGAGAAGGTGCTGGCTACCGAGGCGGAACTGGTCCAGCTCCATCTCGAGCTCGACAACGCCAGCGCGCTGGCCCGCCACGATCCGCTGACCGACGCGCTCAACCGCAAGGGGCTGGACGAGGCACTGGCCCGGGAAATTGCCGGCATGCGGCGCAAGGACACGCCGCTGTCGCTGTGCATGCTCGACATCGACAATTTCAAACAGCTCAACGACCGCCTGGGCCACGATGTCGGCGACGACGCCCTGCTCCACCTGGTCAAGGTGGCGCGCGCCTGCATGCGGCCGAGCGATACGCTGGCCCGCTACGGCGGCGAGGAATTCGTCATCCTGATGCCGGACACTGCGCTGGAAAGCGGCGTCGAGGCGATGACCCGCCTGCAACGCGAGCTGACCAAGGTTTTTTTCCTGTCCGGCAAGGAAAAGATCCTGATTACCTTCAGCGCCGGCGTCGCCCAGCTGGCGCCGACCGAGTCCGGCGCCGATGCCATCCGCCGGGCCGACCAGGCCATGTACCTGGCCAAGCGGGCCGGCAAGAACCGGGTGATGGGCGGCTGAACGGGGCCTTTCCTCGGTGTGCCGAATTGTTGGACAGCGGCAGCGTATAATCGCCGCTTTGCATTTATAGCCAACAATCAATGGCCCACGACGTCAAATCCCGGCTGACCGCCCTGCTCCAGCAGGCCCTGGCCAGCGTTGCCCCGGCGGCAAGCGAAACCCCCATTCACCTCGAACGCCCGCGCGATCCGACGCACGGCGATTTCGCGACCAATCTGGCCATGCAACTGGCCAAGGCGCTGAAGAAGAATCCGCGCGAGATCGCCAACCAGCTGCTGGCCGAGTTGCCGCCATCGTCGCTGGTGGTCAAGGCCGAAGTGGCCGGCGCCGGCTTCATCAATTTCACGCTGGATGCCGGCACCAAGACCGACGTGGTCAAGACCGTGCTGATCGAAGGCGACAACTTCGGGCGGTCCACGCTCGGCGGCCGGCAAAAGGTGCAGGTCGAGTTCGTTTCGGCCAACCCGACCGGCCCGCTGCACGTCGGCCACGGGCGCGGTGCCGCCTACGGTGCCTCGCTGTCCAGCCTGCTGACCTTCGCCGGCTGGGATGTGACCCGCGAGTATTACGTCAATGACGCCGGCCGGCAGATGGACATCCTCGGTCTGTCGACCTGGCTGCGTTACCTGGAGCAGCATGGCGTCGTCGTGCCCTTCCCGCCCAATGCCTATCAGGGGGGTTACGTACGCGACATGGCGCAACAACTGACCGTCGCCCACGGCGACAAGTACCTGCGCCCGGCCGACGCCGTGCTGGCCGGTACGCCGGGCCTGCCGGAAGCCGGCCGCGCCGACGACGAGGCCAAGCAGCAACGCGAGCTGCATCTCGATGCGCTGATCGCCAAGGCCAAGGAACTGCTCGGCCCGGATTGGGAATACGTGCATCAGCATGCGCTGAACGAACAGCTGGCCGATTGCCGCGACGATCTCGAACAGTTCGGCGTCAATTTCGACGTCTGGTTCTCCGAGAAGGCGCTCTACGACACCGGCCTGGTTGCCCGCTGCGTCGACCTGCTCGAGAAGAAGGGCCACCTCTACGTGCAGAACGGCGCCAAGTGGTTCCGGTCGACCGCCTTCGGCGACGAGAAGGACCGCGTTGTCCAGCGCGAAAACGGTTTGTTTACCTATTTCGCCTCCGACATCGCCTACCACCTGAACAAGTTCGAGCGCGGCTTCGACAAGGTCATCAACATCTGGGGTGCCGACCACCACGGTTACATCCCGCGCGTTACCGGCGCCATCAAGGCGCTCGACCTCGACAGCGACAAGCTGCAGGTCGCGCTGGTCCAGTTCGCCGTGCTCTACCGCAACGGCCAGAAGGCCTCGATGTCCACGCGTTCCGGCGAATTCGTCACGCTGCGCGAATTGCGCGGCGAAGTCGGCAACGACGCCTGCCGCTTCTTCTACGCGCTGCGCAAGTCCGACCAGCACCTCGATTTCGACCTCGACCTGGCCAAGAGCCAGACCAACGAGAACCCGGTTTATTACATCCAGTACGCCCACGCCCGCATCTGCTCGGTGATCGGCCAATGGACGACGGCCAGCGGCGGCGATCTGGCCGGCCTCGGCGAAGCCAGTCTGGCCTTGTTGAGCAATCCGCGCGAACTGGCCATCGCCAACCAGCTGGCCCAGTTCCGTGAAGTGATCGAGAATGCGGCGCGCGATCTGGCACCGCACCTGATCGCCTTCTACCTGAAGGATCTGGCCGGCGAATTCCACGGCTGGTACAACGCCGAGCGCATGCTGGTCGACGATGCCGCACTG
>Ga0316605_10002231_pt1 | contig 11027 bp, 10 predicted proteins | sample OWC_soil_day20_n_FD_207666 | JGI IMG/M metagenome (GOLD analysis project Ga0316605, IMG submission 207666) | Wetland soil microbial communities from Old Woman Creek delta, Ohio, United States - OWC_soil_day20_noCT | ecosystem: Environmental > Terrestrial > Soil > Wetlands | place: USA: Ohio... | reverse complement strand
GTCGTCGTCTACTTCTATCCGCGCGACAGCACGCCGGGCTGCACCGTCGAGGCGCAGGAGTTCAGCGCCGCGATCCCCGCGCTGAAGAAGCTCGGCGCCGTCGTCCTCGGCGTCAGCAAGGACTCGATCGCCTCGCACTGCAAGTTCCGCGACAAGTACAGCCTCGCGTTCCCGCTGCTGTCGGATCCCGACGGCAAGGTCCTCGAGGCCTACGGCGCGTGGGGCGACAAGGTCATGTACGGCAAGAAGATGAAGGGCATCATCCGGTCGACGGTGCTGATCGGCGAGGACGGCAAGGTCGTCAAGCACTGGCCCAAGGTCAGCGTGAAGGGCCACGTCGCCGACGTCGTCGACTCGGTCAAGGCGCTCGCGAAGAAGTGATGACGACGACAGCGCGGGCGCCGCATCGGTGTGCCGGCGCCAGGGTCGGTGCGACCGCGCGGGTGTGACCGTGCGGGCACCAGGTCGCCGCGACCGCGCTCATGGCTGTGATGGCGCGGGCGCGGGAACCGGCGCGGACGGCACGGGTGCGGGCTGTGGCGGCGGCCACGTCCCCGGCTGCGGCGCCGTACTCGGCGGCGGCGGCGCGCCCGGCGGCGGCGGCCACGTCCCCGGCTGCGGTGCGAGGCCGGGCTGCATCCCCTGCCCTTGCATCGCGCGGATCATCCACTCGGCCTTCGCGTCGCGGCACGCCGAGGTCCGCGTGAAGCCGAAGTACATGCCGGCGGCACCGAGCGCCGCGAACCCCGAGTAGAGACCGATCGCGGTGCCGCGCGAGAACGGCGCCTCGCCATCGAACTGGGCGTCCCACTCTGCGCTGTTCTTCGACACCGCGACCAGGAGGTTCGACGCCTGGAGCGCCGTCCACACGATGTCGAGGATCGGGCCGAGCCGCGACGTCGTGCACTCCACGACCGGCAACTGCCGGTGGTTGGCCGGCGGTCCGCTGACGAGCGCGAACGAACAGCCCGTGAGCGCCACGAAACCCAGCCCGACCGCGGATCGCTTCATCGGGTCGCTATAGAATCGCCCGAGCGTGGCGTCAAGAACCGGGTCCATCACGATGATCACGATCGCGGCCCTGGCGATCGGCGCGGGCTGCGTCACCCCCCAGCTCCCGGCGCCCGCGCATCCGCCGGCGCCGGATCGCTACGAGCGCGCCGCGGATCCCGATCCCGTCGCGCGGATGAAGGCCGCGGACGAGCTCGTCGGCGATCCGAGCCCGCAGGCCGCGCAGATGCTGCTCGTGCTGCACCAGCGCGACATCGATCCGGCGGTGCGTGCGCACGCCGCGTCCGCGATCGCCGCGCGCCACGATCCATCGCTCGAGGACAGCCTCGAGGCCTCCGCCGCCCGCGACCCCGATCCCGCCGTGCGTGCAGCGGCCGAGGCAGCGCGCGTCAAGCTGTGGCCGTTCAGCAAGCGCCCGGGGACCGCGGCCGGCCTCGCCCTCCTGTGCCCGGGGTGCGGCCACTTCTACCTCCGGCAGCCCGGCGTCGGCGCCACGTACATCGGCACGCAGGTCGCGCTGATCGGCGGTGCCGTCCTGCTGCTCCAGGATCACGAGCTCGCCCTCGACGGCACCTCCGATTCGGCGCAGGTCCCGATCGCGCTCCAGCTCGCAGCGGCTGCGCAGAACCTGACCTTCTACTCGATCTTCGACGCCTACCGCGACGCGCGCGTCGGTCGCGACGACCTCGGGTACAAGTTCAAGATCACGCGCGAGAGCCTCGGGGATCTCGCGTCCGCCCCGTTCCGCCCGAGCGTGCTGAAGAGCCCGTGGGTATGGGCCGGCGTCCCGCTCGCGCTCGCGGCCGGCATCGGCGTGTCGTACCTGGTCGCGCCGGCCGAGTTCACCGACTACAAGTCGATCTTCGACGTCGATCGCGTCAACTTCCTCGGCAAGCAGATGTCGCGCGGCACCGGCTTCGCGGCGGGCTTCGCCTACTTCGCCGGTCTGTTCACGGGGGTCGGCGTCGGTGAGGAGGCGCTGTTCCGCGGCGTGATCCAGACCGAGATGGAGGAGCGGTTCGGCACCTACGGCGGCCTCGCGATCGCGTCGGCGATCTTCGGCGCGGTGCACGTGTTCAACTTCCTCCAGGATCCGGGCACCGCCGCGGTCGCGGTGCCCCTGATCACGGTCCTCGGCTCGTCGATGGGCCTCGCGTACATCCGCACCCACCACAAGCTCGCGACCAGCGTCGCGATGCACTTCTGGTACGACACCCTCCTCAGCGCGATCGCGTTCGCCGCGGATCCCGAGCATCAGCCGTTCGTCGTCAACTACGGCGCGTCGTTGTGATTACGGCGCCGGATCGAACGTGATCCGGAACCCGACACTTCGCACCGTCTCGATCAGATCCGGGCGCGGCAGCTTCCGCCGTAGCCGCAGGATCACGTTATCGACGGCCCGCTCCGAGACGTCGAGGTCCGCCTCGCCCCAGGCGAGGTCGAGCAGCTCGGCGCGCGACAGCGGCTTGCCGCGGGCCTTGACCAGCTCGCGCACGACCGCGAGCTCGATCGACGTCAGCGAGATCGTCTTGCCGTCGAGCCACAGCTCGCGACCGTAGAGATCGAGCGTCAGGTCACCGAACCGGAGCCGGCCGTTGGAGACGCCCTTCCAGTGGACGCGGCGATGGACCGCGCGGACGCGCGCGACCAGCTCGCGGGTGCTGACCGGTGCGATCACGGTGTCGTCGAACCCGGCCGCGAGCAGCGCCTCGCTGTCCTCGGGGCCTCCGTCCTCGACGAGGGCGATCAGCCCCGCGCGTGGCTCGACGAGCGCGGTCCACGCGACGAACCTCGGTGCGAGCTCGGCACACCTCGACGCCGCGATGCTGACCACGTACACGGGCACCGTCGGCGGCGCGTCGAGCACGTCGAGAAGGGCGAGCTCGACGCGCATCGACTCGCGGCGCAGCTCGTGGACGACCGCCTGCGTGGTCGACGTGGTCGCCACCATCACCACGGTGACGCGGAGCGACTCGAGCTGCGCGGAGAGGTCGTCGGTGGCGGACAAGGCGTACACGCTCCACCGTAGGAAACCGCGGTGACGAAACCGGTGGGCCTCGGCAACCGGACGGTGACGTCACCCGCACCGAGCAGGTCACCTTCCTGTGACGTGATTGTCACGTGGCGACGGAGGGCCGCCGCCACAGCGTTGCGATCAAGTTTCGTCGGCGTCCGCAGCCCGGCACACGCGCTCGCTAACGTGCTGACAACGACACGGGAGGTGACCATGAAGCGCTACCTCTGCAGCAACGACTTCGAGGCGCCCCATCAGCTCGAGGCGGAGATCTCCGCCCTGGCCGCGGGGGGCCTTACCGGGTCCGCGCTGTGCTTCGTTCGTGACCGAGACACCTACAGTCCGACCGTCGTGGCCGACACGGAGTTTCAGCGCTCTCGCGTGACTCTGCTGCCGCTCGCACCCGTCGTGGAAGCTGTGGTCGACCAGGTCGACAATCTCGGTGATGGACCGATCGTGTCGGAGTCCGTTTTTCGCCCGGTGCGCGCGTGAAGGGGCTGTCGGCGCTGCGCGGCGGGCGCCACATCGGCCGCGGCCTGTTCAACGCCCTCGCCGAGCTCGGCGCGATCCGCATGGCGCCGCCACGCGATGGCGAGGCCGCGGCCCACCGCCTCGCGGGTGCGCTCGGCACGATCGCCCGGGCCCACGATCTCGCGATCGAGCTCCGCGGCGAGGTCCCGCGCACGACCGCGCTGATCGTCGCGAACCACGTCAGCTACCTCGATCCGGTGGCGATCCTCCCGATCTGCCCGGCGCTCCCGGTCGCGAGGGGCGAGCTGCTCGGCTGGCCGATCGTCGGCCCGCTCGGCGCCGCGCTCGGCACGGTGTTCGTGCGGGGCAACGACCCGCTCGCCCGCGTCCGCGCGCTGCGCAGGATCCACGACGTGCTCGCGACGGGGACCTCGGTCCTCAACTTCCCCGAGGGGATGTCGACCACCGGCGAGCGTGTCGGTCCGCTGTTCCGCGGGACCTTCGGGATCGCCCAGCGGCTCGGTGTGCCCGTCGTGCCGGTCGCGATCCGCTACCGCGAGCCCGCGATGGCGTGGTGCAACGGCGCCACGTTCCTCCCCCACTACCTGCACGTCGCCGGGCGCGCACGCATCGATGTCGCCTTGACGTTCGGCGCGCCGATGCACGCGCGCACCGGGGAGTCCCCCGAGGCGATGGCCGCACGCGTGCGCGGCGTCCTCTCCCACCTGCTACAGGGAAGGCTGAACGATCGTGCTGCCGTCGATCGTGATGGCCGTCTGTGCCAGCAACCTGCCCACGAGTGAGGCCCCCGCGCCGAACGTGACCGAGGTCTGGGTCAGGACGATGCCCTCGAGGTGCGCCATCGCGGCGAGGGTCACCTTGCCGCTGACCTGCCAGAACACGTTCCTGGGCAACGCCCCGCCGGCGAGGACGATGCGCGTCCCGGCGCTCACGGTCAGATCCTGTCCGACCTGGAAGATCCAGACATCGGTCGCGCTGCCGGTGAGCGTGAGCGTCGCCGGGATCAGCAGCGCACCGGCCCATCGGTAGACGCCGGGAACGAGCACCTGCCCGCCCGTACTGCCGCTACCGACCTCCGTGAAGTCGGGCGCGCGCGCTGCCGCCGCCGTGAACGCGAGCTCCATCGCGCTGACCGCCGCGGTGAGCAGGGCCGGCGTGGGCACGGCGTAGTCCGCGGCGTAGACCCGGCCGGTGATCTGCGCGGAGGTCGAGAACGTGTTCGAGGTATCGGCGATCAGCGAGAACCCCGTGATGTACGTCGCCGCGGCCGGGCTCACGCCGACGTTGCCGGTGACCGTCGCGGTCGTCCCGCTGATCGCGCCCTTCGCGAGGACGACGAAGGCGCCGGCGGTGCCGAGGTTGACGGGGATCCCCGGGACCGCGGAGCTGCCGGTGAAGCTCCAGACGTACGTCGAGGCGAGGGAGACGCCCGCATCACTGCTCGCGTCGGTGGTGATCGTCGCCGTGAACGAGCCGAAGCTCGCGAGAGCGACGGCGGGCGTGAACACCGCGGTCGAGTCGGCGTACACGACGGTGCCGGCGATCGGTACGGCCGGTTCGCCCGCGGTCAGCGTGAACGTGCTCGAGGTGAGGGTCTCGGGATCCATCGCCTCGCTGAACGTCACGCTGACGCTGTCACCGAGCGAGACCCCCGTGGCCCCATCGACGGGAACGCTCGAGAGCACCGTCGGTGTCGTCGGCTCGCTGGAGTCCGTAGCCTCCAGGGAGAATCCGCACGCCGCGAGAGAACACAGGATGATCGAGATCGACTTCATTTGGCCCCCACCACGAGGTGGTGCACGGCGTGTGCCCCGTGCGCTCGCTCGCTCCTGCCCCCTGGGAGACGGCGATCGACCAGGTCACTCGACCTCAGGTGCCTCGGGCCTCACGTCGCCAGACGTGAGGCGCGCGGGGAGCGTGCGGTCACGCTCGCTCGGGCCGTGGATCAGTTGTTCGCGGCGTTCCGGGTCGGCGTGGCGTCCGGCGCGAACGCGCCGGTCTTGTCGGGCGACCGCGCGTAGCTCGAGCCCGCGGGGGACGCACCGGCGGGCCAGTCGACCCCGTCCGACAGCCGCTGGTCCGCGATCCGGTAGATCCACACGTCCTCGTCGCTGCCGAGCGAGAAGCCCGAGATCACGGTGCTGACGTCCTGGACGTAGTACGCACCGGGCGCGAGCGTCATCGTGGGGAACGGCTTCATCGCGACGAAGTCATTCGCGGTATCGACATACGCGAACGCATCGAGCTGGACCGGCGAGCTCGTGACGTTGACGATCTCGATCCAGTCGGGATCGTCGCCCGCGGCGACCTCGTTGATCACGAGGATCTTCAGCGGCGCCGTCGGATCGACCGCGAGGTTGACGGTGCCCTTGGTCGGCATCGCCGTGGTCTGGAACGCGCCGGTCGTATCCGGCAGGCGCGCGAAGGTCGAGCCGGCCGGCGCGACCCCATCGTCCCAGTCGAGCCCGTCGGACAGCCGGTGGTCCGCGATCCGGTAGATCCAGATCGCCTCGTCACTTGCGAGCTTGAACCCCGAGATCAGATCGTCGACGTCCTGCGCGAAGTGCGCGCCGGGCGCGAGCGACATCGAGGGGAACGCCTTGCACTTCGCGAAGTCCTCGGCGAGGTCGACATAGCAATACTCGTCGAGCGGGACCGCCACGCTGGTGACGTTGACGATCTCGAACCAGTCGGGGGTCTCGCCGGGCGCGACCTCGTTGACCACGAGAACCCCGAGCGGAGGTCCGGCATCGATCGTCGACGCGTCGACCACGCCCATCGGCGCGTCGGGAGTCGGGTTGGCGGCATTGCTGCAGGCGGTGACGAGGACGACGAGAGAGAGCGAGCGCATCGAGACTCCTTAGTCGAGGACAAGCGGTGCAAGAGCCGAGACGATCAACATGGCGATGGTGGCGTCGCCGGCATCGGCGTCGGGTAGCGGCATCGCCGCCCCGGACGACGTGACGCGATCGAGAGCGAGCCAGACGCGGTAGCGGCCGCGCCCCCCATCGCCCCACGGTTCGACCGCGATCGCACCGCCGAACGTCGACAGGCGTCCGCCGCCGGTGAAGCCGAGCGACGCCCCGCGCGCGGCGACGAACACGCGCTCGACGATCCGCGCGTCGAGCCAGCCGCCGACCTCGAGGCCCTCGGCGTCACCACGGTCGCCGATGCCCCACGCCTTGATGACCTCGGCGCCCGCGCGCCCCCACGGCGTGCTCACGGTCGCGCCACCACCGGCGCGGCGATCACGCACGCGAGCGACCCCGATCGAGCCGTCGCGGCCGACGGCGGCGACCAGGACGCGCAGCGACGGCTGGTTGACCGCGACGACCTCGGCGACCGCGGTCGAGGTCTTGCCAGTGTTGCGCTCGGGATAGCGTGGGCCCTCGCCGTTGCCGACCGCGACCGAGAGCCGCGCCGGGCCCACGGCCGCGCGGACGACCCCGGCGAGATCGCTGGTCGCCCAGCCGAGCAGGCGCTCGCTGCCGGTGCGAGACAGCGGCTTGAGCGTGTAGCCGTCCTCGAGCGTGCGGATCCAGGGATCCGGCGTGAAGCCGAACGCGCCGTCGAGCGCGAGCGGTCCGAACGTGGCGCCGCCGCCGACGCTGGCGTACTTGACGCGGACCACCGTCGAGTCCCCGTCGATCCCGAGCGCGCCACCCTCGAGCGCGGAGCGGATCGCCTCGACGCGCAGCTCGGCGGCCGCTTGCCGCCCGAGCGAGATCCGCGCACCGAGCTCGCCGCGATCGAGTCGCAGCTCGGACAGGTTCGTGCCGGCCTTGCTCGCGTACCGCGCGTGGGAGGTCAGCTCGAGCTCGAGCGCCAGGCGCGACGTCGGCCACGGCGCGAAGACAGGTGGCAGGGACGCGGCGCCCCGAGCCGCGGGCTCGGTCGCGCTCGCCGTGGCACCGGCAGGCGGCGGTGCCGGTCTGCGATCGGCGGTGGGATCCGGCGGGGACGCGCTCGGCGGGCCCTCGACGGTCGGCGGCGCGGGCGTGACATCGGCCGGTGCCTCGCCGGCCCGCGGTTCGGGTTGTGCGAGCGCGGGAGCGGTCGCGGCGACCAGGACCATCATCATCGCGGTGCGGATCACGGGAGGACCTCGGGGAAGATCAAGGGGAACAGCTCGCGGTCCTTCATCAGCGCGTGATCGGCGATGACCTGTGCGGCGTCCTGCGTGGCGAGCTGCACGATGTCGTCGACGAACGCGGCGTCACGCCCGGCGAGCAGCGGTGCGATCACCGTCGCACCGAGCACGCCGTCCTCGGTCCGTGCCTGGCCGTGCGCGCGCGCGAGCATCTCGCCGTAGATCTCGGCGAGGTCGCCGAGCCGCGCGCGATCCGCGGTGCTGCCGGTCGCGAGCGCCGTCAGGTCATCGCGATCGAGTCCCCGCTGATAGGCCTCGCGGTGGCGGAGCTTGAGGCTGAGCCCGCCGACCAGCGCGTGGCCGAGCAGCGGATCGGCGTCGGGCCGCGCCTGCAGGCGGCGCTGGGTCGCGACCGCGCGTGCGGCGGGCGAGTCCCACTCGGCGGCGGACCAGCGCGGGAGTCCGCGGACGATCACGCCCTCGCGCGTCTCCTTGATCTCGATCAGGAGGTCGTCGTCGACCGCCGGGGTCGCTCCCTCGAGGACCACGTTGAACCGGTACGCGGCGTAGCTCGAGACCCCCGAGCCCACGCGCCGCGCCCGCAGCTTGACCACCGCGGCTGCAGCGTCGAGCGTGCCGAGGCGCCACTGCGCGATCGCCCGGTCGATCCAGTCCGCGACCTCGGGCGCGACCGGCGTGACCCGATCCTCGTATACCCCGTCGGCGGCGACCGGCTCGAGATCCCCGAACGCGACGGCGCGGACGCCGTTCGTCGCGGGCGCGAGCTCGTCGAGCGCGTAGCTGCGGTCACCGCGGGTCTTCGCGGTGGCGAGCTCGTCGTCGAGGAGCGGATGCGCACCGGCGATCGCCGGGCCCGTCGGCTGACCTGAGGCGATCGCCGCGATCTGCATCGCATAGCCGGTCGCCGCGCGGCGCACCAGCTCGCCGCCGAGCGCGGCGTCCTCCGCCGCGATCACGAGGCCTGCACCGAGCCGACGCAGATCGCCGGTGAACGGGCCGTAGCCCGTGCTGTCGAAGTCGTTCCAGTCGACGATCATCGTCCCGTCCGCGGCGCGGAACGTCCCGGCGTTCTCGGGGTGCGGGTCCCCGACCAGGAGCACGCGCGACGATGCCGGATCGCCGAACGCACTCGCCGTCCGCTGCGCGCCGGGCTCCATCACGTCGCGCCAGAACAGGTTCGCCGTGCCGCGCAGCCATTCGTAGGGCCCGCGCTGCATCTTCGCGAGCTTGCGCTCGACCAGCGCGGGATCGCGGAGTGCCCACAGGTAGTTGTCGTCGGCGAGGCTGGTGACGATCCGCTGCTCGCGATCCGCGGCGTCGGGAGACGCGCAGCTCGCGACGAGGACGACGACCGCCGGGATGCGCACGGGACGCAATCGACCACGCGCAGGTGACGGGTTCGTCGCGTGTGGGCCACAGCTCCGAATGTGACAACTTCGTCGCAACGAGCGCGCGTACATGTACGTCGCGAAGACTCACCGTCACCTCGCCGTCACAAAACTATCGAGGTCGACACGAACCCAGTTACGCTGTTCAAGATGGTCCGCTTCGCCCTCGTCGTTGCCGTCCTGTCGAGTGGATGTGCGGGCGAGCCCGAGGTCGACTGCGAGGCCTGTCGCCCGCGGCCGCCGAGCACGCTGTTCGTCACCGATCGCGGCGGCGATTCGATCCTGCGCTACGACGGCGTGACGGGGCAGTTCGAGGACGTGTTCGCGTCCGGCCTCGCGGCGCGGATCGATCGCCCATCGAGCGTGCGCCTCGGCCCGAGCGGCCACCTCTACCTCGCGGGCTTCGGCCGCGGCGACGTCCTGCGCTTCGACGTCGAGACGGGCGCGATGATGGACGTGTTCTACTGGGACACGACGCTGCTCGAGGAGCCGGTCGAGCTGCTGTTCCGCGGCGACGATCTCGTGGTGCTCGGCAACGACACCCAGAACGCGGTCGTGATCGGGACCGACGGGAAGGCGACGCGCAGCTTCGGGTACCCCGACATGCGCGCCGCGCACGACTTCGTGATGAGCCCGGACGAGAGCACGGTCTACGTCGCGACCGACACGCATCCGCAGCTCGGCAGCGCCCTCCAGGTCTGGGACGCCGCGAGCGGCGCGCTGGTCCATCACTTCGCGACCGCGAGCGAGCTCGCGTCGGCCACCAGCGTCGCGCTCGGCGGCGATGGGCTGCTCTATGCCTGCGACTACGAGCGCGACCAGATCCTGCGCTTCGATCCGCAGACCGGCGCGCTCGCCGGGATCGTCGTCGATGCGACCAGCGGCCTGCTCGACGGTCCCGTCAGCATCGACTTCGGTCCCGACGGTGCGCTCTACGCGCTCGACCGGCTCGGGATCCATCGGATCGATCCCGACACCGGTCGCGAGCTCTCGCTGCTCGTCTCCGTCGGTGACGGCCACAACGAGGCGCCGCGCAGCTTCACGTTCGCGACGACGACGGCGATCGCCGCGGCGATCGCTCGGACTCGCTGATCTTCAGCCGGGGAAGCGCGTCCAGCCGGCCGTCCAGTCGACGGTGCCGACCGCGCCGCAGAACGTCGCGGTGGTGTCGAACCCCGCCGGGGGCGTGCCGCAGCCGGTGAGGACCGGCGATCCCGCGTTCGGCTTGAAGCTCGGGGCCGCGAGGTTCTTCGGAGCGGCGAGCTGTGCGTCGACGTCGAGGTGGTTGGTCGCGTCGCCACCGATCATCAGAGCCTCGTCGAAGCAGTTCGTGCCCGCGGGCGCCGGGGCCGGGTCGCAGTCGTTCTGGTTGCCGCCCGAGACGTCGAAGTTCGCCGGCCACACGGCCGCCGCGTTCGTGCTCTTCATGAAGTAGGTGTTCTTGATCGTCAGGTTCGTCCCGAACTGACCGCGGGTCGACGCGCCATCGACGTCGGCTCCGAACTGGTTGAAGTACGCGATCACCGCGTTGTTGATCTTGCCGGCGGTGCCGCGGCGCAGGTGCATGCCACCCTGCTTCTTGGCCGAGGACAGGCCATCGCCGCCGATCAGCGTCGCGTTCCAGATCTCCGGCGTGCTGCGCGGCGTGAGGTCGTTGTTGTTCGGGTTGTTGTCGGCCTCGAAGCCCTTGTCACCGCGGCCGTCCTTCTGCTGGACGATCACGAACTGCGCGCGGCCGCTCCAGCCGAAGTCCCAGTCGAGCCCGTCGTCATCGGGCTGCGTGATCACGAGGTGGCTGAGGTTGACCATGCCGCCGAAGACCTCGATGCCGTCATCGAGCCCGAGGTGCGACTGCACGTAGTCGATCTCGGTGGCCGCGCCGCAACCGCCGAGCGTCAGGCCATTGAGCTCGACGTCGGTCGCGAGCGCGAAGCCCGCGTACTCGATCCGGGCATACTTGAGCTTGCCGCAGTCGTGGTTGCTATCGGGCGTCGTGCTGCCGTAGCGGACG
>Ga0316605_10002229_pt1 | contig 11033 bp, 14 predicted proteins | sample OWC_soil_day20_n_FD_207666 | JGI IMG/M metagenome (GOLD analysis project Ga0316605, IMG submission 207666) | Wetland soil microbial communities from Old Woman Creek delta, Ohio, United States - OWC_soil_day20_noCT | ecosystem: Environmental > Terrestrial > Soil > Wetlands | place: USA: Ohio... | reverse complement strand
CGTAGGTGACGGCAAAGCCCACCGCCACGATGAGCAGGGAGCGCACGATGCGCACCCGCAGTTCCTGCAGGTGTTCCCAGAAGCTCATCTTCTCGGGCGGCGTGGCCGGAATCGCCATGGTCCTCGATCGCTGAAAGGGGCCGGCCTCCCCAGGAACGCCAAGTCGATGGGGAGGCCGGTCGGTGGGAGTCGCGGAGCTACTTCTTGTCCTTGTCCACGGCCACGTCTTCCTTCACGGAATCCGTCAGCTCGCGGCTGGCCTTCTTGAACTCCTGGATGCCCTTGCCCAGGCTCTTGCCCAGCTCGGGCAGCCGGGAGGGGCCGAAGAAGATCAGCAGGGCGATGCCGATCAGCAGGATTTCCATCATTCCGAGGTTGCCCATGGGGGTGCTCCAGTGCGGGTGGGTGCGGGGTCAGGGTTTCAGGTCCGCCAGCGACTGGCCGGCGGGAAGGTCGAGTTCCATTCTAAGCAGGGCCTGGCCGTGGGTCTTGCCCTGGGCATCGGTTTTCACGCTCTCGCTGCCGCCGCCACCGAGGGAATCGTGAAGGATAAAGTTGATTGCCTTGAGGTTAGGAACCTCGAAACGCTCAACACCACCTTTGCATATGGTTGAAAAGTGATCCTTCACGCGCTCGGTGGTGAGCACTTCTCGAAGCAGCTGGTAGCCGGCCTCGGTGTAGGCGATGACGCCCACGTTCGAGCCGTCCCCCTTGTCGCCGCTGCGGGCGTGGGCGATGTCCTCCAGGCGGATCCTCATTTCGCCTCCACGGCGCGGCGCCCCAGGGAGTGGTAGGTCCAGCCCTTGGCTTCCATGGCTTCGGGGCGGAAGAGGTTGCGGCCGTCGAAGATGCGGCGGGCCTTGAGGGCCTTGGCCACGGCCTCGAGGTCCGCCTCGCGGTATTCGGACCATTCCGTGGCGATGAGCAGGGCGTCGGCGCCTTCGCAGGCCTCCAGGGGCGACCCGGCGTAGCGGACCTTGTCGCCGATCTTCGCCCGCACCGCGTCCATGGCGGCGAAGTCGTGGGCCACCACCTCGGCGCCGAGGTTCACCAGGCCCTCGATGAGCTCCAGGGCCATGCTCTCGCGGATGTCATCGGTATTGGCCTTGAAGGCCAGGCCCCACAGGGCGAAGCGGCGGCCCTTCAGCGGCGCGGGCACGCCGCCCTTCACGCCGAAGTGGGCCTTCACCTTCCGGAGGAGCACCTGCTTCTGGTGCCGGTTGGCCTCCACGGTGGCCGACAGGGTCATCAGGGGATGGCCCTGCTCGCGGCCGACCTTGAGCAGCGCCTGCAGGTCCTTGGGGAAGCAGGAACCGCCGAAGCCCGGGCCGGGGTTCAGGAAGGCGGGGCCGATGCGGTGGTCGGCGCCGATGGCGACCTTCACGTGGTCCACGTCGGCGCCCACGGCCTCCGCCAGGTTGGCGATCTCGTTGATGAAGCTGATGCGCAGGGCCAGCATGGCGTTGGCGGCGTACTTCGTCAGCTCGGCGCTGGGGGGATCCATGCGGAACCACTTGCCGCCGCTGCGGTCGAGGAAGGTCTGGTAGAGGCCCTTCATCACGGTTTCGGCGTGATCCGTCCGGCAGCCCACCACCACGCGGTCGGGTTCAAGGAAGTGCCGATGGCCGAGCCCTCGCGCAGGAATTCCGGATTGCTCACCACCTCGAAGGCGCGGTCGGTATGCGCCGCGATTTCGGCATGGACGCGCGCCGCGGTGCCCACGGGAACGGTGCTCTTGTCCACGACGATGAGGGGCTTGGCGTCCTTGGCGCGCAGCGCCATGGCGTCGCCGATCTGGCCCGCCACCGCCAGCACGTACTTCATGTCGGCGCTGCCGTCCTCGCTCTGGGGGGTGCCCACGCAGATGAACGCGGCGTCGGCCTGGGCGATGCCGGCCTTGAGGTCCGTGGTGAAGCGCAGCGTGCCGGAGGCCAAGTGTTTGGCGAGCAGCTCGTCCAGCCCTGGCTCGAAGATGGGCGATTCGCCCCGGGAGAGGGTCGCCACTTTTTCAGCGTCCACGTCCACGCCAAGGATGTGGTGGCCTGCCTCCGCGAAGCAGGCGGCCGCGACCAGCCCCACGTATCCCGATCCGATGACCAGCACCTGCATGAGAGCCTCGCTCAAAGCAAGCAGTGTATCGCCTTCAGCGCTTGCTATCATTCACTGACGGAGGCGGCATGGCGATTCTGGCGGCACCCATGGGCAGCGAGGTGAATCTCCTGGAGGTCATGCTCCATGCGGGTCCGGTTTCCAAGACGGTGCTGGTGATCCTCGCGACGTTCTCCCTGCTGAGCTGGGTGGTGATCATCCGCAAGGCCCTGCTCTACCGCCGGAGCCGCGACGTCTCCGAGCAGTTCCGCAGCGCCTTCAAGCGGGCCACCGACTGGCGGGAATTCAAGCAGCAGGTGGAGAAGTTCGCCCTCAGCCCCCTGGTGGGCCTCTTCGTGGCGGGCTACGGGGAAGTCACCTACCAGCTGCGGCAGGTGGGCCAGGACGGCCGACCCCAGCTGCGCAGCATGGAGGCGGTGGAACGCAGCCTCCAGCGGGCCAGCGTCGTGGAGATGGGCCGCCTGGAACGGTCCCTTGGTGGCCTGGCCACCGTGGCGGCCGTGAGTCCCTTCATCGGCCTCTTCGGCACGGTGTGGGGCATCATCGACGCCTTCCGCGGCATCGGCGCCACGGGCAACGCCAACCTGGCCACGGTGGCGCCGGGCATTTCCGAGGCCCTGGTGGCCACGGCCATCGGCCTGGTGGCGGCCATCCCGGCGCTCATGGCCTACAACTTCTTCCAGGGCCAGCTCAAGCAGTTCCAGACCGAGCTCGATGACTTCTCGCTGGAGTTCATCAGCCTTTCCGAGCGGAACTTCACCTGAACCCACCCCGCCTGCCCCTGTCGCTCGACTGGGAGGACTGGTTCCAGCTCTGCTGCCCGCCCTACGACCAGCCCGAGGCCCTGGACCGCTACGAGTGCCGGCTTCCGCTGGCCACGGACCGGGCCCTGGGACTCTGCGCCGAGTTGGGGGCCCGAGCCACCTGGTTCTGTCTCGGGGACCAGGCGCGGCGGCATCCCCAGCTGCTCCGGCGCATCGTGGCCGAGGGCCACACCATCGCGCTGCACGGCCTGACCCACCGTCGGGCCTTCGAGATGGACCGCGCCACGTGGCTGGCGTCTCTGCGGGATGGTAAAGCCCTGCTGGAGGATCTCTCCGGCGCTCCCGTGGTGGGTTACCGCGCCCCGGAATGGAGCCTGCGCGGCCCCGCCGAAGGCTGGTGGGCGGACCTGCCGGACCTCGGCTTCCGCTACGACTCCAGCCGCGTGCCCCTCTCGGTCATCGGGAATCCCGCCTGGCCCCGGCGTCCGCACAAACTGGGGGGAAACCTCTGGGAGCTGCCGCCGCCGGTGCTGTGGTCCGGGCCCCCGCGATCCCCGCTCTGGGGTTGGGGCCTGCGGGTGCTCCCCTTCAGTGTCATTCGCCGGGCCCTGGAAACCCTGGCCCTCGAGGACGCCGGCACGCCCCTGGTGCTGCATCCCTGGGAACTGGACGAGGGCCAGCCGGACCTTCCCGGCGCCTCCTTTGGCCACCGCTTCGCGCACAGCGCGGGCCTGCGGGGCCACCATGGCCACCTGCGGGATCTCTTCGCCGGCTTCCGGCTCACGACCCTGGAAACCTGGCTGGAGGGCCGATGACCGGCGCCCCGCTCATCCTGCTGGCCCCCTCCGAGGAGAAGGCCCCCGGCGGCCACCGGGGCCGCTTGAAGGAGAACCCCGCCCAGCGTTGGGTGCGCGAGCAGCTCATGCACCTGGCGGAGACCGGCACACCTGAAAGCCTGCGGAAGGCCTTCGACGTGAAGGATCTGGCCCTGGACAAGGCCCGGACCGAGGCCCTGGCCCTGGCGGGGCCCGTGCCCCTGCTGCCGGCCCTCGCTCGCTACACCGGCGTGGCCTTCCAGGCCCTGGACGCGGCCACGCTGGCGCCGGAAACCTGGCGTCAGGTGTTCATCCTCTCCCACCTGCGGGGCCTGGTGCGCGGCGACGAGCCGGTGCCGCCCTACAAGCTCAAGCTGGCGGCCATTCCCGGCCTGAAGGCCCACTGGCGGAAGGCCCTCGCCGCGCAGCTGGCCGCCCTGCCTGAAGGTCCCCTGTGGGAGCTGCTGCCCGGCGAGGCGGCGGATCTGCTGAAGGGCTGGACCCGCCCCCGCCACACCGTGGAGATTTGGGACACCCGTGGGAAGGCCATCAGCCACTTCTCGAAGAAGTACCGGGGTCTGGTGGCCCGGTGGATCCTGGCGCACCAGCAGGGCGATCCGCGCCGCGTCATGAAGGGCCACCTCCCCGGCTGCCGATGGGACGGCGTGTCCGAGAACGACCGGGGCGGCCTGGCCCTTCGGCTGCTGGTGGACCTGTGAACGTGGTGGACCTGTGAACGTGGTGGACCTGTGAGCGACGACTGCAACCGCACGCCCTTCTGGCAGCGCCAGCCCCTGCTCCCCAAGGGGATCCAGGACTTCCTCCGCGTCCGGCTCGACGCGGCCCTGGCCGATCCGGAGGCCCGCCAGGGCCTGGTGTGGCCCACGGTCCTCGGCGCGCCGCGGCTGCGAGCCACGCACCCGGAGGGCCTGCCGGAGTCCGCCCTGCTGGACCACGCGGCCCGCATGCTGGGCGCCCTCGGGCACCACGATCCCGCCGCCGCCTGGGGAAGCCACCTCGAGGCCTGGCCTGACACCGCCGAGCGGGGCCCGGAAGGCTGGCGCCCCCATGGCACCTGGGGCGCCTTTGGGCCCCTGGTGAGCCTGCGCAGCGGCTGGCAGCTGGCGGCATTGACACCGCTGCCCCTGGGCGAGCGCTACCCCTTGGCCAGCGGCGTGTCCCTGTTCAACCACGGGCTCTACCACGAGTGCCACGACGCCCTGGAGCCGCTGTGGGAGCAGGCCACCGGCGACCTCAAGGCGGGCCTCCAGGGCCTCATCCTCCTGGCGGCGGGCTACCACCACCTGCAGCTGCAGAACCGTTCCGGCCTGGTGGCGGTGTGGGAGGAGGCCCTGGCCCGTCTGCAGGGCACCGGCGGCGTCCTGTCCACGTCCTGGGGCGAGGTGCGCTTCCAGACGGCGCTGGACCTGACGGCCCGCAGGCTGGACCATGGGAAGCGCATGACGGACGACGCGGAGTTCGAGGCCCTCTGGGCCCTGGAGCGTCCCACCTGGGAGCTGGCATGAGCAAAACGGCCGATCTGCTGGTGCTGGGAGCCGGGATCGCGGGCTGCGCGGCGGCCCTGCGAGCGGCGGACCTGGGCGTGTCCGTGGTGCTGGTGGCCAAGGACGATCTCGGCGGCACCAACACGGCCTGGGCCCAGGGCGGGATCATCGGCCTGGCCCCGCCGGAGGAAGGCGATTCGCCCGACCTGCTGGCGGCGGACATCGAGGCGGCCGGCGCCGGCCTCTGCAAGGTCGAGGCCGTGCGGATGCTGGCGGAGCAGGGACCGCGCCTCTGCCGGAGCTTCCTGTGGGAGCGCCTGGGCGTGCCCTTCGACCTCGGCGCCCACGGCACCCCCGATCCCACCGCCGAGGCGGCCCACAGCGCCCGGCGCATCTACCACGCCAAGGACGCCACGGGACTCGCCATCCAGACGGCCCTCAGCGAAGCGGTGCGCAAGCACCCGAACATCCAGGTGCGGGAGCGCCTCTGCCTGGTGGATCTCATCACCAGCCCCCACCACTGCCTGAGTCCTGCCCGGGTCTACGAGCCCATCCGCGTCCACGGCGCCTACCTCTTCGACGCCGCCACGGGGCAGGTGGAGGCCCTCCTGGCCCGGCGCACCCTCCTGGCCACGGGCGGCCTCGGCTACCTGTACCTGCACACCACCAACCCCCCCAGCGCCACGGGGGATGGCCTGGCGGCGGCCTACCGAGCCAGCGCCCGCATCGTGAACTGCGAGTACATCCAGTTCCACCCCACGGCGCTCTACGTGCCGGGCAAGCCGCGGACCCTGCTGACCGAGGCGCTGCGGGGCGAAGGCGCCCGGCTGGTGAACCGGAAGGGCGAGCGGTTCATGGCCCGGTACGCGCCCGAGCAACTGGAGCTGGCCCCCCGTGACGTGGTGAGCCGGGCCATCTTCCAGGAGATGGCGGCCAGCGGCGAGGCCAGCGTCTACCTGGACCTGGCGCCGGTGGCCGCGAAGCTGGATCTGGACGCCCACTTCCCCACGGTGATGGCCGCCTGCAAGGCGGAGGGCCTCGATCCCCACCGCCAGCCCATTCCCGTGGTGCCCGCGGCCCACTACTTCTGCGGCGGCGTGCTGGTGGATCTCGACGGCCGCACCAGCCTCCCCGGGCTCTTCGCCGCGGGGGAGGTGGCCTGCACGGGCCTCCACGGCGCCAACCGCCTGGCCTCCACCAGCCTGCTGGAGGGCCTGCTCTGGGGCCACCGGGGCGCCGAGGCCGCGGTCCGCGAGCTGCAGGCGGCTCCGCTCCCCGATCCCGGCGACCTGGCCGAATGGCGCATGCCCGAGGCGCCGGAGGCCACGGACCCACTGCTCATCGACCAGGACTGGGGCCTCATCCGCAGCACCCTCTGGAACTACGCCGGCATCGTGCGCACGGGCGACCGCCTGCAGCGCGCGAAGGCCGACCTGCACTACCTGGCTCACCGCATCGAGCGCTTCTACCACGAAGCCCGGCTCAGCCGCGAGCTGCTGGAACTGCGCAGCGGCATCCTCTGCGCCCGGCTCATCCTGAACGCGGCCCTGCAGAACCCCGAAAGCCGGGGCTGCCACTACCGGGTGGACTGAGCCCCTGCGCCTGGGCGGCGCCTGGGACGAGCCCCATGACGACCTTCGACTGCTGATCCTCAACCTGCACGATCCACCCGCCGGAGTGCCGATGCGACCCGTCGCCGCCCTGTTCTGCCTCGTTCCCGCGCTGCTTGCCGCCCAGGGCGCCGACCTCGACGAGGGCCGCCTCGACCCGACCTGGTTCGGCCCGGGCGCGGCCTTCAAGGTTTCCAAGGCGCTGGGCTTCCAGTGGCTGAAGCCCGGGCTCGAGCTGCGCAACCGCACCCTCCGTCTGGAGGCCTGGGAAGCCCCAGCCTGGCTGCTGGGGCCGCGGGCCCCGAAAGATCTGGCCCTCCTCCAGCGGGTGGGGGACCACCTGGCGCCCGCCCTCGACCAGAACCTGAAGAAGGGGCTGAAGGGGGCGCTGCCCGTGGCGGCCGGCGGAGATGTGCGGATCCTCGGCCGGGTGGTGGACGCGATCGGCCGGGACGACGACTACATGGCCATGGGCTCCGTCAGCCTCTCCTTCGACCTCAAGGTGGTCGACGGCGACACGGGCGAGCTGCTGGCGGCCTTCCACGACACGCTCCAGGGACCCGATCCCGAGGCCGTCACGCTGCGGTTCCGCCGCTGGTGCGAGGAACTGGGCAAGACCCTGGCCAGGGCCGTCACCGCGCCTCCGACGCCGGCCGACGCGACGAAGGCCCAGACGCCCCCGCCGCCTCCCTTCGACCTGGAGGGGGCCCTGCGGCGCATCGAGGGCCTGAAGCGCGACGGCCTCCTCAGCGAGGCCGAGTACCTGGCCCTGAAGAAGAAGGCCGCCGACCGGGCCCGCTGAAGCGCGCGGGCTACAGGGGCCAGGGCCCGGCGCCCTCCCGCACGAGGAGCGGCTCCTCGGCGCTGAGGTCCACGATGGTGCTGGGGACGCCCTGCGGCTGCCCGCAGTCCACCACCAGATCCAGCGCGTGCCCCTGCTCCTCTTCGATCTCCCAGGCCGTGTTCAGTACCGGCTGGTCGGGCAGGGCGGCGCTGGTGGTGATGATCGGCTCGCCCAGCAGGTGCACGAGGGCCTGGCAGAACGGGTGGTCGGGAATGCGCAGGCCCACCACCTGCTTGTTCTGGAGGTAGCGGGGCACTTCGCGGCTGGCGGGCAGCAGCACGGTGTAGGACCCCGGAAGCATCTGCTTCAGGAGGCGGAAGGTGGGCGTGTCCAGGTGGCGGGTGTAGCGGCAGAACATCTCCATGTCCGAGCACAGGATCGACATGGGCTTCTTCGGGTCCCGGCCCTTGATCTGCAGGATGCGGTCCACGGCCTTCTTCCGGGAGGCGAGGCAGCCCAGGCCGAAGAGCGTGTCGGTGGGGTAGGCGATCACTCCGTCGCGCCGCAACAGCTCGGCGATGCGCTCGAGGTGGCGGATCTGGGGCGTCTCCGGGTGCAGGGTGAGGAGCATGGCTCAGCCCAGGGCTTGCCAGCGGGCCCGGCCCGGCGAGGGGTGGTCCTGGGGCCGCTGGAAGAACCGCTCCGCCAAGGCGGGATCCAGGTCCGCCGTCACGCCGCTGCGCCGGGCCTGGAGGGCCAGGAGGGCCATGACCGTGAGGCTGTCGGTGATCTCGCCGCTGAGCACGCGGCGGAGGCAGTCCGCGAAGGGTTCCCGGTGGAGCAGCAGCTCCTCGTCGTCTTCCGCGTGGTGGCCCTCGGAAGGCCCGAGCCCCGTGGCCAGGAAGAGGAAGGCCTCCTCCTCGGTGGAGGAATTGCTGGGGTGGAAGAAGGCCAGGGGTTCCCACACCTGGGCGGTGAGGCCGGCCTCCTCGGCCAGCTCCCGGCGCATGGCCTCGAAGGGGCTCTCGGCGATGTCGCCGCCGCCCTCGGGGATCTCCCAGGAGTAGGTCTCCAGCGGGTAGCGCCACTGGCCCACGAGGACCACCTGGTCCTGGTCGTCGAGGGCCAGCACGCCGCAGGCCGTGCGGTGGAACCCGCAGACCGCGTAGCGGCCCTCCGCCCCCCTGCGGTGCCGGAAGCGGTCCTCGCGGATGCGGATCCAGGGCGAGTCATAGACGAACCGCCGCCCGGTGACGGTGTAGGGATCCGGATGCTCAGGCCGGGGCAGGGGCTTCAAGTCCATCCTTCGAACATAACAAAACACCCGCTTTCGCGGGCGTTTTGGCAAAGCGCAGGGCGGAGGAGAAAAGCAAAGGCCCGGCTGAGCCGGGCCTTTGCTTGGGGAACTCCCGGAGGACGGGGTCCTAACGACGGAGGCCGAGGCGCTCGATCAGGGTGGCGTAACGCTCCTTGCTCTTCTTCTTGAGGTAGTCGAGCAGGCGGCGGCGCTGGCCGACCATGATCATCAGACCGCGGCGGCTGTGGTAGTCCTTGGTGTGGGTCTTGAAGTGCTCGGTGAGGTCGTTGATGCGCTTGGTCAGGATCGCGACCTGGACCTCGGGCGAACCCGTATCCGACTCGTGCTGCTTGTAGTCGTCGATGATGATCTTCTTCTGTTCCACGTTCAGGGCCATGTCGGCTCCTTTTCGGGGGATCGCCCGTCACCCGTCCTTCAGTCCCGTACCGAAGGGGGGTCGAACCTGGTGGAGGCCAGGTGCCTTTATCAAATGCTGTGCTTGTCCCAGCTTCATCTTGGTGACGGCCTCCGGCCGTCATCCTTGGCTTCGCTGGCGCTCAGCCTGCGGACCGTCATGCTCCCGTTGGTCGCATGCGGCCCTATTCTCCACGCACCCTGCGGGTGCATGTCGAATGGTGGTGCGGATAGAGGGACTCGAACCCCCACGTCTTGTGAACACTAGTACCTGAAACTAGCGCGTCTACCAATTCCGCCATATCCGCTTGAAAGAGCAACCCGGGGCCCGCAGGTTCCGGAATGTGCCGAATTCCAAGCCTAGCGCGGTTCACCGGGGGAGGCAACCACCATTCTCGCGCACGGCGCCGGGTGTCCCGCGCGGGAGGCCGTCATTACCATTCCCGGTAGGGGATGCCGTTCATGCCGGTGCCTTGGGAGAGGCTGTAGACATCCTGCACGTGGCCGCCGCCCCAGCTGGTGCTGGTGGGATCGTCATTGGAGCTGCGGAGGCCCCATTCCGCCTTGCCCGTGAGGGGGTCCACCGGGATGCGCCGCAGGAACCGGATCTTCCGGCTGGCCGAGCCCGCCACGGGCACGCCCTCCACAAGAAGCTCCAGGCTCTCCGGATAGAAGTTCGCGTCGACGGGCGGGGCCTTGATCTTCTGCTGCTCGGCCTGCTTCTTGTACTCGTCGATGGCCATGCGCATCTCGCGCAGTGTGCGGCGCAGCTCCAGCTCCTGCTGCCGCTTGAGGCCGTTCCGCACCAGGGGCACCGTGGCCGAGGCCAGGATCACCAGCACCGTGGCGGTGACCACGAGCTCCATCAGGGTGAATCCGGCCTGGCGCTTCACTGCACCGTCACGAGGGCGTTGGACCAGCGGCCCGAGATGGGCGCGGCGCCGACGAGGAACTGCCCGCTCTGGAGCAGCACCGGGGCATTGCCCGCGCTGAGGCCCACCAGCTCGAGGGTGGCGAAGGGGCCGCTGTCCGTGCCCGTGGGGTTGCGCTTGAAGACGAGGCGCAGCACCCCGTCCTTGCCGGGGATCGACTCGAGGCTGCCGCTCTCGCCGGTGATGAATTCACCGGGGGTCACCCCCTGGAGGCGGAGGCCCGGAGGCAGGCGCAGTTCCAGGGAGCCCGAGCTGAGGCCCTTGCCGCCGCTCACGGTGAGGGTGATGCGGACCGCTTCGCCCACCTTGATCTCGGAGGCCACCGGCGACATGAAGATCACCAGGTCCGAGGGGGCGGGCGGCACGTCCGCGGGCCCGGCGGGCTTCTTCTCCTGGATGGCGTCTGAGGGCGCCACGGGCGGCGTGGTTTGGGGGGTGGCCTGCGGGTTGGCCGGGGCCGTTCCCGGGGTGGTGGCCGGCGTCGTGGCCGGCGTCGTGGCGGGCGTCGTGGCGGGTGCCGTGCCGGACGCGGGGCCCGGCGCGACAGGCGGCTTCACGGGGGCGGCGGGCTTCTTGACCGCGGGGCTGAAGGGGCCGGATCGGGCGGTGGCGTCGTCGGGATTGAAGGGCGCCATGTCCTGCTCCGACAGGTCGGGCTTGCGGACCAGCACGGCGCGAATGGTGAGGATCACGTCCGTCTTGGCCTTCGAGTTCCGCGTGTTGCCGATGAGGCGCCCGATGAAGGGGATGTCGGCCAGCCCCCAGATGCCCTGCAGGCTCTTCTGCTCCTCGTCCTTCAGCAG
>Ga0316605_10002228_pt1 | contig 11034 bp, 10 predicted proteins | sample OWC_soil_day20_n_FD_207666 | JGI IMG/M metagenome (GOLD analysis project Ga0316605, IMG submission 207666) | Wetland soil microbial communities from Old Woman Creek delta, Ohio, United States - OWC_soil_day20_noCT | ecosystem: Environmental > Terrestrial > Soil > Wetlands | place: USA: Ohio... | reverse complement strand
CGGACACACCGTGCGCCTCGGTCTCGGCCACGACGACCTGAATCTCTACAAGACCCATGAGACCCGCAATTTCACCTACGCCGCCAGTGGCGCCCTGATACCCAATCCGGGCGGTGCAGTGGTGGACTATACGGAAACCAATCCCTTCCTGCGTCCCAACCGACGCAAGGTCAACTACGTCTATGTGCAGGATGAATGGAACTTCGCGCAAGATTGGACCCTCACCGCCGGCCTGCGCCGCGATGACTACTCCGATTTCGGCGCCACCACCAACCCGCGCCTGGCCCTGGTCTGGGATGCCACCCTCGACCTGACCGCCAAACTGCTCTATGGTCGCGCCTTCCGCGCACCCGCCTTCATTGAAGCGTATGGCATCAGCAATCCGGTCAATCAAGGCAATTCCAAGCTACGCCCGGAAACCAACAGCACCATCGAAGCCGCCTTCTCCTGGCAGGTGCGCCGCGATACCCAGGTGAACCTGAGTCTCTTCCGTTACAACATGAAAGACATCATTCGTGCCGTCCCCAACGCCATAGCCAATACCGGCTCCACCTACGTCAATGCCGGCAACCAGAACGGGCGCGGCGCTGAACTGGAATTGACCTGGGACGCCAACCGCGCCCTGCGCCTCAGCGGCAACGTCGCCTGGCAACGCTCCATCGACGAAACAACCGGCCGGGATGCGGGTTACGCCCCCCATCGCCACATCTATGCCCGCGCCGACTGGCGCATCGACAGCACCTGGCAGGCGAGCGCGCAAGTCAATCGGGTAGCCGACCGCAAGCGTTTCTCCCCTGCCGGCGCCGCCCGCGATACCCGCCCCGACATTCCCGATTACACGACGGTGGACCTCACCCTGCGCGCCAGCCGCGGCAAGGAGCAGTGGGACATTGCCGCCTCCGTGCGCAACCTGTTCAACGCTACCGTCCTTGAACCCAGCCTGGCCCCTGGCACGTCCATTCCCAACGACTTGCCGATGGCTCCTCGTAGCGTCTATCTACAGGCGATTTACAAACTCTGAAGGCGGCCCGGAACTGCCCGCCAGACGGGCCGTTCCGGGCAGGCATGGCCAGGATCGCCATTCCACGCGGCCTCCAGGCCAATGACCGGCTCACCCCTGCCCCTGTCGGTTTCACGACAATCGCTGCCCCAGCGGCTGTGCCCTAGCCCACAGCCGCCGATACAACCCAAACGCTATCCATATAAATCAATACGTTAGACGCTGGCATCGGGATTGCTAGATAGCTTCCCGAGATCAACCCCAGGAGCTAGCGTCATGGACCTACCCGTGATTCCCATCATCCCCGTCGCCAAGAGCGGGGGCGGCTGTTCCTCTTCCGGCTGCGGCAGCGCATCGGACAAACTCTCCCACCTGCCGGACGCTATCCGACAAAAAGTGCAGGACCATCCCTGCTACTCCGAGGAGGCCCACCACTACTTCGCCCGCATGCATGTAGCGGTAGCGCCAGCCTGCAACATCCAGTGCAATTACTGCAATCGTAAGTTCGATTGCGCCAACGAATCCCGCCCCGGCGTAGTTTCCGAACTGCTCTCACCAGAGCAAGCGGTAAAGAAGGTGATGGCCGTGGCCGCCACCATTCCGCAAATGACGGTACTCGGCATCGCCGGCCCCGGCGACCCTCTCGGCAACCCGGAGCGCACTTTCGCCACCTTCCGCGAGCTGTCGGCCAAGGCACCGGACATCAAGCTCTGCGTGTCCACCAACGGCCTGCGCCTGCCGGAATTCGCCGACGAGATCGCCAAGCACAACATCGACCACGTCACCATCACCATCAACTGCGTCGACCCGGATGTCGGGGCCAAAATCTACCCCTGGATCTTCTGGAACAACCGTCGCATTCGTGGTCGTGAAGCCGCCGCCATTCTCATCGAGCAGCAGCAGAAGGGTCTGGAGATGCTGGTGGAACGCGGGGTGCTGGTGAAGGTGAATTCGGTGATGATCCCCGGCGTCAACGACCAGCACCTGAAGGAAGTCTCGAAGATGGTCAAGGCCAAGGGCGCCTTCCTGCACAACGTGATGCCCCTGATCGCCGAGGCCGAGCATGGCACCTACTACGGCATGGTGGGCCAGCGCGGCCCTTCCTCCGCCGAACTTCAGGCGCTTCAGGACGAGTGCGCCGGCGACATGGCGATGATGCGCCACTGCCGCCAGTGCCGCGCCGACGCCGTCGGCATGCTGGGCGAAGATCGCGGCTCGGAATTCAGCCTGGACAAAATCGAGTCCATGGAAATCGACTACGAAGCCGCCATGGAACGCCGCGCCGCTCATCGCGACGAGGTGATCGCCAAGCTCGAAGCCAAGCGCTCGGCGCCGACAACCGCCCAGGCGCCCGCCGCACCCAAGCTGCGTCCGGTGCTGATGGCCGTCGCCACCACCGGCCAGGGCGTCATCAACCAGCACTTCGGTCACGCCAAGGAATTCCTGGTCTACGAGGCAACGCCAGAAGACGTGCGCTTCATCGGCCACCGCAAGACTGATCTCTATTGCAGCGGCGACAACACCTGCGGCGAGGGCGAAACGGTTCTCGAACGCACCATCCGCGCCCTCGAAGGCTGCGAGGCCGTGCTGTGCGCCAAGATCGGCTACGAACCCTGGGGCAAGCTGGAGGCCGCCGGCATCGCGCCGAATGGCGAACATGCCATGGAGCCGATCGAGGAAGCCGTGATGGCGGTGTATCGCGAAATGGCCGCGGCCGGCAAGCTGGCCCCGCCCACCGAGAAACGCCACGCCGCTTAAGGAGACTGACATGGCCCTCACCATCACCAAGCTGTGCACCGCCTGCGATGCCTGCCTCCACGTCTGCCCCAACGATGCCGTGGTCGAGGACAAGCCCTACTACTTCATCGAGGCGGAGAAATGCACCGAGTGCCTCTCGGAGTACGCTGAGCCCCAGTGCGCCGCCATCTGTCCGATCGAATGCGCCATCGTTAATGAACTCGACGAGCCGCTCAATCCGCCCGGCAGCCTCACCGGCATTCCCCTCGAACTCCTGCCGGAGCAGCGTTTCCACGTTGCGTTCTGATATGGCCTCTATCACCTTCTGGGAGAAACCGGGCTGCGAGGGCAATGGGCGGCAAAAGGCGGTATTGAAGGCCGCCGGTCACGCGGTCGTGGAGAAAAGCCTCCTCACCGAACCGTGGACCGCCACGCGCCTGCTGCAATTTCTCGCCCCGCTGCCGGTACCGCTCTGGTTCAACCGCACCGCCTCCGCCGTCAAGGATGGCTCGGTGGTGCCGGAGGCTCTCTCGCCGGAAGAGGCGATGCTGCTGCTGCTTGAATACCCGCTGCTGATCCGCCGCCCCCTGATGCAGGCCGAGGACGGCAGCTGCATGGTTGGTTTCGTGCTGGAACAGGTGGATGCCTGGATCGGTCTCGGCGACGCCATGCCGGCCCAGCCGGTGGATCAATGCGTGATGTCTTCACCCTGTCCTCCCCCCAATGCCCCGTGATGACGCGATAGAAATTCTCCCCGGGGTGCACTGGGTCGGCGCTTTCGACCCCGACCTGCGCGCCTTCGACCTGATCCTGCGCACCGCCAACGGCACCAGCTACAACGCCTATGTGGTACGCGGCGAGGAGGGTGTTGCCGTGATCGACACGGTGAAGGAGAACTTCTCGGACGAGTTCTTCCACCGCCTCGAATCGGTCTGTGACTACGACGAGATCACCGCCGTCGTCATCAACCACCTGGAGCCGGACCATTCCGGCGCCTTGCCCGAATTGTTGAAGCGCGCCCGTAACGCCGAGGTCTATCTCTCGACCCGGGCGCCGCTGATGCTGAAGGCCCTGCTCAAGCCCACCGACGCCATGCCCAAGGGCTTCAAGGTGGTCAGCACCGGCGATACCGTCGATCTCGGCGGCCGCACCCTCTCCTTCCTCAACACGCCTTTCCTGCACTGGCCCGACACCCAGTGCACCTACCTCGGCGAACTCGGCATCCTGTTCTCCGGCGATGTCTTCGGTTGCCACTTCTGCGACCCGCGCATGTTCAACGACAAGGTGGGCGACTTCCGCTTCTCCTTCGAGTACTACTACGCCCACATCATGCGGCCCTTCCGCGACCATGTGGTGAAGGCCCTGAAGCTGATCGAGCCCCTCGATCTCTCCATGATCGCGCCGGCCCACGGCCCGATTCTGCGCCACGGTCCCCACGACTACGTGCGCCGCTACCGCGAACTCGCCTCCCACCGCCTCGCCAACGAGGCTGGCACCGAGAAGACCCTGCTGGTGTTCTACCTCTCCGCCTACGGCAACACCCGGCGCATGGCGGAGTCCATCCGCACCGGCGCCGAAAAGGTGGAAGGCGTCCGCGTCTCCCTCTACGACCTGGAAGGCGGCGACCCGTCGATTTTCGTGGACCTGATCGAAGGTGCCGACGGCCTCGTGCTCGGCAGCCCCACCATCAACGGCGATGCGGTGAAGCCGATCTGGGACCTGCTCTCGTCGCTAACCGCTATCGGCGTCACCGGCAAACTCGGCGCCGCCTTCGGCTCCTTCGGCTGGAGCGGCGAGGCGGTGGACATGATCGAGCACCGCCTCAAGGGCCTCAAGTTCCAGGTGCCGGTGCCCGGCGTCAAGGTCAAGCTCACCCCCACCGGCGACGAACTGGCCCAGTGCGTCGACCTGGGTACCCGTCTCGCCAGCAGCCTGATGGCCAGCCCTCAATTTCTTGCAGCTCAAACCTAGGAGGCTCTTATGCCCAAAGCCCAAGTCACTTTTGAAGACATCGGCGTCACGCTCACCGTGCCCGCCGGCACCCGCCTGATCGAGGTATCGGAAAAGGTCGGCGCCGGCATCACCTACGGCTGCCGCGAAGGCGAATGCGGCACCTGCCTGACCAAGGTGATCTCCGGCGCCGAAAACCTGGCCCAGGCCTCAGTGCTGGAAGACCAGGTACTGAAAGACACCTTCGCCCCCCGCGGCCACCGCCTCGCCTGCCAGGCCCAGGTGCTGGGCGGCGAAGTCGTCGTCAAGCCCGCGTAACGCTTCTAGTCGGGAAGACCAACGGCCGATGATGAACACACGCGAAAAGCGGCATAAAGGCCCGCCCCCTCCCATCCTCCCCCTCGCGGGGGAGGCTATCGGTTTGCTCGCTGCGCTCGATATATCACCGGGCGCTCGTTTTTGTTGCTTCACGCTAATCCATTACTCCCCCTGAAACGAAAGAAAGGAAACGCCATGCCCAATCTCACCTTCTCCAGTCCCATGCACAAGGACAAAACCGTCTATGCCGTCGCCGGCAGCCACAAGGAAACCATCCTCGCCCTGGCTAAGGAAAACCACATCCCGATCGACTTCGGCTGCCAGAACGGCGAATGCGGCACCTGCCTGGTCAAGGTCCACCCGATCGACAAGACCAAGCACCACAAGATGAGCAACCCCCTCACCGACGGCGAAGTCAATGTGCTGCGCGAAATGGGCAAGATCACCAAGGCCCAGGTGGAGCAGATGCGCGTTGATGACCTGTGCCCCACCGAATGGCGTCTGGCCTGCCAGATGGTGATGCGCGACGAAGACCTCCTGGTCGAGTATCCGAGCAAGTAATGGCCATGACACCCCGCGACCATCTCCGTGATCGGGCGCGGGCCGCCTACCTGGGGCTCGCCGTCGGCGACGCCCTGGGGGCCACCGTGGAATTCATGACGCCGAAGGAAATCCAGCACAAGCACGGGGTGCACAAGCAGATCATCGGCGGCGGCTGGCTGCGCCTGCGGCCCGGCCACGTCACCGACGACACCACCATGACCCTGGCCCTGGGCAACGCAATCCTCGACCAGGGCGGTGCAATTCGCGGCGACGCCGTGGCCCGCGCCTTCGACGCCTGGATGCGCGCCAAGCCGGTGGATATCGGTAACACCGTGCGCCGGGGCATTGTCGAATTCCGCCGCACCGGCGACACGGTGCGGCCGGTGAACGAACACGAAGCCGGCAATGGCGCTGCCATGCGCTTGCTGCCTGCCGCCCTGGTGAGCCTCGGTCACACCGAAACCGAGGTGATAACCGCCATCCTCACCCAGGCCCACGTCACCCACCACAACCCCCAATCCGATGCCTGCTGCGTCACCCTCGCCCTGATGCAGCAAGATCTCCTCGCTGGCCAACCCCTGGCGGCCGCGCGCCAACGCGCCGAAGCCCTGGCCTACGACATGCCGGCTTTCGAGTTTCGCAACAAGCGCATGGAAAATCCCAGCGGCTGGGTGGTGGACAGCTTCATCGCCGTCTGTCAGGCCCTGTTTGCCACCAACAGCTTTGAGGACTGCCTGATCGACATCGTCAATCGCGGCGGCGATGCCGACACCACCGGCGCCATCGCCGGCATGCTCGCTGGCGCCCACTATGGCCTCGACGCCATCCCCCGGCGTTGGCTCCACGACCTGGACAAGAAAGCCCATGCCGATTGCGAGCGCCAGGCAGACCAGATCACCGCCCTGATCGCCCAGCCTGCCCTGCCCGCCCTCGCCGCCTAGAACGCCGGCATTCGCTTCAAGCGGCGAAAAAAACTATGTAAAACAACATTAGAGGCTATTGATACAGACGCCGAATAGGCGCAATATCGCAGGTCTTGTTATGCCATCTGCCGCCATGACGCCACGCACCCTTGCCGACCTGATGACCCGCAGCATCGTCACCATTGACGCCGGGGCATCCCTGCGCGAGGCCGCCGAGCGCATGGAAACCATGCGCATCAGCTCCCTGGTGGCCACCTGCGACAGCCAAGCCTGCGGCATTCTCACCGAACGCGATCTGCTGCGCGCCATCAACCGCGACCTCTCCGGCACCGCCCAGGTCAGTGAAGTGATGGGCCAGCCCCTGGTGCGCATCGGCGCCGAAACGCCGGTGCTCGACGCCTACCATCTCCTCGTCGGCCGCAACATCCGCCACCTGCTGGTGGACGACAGCGCCGGCAACATCATCGGCATCGCCAGCCAGAGCGACTTCCGCTTCCAGCTTGGCGCCGACCTGCTGGAGCGCCTGCGCGACGTGCGTTCCATCATGACGCCACGGGTACCGACCCTACCGCCTACAGCCACCATCGCCGACGCGGCGCGACTGATGGAGCGCGAACAAGTCACCTGCTGCGTCGTCGCCGAAGACAACCGCCCCATCGGCATGGTCACCGAGCGCGACATGGTGCGCTTCTTCCGTCAGGGACCAGGCGAAATGGAACGCCCCCTGGCCGAGGTGATGAGCTTCCCGGTCGCCACCCTGCCCGCCGACGCCGTGCCGCAGAGCGCCGTCGCCCGCATGCGTGAGCAGAACCTGCGCCACTTGGTGGTGGTGGATGCGGACGGACGCATCGACGGTGTGCTGACCGAACATGATCTGGTCAGCCATCTCGACACCCTCTACGTCGAACAGACGCTCCAGGCCCGGCGCGATGCCGAGGCCTCCCTCGCCCTCTCCGAAGCGCGCTGGAGTGCGGTGTGGGAACAGAGCAGCGAGTTCTTCGGCCTCATGGCGCCCCAGGGCATGCTGCTCAACTGCAACCCGGCCGCCGCTACCCTGCTCGGTTCCGGGTCCACGGAACTGGTCGGACGCATGCTCTGGGAAACTCCCTGGGGCGCCCACGACAAGACCCTGCAACACCGCCTGCGTCTGGCCGTTGAGCGCGCCGGCAAGGGCGAGGCCGACGCCTTTGAGACCTGCCATTTCGAGTCCGGCCAGGCCAAGATACACATGGACTTTCATGTCCAGCCGATCCGCGATCCCCAGGGCCGCATCCTGATGCTGCTGGCCCAGGGCAAGGACATCACCGAGCGGGTTCAGGCGCGGGAAGCTCTGGAACGCATGGCCCACTACGACCCCCTCACCGAGCTGCCGAACCGCGTCCTGCTCGCCGACCGCCTGCCCCAGGTTCTCGCCCGCGCCGGGCGCCAGGGCCATCTGGCCGCCGTCTGCTATCTCGACCTCGACGGCTTCAAGCCGGTTAACGACCAGTACGGCCATGCCGCCGGCGACCGCTTGCTGATTGAAGTGGCCGCTCGTCTCAACGCCTCGGTACGCAAAGGCGATACGGCGGCGCGCCTGGGCGGCGACGAATTCGTGCTGCTGATCGGCGACCTGGACTCGGTGGCGGATATCGACATCGCCATGGATCGCGTCTTCAGCGCCATTCGACAGCCGATCGCCATCGACGGCCACCAGGTTCATGTCTCCGCCAGTATCGGCGTCGCCGTCTTTCCCCTCGACAGCAAGGACGGCGACGTGCTGCTGCGTCACGCCGACCAGGCCATGTACTCGGCCAAGCAGGCGGGGCGCAACCGCTACCATCTCTTCGATCAACACGGCAACCAGCGCAACCAGACCCATCTGGACCTCCTGACCGCCCTTGAGGACGCCATAAAGCGCAAGGAATTCGAGCTGCTGTATCAGCCCAAGGTGTCCCTGCTCAGCGGCAAGATCGTCGGCGTCGAGGCCCTGCTGCGCTGGCGGCATCCCGGTCGCGGCCTGCTGGCGCCGATGGAATTCCTCGCCATACTCGAAGAATCGGAACTCGCCCTCGACGTCGGGCGCTGGGTTCTCGCCACCGCCATCGCCCAGGCCGACGCCTGGCGCAGCCAAGGCATCCACCTGAGCATCAGCATCAATGTCTCGCCCCAGCATGTCATCCACTCGGCCTTCGTGGACGAACTGGCGCAACTGCTGGCGACCCATCCCCATCTGCCGGCGGAAAGCATTGAACTGGAAATTCTCGAATCCGCCGCACTGGAAGACATCCAACGCATGGCGGAAGTAATGAATGCCTGCAGCCAGCTCGGCGTCGGCTTCGCTCTCGACGACTTCGGCACCGGCAAATCCTCCATCGGCGACTTCCATCGCCTGCCGGCCCAGACCCTGAAGATCGACCGCAGCTTCATTTCCAAAATGCTCAACGACCCGCAAGACATGGCGGTGATCGAAAGCATCATCGGCCTCACCAGCGCCTTCCGCCGCCAGGTAGTGGCCGAGGGCATGGAAAGCGCCGAACACGGCGCCCTGCTGCTGCAACTCGGTTGTGAGCTTGCCCAGGGTTACGGCATCGCCAGACCCATGGCCGCCGACCAAGTGCCCGACTGGGTACGCGACTTCAAACCCGACCCTGCCTGGGCTCAGCCCGCCCAAACCTTCTCGCAGCCCTGCGAACGCAACTGCTGGCGCTTCGAGATGCCCAACATCAAGATGTAAGGCAGGCAGGCTGCGGGGCCGACAAGAGCCGGCCCCCGCTACATCGTTAAACCGGACCGCGCGCCTCGCGCTTGACGACGATGGTCTGGGTCAGGGCGTCGGCGAGGGAAACCTTGTCACCCTTGAGCTTGAGGCCCTTCACGGCGTCATACAGCGTAACGACCTTCTCGCCGCTGCCCTGGCCCTTGAAGTCGCCCTTTTCGAGGCCGGTCATTTCCATCAGCTCGTTCCAGGCCAGACCTTCGGTCATCGGGACGACGGCCAGGGTGGCGCCTTCGGCCTCGATCAGCATCGGCTTGCCGATATTGACGACGAAGAACACGGCGAGGGTATCGGCAGCCAGACCACTCTTGAACTTCTCGATCACCAGCCCGAGTTGGGCCAGCTCGTCGAGGCAGCCGGAGGCGAACTTGATCTTGTCGGCGCCGCACAACAGGATGGAGTGCTTCATGATCTCTGAGGGCGGCTTACGGCGGCCCTGCGCGTCACCCACCTCGCCTTCCTTGAGGATGAACTCGCCACGATAGGCGGAAAGCCCGGCGCCGGCGGCCTCCTTGAAGTTCATGTTGAAGAACAGGCCGTCTTTTTCATACTGGTCGAGCAGCATTGTTGTCACCTTATGGATGGAGAGAGAAAGAGAAAATTAGATTCAAGCCAAGGCGGCCTCGGCGGCCATCAGCTCAAGGACATCGGCATCGACAATCTCGACGCCCATCTTGGCGCAGAAGCGACGTTCCTTGTCGTTGGCTTCGGGAATCAGCGCCCAGCCCGCATGGCTGTCGGCGCCGTAGATGATGTCGGACATCACCATGCGCTCCGTGTCGCGGTTGAAGCGCATGCCGAGAAAGACGTAGCGCTTGCCGGCGCGCAGCTTCTTGACGAAGCCGGGCACGGCAAAGCCACCCATCAGCTCGGTGATGTAATCCACGTAGTCGGCATCGGAGGCGATGTAGTTGGGCTGCGGCTTGGGGCTGCCCATGGGCTTGAATAGCACCGGGAATTGCGGCTTGGCTTCTTCCACCGGAATTTCCCGGTAGGTTTCGCCGTCGAATTCAAACAGCTTGAAGCGGTAGTCGGTGCCACCGAGGCGCGAGATGCCCGCCACCAGGGTGTGGGGAACGCCGACATGGGAATCCTGCAACTGGGTGTCGCGGTTGATGTCGATGACGTAGGCAGGCTTGAGAGTCTTGAGCCAGTCATGAACCGCCCCACGGGTCCACTCGGTCTCGCCGTAGGTGCGGGTGAGAAACTTGTTCACCGTGCTGCGACCGCGCTTGAGTTCGACGTTCATGGCGGCGCGGGAAAATTCGTACATGAGCTTGGGCGCCATGGGGCGGCCGTCGTTCATGGCGAGAATCAGGGAGTCGCTGTCGGCGGGAATCGGACGGCCGTCGGCGACATTACGCACGTCGGCGAGAACACCAGGGCCGAGGTAGGGAACGATGCTCCCATCCTGGATGCCGGCGATCAGTTGGGTTGTAAGTTCTGGGCTCATGGAAGGCCTCGCTATGGAATGCCTTCCGTGTCGCAATTTCCGGGCCAACAAAAAAAGCCCGTCAAATCATATGGCTTTACCCGGCAGCCGAACGCATTGTCGGGTTTGCAACAGAGTCAGAATGTCGTCCACGCGACTTCGTAGGCGCCGCCCACTACCAGCATTTCATCCTCTCCCTGCAACACGCCGGGCAGCAGGGCGGAGTGGAAAATCACCTTCGCCACCGGGACGTTGGTGACCAGGATGTAATCGCCGAACTCGCCGGCCCGCTCGCGATTGCGGCTGAAGGAGTTGATGTTGTTGAGCAGCACGGCGCCGCACCGGTCACCGGCTTCGCGGGGGCTACAGTCTT
>Ga0316605_10002226_pt1 | contig 11040 bp, 11 predicted proteins | sample OWC_soil_day20_n_FD_207666 | JGI IMG/M metagenome (GOLD analysis project Ga0316605, IMG submission 207666) | Wetland soil microbial communities from Old Woman Creek delta, Ohio, United States - OWC_soil_day20_noCT | ecosystem: Environmental > Terrestrial > Soil > Wetlands | place: USA: Ohio... | reverse complement strand
TCGCGAGTTGCAGAAAGCCTCTGGCTGAAGCGTCATGTTCCTGCCCGCCTACCTTGATCACAATGCCACAACACCGCTCGACCCGGCGGTGCGCAAGGCCATGTTGCCCTGGTTCGGCAAGCGTTTCGGCAATCCTTCCAGCCGCCACGAATACGGGCGGGCGGCGCGGGTTGCGGTCGATGCAGCAAGGCAGCAGGTGGCAGTGGCCGTTGGTGCGCATCCGACCGAAATCATTTTCGTCAGCTCTGGCAGCGAAGCCAACAATCTGTTTCTGAAGGGCGTGGCGGCGTGTCACCGTCCCGGTTTTTTGGCCGTCAGTGCCATCGAACATCCCTCGGTGTTGCGGCCGGCCGAGCAACTGGCGAAGCAGGGCTGGTCACTGCACAAGGTGGCAGTCGATGCCAATGGCGTTGTCGATGCGGCCGATTTTGCCGAAACCTTGCTCGATATGCCGCAAATGATTTCGATCATGCTGGCCAACAACGAAACCGGCGTCATTCAGGAGATTGAAACGCTGGCAAGCGCTGCAAAAACGGCAAACGCCTGCTTTCATACCGATGCGGTACAGGCGCTGGGTCGTTTGCCACTGGGTTTTCGGGCGCTCAATGCGGCTGGGGTTTGCGCCATGACGGTTTCAGGGCACAAGGTTTATGGCCCGCAAGGCGCAGCGGCGCTGGTCGTCGACAAGCGCATGGGATTGCAGCCGCTCATTGCCGGTGGTGGTCAGGAACGCGAGTTACGTTCTGGCACCGAAAACGTCGCGGCCATTGTCGGGTTTGGCATGGCTTGTGAATTGGCAGCGCAGCGTCTGAATGAAACGCCGCAGCGTCTGCAAGCCTTGCGTGACCATTTGGAGGCGGGATTGCTGGCCTTGGGCGCGACAATTTTTGCTCAAGCGGCCAAGCGTCTGCCCAATACGAGTTTTTTCGCGCTGCCGGAAATCGATGGCGAAACACTGGTTGGTAAGCTCGACCGTGCCGGTTTTGCGGTGGCGAGCGGTTCGGCCTGTTCCAGCGTGCATCCGGGGCCGTCGCATGTGTTACTGGCGATGCAGGTGGCGCCGGAAATGGCGCTTGGCGCGGTGCGGGTGAGCCTGGGGATGGCGAATACTCAGGATCAGATCGAGCGTTTTCTTGCTGCATTGCAAGAAATTTCGGTTTCTTTGAAACGAATGAGCGCTGTGACGATCTGAAGATTAAGAGGTCTTGAATGAAAGTGAAAATGTCATGAAACTGCCCATCTATCTGGATTATTCGGCGACAACCCCGGTCGATCCGCGTGTTGCCGCGAAAATGATCCCCTACTTGACCGAGCAATTCGGCAATCCTGCCTCGCGTTCGCACAGCTTTGGCTGGGTGGCCGACGAAGCGGTCGAAAATGCGCGTGCCCAAGTAGCGGCGCTGGTCAATGCCGACCCCAAGGAGATTGTTTGGACGTCTGGCGCAACCGAATCGAACAATCTTGCCATCAAGGGCGCGGCGCATTTCTATGCCGGGACCAAGGGCAAGCACATCATCACGGTCAAGACCGAACACAAGGCGGTGCTCGACACCTGCCGCGACCTTGAGCGCGAGGGCTTTGAAGTGACTTACCTCGATGTGCAGGAAAACGGTCTTATTGACCTGCAAGTCCTGGCGGCGGCCTTGCGTCCCGATACCGTGCTGGTGTCGGTGATGTTCGTCAACAATGAAATCGGCGTCATCCAGCCGATTGCCGAAATCGGCGAGTTGTGCCGCAGCAAGGGCATCATTTTCCACGTTGATGCAGCGCAGGCGACCGGCAAGGTGGACATTGATCTGGTGGCGCTCAAGGTCGATCTGATGAGCTTTTCCGCCCACAAGACCTACGGCCCCAAGGGCATCGGCGCCTTGTATGTGCGCCGCAAACCGCGCGTGCGGCTGGAAGCGCAGATGCACGGCGGCGGTCATGAGCGCGGTTTCCGTTCCGGCACACTGGCAACGCACCAGATCGTCGGCATGGGCGAGGCCTATGCCATTGCCAAGGCCGAAATGGCTGAAGAAAACCAGCGCATCGGGGCGCTACGCGACCGTCTGCTGCAAGGCATTCAGGATTTGCCGGCGACCTACGTCAATGGCGATCTTGACCATCGCGTGCCGCACAACCTGAATATCAGCTTCGCCTACGTCGAAGGTGAATCGATGATGATGGCGCTGCCGGATCTGGCGGTCTCTTCCGGTTCGGCCTGTACCTCGGCCAGTCTGGAACCGTCCTACGTACTGCGGGCGCTCGGTCGCAACGACGAACTGGCGCATTCCTCCATCCGCTTCACTCTTGGCCGCTTTACGACCGAAGAGGAAATCGATTACGCCATCGCACAATTGCACCAGAAGATCGGCAAGCTGCGCGAAATGTCGCCGCTCTGGGAAATGGTCCAGGAAGGCGTTGATTTGAATACTGTGCAGTGGGCGGCACACTAAGGAGAAAACTATGAGCTACAGCGAAAAGGTCATCGACCACTACGAAAACCCGCGTAATGTTGGCTCCTTCGCCAAGGAAGAAGAGGGCGTTGGCACTGGCATGGTCGGTGCACCGGCCTGCGGCGATGTGATGAAATTGCAGATCAAGGTCAACAAGGATGGCGTCATCGAAGACGCTAAATTCAAGACCTATGGTTGCGGCTCGGCCATTGCCTCGTCCTCGCTGGTGACCGAATGGGTCAAGGGCAAAAGCGTCGATCAGGCGCTGACGATCAAGAATACCGACATCGCCGAAGAACTGGCGCTGCCGCCGGTGAAAATCCATTGTTCCATTCTGGCTGAAGACGCCATCAAGGCGGCGGTGGCCGACTACAAGAAAAAGCACGGAGATTGATATGCCAGTGACTCTGACTGAAAAGGCGGCCAAGCATGTGGCCAATTACCTGACCAAGCGCGGCAAGGGCTTCGGCCTGCGCTTGGGTGTGCGCACCAGCGGCTGTTCCGGCATGGCTTACAAGCTGGAATTTGTCGACGAAACCGGCGAAGACGATACCGTGTTTGAGAGCAATGGCGTCAAGGTGGTGGTCGATGCCAAGAGTCTGCCTTACCTCGATGGCATGGAGTTGGACTATGCGCGGGAAGGATTGAACGAGGGCTTCAAGTTCAATAACCCCAATGTCAAAGACCAATGTGGCTGCGGCGAATCGTTCACGGTTTAGGTGGCTGGGCCATCGGTTCTAAGTCCCCTCTCCCCTTGCGGGAGAGGGTTAGGGAGAGGGGTAACGAGCAACGATCCGCCCCCTCTCCCCCAGCCCCTCCCCCGCGAGGGGGGAGGGGAGTTTTGAGGTGCTTTGGTGGATTTAACCGCTGATTTTTTCTCGTTGTTCGACCTGCCTCGGCGTTTTGCGCTGGAGCTGGCTGAACTCGACCGTCGTTACCGAGACTTGCAGGCCGAGGTTCACCCCGACCGCTTCGCGGCAGCGGGCGATGCAGAAAAGCGCTTATCCATGCAGTGGGCGACGCAGGCCAACGAAGCCTATCGCACCCTGAAAAAACCGCTGGAACGGGCGAAATACCTGCTGCATCTGGCAGGCCACGACGTGCAGGCCGACAAGAATACCGCCATGCCCGCCGAATTCCTGATGGAGCAGATGGAATGGCGCGAGGCGGTGGCCGATGCCCGTGCCGGTGGCGACCATCACGAACTGGAACAATTGCTTGAGCGCTTGAACGCTGATCTGACCGCGCACTATGGCGAACTGGCAGCCTTGATTGATGAGTTGGCGGATTGGCCGAAAGCGGCCGAGGCGGTGCGCCGGCTGATGTTTATGGAAAGATTGTTGACCGAAATTGAGGATGCCCTGGCGGCGTTGGAAGAGTGAGCTTTGGAAAAGACATTTACCGCAAAGGCGCGAAGACGCAAAGGGCCGCGAAGGAATAGTTATGTATTTGGAGTGTCATGAATCTACTTGGCTTTGATCCTGGTGGCTTGAAGAGTTTCGGTTGGGCGAGCTTGCAAATTGGCGAGTCTGGTTTACCTGTCGCTCTCAAGACGGGTATATCGTCGAGTGCATTGATTGCGTTAAATGAAGCAAAACAATCGGCTAACGAGGCGCCGGTAGCAGTTGGAATCGATGCCCCGCTTTACTGGGTATCTGAGGGGGATCGTAGAGCTGATGCATTCATTCGTAAGTTGGTCTGTGCCGCTGGCGGAAGTTCAGGCACAGTTGGGCATGTCAATTCGTTACGAGGTGCATGCTTAGTCCAAGGCATACTTGTTGCGCGCCTAGCAGCGAATTTGTGGCCTTCCGTCATAGTCACAGAAGCGCATCCGAAGGCACTTCTTCGCGTTCATCCTGCCGCTAGAGAGTTCATTTCGGAAAATCTTCCCAATGCCCCAAGCGAACATGAGCGAGATGCAGCACTTGCTGCGTTTGCTGCTTGGGCTGCAGCAGAGCGTTTCTCAGGTTGGCAAGATATTCGGTTGGAGGAGCAGGCTCCGTTTTTCCCAAGTGGTCATACCGTTTCTTATTGGTTTCCATGTTAGAAATAATGTTCAGCCACTCATCTTTGCTTTGCGGCATGTCGCTCCATTGCGGTGAAAGAATTAGTTTTTCAGGATAAATCATGGCTCTGTTTCAAATTGCCGAACCCGGAGATTCCGCGCTGCCGCATGAGCACAAGCTGGCGGTGGGCATCGATCTGGGTACTACCAATTCGCTGGTTGCCACCGTCCGCAGCGGTCAGGCGATGGTGCTTGCCGATGAGCATGGTCGCCCTTTGCTGCCTTCCATCGTGCGCTATCTGCCGGATGGTGTCACCGAAGTTGGCCACGCGGCGGAGCGCCAGCAAGCGCGCGATCCCAAGAACACTATCGTTTCGGTCAAGCGTTTCATGGGGCGCGGAATCCAGGATATCGCCCATATCGAAGCCATGCCCTACGACTTCGTCGATACGCCGGGCATGCTCAAACTCAAGACCTGTGCTGGGGTTAAAAGCCCGGTCGAGATTTCGGCCGAAATTCTCAAATGTCTGCGCTTGCGGGCCGAGGCAGCGTTGGGAGGCGAACTGGTGGGCGCGGTCATCACCGTGCCGGCTTACTTCGACGATGCCCAGCGTCAGGCGACCAAGGATGCGGCCCGTCTCGCCGGACTCAATGTCCTGCGCCTGATCAACGAACCGACGGCGGCGGCGGTGGCCTATGGCCTCGATAACGCGGCGGAAGGCACTTACGCTGTTTATGACCTCGGTGGTGGCACCTTCGATATTTCCATCCTCAGGCTGACGCGCGGCATTTTCGAGGTCTTGTCCACCGGCGGCGATTCGGCCTTGGGTGGCGACGATTTTGACCATCGCATTTTCTGCTGGACGCTTGAACAGGCCCGGCCGCAGCCGTTGTCGCCGCACGATTCCCGCCTGCTCATGACGCGGGCGCGTGAAGCCAAGGAATATCTGACCACTCACGCTGAAGCCCCGCTGACGGCGCAGCTTTCCACCGGCGAGGTGATTGACCTTAAACTGGATGTTGAGTCCTTTGCCGGCATCACCAAAACGCTGATTGCCAAGACTCTGCAGTCGGTCAAAAAGGCGCTGCGCGATGCCGGCTTGAAGCCGGAAGACATCAAGGGCGTTGTCATGGTTGGCGGCGCCACGCGCATGCCGCAGGTGCAGCAGGTGGTGGGCGAATTTTTTGGCCAGCAGCCGCTGACCAATCTCGACCCCGACAAGGTGGTGGCGATTGGTGCTGCGACGCAGGCCAATCTGCTGGCGGGGAATCGCACCAGCGGTGACGACTGGTTGCTGCTCGATGTCATCCCGCTGTCGCTCGGGCTGGAAACCATGGGCGGACTGGCCGAAAAGGTGATTCCGCGCAACTCGACCATTCCGGTGGCGCGGGCGCAGGAATTTACCACCTTCAAGGACGGCCAGACGGCGATGGCGATTCATGTTGTGCAGGGCGAGCGCGAAATGGTCGATCATTGCCGTTCGCTGGCGCGCTTTGAATTGCGCGGCATTCCGCCGATGGTGGCGGGTGCGGCGCGCATCCGCGTCACTTTCCAGATCGATGCCGACGGGCTGCTTTCCGTTTCGGCCCGTGAACAGACGACCGGCCTTGAGTCCAGCATCACCGTCAAGCCGTCGTATGGGCTTTCCGACGATGAAGTGACCGGCATGCTGAAGGATTCGATGGCGCACGCCAAGGACGATGCTATGCGCCGCGCGCTGAAGGAAGCGCAGGTCGAAGCGCAGCGCCTGATCGAAGCCACCAGCGCGGCGCTGGCACAGGACGCGCACCTGCTCGCCGCCACCGAAATTACCCAGATTCAGACTGCCATTGGCAAATTGCAGACCACCATACTGGGCGACAATCGTCTCAAGATCAATCAGATGATGGATGAACTGGGGCAGGTCACGCAGGAATTCGCCCAGCGCCGCATGGACCAGAATATCAACCGCGCCCTTTCCGGCCGCACGCTGGCGGAACTGGATGGTTTGGAGAAGGGGCATTCATCGTCGGAATAAATCGGTCATTGCGAGGGACGCAGGCCCGTGGCAATCTTGGGGCTGGAATAGATTGCTTCATTCCGTTCGCAATGACGCTCCCTCCACGCTGCGGTCGCAATGACAAAACCCGGCGTTCTGCCTATGGTTTAGTGTTTTTCAAGGAGGAAACATGACCCAAATCGTTGTCTTGCCACATTCCGAGCTTTGCCCGGAAGGCGTCGTGGTCGAAGCCGACGCCGGCAAATCGATCTGTGAAAATTTGCTGGCCAATGGCGTCGAACTCGATCACGCCTGCGAAATGTCCTGTGCCTGCACCACCTGCCACGTTATTGTGCGCGAAGGTTTCAATTCACTGGAACCGGCCGAAGAGGTCGAAGAAGACTTGCTCGACAAAGCCTGGGGGCTGGAACCCAATTCCCGCCTGGGTTGCCAGGCTATCGTCGGTGAGACGCCGCTGGTGATCGAAATTCCACGCTATTCCATCAATATGGCGAAGGAGGGCAGGAAATGAAATGGACCGACATCAACGACATCGCCATCGAACTTGCGGAAGCGCATCCTGACGAGAACCCGCTCAAAATCAATTTTGTTGATCTGCGCGACTGGGTGATGGCGCTGCCCGGCTTCAACGACGATCCCCAGCACTGTGGTGAAAAAATCCTCGAAGCCATTCAGCAGGCCTGGATTGACGAAGTGAACTGATCAGCCCGGCTATAATGCGCCGACACATTTCACTGGAGTGGGCGTAATGACGCCACAAGCGGCAACATGAGTTCGGATAGGCGGGAACCCAATATCGAGGCGATCTGGAGCGCGCAGGATGCGCTGCCACTGGTCAAGGGTTTTGCCGTATTGCTGGTTGCCCTTGGAATTCCTGTTGGCGTTGGGTATTTTTACTTTGCCGGCCCCGATTTCCGCAATGCCTTTGGTTTCTGGATGGCGGTGGTAGGCTGTATCAGCCTCTATCATGTCATACGGAACGATGTACGCCGGGCGATTTCCTTGATCATCTGGTGTTTCTGGGCGCTGTTGATAGGGTGGTGTTTTCTGGTATTCGGTATCCGGACACCGGTTCTTGTGGGGATGCCCGCCTTCATCATGCTGACTGGTTGGTTGCTCGGCAAGCGCAGTGCTGTCCTGATGTCCTTAATGACGCTGTTTGCCCTGGGGTTGTTGTTTCTTTTCGAATCCTCGGGTTGGTTACGGATGATACAGCGGCAAGCAAATGACTATTACATCAGTTACGGCTTGGTTGTCATGATGTCCGGTTATCTGGCCGGATTCTTCGGCAAGAGTTTCCGCAAGCAGTTCGACAGCCTGCAGGAAACGCGGCAATCCTTGCAAATCCAGCTGGAGGCATTGCGCTATTCGGAAGAACGGTTTTCTTTGTTGTTCCGCACCAGTCCGTCGCCCCTGATGATGACGCGGACTTCGGACGGTACGATTTACGAAGTCAACGAAGCCTGGGAAAAGGCTTTTGGTTGGCAAGCCAGCGAGGTGCGTGGCAAAACGACGCTGGAAATCAAATTCTGGCCTTCACCGGAAGTGCGCGCCCGTGCTTTAGAGGCCATTACGCAGCACGGCGGAACTTTTTCCACCATGCGTGATTTTGTCGCGCGCGATGGCAACGTGCGCAGCTATCTGCATACGGTGGTCAGGATTGAAGTCGAGGGCGAACTGCGCACCGTTGCCTCTCTGCTCGATCAAACCGAACGCTTGCAGATGGAAGAGGCGATGAAAACGCTCAATGCCTCGCTCGAGTCGCAGGTGGTGGCACGGACGGTTGCTCTTAGCCAAGCGCTTGATACCCTGAAAAATGCCCAGGCCGAATTGCTGCAATCGGAAAAACTGGCTTCACTGGGTTCGTTGGTGGCCGGCATTTCGCATGAACTCAACACGCCGATTGGCAATGCGCTGACGGTGGCCAGCACGCTGCAGGAAAAAGCGAAACAATTCAACCGGCTGACGAATGAAGGCCAGCTCAAGAAATCGTCACTACTGGATTTTTTGAATTCTGCCGAGGAAATGTGCGATTTGCTTTATCGCTCCTGCAAGCGTTCTTCCGATCTCGTCCATAGTTTCAAGCAGATAGCCGTCGATCAGACGACGGAACACCGCCGCCAATTTGATTTGCGTACGCTGGTTGATGATGTTTTGGTGACCTTGCGGCCGAGTTTCAAAATGCCGGCCTGGCAAGTCAATGTCGAAGTGCCTGAAGGCATTGAGTGTGACAGTTATCCGGGGCCGCTGGTGCAGGTGCTGACCAATTTGATCCAGAATGCCTTTATTCACGCCTTTGATGGCCGCGAAAGCGGTGAAGTCCTGGTGGCGGCGCATCTGAATATTAAAGGTATGGTCAGGCTGACGGTACGGGATAATGGAAACGGCATGGATGCGGCCACCAAGAAACGTATTTTTGACCCCTTCTTCACGACGCGCATGGGGCGCGGCGGCACCGGTCTCGGGCTTTCGATCTCGCATCAGATTGCGACGGCTGTTCTGGGTGGAAGTTTGAAGGTCACATCAAAATTGGGGCATGGTTCCACTTTCATTTTGTCTTTCCCCGCCAACAGGAAAGACATTCAAGCTTGATCAGAAAAAATGGCCACCCGAAGGTGGCCAAACACACTACGAGGATAAATCTTTACTTCTGCACTTAGAAACTTCTCGGGGCGCAGCTGGCCTGATCAGTCCAGCCTGTGCTGCATTGATACAGCGAGACCTTGTTGATGTAGCCATATTTCTTGCCGCAGGCCAGGTAGCCATTGACGTCCAGACGCTTGTTAATATAGTGATAGGTGCAAGTATCCGAGACTGCAACGGCATCCGGCAGCGTCTTGGTCGAAACGCAGGTTCTGGCACTTTCTTCATTCAAACCATTCACGGCCGTGGCGCAGTATTCGTAAGTCGTACTGGTGGTCAGCGGGCCGTTATCGGCGTAGCTGGTTGTGGTAGCGCTGCCGACACCCGTACCATTGCGATAGATGTTGTACTTCGTTGCACCACTCACAGCTGTCCAGGACAATTGAACGCTCTTGGCGGCCGGCGTTGCTGCCAGACCAGACGGCGGGCTGATGGTGTCCGGCGTGCAAGTTACCGCATCCGATTCCGGATAGGTGATGCCGCCAGCAGTGGCTGCTGCAGTAAAGGTATAGGCCGTCCCCTTGTTCAGATTTGTCCAGGTCAGGCTGGTGGCGGTCGTCTTCTGGCTTGCATTCAGCGTTGCGTTCTTGACGCTGTAACCGTCGATGGTGACGCCGGCAGGCGCCTTCCAGGTCAGGCTGACCGAGTCTTTAGTTACTGTGCAGGCCAGACCCGTAACCTTGCCATCGGCAACGCCACACTGCGGCTTGCCCTTGTTGGCGGCCATACGGCAATTGTTTTCTGTAAAGTTTGCTGCCATCCACAAACCGAAGTCGAACTTGGTGCTGACATAGCTGCCGGTCGATCCGGTGCCGCCGGGCCAGTTATGCTGCATTCCCGGCACTTCAATCAAGGCGATACGCTTGGCACCATTGGCATCCTTGATGTAGTGCTCGTTCTCGGCAGTGCCGGTATTGCCTGCTGTCGCGCCGGTAAACTTGATGTCCTTTTCGTGATCAGCGCCACCAGTCAGGCCCAGCAGAAGCTGTGCCGCCTTATGGTTGGGTTCGATAAACTTGGGCGAACACAGGCCATCACTTGAGGGCAATTCAGCGCCGTAGGTTTGCGCCCATAATTGAGTTTTGAAAAATTCCTCTTTCCCTGCGGCTTGTTTTTTACACCAATTGGCCATGGTGGTAGCGTCGCCGGTACCGGACATTGCGCTACCCTGGCTGGATCCAACGGTGGGGCCGGCGGCGCTGCCAATACCGGCATACAGGTCAGGGTTGGCACAACCAACCGCCATGGCATAGGCACCGCCCGAAGAAATGCCGCTGATGTAGACCTGGTTTGGATCAATCTTGTAAGTGCTATTGGCAATGGCAGCCTTGGTGCCCTTGACTATGGATGCAGCGTCCAGCATGTTTGGCGTCGAACCGGTATTGCCATAATCCCAGCAGCTTGCGATCACACCATGCCCGACAGCCGGCACCACAACGATGGCGTTGTACTTATCGGCCATTCCTCCCAGATTGGACTTGATAATATCGGAGTCCTTCTGACCGCAGCCGTGCAAGGTGATGAACAGCGGCCGACCTGCTGCCGGGGCTGCTGCGCCCGGTGTGTAAACATAGGCTTTCAGTCCGCCAAAATCGACTTCCGAACTGGTCCAGCCGGCGTGCGATGAAGTGCTGAAAACTGCAAGTGCTGCCGAGATACAGAGCGCTGATTTTTTCATGTTGAGCATAATGGTTTTCCCCCAATGGTTTGATTGACTGCGTTGCTTTTGCAAACGGGTTTTGTTTGCCGCGGAACCAAGTCTGATCACCCTGGGTTTTATTTGTATTGGGGGAAACCCCTCTTGACAGATAGATTTGCGGATATTGGTTTGGGGTGAAAATTGCCGGTCGGGTTGCGGAAAAGCCCGTTTTGCAGGCATTTGGCAGCAATGCAAAGGGGGTTGCAGGGTTTGCATGGTCGCACCAGAAACTACCCCTTTGTGTAGTTGATTTCC
>Ga0316605_10002225_pt1 | contig 11040 bp, 10 predicted proteins | sample OWC_soil_day20_n_FD_207666 | JGI IMG/M metagenome (GOLD analysis project Ga0316605, IMG submission 207666) | Wetland soil microbial communities from Old Woman Creek delta, Ohio, United States - OWC_soil_day20_noCT | ecosystem: Environmental > Terrestrial > Soil > Wetlands | place: USA: Ohio... | reverse complement strand
GATCTACTCCCGTTTCGAAACCAACGGTCTGAAGATCGTTGCTTCCAAGATGGCCTGGTTGTCCGAGCAGGAAGCCGGCCAGTTCTACGCCGTGCACAAGGCCCGTCCGTTCTTCAAGGATCTGGTTGCCTTCATGACCTCCGGTCCGGTGATGATTCAGGTGCTGGAAGGCGAAAACGCCATCGCCAAGAATCGCGAGCTGATGGGCGCCACCAATCCGAAGGAAGCCGCACCGGGCACCATTCGCGCCGACTTCGCCGAGTCGATCGACGCCAACGCCGTGCATGGCTCCGACGCTGCCGAAACCGCTGCCGTGGAAGTTGCTTTCTTCTTCCCGGGCATGAACGTTTACGCCGGTCGCTAAGCAACACCGAATGACCGTCAATCTGCTGGATTTCGATGGCGAGAGCCTGACTGCCTGGTTTGCCGAACAGGGCGAAAAGCCCTTCCGCGCCAAGCAGGTCTTGCGCTGGATCCATCGTTCCGGTGTGGCGGATTTCGATGCCATGACCGACATCGCCAAGAGTCTTCGCGAGAAGCTCAAGGCGAGGGCGGTCGTGGCGCCGCCGGCTGTCGTTTCCGATAAATTGTCGGACGACGGTACGCGCAAGTTCCTGATCGATGTCGGCAACGGCAATGCCGTCGAAACGGTGTTCATTCCCGAGGATGATCGCGGTACGCTGTGCATTTCGACGCAAGCCGGCTGCGCGCTCGACTGTGCCTTCTGCTCGACCGGCAAGCAAGGTTTCAACCGCAACCTGACGGTCGCGGAAATCATCGGCCAGCTTTGGCAGGCCAACCACGCACTCGGTGCGGTCCACGGCGACGAACGGGTTATTTCCAACGTCGTCCTGATGGGTATGGGCGAGCCGCTCGCCAATTTCGACAATTCCGTTGCCGCCTTGAAGCTGATGCTCGACGACAACGCCTATGGTCTGTCGCGCCGGCGCGTCACGGTGTCGACCTCGGGCCTGGTGCCGGTCATCGACCGGCTGCGCGACGAATGCCCGGTGGCCTTGGCTGTTTCCCTGCACGCGCCGAACGACAAACTGCGCGACCAGATCGTACCGATCAACCAGAAATATCCGCTCAAGGAGCTGATGGCGGCTTGCCGGCGTTATCTTGCCAAGGCGCCGCGCGATTTCATTACCTTCGAGTACATCATGCTCGACGGCGTCAATGACAGCGATGCACATGCCCGCGAGCTGCTGGCGCTGGTCAAGACGGTGCATTGCAAGTTCAACCTGATTCCGTTCAACCCCTTTCCCGGTTCGCCGTTCAAGCGTTCGCCGGCCGAAAGGGTGCGTCAGTTCGCCGATATCCTGATGCAAGCCGGTATCGTAACGACCACGCGCAAAACGCGTGGCGACGACATCGATGCTGCCTGCGGGCAGTTGGCCGGACAGGTACAGGATAAAACCCGGCGCACGGCCGGACGGATCATTCCCCTGGTGGAGGCGAGACAATGAAACCGATCATGCCGAGGAAATGGCTGGCAGTTTTTTGCCTGGCCTTGTGCTGGGCGACCGTAGTCGGTGCCCAGACCGGCTTCGAGATGCAGGGCAACGAAAAGCCTTCCGGCGATCCGCGTCGGCGCGCCAAGATTCATACCGAACTGGGTGCCATGTATTTCCAGAATGGCAACATGGCGGTGGCGCTCGACGAGTTGCGCATCGCGCTGGAGGCGGACTCGGGTTATGTTGCGGCCTACAGCGTGCGTGGCCTGGTGCATGCCTACCTGAGGGAATTCGCCAAGGCGGACGAGGACTTCGGACGCGCCATGCGGTTGGCGCCGAACGATCCGGAAGTGAACAACAATTACGGCTGGTATCTGTGCGATACCGGCAAGGAGCGGCAGTCGATCGCTTATTTCCTGACTGCCCTGAAGAATCCGTTGTATGAAACCCCCGATCGGGCTTATACCAACGCCGGCACCTGCGCCCTGCGCGCGGGCGATCTCGAAGGTGCCGAAACTTATCTGCTGCAAGCCTTGCGTTATGCCCGCGACGGCGCGCCGCAGGCCCGTCTGCAACTGGCCGGTTTGTTGTACAAACGGGGAGTGGTCGAGGAAGCGCGGCGTTATCTCAACGATGCGATGAAAATGATCGAGCCGGCGACCGCCGAGGCCCTGTGGCTGGGCGTTCGTCTGGAGCGCAAGCTGGGTAACCGGATGGCCGAGGGGAGTTATGCCGCTCAACTGCGCAGCCGCTATCCGGCTTCCAAGGAATATCAGGAATTCCTCAAGGGTAATTTCGAATGAGTGAGACAGTAAGCGAAGTTTCCGGCGACGAGCCGGTGCTTGACGTGCAGGTGGCAGCGCCTGGCGTCGGCGCGCAACTAAAGGCGGCGCGCGAGGCCCGACAGATGCAATTGGCCGATGTGGCGCAAACCCTGAAACTGGGGCCTCGTCAGGTCGAGGCGCTGGAAAGCGGCGACTGGCAAGGCTTGCCCGGGCAAACCTTCATTCGCGGTTTCGTGCGCAACTATGCGCGACTGGTCAATCTCGATCCGGCACCGCTGATGCAGCAACTCGATACCCTGTTGCAACGTCCGGTCAATAGTCTGGCCCTGCCGGAAAGCAAGCCGACCAAGGTGTATTCGTCCGATTTCGGCTCCTCTGCGGGGCGGGATCGCCTGGTGATTTTTGCCGGCTTGTTGCTGGTCGGATTGGCCATGGTGATTTATCTGCTGTTGCCGAACGATCTCAGCGCCTTGCGCGGCAGCGTTCAGTCGCTGATTGATTCCTTGGCGCGCAAGGAGTCGACAGAGATCGCGGCGCCGGTCGTTTCGCCGGCAGCACCCGCAGAACCGGTATTTCCCCCGGGCAGTACGCCGCAACAGATAATGACGCCGCAGGCACTGAACCCGGCCGAGACCGCTGCGCCGGCCACAGCACCAGCGCCGGCCGCAGTTGTCCCCGCCAGCAGCGAAGCGCCTTTGCGCTTCGTCGTGGAAAAGGAATCCTGGATCGAAGTGCGTGATCGCGACGACAAGGTCGTGTTCTCGCAACGCAGCCCGAGTGCTTCCGAGCAGTCGGTAAGTGGGCAGGGGCCTTTGTCGCTGGTCATTGGCAACGCGCCGGGGGTCAAACTGTACTGGCGCGGTCAGCCGGTTGACCTGGCGCCGCATACCCGCGGCGATGTAGCCCGTCTGATTCTGGAGTAAGCGGGTGAGTGCTGTCGCAAAACGCCGGACCCGGACTTGTCTGATCGGGCCGGTCAGAATCGGGGGCGATGCCCCGGTCGTCGTGCAGTCGATGACCAATACCGATACCGCCGATTATCTGGCAACGGCCATTCAGTGTGCCGAGCTGGCGCGGGCGGGGTCGGAACTGGTGCGGATCACCGTTAATTCGCCTGAAGCGGCGGCGGCCGTGCCGAAAATTCGCGAGCATCTGGACAAGATGAATTGCCCGGTGCCGCTGATCGGCGATTTCCATTACAACGGCCATCGCCTGCTGACCGGCGAGCCGGCCTGTGCCGAGGCGCTGGCCAAGTACCGGATCAATCCGGGCAATGTCGGCTTCGGCAAGAAGAAGGACGAGCAGTTCGCCCAGATGGTCGAGCTGGCCTGCAAGTACGACAAGCCGGTACGCATCGGCGTCAATTGGGGGAGCCTCGACCAGGAATTGCTGGCGCGGATTATGGATGAAAATTCCCGTCGACCGCAGCCGTTGGACGCGACCGGGATGATGCGCCACGCGATGGTGACATCCGCGCTGGAGTCGGCGGCGAAAGCCGAGGAAGTCGGGCTGGCCGGCGAGAAAATCATCCTGTCCTGCAAGGTGTCGAGCGTGCAGGATCTGATCGCCATTTACCGCGAGTTATCGAAGCGCGCCGATTACGCCTTGCACCTCGGCCTGACCGAGGCCGGCATGGGGTCGAAGGGCATTGTTGCGTCGACCGCGGCGCTCTCCGTGTTGCTCCAGGAGGGCATTGGCGACACCATCCGCGTTTCCCTGACTCCCGAACCGGGTGGTTCGCGCAGCCAGGAGGTCATCGTCGCCCAGGAGATCCTGCAAACCATGGGCCTGCGTGCCTTCACCCCGATGGTGGCGGCCTGTCCCGGTTGTGGGCGGACGACCTCGACCTTCTTCCAGGAACTGGCTGGCGAGGTGCAGGATTTCGTGCGCGCCAGGATGCCGGAATGGAAGCTGCATTACGATGGCGCCGAGAACATGACGCTGGCCGTCATGGGGTGCATCGTCAACGGGCCGGGCGAATCGAAGCATGCCAATATCGGCATCTCCCTGCCGGGTACCGGCGAAGCACCGTCGGCGCCGGTGTACGAGGACGGCGAGAAAACCGTCACCCTGAAGGGCGACAATATCGCCAACGAATTCAAGCAAATCATCGAGCGCTACGTCGAGCGTACCTATACCAAGAAACTGAAGTCATGAGCCAAACATTGCAAGCCGTGCGCGGGATGAACGATGTCCTGCCCGAAGAAGCTGCCTTCTGGGAACTGTTCGAGGACACCATCCGGTCGTGGTTGAAGGGCTATGGCTATCGGCCGATCCGCATGCCCATCGTCGAGCCGACGCCGCTGTTCAAGCGGGCCATCGGCGAAGTGACCGACATCGTCGAGAAGGAAATGTATTCTTTCGTCGACGGTCTGAACGGCGAAGCCTTGACCCTGCGCCCGGAAGGCACGGCCGGCTGCGTGCGCGCCGTCATCGAGCACAACCTGGCGGCGCGGCAGACCCAGCGTCTCTACTATATCGGCCAGATGTTCCGTCACGAGCGTCCGCAAAAGGGACGTTACCGCCAGTTTCATCAGGTTGGTGTCGAGACTTTCGGCATCGCCGGGCCGGATATCGATGCCGAATTGATCCTGATGGGCGCCCGCCTGTGGGCCGACCTAGGTCTCGACGGCATTGCGCTGCAACTGAACAGCCTGGGCCAGCCGGACGAGCGGGCTCAGCACCGCGCCGCGCTGATCGCCTATTTCGAGGAACACGCCGAACTGCTCGACGAAGATGCCCGCCGACGGCTCCACACCAATCCGCTGCGCATCCTCGATACCAAGAATCCGGCCATGCAGGAACTGTGCGCGGCCGCGCCGAAGCTGATCGATTATCTCGGCGCCGAATCGCTGGCCCATTTTGAAGGCGTCCAGCGGGTTTTGCGCGACGCCGGTGTGCCGTTCACCATCAACCCGCGCCTGGTGCGCGGTCTCGACTATTACAATCTCACCGTTTTCGAATGGGTTACCGACAAGCTCGGCGCGCAAGGCACGGTCTGTGCCGGCGGCCGTTATGACGGTCTGGTCGAACAGCTGGGTGGCAAGCCAACGGCCGCTTGTGGGTTCGCCATGGGGGTCGAACGGCTGATCGCCCTGATTAAGGACAGCGGCGGCGAGCCGGCAGCACCGGTTCCCGACGTTTATGTCGTGCACCAGGGTGAGGAAGCCGGCCGTCTGGCCTTCCGGGTAGCCGAAGGCTTGCGCGACCAGGGGATCGACGTGCTGCTGCACTGCGGCGGCGGCAGTTTCAAGTCGCAAATGAAAAAGGCCGACGGTAGCGGCGCTGCCTTCGCCGTCGTTATTGGCGACGACGAAGCGTCGACCGGCGAAGCGCAACTGAAATTCTTGCGCGAGGAAGGTGTGGCCCAACGGAAATTGAAGGTCGATGAACTGGCCGAAGCCATCATCGGGCAATTGATTGATTCAGACGAAGACAGCGAAGAGGAATAAGCAGCATGGCGCATTACGACCTCGAAGAACAGGAACAGATCGACTCCATCAAGACCTGGTGGAAGATGTACGGCAACCTCGTCACCGGCGTGGTGACGGCGGCCTGCATCGCCGTCATCGGCTGGCAGGGCTGGAACTGGTACCAGCGCAATCAGGCGGCCCAGGCCTCGGTGGTGTACAGCGTCCTCGAGCAGGCCGTGGCCGCGCAGGATATGCAGAAGGTCAAGGCAGCAGCCGGCGAGCTGGCCGAAAAATTCGGCGGTACCAGCTACGCTGCCCTCGGTACCCTGCTGGCCGCCAAGCAGTCTTTCGAAGCCGGCGATCTGAAAACGGCGAGGACTCAATTGCAGTGGGCGGCGGATCACGCCAAGGACGAGCTGCGCGATGTCGCCCGCCTGCGTCTGGCTGCCGTCCTGTTCGATGAAAAATCCTACGACGACGCCGCCAAGCAACTCGACGCCGCTCACGCCACGACCTTTGATGCCCGTTTCCTTGAATTGAAGGGGGACATCCTGCTTGCCCAAGGCAAGAAATCCGAGGCGCGTACCGCCTATCAGGCGGCCCAGGCCAAGCATGCCGGCAAACGCAGCGCCGGCAGCGAGTTGCTGCAACAGAAGCTCGACAAGCTTGGCGAGGCGGCCTGATGTCCCGCCGTTTCGCTCTTCTCTGTGTGTTGGGCTGCTCGCTGCTGGCCGGAGGCTGTTCCACGGTCTCCGATTCGCTCAACGCGATCAACCCCTTTGCCAGTTCCGGTCCGAAAATGGCCGAATTGAAGCCGATCGCCAATACGTTGGAGGCCCGTGCTCAGTGGTCGGTCAATGTCGGCAAGGCGGGCGATTACACCTTCCAGCCGGCCGTGGTGGGCAAGGCCGTTTACGTTGCGGCCCGCGACGGTGCGGTCTACAAGCTGGAAGACGGAAAAACGGTGTGGAAGATCGAGGTCGGGCAGCCGCTCTCGGCCGGCGTCGGCGCCAATGGCCGCCTGCTGGCCGTGGGTACGGCCAAGGGCGAGGTGCTGGCTTTCTCGGCCGAGACCGGCAAGGCGCTGTGGCAGGCTCAGGTGTCCAGCGAGGTGCTGGCCGCGCCGGCTGTCGGCGATGATGGCATAGCCGTCCGGGCCGGTGACAACCGCGTATTTTTGCTTGCCACCGGCGACGGCGCGCGCAAGTGGGTTTACCAGCGCTCGACGCCATCCTTGTCGTTGCGCAATACAGCCGCGCCGGTTTTTTCCGAGCGTTACGTGTTCGTCGGTTTTCCCGGCGGCAAGCTGGTTGCTCTGGATATGCAGAACGGCGCGCCGGTCTGGGAGGGGACGGTGGCCTTGCCGAAGGGGGCAACCGAACTGGATCGTGTCGCCGATATTGTGTCGCCGCCGGCCATCGACGGTCGCCAGGTGTGTGCCGTGGCCTTCCAGGGGCGGGTGGCCTGTTTCGACCTCGGACAGGGCGGCGCCCTGATCTGGGCGCGCGATCTGTCGTCAGCTGCCGGTCTGGCACTGGATGGGCGCTACCTGTTCGTCACCGACGAAAAGGGTGCGGTGCACGCCCTCGACCGGCTGTCCGGCAGCAGCCTGTGGAAGCAGGACAAATTGTTGAACCGCCGCGTTTCCGGACCTGCCGTGCTGCGCGGCCTGGTTGCCGTGGCCGACGCCGAGGGCGTTGTGCATTTCCTGACGCGCGATGACGGCAGTTTTGCCGCTCGCCTGAAAACCGACGGTACGCCGGTTCGGGCACCGGTGCAGGTGCTGGGCTCGTCCTTCCTGATCCAAACTACTGGCGGCAACGTCAGCGCAATAGAGACGCAATGAAACCTACTCTGGTCCTGGTCGGCCGACCCAATGTCGGCAAATCCACGCTGTTCAACCGGCTGACCAAGTCGCGCGACGCCATCGTCGCCGATTTGCCGGGGCTGACCCGCGACCGTCATTACGGTCACGGCAAGCTGGGCAAGAAGCCCTATCTGGTCGTCGATACCGGCGGTTTCGAGCCGCTGATCAAGGAAGGCATCCTGCACGAAATGGCACGCCAGACCGAGCAGGCCATCGCCGAAGCCGATGCCGTCATTTTCGTGGTCGACGGCCGTACCGGACTGACGCCGCACGACAAGGAAATCGCCAATAAATTGCGGCGTATCGACCGCCCGGTGTTCGTTGCGGTCAACAAGGCCGAAGGCATGAATTCCGGCATGGTCGAGGCCGAGTTCCACGAGCTTGGCCTGGGAGAGCCGAACGCCATTTCCGCTGCGCACGGCGAGGGGGTGCGCGGCCTGGTCGAACTGGCGCTCGAATCCTTTCCGGAGCCGGAAGACGACGAGTGGCATTCCGATGCGGTGCGGGTAGCCATCGTCGGCCGGCCGAACGTCGGCAAGTCCACGCTCATCAATACCCTGCTCGGCGAAGAGCGGGTTATCGCCTTCGATGCGCCGGGCACGACGCGCGACTCCATCGAAATCGATTTCGAACGTGGCGGCCGCAAATACGTGCTGGTCGATACGGCCGGCATGCGCAAGCGCGGCAAGGTGTTCGAGTCCATCGAGAAGTTCTCGGTGGTCAAGACACTGCAAGCCATCGAGGATTCCAACGTGGCCATCCTGATGGTCGACGCGCAGGCCGACGTATCCGATCAGGACGCTCATATCGCCGATTTCATCGTGCAGTCCGGACGGGCCCTGGTCGTTGCGGTCAACAAGTGGGATGGCCTGGATTCCTACGTGCGCGAGCAGACCCGGCAGACCTTGCAACGCAAGCTCAAGTTCCTCGATTTCGCCAAGTTCCACTTCATTTCGGCGCGCGACAATATCGGGCTGGAAGCCTTGTTCCGCTCGGTCGATGCGGCCTATGCGGCAGCCATGACCAAAATGTCCACGCCACGCCTGGCGCGGGTGTTGGCCGATGCCGTGGCCAAGCAGGCGCCGCCCAAGCATGGCGTGTTCCGGCCGAAGCCGCGTTACGCCCACCAGGGCGGTTCCAATCCACCGATCATCGTGGTCCATGGTAATGCGGTCGACCAGATCAGCGACAGCTACCGGCGCTATCTGGAACACACCTTCCGCGAGGCGTTCAAGTTGCAGGGCACACCGCTGCGTATCCAGTTCGTGACCAGTAAAAATCCCTTTGCCGACAAGGACAAAAAGTAATTCGGTAAAATTTTTGGCGCAGCGCAGTAATTTTGGTTACATTAGGCGCCTCATAACAACATCACAGCTGGAGTACACACCATGAGCAACAAAGGGCAACTGCTACAAGACCCGTTCCTCAACGCGCTTCGTCGCGAACACGTTCCCGTGTCGATTTACCTGGTCAATGGGATCAAGTTGCAGGGCCAGGTCGAATCTTTTGACCAGTACGTCGTGTTGCTCAAGAACACGGTAACCCAGATGGTGTACAAGCATGCCATCTCGACGGTCGTGCCGGCCCGCCCGGTCAGCCTCCAGCAAGAACCGGCGGCGGAATAATATTCCCCCGTCCTGCGGCCCGTCACGCTGGCGGGCCTGCTCTCCCTTTTTCCGGAAATGCCCATGAATGAACGACCAGCCGCCGGCGAACGCGCGGTGATCGTTCAGCTCGACCTCGGTCAGCCCGATCTCGAGGATCAGCTGGAAGAGTTGCGTCTGCTTGTCGCCTCGGCCGGTGGCGAGGTCGTGGCGGAAGTCGGCGGTCGGCGTCACAGTCCCGATCCGAAAACCTTTGCCGGCAAGGGCAAGGTGCATGAAATCGCCGCGATGCTTGCGGCCGGCGAGGCCGATCTGGTGATTTTCAATCATGAGTTGTCGCCTGCACAGGAACGCAACCTCGAACGCGAACTCAAATGTCGGGTGATTGACCGAACCAGCCTGATCCTCGACATTTTTGCCCTGCGTGCTTCGAGTGCCGAAGGCAAGTTGCAGGTTGAACTGGCTCAGCTTGAACACCTGTCTACCCGCCTGGTGCGCGGCTGGACTCACCTTGAGCGGCAGCGCGGCGGGATCGGCATGCGTGGTCCGGGGGAAACCCAGCTCGAAACCGACCGCCGCTTGCTCGGCAACCGGGTCAAGTTGTTGAAGGAACGACTGGGCAAGCTGTCGCGGCAGCGCGGCGTGCAAAGAAAGGCCCGCATGCGCGGCGACGTACTGAATGTTTCGCTGGTCGGCTATACCAATGCTGGCAAGTCGACGTTGTTCAATGCCCTCACTCATGCCGGTGTCTACGCGGCCGACCAGCTGTTCGCCACCCTTGATACCACATCGCGCAAGTTGTGGATCGAAGGGGCGGGCAATATCGTCATTTCCGACACCGTCGGTTTTATCCGCGAATTGCCGCATTCGTTGATCGATGCCTTTCATGCCACGCTGGAGGCGGCGCTCGATGCCGATCTGCTGCTGCATGTGGTGGATAGTGCCAACCATGCCCGCGACGAGCAGGTATACCAGGTGAACCAGGTGCTGGAAGAAATCGGTGCCCGCCAGTTGCGTCAGCTCGTGGTTTGGAACAAGATCGACCTGACCGAGGCCGTTCCGGGAATCGACCGGGACGAGTATGGTAATATCGCGCGCGTTCGCGTCAGTGCGCGTTCAGGAGAGGGGCTGGATTTGTTGCGCGAAAGCCTCGCCGAATATGCCCGGGCAAAGGCCGTAAGTCGTCAGGAAGTGCTGGCGGCGGTCGAACGCGATGCTCATACACTTATAAACTGATCCCCGAGACCCATGATTCCAACACTTGGTATTTTCATGTCGCTCAACGACCCGCAATGGGGCAACCGTGGCGGTAAAGACGGCGACAAGTCGGAGGGTGGCGGTCCGCGTCGTCCGAACGATGGTCCGCCCGATCTCGAAGAATTATGGCGCGATTTCAATCGCAAGTTGTCCGGCATGCTTGGCAAGAAGGGGGGCGGCGGCAATAACGGTGGTGGCGGTGACGGTCCGCGCATGCCGCAGATCGACTTCACTCCGAAATTCCTCGGCGGCGGTGCCGGCCTGATTGCCGGTTTGGTTGCCGTGGTCTGGTTGGCTTCCGGTTTCTATATTGTCGATGCCTCGCAACGCGGCATCGTGCTTCAATTCGGCAGCTACAAGGAGGCGACCGAGCCGGGCTTGCGCTGGCGTCTGCCCTACCCGATCCAGTCGCATGAGCTGGTCAACCTGACCGGTGTGCGCACGCTGGAAATCGGCTATCGCGGCAGCGAGCGCAACAAGGTACTGAAAGAAGCGTTGATGCTGACCGATGATGAAAACATCGTGAACATCCAGTTCGCCGTGCAGTACATCCTGAAGGATCCGGTCGAATACCTGTTCAACAACCGCCATACCGACGAAGCGGTCATGGGAGCCGCCGAGTCGGCGGTGCGCGAAATCGTCGGCAAGAGCAAGATG
>Ga0316605_10002223_pt1 | contig 11044 bp, 8 predicted proteins | sample OWC_soil_day20_n_FD_207666 | JGI IMG/M metagenome (GOLD analysis project Ga0316605, IMG submission 207666) | Wetland soil microbial communities from Old Woman Creek delta, Ohio, United States - OWC_soil_day20_noCT | ecosystem: Environmental > Terrestrial > Soil > Wetlands | place: USA: Ohio... | reverse complement strand
TTCTTGCATGAAGAAATCAATCGCCTCGATAGTGTTCCTTCCATTTGTCCTGATGAGCCTCTCCTGCGGAGAAAGCGATGACATCGTGGACTTTTCGACGGGAGGATCACCCAATGTGATCCTGCCACTCCAGGTGGGCAATACGTGGCTGTACCGGAGGACCTCCTTTGACACGGAGGGATTCGTTCTCGCCCGGGATACGGTGGCTCAACGCATCGCGCGGGACACGCTCATACAGGATGAGCGCTGGTATATATGGGAGGCGACGTCCGGCCTCTCGCTCGGGACGTCGCGCAGCGACGGCTACTGGACCTATGTGGAGGGTATGCCCGCCATCACCCTCCGGTACCCTGTTGTGGTGCATGAAACGTATATGATAACCGAGACGGGGCCGACCATCCACATTCTTGCCGTGGACACGCTCATCGGGGTCCCATTCGGAACGGCTCCGTGCATTGCGTATGAACAGCTCTCTTTCCCGGGCGGAACGCGGATGCAAATCGATTACTATGCTGTTAACACGGGATTGATACGGACCGACGAGTTCGTCCACACCTCGAGCGGTGCAGACTCGCTCAGGCACCGATGGGATCTCCTTGAACTTCAATTGCATTGAGACACAAATGAGCACAGATGACAAGAAGAAATGAACACAGACGGAAACATCAAGGTAGGCTGACGTAGGTTTGGTGACTTTCGTTTTCATCTGTGCCTATCATCTGTTTTTATCCATCTGTGTTCATCTGTGACTCCTGATCGGTGTTCATCTGTGGAAAAAACCTGAGATGCGTATGCCCTGGGCTCTTCGCATGATATCGAGACTTTCCCTTGTCACCCTCCCGCTCTTTCTCTATGTGGGATTCCGACTGGCGGCATCGATCGGTCTGCTGAATCCCGTGCTGAAGGGACGCGCCTACCTGGTCATTGCTCTCGCGATTGCGTGGATCTATGTCATGCCAATCGTCATCTTCACCACAAACCTCCTTGGTCTCGGGGGCACAGCTTTCCTACAGCGGGGCACCGTGGGTTGGTCCGACTACCTCTTTCATTTTCCGTTCTGGGTCGGAGTCATCATCGTGCTCGAGCTGACGGTCCCCTTTCTTCTGGCGGACCTTCTCGGCCTTGTGGTCCGCCTGGTGCCCTCGCTGGCAGACAAGGTGAAACCGGTGCTTCCCTATTTCCGGGTAGTGCTCGCCGCGCTGGTAGTGGTGTATGTCCCGATCCGGGTCCTTCTAGATACCACACACGTTCGGGACAACGTCGAACAGATAACGATCAAAGGGCTTCCCCCGGAGCTTGCCAACCTCTCCATCACGCTTCTCAGCGATATTCAGGTGGATCAGTACACCGCGGAGCCGAAGGTGGCGCAGGTACGGCACATTGTTGAGTCCCGGAATCCTGATTTCCTGTTGTCCGGAGGAGATCTGGTGACGTCGGGGACCGCATACCTTGGCGCAGCATCCCGCGCGATCTGTGGACTCTCCGGTTCCGTGGCTACGGTGGCAGTCCTTGGGGACCACGATGCCTGGAGTGCGCCGGCGGCGATCATGGACATTCACAAAAAGTGCGGGTGGACCTTTCTCGAAAACGAACACCGGCTGTTCTCCCACCGCGGGAAAAGCATTTTGGTGACCGGCCTGACGCACATTTACAGCGACCGGCTGACGCAGCCGGCGCTTCAGGAGTTCCTGAGGGGAGCGCCAGCCGCGGATCTGAGGATCTTGCTCGTGCACCAGCCCGCGGAATCGGTGGTCCGCCTTGCCACGGACGTAGGATACAACCTGGTCCTGGCGGGGCATACGCACGGAGGACAAATCGTGATTCACCCTCTTGGCATCCCTTTCACGCCGAGCATGACCGAAACGCGCTACTATCAGGGAGTATACAACAGCGGGGCGACGACCGTTGTGGTCACCCGGGGTGTGGGCCTCACGCTTGCACCTGTCCGGTACCATGCGCCAGCGGAGGTGACGACAGTGATATTAGCCACTGATGAACACAGATAGAAAACAGGAGTGCACATATCTTTACCGCCACTGTGTGCCGCCAACGTTCAGGAATTCTCCAGGGGAATCATGGAAGACAGTTCATCTGAGATCCAGCCGGTCTGGGAAGACCACATCCATGTGAGATCCTACGATGTGGATGTCACGGGAGTGTTGAGAATTGCCTCCCTCTTCAACTATTTCCAAGACACTGCAGGGAAACATGCTTCCCATTTAGGGGCAGGCTACGCAATTCTGAAAGAACGCGGCCTCTTCTGGGTCCTGTCGCGCGCAAAAGTGCGCATCAATCGCCTCCCGGCATGGGGAGAGAACGTGCGGCTGACGACCTGGCCCAAAGGGCTCGACGGGGTGCTGTTCATTCGCGACTTCCAACTTACCGGCGACCGGGACGAGCGGCTGGTTGATGCCTCATCAGGCTGGCTGCTCCTCGATTTTAAGGCGTACAAGCCACACCTCCCCGATGCCCTTCCCGCCGCCATCCCCCCGAACACGCGCGGGCACGCGCTTCACGAGCAGCTTCGGAAACTCAGGCCTCTTCAAGACCCGCAGATGGTGTACGAGCGAAAAGTCCTGGCAAGCGATCTCGATGTGAATCACCATGTGAACAATGCACGCTATGTCGATTGGATCATGGACTGCTATGCTCCGGACGAGGCAAAGCTGAAGTCCATGCAGGCACTGCAGGTCAATTATGTGGGCGAGACCACCTATGGCGACGTTATCCGCCTGAACAAGAGGGAAGACGGCTCTCGCGGCGAGCACCATATCGAAGGGGTAAACGTGGTTACGGGAGCGAAGGTCGTACAAGCAGTCATCGAATGGAAGGTTGGACATTGAATTCGAGGATCGAAAATGAAGATGCAGGAAGAGCCTGTGACATTGCTTAGGATATTCCTCACCATGCGATTGATCACACTTCTCGTTGTCAGCGTGCATTGCGCGGTGTACGCTCAGGAACCGGAGCGGCTTAGCATTGAGTGGATGTACAGCCCGGAGGCTGCCCAGGTGGCCGCCACGCCTGCCTTCAGATGGCTGGGCAATGGAACCTGCGTGCTCTACGACAGGCAGAAACCGGCAGCCGAGCGCGGGCTGGAGATCCTCGATCCCGAAACGGGATCACGCACCCCGCTGGTCGATGCCGGCAAAGCGATGGTTAGCCTGAGGCAATTCCTGGGGGAATTGGCTCCCCGAAGCCTGCCGTTTCCGGTCGACATTGATGGCGCGGGGAACCGGGCACTCTTCGCCTTTGAGAAGGACATCTTCCTGCTTCATGTCGGTACGGCCGCGTTCACGCGCGTCACCCACACCGCCGAGGAGGAAAAATGTTTCTCGTTTTCCCCTGATGGAAAGAAGATCGCGTTTGTCAGGTCGAATGACCTGGTCGTTTATGACATTCAGGGACAGCGGGAGACCCGCCTCACGCAGGACGAGTCTGACTCGGTTCTGAACGGCACGCTGTCCTGGGTGTACTGGGAAGAAGTGTTCGGGCGCCACGACACCGGATACTGGTGGTCTCCTGATTCGAAAGGCATTGCCTTCTTCAGGACGGACGAGACCGGCGTCAGCATCCAGCACTATGTTGACACAAAGCCGTGGACACCACGGCTCATCAAGCAGCGCTACCCGAAGGTAGGGCAAAAGAACCCGGTTGTGCGCCTGGGGATCATCGACCTCACCAGCAGGCATACGACATGGGTGAATCTGGAAGACCGCACATATGAATACATCATCCGCGCTCAATGGCTCCCGGACAGCAAGCGACTGAGCCTCCAGACCCTCAACAGGGCTCAGACGGAGCTTGAACTGTTGATCGCCGACCGGGAAACCGGTGGGGTCGTCCCCGTGCTGAGAGAAACGGACTCCGCATGGGTGAATATCCTGGACGATCTGATCTTTCTCCAGGATGGCGAGCGTTTCCTCTGGGGTTCCGAGCGCGATGGATACCACCACCTCTACCTCTACAACACGGACGGAAAACTTCTCAACAAGGTAACCGACGGCCCCTGGAGTGTCAGGTCTGCGCGCGGCGAGGTGGCCTGGCTCAAAGGAGGCGTTGTGGGAGTTGATGAAAAGAAAGAACTTGTCTTTTTCACGGCGCTTGAAAAGTCCTCCATCGAGAAGCATCTCTACAGCGTTCGATTCAACGGGAGAGGGCTGAAACGAATCTCCAGGGAAGACGGGACGCATTCCGTGACATTCAGTCCTGACATGCGTTACTATATGGACCGGTATTCCAATGCCTCCACGCAGCCCTCACTCAAGCTGTGCGAGCGCTCGGGAGAAGAATGCACTCTTCTTGCCGCTCCCCGCCCGGAGCTCACGGCAAGATTCAATCTGCAGTATCCTTCATTCTTCTCCATTCCCGCCCGTGACGGGTTTGCAATGCCCGCGCAGATCCTGAAACCGGCTCAGATGGATTCAGGCAGGACATATCCGGTCATCTTTTATGTCTATAGCGGGCCGTCGGCTCCCGTGGTCTCGAATTCATGGCAACGGGAAATCTTCTGGGAGAACCTTCTGCTCCAGCATGGTTATCTTGTCGTGCGCTGCGACAACAGGAGCGCAACAGGGATCAGCAAGAGGCTTGAGACGACCGTCCTACGCCGGCTTGAAGGGGAGGGAGAACGGGATGATCTCGTCGACGCGGTTCGCTGGGTCAAGGCGCAGCCGTTTGTGGACTCCTCGCGCATAGGCATCTGGGGATGGAGCGGCGGCGGGTCCTGCACGCTCCTGGGGATGAGCCGGTCCACGGAGTTCAAGGCCGGCATCGCTGTAGCGGGTGTGACGGACTTCCGTTTTTATGATACCCAATGGGGGGAGAAGGTAATGAAGACCGAGGAAACCAACAAGGAGGGGTTCGAACGAAATTCGCTCCTCCGCTACGCGAAACAGCTGCATGGCAAGCTTCTTCTCGTGCACGGCACATATGACGATAATGTGCATATTCAGAATACATGGGCCTTGGCCGACTCGCTCATTGCCGCGAACAAACGTTTTGAGATGATGATCTATCCAATGCGGATGCACGGCATCTCGGATCGGCCGGCACGGATCCATCTGTATCACACGATGCTGGATTTCTGGAAGCGAAATCTGTAAGCCATGGATCGACCGGGGCGCGAGGCCCGATTGCTTTTCCATCGCCCCCGTGCTATCTTACTGACGCCAGAGCACTGACCCTTTGAAACAAAAGCCTTTCATCATCCGACTGAAAGGCTTTTCCGTCTTGCGAGAGGCCTATGGGAACAAACGCCGCACAACTACTCTATCGGGAACGGCTTGCTCGTTACGTCACGGCTATGCGCAATGAGAAGCCGGACATGATTCCCATTCGGCCCTTCGTCGCCGAGTTCACCGCCCGATTTGCCGGCTACACCTGCCAGGAGGTGACGCACGACTACGCCAAGGCATTCCTGGCGGTGCGCAGGTGCGCCGCGGAGTTCGACTGGGATGCTGTGGTGGCGAACATGGTGTACGTCTGGACGGGCTTGACGGAAGCCATCGGGCTCAGGTACTACGGCGTTCCCGGCATCACTGTCCCGGCAGACACGGGTTTCCAGTACCGCGAACCCGACGAAGTGAACGCCTTCATGAAAGCCGATGAGTACGACCAGCTCATCGAGGACCCCACGGCGTTCCTCTACACGGTCTGGCTGCCGCGCGTCTCGGCAGACATAAGCTCCCCGGAAAAACCGGCCACATACCGGAACAACCTGGCCTTGGTCAAAGGCGGGATGGCGATGCTTAATTACTTCAATGCGTTCGGGCCACAGTGCGAGCTTCTGAAAAACGAATGCGGGACGGTTCCGGCAATTGCAGGGATTCTCAAAGCGCCGTTCGACATCCTTGCCGACAAGTTGCGCGGGTACATGGGCCTCACCATGGACATGATGACCCAGCCGGAGAAAGTCCTGAAGGCCTGCGAAGCCTTGATGCCCCACCTCTATCATGTCGCCCTCGGTACATCCGATCCGGAAAGACTCGTCCCGGTGGGATTCTGGATGCATCGTGGATGCGTCCCTTTTGTCGCGGAAGGATGGTTTGAGTCCCACTACTGGCCGACGCTCAGGCCGATCGTCGAGCAACTCTGGAAGAACGGACATCAGACCCTGTTCTATGCGGAGGGAGACTGGAGCAGACATCTCCACGCTTTTTCCGATCTGCCGGAAGGGAGCATCGTGTACCATGTGGACAAAGGTGATATCGCTCAGGTTCACCGGGCGCTTGGACATAAATTCTGCCTGAGCGGGGGAATCCGCAACGACATTCTTGCCTTTGGCACGCCGGACGACGTCAGAGCTTGCTGCAAAAAGGTGATTGATGCGGTGGCAGGGGATGGGGGGTACATCATGGATGCGAGCGCGATCATGCAAAACGACACCCGCGTCGAGAACCTCAGAGCGTTGACAGACTTCACTCGGGAATACGGCATCTATTCGTCCGGCGCATCCGGTCGTTTACCGGGCACGGTCCGGCCGTTCTCCGCGGAAAACCCGGACGTGTCAATGCTGCCCTGGGAACAGCAGGGAAAAAAGAAGCCCGGCCAATGTGTTTCCTGGGAGGACAAGCGCCGGGAACTTCCGACGATTCAGGGTGACGAAGGTCTTGTACGGCGCGTCTGGGAGGAAGTCGATGCGCTCGGTCACACATTCATCTGGCAATTCCTGGTGTCCTTCTGATTCCGGAACCCACTCTGATGCGCATGATCGAAGAACGACAGTGGAACCCACACGTGAAGTCACGATGAACCAGGCGCGTGATGCCCTGTACCGCCGGGTCCGGCGTTGGACATCGGGCTATACCAGTCTCTGGTTCAACGCCTCCGGCAATCCGCCGTTGCATCTGCGCTCCTTTTCCCGGCAGGAACAATGCGAGCGGGAGAAACAGGTCGACGTAATGCGGCGGGAGGGATCATTGTCCCCGACAGGCGGCAGCGCGAGTGAGCGCGGGCAAGGCCGAAAGCGGATCATGGCGTTAATTGCGCAGGGAATCCCGGGTCCAGCCGGGGTTCGTGTAAGGCGCTTTCTGGACCACTGCGGACGGGCGGGGGAGAGATTCGTGGGACGCGCCCGGTCGTTCAATGCTGGCATCAGCGATGCCGAGATTCAGCAGGCGCTGCGAAATCTCTGGGTTTTCAACAGCCTGCAGTTCTACCTCGGGAAGCCGGTCGTGCTTACCCCGTCATCGTTTGCGTACAGCCTCCTGTATCCCTATACGGACAACTGGTTGGATGAAGCGGCGGAGACCTGCCAGGGGAAACAATCCCTCGTGCGTTGGCTCACATCCCAGCTTCACGGATATCCATCCTCCACTGATGATGGGCGGAAAGAGGCGATCGCATCGTTACTGAGGATGATCCGCCAGGAATTCCCCCGATCCCGACGTCCGGAGGTGCATGCAAGTCTCCTCGCGATTCATCGCGCTCAGAAGAAAGCCCTACGTCTCTGCGGCGCACCTTCCACCGGGAGCGAGCACTCCCTTATACCCCTGACCATGGAAAAAGGAGGGACATCCGTTCTTGTGGACGGACTCCTTGCAGGACGTCTCAGCACCGCGCAGGCTGAAGCAATCTTCGGCTACGGGATTCTGCTCCAGCTGGTTGACGACCTGCAGGATCTGCAGGAGGATCTCGACGGCAGCCGTTCCTCGCCCTTCTCTCGTGCGATCCGGCACGGGACACTGGAAGGGGTGACAAATCGCTTGTTCAATCTTACGGAGGTTATCGCGGCACGGTTGAAGCGCGAGGGACTTCCAGCGAGTGGCGACATTGCTCCCCTCATCGCGAGGAGCTGTACGATCCTCATCGAAGAAGCTATTGCCAGGCATTCCCATCTCTACAGGCAGGGATACCTTGCGTTGGTGAACCGGCACACACCTGTGCGGCTGGCGTACCTGCGCGAGTTCAGGCACAGGTGAACCTTCAACAATGCCGGAACGCACCTGACGGGACAACCGGATATCTCTCATTTTTTTGCCTCCCTGGCCTGGCGGGAAACCCCGGGTCGTCGCCCTGGGAGGAACCTATCTTCCTGCTCGGGATGTTGACTGAATCATGAGTGGTCTTCGGTGCACCGCGATATGCACGGCCATCCCGCACGCATGGCACCCTTTCAAGAACTCCGTATCCGTCCGCAGAACGGCATTGGCAGCCGCGAGAGTTGTCGCGGGGGAGTCCGCTTTGCTTTTTACAGCAATGATCCGTATTCTGGGCTCCGGGTTCTGCCACCCAGAGATTCTGTGCAAATCCAAACCAGGAAAGGAAGGATCGGATGACCAACCGCGCCGTGTTCGTTGGCAGCATCATGCTGTTGTTACTCCTACTTGCAGGTTGTGACCAGAAGCAGCCGGGAGACAAGCCAGCCTCGCTGGGAGAGGGCAAAGGCTCAGTGGCAGGCGTTCAATGGTCCGTCCCGCAACGCTGGTCGGAACAGGGTGCCCGTCAGATGCGGGTAGCGACGTATACTGTACCGGCTGCAGCAGGGGACCCCGAACCCGCTGAGTGCGCCGTCTTCTACTTCGGCGGCGACCAGGGGGGAAGTACCGAGATGAACATCGACCGTTGGGTCGGACAGTTTGAGACGGGGACGCCCCCCGCCAGATCGGAACGGGAAGTCAATGGGATGAAGGTGACGCTCGTTCAAATTGCAGGCGCCTATCTGGCCCCCGCCGGGCCGATGATGCAGTCAACGGGGAAGAAGGACAACTTCAGGCTCCTGGGCGCGATTGTCGAAGGGGCACAGGGATCCGTCTTTTTTAAGCTAACCGGACCGGCGAAGACGGTCGGCGAGTGCGACGGGGAATTCAACGCAATGATCGGATCCCTTGCAAAGCAATAGGACGGCACGGGTGTGGAAAGGCCCGCCTATGTCTGTGGCCGCTCCAGGGCATCGACCTTCCGGGCAAACTCAAAATCCAGATCGCTGATGCCCCCTGCGGAGTGTGTGTTCAAATCGACCGTTACCTTATTGTAGACATTGAACCACTCGGGGTGGTGGTTCATCGACTCGGCGATCAGGGCCACACTGGACATGAATCCGAAAGCCTGCACGAAATTCTCGAACCGGAATTCTTTGTGCAGCTTTCCGTTTGCGACGGTCCATCCGCGCACGCCCCCGAGCTTTTGATCGATGTCCCGGGCTTCCAGCTTTCTGCGATCTCCCACGGCTGCTCCTTGACGATGATATGTGATCTGCTCACCTGATGTAGTAACAACGTGAGAGGCCGGAAGATTGCAGGACAATTGATTCTCCGGGCGAGAACTCGTACTATGGTGGCATGAAGAGGGTCACCCGATCAGGCACAGACACAGGGAGGCTGTATGGCGGACGTGGCATCCAAGGAAGTTTCACCCAGCGGGGCAGCTCCGGCGAGCGGAACGAAGTGGGCCAGCAGCATCAGCACTATTGCGAGTTCCCTGCTCGCGCTGGCTACACTGTTCAGCCTGTTCTTTGGGGCAAAGACCCGCTTCCCGTCGTGGTTCCTGTACGCGCTGACGGGGTTAATGCTGGTCATCGTCTACAAGTATTTCGAGGATTCCATCCGACGGGCGATCCAGGCGATCTCCCTCAGGTCGTACCTCCGTCAGCAGCATTTTCAGCTCCTGGACTACATCCAGCGGTTCAATGAACTGGTGACACCGCGAGGAGAGGATTCGATCATCCTGGCCATCAGCAAGATCGAGGAGCGGAGCGCGCAGGAGATCATCGACAAGGATCTCCTCACCTACCTGGATCAATTCCTCTCGAACATCCTCCTGAGGATGTCGGGAGCCGGCAAGGAACTGTCGGTGGGAGAGTTCAAAGGGATCATGAACGATCTCAGCACGCTCATCAAGTTCTGTTCCTATTTCTATTTCAAGAAACCGCTGCATGTTCGAGGCATCACGGATCTGAACAAAGAGGAAAGAAAGAACATCGAGCTCGCCAGGGAGAACTTTGCCGATTTCGTCCGGAGATATTCGATGTTCTACGATGAGATCAACGGAAAACTCGGCTCCAGCGCCAGGGCGCGCTTTGAGATTCCCAAACCGCTCTCCTACTGACACAATGGACGCGCCGGAACAGACGGTGCTGCTCGATGCACCGAAGGAAGTCTCGATCGCTCAGCTTGAACAGGAATTGACCCAGCTCTGGAAGGAGGCCGAGAGCGGACGCGGAGATGACTTCCATCCGGTGGTCCGGGCCTGCACGATGAACCTCATCGTGGTGACCGAAGATACCGTCAGGGCCGATGCCGTCGCGGCTATGGTGGGCGAGGTCACGCTGGAGCATCCTGCCCGGATCCTTCTCGCTGTCGTCGACCGGCAAGCAAAAGAGCCGTCTCTGGATGCCTGGATTTCGGCCCGGTGTGCCATTCCGGAGCCGGGACAACAGCAGATCTGTTGTGAGCAAATCACGCTGGTTGCGCGTGGAACTGACGTCGAAAAGGTCGCGAGCACAGTGACGTCGTTCCTGGTGCCGGATGTGGTGACCGTGCTGCTCTGGAAGACATCCATTGACGCGTCCGATCCCCTCTTGAAGTCGCTCCTGGCGATTAGCGATCGTGCGCTGATCGATTCGTCGGAAGAGCTTGCCCCTCTGCCTTCCCTTCTGGCCTGGAGAGCATTGGTCCAAGCGGGAATCGGCACCGCGGTGCTGGGGGATCTCGGTTGGACTCATTTGACCGCCTGGCGCGCAGTGATCGCGAGGTCCTTCCAGCCTGAAGAGGCCCGGAGCAAGCTTCCCGTTCTCGATGCCGTGTCCATTGAGTACTCCACCTCCCTGGCCCCACGGCACAGCGGTTTCAGCCAGGCACTTCTTCTTATGGGATGGCTTGCGCATGCCCTTGAATGGAAGAGCGCCGGCACACCCTGCCATGTGCGCAATGGTTCTATGGAGTGCGCATTCCAGAAGGAGGAACAAACCGTCCTGGTGCGGTTGCATCCCACGGTTGTTTCCAGCACAGGACCGGGCGAGATCGAACGGATCGAGATCAGCGCGGGTGTGTCCTTCCGCCTTGAGTTGCGCGAAGGGGACCCGCGGAGCGAGATCGTCATTACG
>Ga0316605_10002220_pt1 | contig 11055 bp, 10 predicted proteins | sample OWC_soil_day20_n_FD_207666 | JGI IMG/M metagenome (GOLD analysis project Ga0316605, IMG submission 207666) | Wetland soil microbial communities from Old Woman Creek delta, Ohio, United States - OWC_soil_day20_noCT | ecosystem: Environmental > Terrestrial > Soil > Wetlands | place: USA: Ohio... | reverse complement strand
GGAGCGTCCGACGGCACTCCTGGAACGGCTGCGGCGCCTCATGTAGAAAGAGCCGGGCATGAGCAACGAAGGGAGGGGGCCGACATGGCGTACTACGTCATCTTCGAGTTTCCTTCGCTTGGCGCCGCACAGTCCCTTTACGTAAGCCCGGCCTGCCAGCCCTTGAAGGCGCTGAGGCAGGAGGCTGGGAGCGCAACTATCGTGGGCGTGGAAGGGGGTCCAGGAGCCGTGACGGAGACTCGCCGCAGCGCGCGCGTCGCGGAACATTCTGGCGGCGTCGGGGTCTATGCGGGTAGCGCCGACCGGGCGATGATCCGCACAAGGAAACCGTCATGACCAACGCTGCTCTTCATGCGCGGTGACACCATGAATTCCTCTGGCGTCGACAGGTTATTCGTGGGCTCCGTTCCGCAACTCTATGATCGATACATGGTGCCGCTCATATTCGAGCCGTATGCGGCCGACCTCGTGTCTCGCGTTGCCCTGCGCCGGCCGTCTCGCGTACTGGAGATTGCGGCGGGCACCGGCGTCGTGACTCGTCAGCTCGCGAACGTCCTGCCGCCCAGTGTCTCGATTGTCGCAACGGATCTGAATCAGCCCATGCTCGATCAGGCGGCTGCGACCGGCACGAGTCGTCCGGTCGAATGGCGCCAGGCCGATGCGATGGACTTGCCGCTGCCTGATGAGGACTTCGACGTGGTCGTTTGCCAGTTCGGGGCGATGTTCGTGCCAGACAAGGCGAAGGCCTTCTCCGAGGCAAGGCGCGTGCTCCGCCCGGGCGGCTGCTTCCTGTTCAATGTCTGGGATCGAATTGACCAGAACGAATTCGCAGATACCGTGACCGAGGCGCTCCGGGCACCGTTCCCCGACGATCCACCATGTTTCCTGGCTCGAACTGCTCACGGATACTGCGACCCCTCGGTCATCGCTCAGGATCTCGCCTGCAGCGGATTTGATCGAGCACCCGAGTTCAGCACGCTGACCGCGCGCAGTCGCGCGGACTCGCCGCAGATTCCTGCTTTTGCGTACTGCCAGGGCACGCCTCTTCGCATCGAAATCGAGGCACGCGACTCTTCTCGCTTGATCGAGGCCACCGAGATCGCAACAGAGGCGATTGCGGGCAGGTTTGGCTCGGGCCCCGTCGACGGCAAGATTCAGGCCCACGTCGTCAACGTGGAGCGGTAGCGTACGTGCCAGGACGTACGCGGAGCTCACGTCACGGCGGCGGCTCCGAGTGGTTCCCTGCGTGAGGCGAGAAACAGGAACGACCATCCCAGCGCGAGTTCCGCCATGACATGGGAAGTCAACATGACCGCCGCCGGCTGCAAACCGCGAGCGAGCATGATCTGCGGCTGCAAGGCATAGGTGACAATTCCGAAAATGCCACAAAGACTCCAGGTGGCAGTGACAAGGAAGTAGTAGCCGACCATCCGAAGGTCGCTTGCGATCCTGGCGGAGTGCGACAACGTCGGGCGCCGCCGCATCCAGTCCCACACCAGGAAGAGAAACAGCACCAGGATCGTCGTGCCGAGAATGCCGTAATAACGTGGGCTGTAGTCGACGAAGGGCGTGTAGCACGACGCGAGGTAGGCAACTCCACCTGCGGCGAACAGCCAGAGTTCGCTCGTCCTCATTCCCGCATGGAGCCCGCCGCCGATGACCGCGAGCAACATCCCCACTCTGAAGGAATACGCCCACATCGCCCAGATCAGGATCGGCCCGGACAGGTTGGCCGCGAGGTCCCCGATGCTGTGCACGTTGGCCTCGGTGACCGCAGCATCGAGCTGTTCCATGAACAGCAACCTGACCAGGAGATAGAAGACGAGGACGGCGGCCCCGAGGAGTCCTACGGCAATCCCGGCTCTCCGTGTTGTCATCACGTGCTCCCTTGGTGGTTCTCGTGAGGCGATAGTAACGCCGATCCCAATGCCCGCCTCTCTCCGCCCGAAGACCGGTCCGGAGCGAACAGAGCCCGACGAGTGACCGACGGTGTCCGACCACGAGCAGTCGCATGTGCAGGCCCCTGTGTTACTCGAACGAGGGGCCGCGGAGGCCGGCGCAGCCAGGAGGTACCAGGTCCGTGCAGCGTTTCCCGTTGGCAAGAATTGACGGCCTGGAAGATCGGTGTTCTAGTCCGGCCAACGGGTTACGAGGGAGTGGACCTTGTATGACGCAAGAATGCGCCGTAACACCCGGTTTCTATTCCGCACATTCGCGGCCTAATTGTAGTTAGACACAGACATTGGCCAGCGCGACGCTAACACTCGCTTTGAAACTCTGCGGCGGCAGATGACGGCTGTGCTAAATGAGGAGGACCCGATCGGCCTCATACAGTGCGGTGCCCCGTCAGATGACTACGATCCCGAGGTCGGAACACGTTGGAGCGAACGCGGGAGAGATGAAATGCGATCATCATTCACAACGCAGCAGCGCGTCGCTCAACGCGAACGTTAGACGGACTCGATGCGACCAGGCGTGGAATTGCTCGAGGACACTCCGGGCCTCGGGGCGCTCGTGGAAAAGAAGGTGTTCTACGACTTTCGCCTTCGCATGTGGCTGAGTCACGGCGACCCGATCCGGTGGACTCAGCCGTGGGGTCTCTACGACAGGGGACGAATCGAGGACGACGGAACCACCTTGTTCACCTCCCTGAGGGTTGACCGCGAATACATGTTCGCTGGCCTCTTGTACGGGGTCGAGGGTATGAAGGTCGGAGGGACTCGCCGCATTCGGGTCGCTCCACACCTGGCGTACCGTGAGACCGGCGTACCAGGCGTAGTACCTCCGAACGCGCTTCTGATCGATGAGGGGCAAGTCCTATCGGAACGGGGCCCTCTCTAACCGGCCGTTGCAGACGGACGGGCGCGTCGGTCGCTGCGCTCCCTCTCGCACCCGCCGCTGAACGACAGTATCGTTAGGCGACAGCTCGCCGAGGCGTCGATCACCGTCACATTGCCGCCGAGGTTGCCCGCGACATCATTGCGACGAACAGCGGCAGCGTGCGCCTCCGGCGGGCCTACTCGACGGATTCTAGGCACGCGGCCGTAAGCGGGGCAAGATTGCATGGAACCGTCCAAGGACCCACCGCCCGAGCCCGTGAACCACCATGCCGCCTCACCTTCGGATCGCCAGGCCGGTCAGTGATCTCGCGAGAGGCGCCGACATGTATTGTCGTGGCCTCGGCCTTCGCGTTCTAGGGAGCTTCGAGAACCACGCCGGATTTGACGGCGTCATGCTTGGGTTCGAGGGTTCGAGCTACCACTTCGAGTTCACGCACTGTCGGTCCCACCCTGTCGCGCCGACGCCGACAGCCGAAGATCTGGTGGTGTTCTACATCCCGGTCGCGCCCGAGTGGCAGGCTGCATGCAGGAGCATGCTGGCCGCCGGCTTCAAACAGGTCGCGTCGTTCAATCCGTACTGGGACGTGCAGGGGCGAACGTTCGAAGACATGGATGGCTATCGAATCGTCCTGCAGCACGGTGAGTGGCGATGAGCGATGGACTCCAGGTAATCGGCGCCGGTTTCGGTCGGTCCGGGACGATGTCGCTCAGGAAAGCCCTGCAGATGCTCGACTACGGCCCCTGCTACCACATGAAGGTCACCCTGACGAACTACTCGCACATGAAGTTCTGGGTCAGGGCCAAGGCGGGCAGGGCAGTGGACTACCGGAAACTCTTCCGCGAGTACAAGGCCACCGTCGACTGGCCGGCCTGCGAGTTTTACAAGGAGTTGATGACGGCCTTTCCGGAGGCGAAGGTGCTGCTGAACACCCGGGATCCGGCGGAATGGTACGACAGCATGTTCGACACCATCTGGGCCATTCAGCCGGTCTTCCCGTGGTGGTTCCCGAAGGTCGTCCGGAAGATGCACGACGACATCATCTGGAATGCCCGGTTCAACGGCGAGTTCACGGACAGGGCGAAGGCCATTGAAGTGTACAAAGCGCACCTGGACGAAGTCAGGCGTACCGTGCCACCTGAACGTCTTCTGGTGTACGACGTGAAGGAAGGCTGGAAGCCCTTGTGCGACTTCCTGGGCCGGCCGGTCCCGCAGGATGCGGCCTTTCCGAATCTCAACGACAGGCTCTTCTTCAGGCGGGTGATGCTCGCGCTCCGCGTCCTGGAGTGGCTGGTGCCTGCATTGATTCTGGCAGCCCTGGTCTCGCTTGCGTTTGAGGTCGCCTGAAGGTCGAATGGTTCCACGCACGGGTGTACGCTACGCGTGCCGGGAGCGGTCTCCAGGAATTCGGGGCAAGCCCGGGTAAACCTGATTGCAGCGAGCATGACGAGCATCGTGCGCACAATCGGTATCACGCTACTGCTGGTGGGCCTGGCCGCGACGGCGCGTGCGCACGATGAAGCGGAGCACCATCACGGCGACGTGAACCTCGAACGGGTGGGCAAGGTGTCGTTCCCCGTTTCCTGCCGGCCTGACCAGCAGGAGAAGTTCGAGCGGGCCGTCGCGATCCTTCACTCGTTCTGGTACGAGGAGTCCGAGCGACTGTTCCGCGAGATCGTGGAGGCCGACCCGAGCTGCGCCATGGCCCTGTGGGGCGTGGCGATGAGCCTGTATCACCCGATCTGGCAGCCGCCCGATCCTGCGTCGCTCAAGCGTGGGGCCGAGGCCGTCGCGCAGGCGACAAAGATCGGGGCCAGGACCGAGCGAGAGAGGGACTACGTCGCAGCGATCGGGCGCTTCTACGCCGACTCCGACACGCGCGATCACGAAACCCGTGCCAACGACTACATGGAGGCAATGGCAGGGCTGGCCACGAAATACCCCACGGACAGCGAGGCAGCCGTGTTCTACGCGCTGGCGCTGCTTGGGACCGCCGCGCCGACCGATCAGAGCTACACCCACCAGAAGATCGCAGGAGCGATCCTCGAGCGCATCTTCGAGACTCAGCCCGGTCACCCCGGCGTCGCGCACTACATCATCCACAGCTACGACAACGCCGTCATGGCTCCACGGGCGATCGTGGCTGCGCGCCACTATTCCAGGATCGCGCCACTGATCCCGCACGTGCAGCACATGCCTTCGCACATCTTCACCCGGCTCGGCCTGTGGGAAGACTCGGTGCAGTCGAATCTCGCCTCCGCGCAGGCCTCGAAGCTGTACGAGGAGAGGAGCCAGCCGGGGGAGGTCTATTACGAGTACCTGCACGCGCTCGACTATCTCGAGTACGCCTATCTGCAGCTCGGGCAGTTCGCCAAGGCGGCCGAGGTCGTCAAGGACGCGGCGTCGATCGCCAAGGTCAAGCCGGAAGCGTTTCAGGCGGCATTCGCCTTCGCAACGATCCCGGCGCGCTTTGCACTCGAGCAGCGCAGGTGGGCGGATGCGGCCAGGCTGGAATTCCGTTCGGCGGGGATCCCGCTCGAGCGCTTCACGATTGCGCACGCCGAGTTCTGCTTCGGGCGAGGCCTGGGAGCAGCGCGATCAGGGCAGCTCGAACTCGCACGGACGGACCTCGGGAATCTGCGCGCCCTGCACGCCAGGATGGTCGCGGCCAGGGATCCGTGGGCAACGCAGGTCGAGGCGGAGAGCCTCGGCGTCGCTGCGTGGCTCGCGCACGCGGAAGGACAGCAGGCGCAGGCTGAAAAGCTGTTGCGGCAGGCCGCAGACCTCGAGGACGGTGCGGAGAAGCATCCCGTCACTCCGGGGGAGTTGCTGCCGGCGCGGGAAATGCTCGGTGAGCTGCTTCTCGAGCTCAAACGGCCCCAGGATGCACTCAAGGAGTACGTCGTCTCGCTGCGGATCTCGCCCAATCGCATGAACGGATACCTCGGTGCGGCGCGAGCCGCCATTGCGGCTGGCGATGAGAAGAGTGCGCGGATCTACTATGAAAGGCTGCTTGATCTTGCGAGACACGCCGATCCTCGGCCGGAGCTGGATCACGCCCGGTTGTACCTTGAGAAGACCGGGGGACGGTGACGGAACGTCGGCGCTCACTCGCTCGCTCGCATCCGCATGCGCTGCATTTGACTCATGAGCGTCGTATTCGGACACTGCGCCGTCAGGATCGACTTTCACGGGAGGACCCATGGACATGACGGCGATTGAAACGTTCCTGAGGACAACGGCGGCCGACGTGGCTGTCAAGGTCCTCGCTGCGATTGTCTTCTGGTTCGTAGGCCGCTGGCTGATCGGGCGAGTGATCCATCTCGTGCAGGCCGCGATGCATCGCAATCACATCGATGCAACGCTGACGAGGTACCTGGGCTCGATCATCACCGTCGCCCTGAATATCGCACTGGTCCTGGGCATCCTCGGCTACTTCGGCATCCAGACCACATCGATCGCCGCGATGCTGGCCGGCGCGGGTGTCGCGATTGGTGCCGCCTGGAGTGGCATGCTCGGCAATTTCGCCGCAGGGGCATTCATGCTGGTATTGCGTCCGTTCAAGGTGGGCGATTTCGTCGGCATCGCGGGGATCACGGGCACGGTGCACGAACTGGGCCTGTTTGGCACCACCATCGTGACGCCGGACAACGTCCTGACACTCGTCGGCAATGGCAAGGTCTTCAGTGAGACCATCCAGAACTTCTCGGCGCTGCCCTTCCGACGCGTCGACCGCACTGCGCAGCTGGCTGCGGGGGTCGATCATCTGGACGCGGTCGCCCGCTTCAAGGCGGCGGTGGCGAAGATTCCGAACGTCGCGACCGATCCGGCCCCCGATGTGAGCCTGCTCGACATCAACTTGCTCGGCACCGTGATCGCGGTGCGGCCCTACTGTCACACCGATCACTACTGGCAGGTCTATTTCGACACCAATGAAGCCATCACGCGCGTGTGCAAGGAAGCGGGTTGGCCTGCGCCGACGCCTGCAAGCATCACGAAGTTGATCCAGATGCCTGCATGAGGCCAGCGCATGCTCGTGCGCCACACACAGAAAGGGCCTCCCCACACGGGGAGGCCCTTCCGCGGTAACCCGCAGTCCGTCGTCCTACCGGATGAACGTGTAGACCACGGCGTGCGCCACCTCGACGGAGCCGGCCGACAGCCGGAGTGTCGCCCGGTGATCGCCGAACGCAGCGCCCTTCTGGGCGTCCATCCGCACCGTCACCCGCGCGGTGCCATCCGCGCCAAGCGTGACTGACGTCGAGTCGACGCTGTAGGCAACTCCGCCGCCGCCCGCGTCAACCGACACGCCAAAGCTCGCGCCCGGCGCGCCGCTCAGAGTAACGACGCGCGCGTCGGACTGGCCCGAGCCCGCCGGCACTGCGCCGAAGCTCACGCTCACCGGGTCGAGCGCGACGACCGCGCTCACGGCCTTGAGCAGGTTCTCGCGACCGGCGCCGATGACGTTCACGTCCTGCTCCAGGACGATGCTCGGCGTGCCGGACTTCTTCAGTACGCCTTCGTCGGCCGTGTTGACGATGGCCGAGCGCACCTGCGCCGCGGACCAGCCCGGGTGCTGCTGGCGAACCACGGCGGCGGAACCGGCGAGGTGCGGCGTCGCCATCGAGGTGCCCTGGAAGAACGCAAAGCACGGATCGCCGCCGCAATACGACAACGGGATGGAACTCAGCACGTGAACCCCGGGTGCAACGACATCGGGCTTCACGCGGAAGTCGACGTCGGTGGGTCCCTGGCTGCTGAAGTCGGCCATGAAATCGTCGTTGCCCGTGACGATGTACGCGGCCGTCGCGGAGATCGTAGTCGCCTCCCCGCCGTGGGTCTTGAGTGCGGCCCCGTCGTTGAGCGAAACGCTGTAGGCGGGCACCGTCGGCTGGTTGGCCGTACCGTCGCTCGCCATGCCGATTGCGTCGCCTGCGACATTGTTCGATACCAGCACCGCGACCGCGCCTGCGGCCTGCGCATTACGGATCTTGGCGGAAAAAGTGCACGTGCCGCGCGAGATGAGTGCGATCTGGCCGGCGAGGTTCGTCGCCAGGGGCGAGCACGCGGTGCTGAGCCCCGTGACCGGGTTCGTCGGTGCCTCGGTCACGACGCCGAGCGGCGCAGTGAGATCGCTGGATACCGTGGCAAATTCTCCCGTGTTGCCGGCGGCGGTCACGCCTCCGACCGTCACGGGCGTTGCAATGACGTGGCCGACCGATGCCGCGCCCGCCGTCAGTGCACGGGCCGCCGATCCGGGCGACTCGATCGTGTAATGGCCGGGGCCGGAGTTGCCCGCGGCGACGGCGATGACCATGTTGGCGCGATCGAGATTGTCGACGGCGATGGTGGTGAGGTCCTGGATGCCGGATGCGCCGCCACCGATGCTCATGTTCGCGACGTCGAAGCCGTCGGCGTAGGCGGCATCCATCGCGTTGAGGATGTCTTCCGAGCGGGCATTCGCCAGGTCCGCAGGGAAGATGTTGTAGTTGCCGAGCAGCGCGCGCGGCGCAACGCCGGAGATGGCATGCGGGATGGACGTGCCATCGACACTTGCCGTGGTGCCGTAGTTGCAGGCAACCGTGCCGGCCACGTGCGTGCCGTGCGAATCGATCGCCTCCGGCGTGTAGCCGCGCACTCCGGCGCGCATGTTGAAGACCTTGGCAGCGATCACCTTGTTGTTGGTGAACCGCCGGTCGCCGATCTGCGTCTGCGGCGCGTAGCCGGCGTCGTCAAAGCACGGGTGCGTGTAATCCACGCCGGAATCGATGATCGCGACCTTGACGCCTGCGCCGGCGTTGGCCGCGCCGCCTCCGCCCCAGGCAGCACCGGCGCTGATCAGTCGCAGGTCCGGATCGTCGGCGGTCTCGGCGGCGCTGACGCGGTAGAAGAAGTCCTGGTATTCCGCGCGCTGCACCAGCGGCGCGCCGGCGATGGTCGCCAGGCTCTCGCCGTTCAGTTCCACGGCAACGGCATTCAGCGAGAGGTCGAATTCACTCGTCACCTTGGCGCGGGGCGCGTTCGCCCGCAACCAGGTCTTGAAATCATTGCGCAGCGCCGACAGCTGGGCTCGATACGCCTTGACGGTTGCGCTGTTGAAGTCGATCTTCTTGCCCTGTGGCGGCCGCGTCTTCACGTAGGTGCTGAGCGGGTCGCCTTTCAATTGCACCAGCGCGGAGCCGGTATCGACAGCCGCGCGGGGCGCAGCTGCTTTGTCGGCAGAGTTGCCGCCCGCCGCGGCCAGTGCCAGGTTGCCGGTGACCCCGGCGGAAAGTGCAGTGACTACCGCGATGGCAGCGACTGCAGCTCGATGGATGCAGGACTGTGACGTCATGTTCGTTCCCTTCGTTGCTGCGTCGATGGAGGCCATGAACCGTACTCGCCACCGGGACGGGCGGCAAGGCCGCTGATTGGTGCCGCGGGAATGCGACATAATCCGGCGCCCCGTCTATCGCGCCGGTACCGCCGCCACAGGCGCCTCGTCAGCCGGCGTCTCCCGGTCCTTGATGAGCCTCCGCAAGAAGGGAATCAGCAGGACCAGCAGGATGCCCACCGCGGTGCTGCCCCAGCCCAATTGCGCGAAGAGGCTGGAATAGGCCGGATTGGTGGTCAATGCGGTGCTGCCGGCGGGCTCCGGAATCATTCCGGAAAAGTCTCCGGCGAACAGCGAGGCCACGCCTGTGACCAGCATCCAGCTGCCCATCATGATTCCCTGGTACTGGCGCGGGGCCAGCTTGCCGATCATCGCATAGCCGATCGGAGAGATCAGCAACTCACCGACACTCTGCAGCACATAGCTGACGAACAGCCATACGAACGCGACCTTGCCAAGGTCGTCCGCCAGGGAAATGCCGACGGGTAACGCCAGGAAGCCGAGCCCCATCAGGATTAGCGAGACGGCGAACTGCTTCGGTACGTCGATGTTCCAGCCGCGCGCACGCAGCCTGCCGAACAGTGCGGCCAGCAGTGGTCCGCCGATCACGATCACGACGGTGTTGATGTTCTGGACCCACTGGGGCGCGACCTCGATTCCCCACACATAGAGCCTGACGTTGTTGACGGCGAACAACTGCAGTCCATTCGGCGCCATCTGGTACAGGGACCAGAACACGAGCGAGCCGAGGGTGAGAATCAGGTAGGCCCACATGTTGTTCTTCTCGAGCGGGTCGCGATGCTTGACCGTTAGATAGACCAGCATTGCGGCCACCCCGGCGGAGATCGCCTTGAACAGCGTGCCGGTCGAACCCGTGTGCTGCAGCATGATCCACACGACCGGTACGACCCCGAGCAGGATGGCGATGCCTGCGATGAATCGCGCCCGGAATTGCCCCGGCGTCGCTTCCAGCAGTGGCGTGCTCCGGTCCGCCAGTACCTTCCAGTTGAGGACGGCCAGGACAATCGCCATGAAATTGCCGATGGTCGCGAACAGGAACAGGCTCGCGTAGCTCTCCGTCAGCTGGTAATGGCCGGCGACCGCGAATCCCACGAAGAATCCGACGTTCATGCCCGCGTAGTTCCAGAGAAAGGCCCCCTCGCGGCGCGTGTCCGACGGCGTGAAACGCTGCGTCAGCATCATGTTCAGGCAAGTGACGTTGAGGCCGCTGCCGGTGAGGAAGAGCGCCAACCCCAGGTACAGCGTGGCAACCGTTCCAAGTGCGATGGTTGCGCACCCGAATACCTGCAGGACCATGCCGCCGACGAACAGGTTCCGGTTGCTCAGGAAGCGCCCGCCCAGGTAGCCGCCGAACAGGTGCAGCCCGTAGTTGAACGCGCCGAAGACGCCCATGATCGCCGACGCTTCCCGGACGGGAAAATGCAGGTGCCGGGTCGTGTACAGGACCAGGGTCGAATACAGCACCGCAAACCCCAGGGTGGCAAACACCTGGACGAAGAACAGCACGGCGGTGCCTTCAGGAATGCTGGTCAGTCGGCTCTTGAGGGATGGCAACGAGTTCTCCGAAAGGATGCAGTCGGCGGGGTGAAACGGCAGCGATCATAGCGCAGGCCCTCCCTAGGCCGGGCGTCGCACCCGCACCAGGCCAAGCTCCTCCGCGCGGAGCACGGCCTGGGTTCGCCGCGTCACGCCGAGCCTCGCGAAGACACTCTTCAAATGCGTCTTGACCGTTTCCGGTCCGAGGCCGAGCCGACGCGCGATGGCCTTGTTGGACTGTCCGTCGGCGATCAGGTCGAGAATTTCGCACTCCCGCGGCGACAGGA
>Ga0316605_10002218_pt1 | contig 11059 bp, 8 predicted proteins | sample OWC_soil_day20_n_FD_207666 | JGI IMG/M metagenome (GOLD analysis project Ga0316605, IMG submission 207666) | Wetland soil microbial communities from Old Woman Creek delta, Ohio, United States - OWC_soil_day20_noCT | ecosystem: Environmental > Terrestrial > Soil > Wetlands | place: USA: Ohio... | reverse complement strand
TCTTTTCACCCTCGCAGCCGTCTTTTCCGGGGACACGACCGCTTTTTACGTCGGCCGCGCCTACGGCCGGAGAAAACTGGCCCCCGCCATCAGCCCCGGGAAAACCGTGGAAGGCGGCTTGGGCGCCGTGGCCGGGTCGGCGGCCGCCGCCCTTCTGTTCAAGGGGTTATTCTTTTCTCAACTCCCCTACCCCCACGCCCTGGTTCTCGGCCTGGGAGTTGGCATCGTCGGCCAGCTGGGCGACCTCTGGGAATCGGTCCTGAAGCGAAGCGCCCAGGTCAAGGATTCCGGGACCCTGATCCCCGGGCACGGCGGCCTCTTGGACCGCATCGACGCCGTCCTTTTCGCCGGCCCGTTCGTCTATTATTACGCCTGGATCATGGGCCTGGGAAACTAAAGGAATATTCACCGCAGAGAGCGCAGAAACCGCAGAGGAAATATAAATTTTCAGGAAAAACTTAATGCTGCTTGGATACAAAAGATGCTCTTATATTATATTTTTCTTTTCTCCGCGCGCTCTGCGTTCTCTGCGGTGAATAATAAATGAAAAAGCTCTCCATCCTCGGCTCCACCGGTTCGATCGGCGTCCGCACCCTGGAAATCGTGGCCCAGCACCCGGAGCGGTTCCAGGTGGTGGCCCTAGGGGGGGGCCGCAACCTGAAAAAAATGGAGGAGCAGATCCTCCAGTTTCGGCCCAAGGTCGTTTCGGTTCTGGACCCTCCTTCGGCCCGTTCCCTTCGCGCCCGGGTCGCCTCGAAAACACCGGAGGTCCTCTTTGGAGAAGATGGTCTCACCGCCGTCGCCTCCCACCCCGAAGCGGATATGGTTGTCTCCGCGCTCGCCGGCAGCATCGGTCTCATCCCCACTTTTGCCGCCATCCGCGCCCGCAAAAATCTGGCGATCGCCAACAAGGAACCCCTGGTCATGGCCGGGGAGATCCTGATGCAGGAGAGCCGGAAAAGAGGGGTCGCCATCCTTCCCATCGACAGCGAACACAGCGCCATCTTCCAATCCCTGGCCGGCCACCGCAAAGAGGATCTCAAACGCCTGATCCTCACCGCGTCCGGCGGCCCGTTCCTGAAGATCCCTCTCGCCGATCTTGAACGGGTAACGCCGGAAGAGGCCCTGCGTCATCCCCGCTGGAAGATGGGCCAAAAAGTGACCCTGGACAGCGCCTCGCTCATGAACAAGGGTCTTGAGGTCATCGAAGCCCGCTGGCTGTTTGACGTCCCGGAGTCGCGGATCGAGGTTCACATTCATCCCCAATCTATTGTCCATTCTATGGTAGAATATATTGATGGATCCGTGGTGGCCCAGCTGGCCCTCCCCGACATGCGCGGGCCGATCGCTTACGCGCTCTCGTATCCGGAGCGGCTGAACCTGCAGCTGCCTTCGTTGAACCTTTTCTCGATCCGCAAGCTCACGTTCAGCCCCGTCGAGGAGGAGCGCTTCCCCGCCCTCGGCCTGGCCTACCTCGCCCTCGAGGCGGGGGGCACCATGCCTGCGGTTTTGAACTCGGCCAACGAAGCGGCGGCGGAAGCCTTTCTGCAGGGGCGGCTCGCTTTCCGGGAAATTCCCCGCCTGATCCGCGAGGTAATGGACAGCCACCGGCCGGTCCCCGCCCCGGATCTGGGAGAAATCCTGAACGCCCACAGCTGGGCGCAAAAAAAATCCCGGAAGCGGATCCGGGAATTCGCAAACCGTCACGGAAAGAGTTTTTATTAATCGTGTCTGGGCGGCGCTGAAACTCCCGAAAGGGCCTGGGGGAGGTGGGAGCAGGGGTGGGAAAAGAGGCCGTCTTCTGTTTTCTTCTCCACCCTACCTCCTATCCTCTCCCCCCTTCCCGGCTTTTGCGAGCCTGGCCTTTGGAACTTTTTACGAAATCATCCGGCGAGGAAAATTTTGATTACCACAATCATTGCCACCGTCATCGTTTTAGGCGTCCTGATCTTTGTCCATGAACTGGGCCATTTCCTCATGGCGAAAAAATCCAAGGTGGGGGTCATCACCTTCTCCCTCGGTTTCGGCCCCAAGCTTTTCGGCAAGAAATACGGCGAGACCCAGTATCAGGTTTCCGCCATCCCCCTTGGCGGGTACGTCAAGATGGTGGGGGAAGAACCCGGGGAAAAGCTGCCTCCGGAACTTGAGGCCCGATCTTTTTCCCACGCCTCAGTCCTCAAGCGCATCGGCATCGTCTTCGCCGGGGTCTTCTTCAATTTCGCCTTTGCGGTCCTCGCCTTCGCCGTCATTTTCATGGCCGGCATGCCCACCCTGCTCCCCGAAGTGGGCGAGGTGACCCCGGATTATCCGGCCTTTCAGGCCGGGATCCAAAAAGGCGATCGCATCCTGGAGGCGAACGGGGCCTCCATCAAGCGCTGGGACGATCTGGCCAAGATGATCCACGACAGCGCCGGCCGACCCTTGGCCCTGAAAGTGGAGCGGGACAAGCAAACCCTGCAGATCTCCGTCACCCCTCAGGCCTCCACGCAAAAGGACATCTTCGGGGAGGAATTCAGCGTGGGCCTGATCGGCATCAAGCCTTCCGGGGCCACCTTCACCGAACGTTTTGATCCTTTTACCGCCGTTTATAAAGGCCTGGTCCAATCCTGGAACTGGGCCGAGCTGACCGTGGTCAGCATCGTGAAAATCATCGAGGGAAAAATTTCCGCCAAGACCATCGGCGGGCCGATTTTCATCGCCCAGCTCGCCGGGCAGCAGGCGAAAGCGGGGCCTCTCAGCCTGCTTCATTTCATGGCCGTGATCAGCATCAATCTGGTGATCCTGAATATCCTGCCGATCCCGATTTTGGACGGCTGGCACATCCTCATTTTCCTGATCGAAGGCCTGATCGGGAAACCCGTGAGCATCAAACTTCGCGAACGGGCCCAGCAGGTCGGTTTGTTCCTGATCATCCTGCTCATGCTCCTGGTGATCTACAACGACGTCCTCAGGATCGTGATGCCCCCGCAATGAACAAAAGCCCGCAAGGCGTGAGTCGCAAGGGGCAAGAGGTAAAAAGCACCTAAATGATCGGACTTACCGTCATTTTGGTGAAACCCGGAGTCCAGAATCTAATATTTATTGGAGAGAACCGGTTCTCGCTCTTGGAATGACAAAAACTGGTGGTTTCAGACTTTTTGCGAAACAATCATATCGTTTTGGACAAAATTGAAATTCTTATCGGTTTTTCGCTATGCGCTATGCTCTTGGCGCTATGCGTCCTTTTCTCATGCTGATCCTCGCCCTCGAAACCGCAACTTTGACCGGCAGCGTGGCCCTGGTCGAGGCCTCGATCCCGGAAGGCGTCTCCCGCCCCGCCATGAAAATTGTCGGGGAAATCACCCTCAACCTGCAGAGCACGCATTCCGAGAGGTTGATGCCTTCCATCCGCAGCCTCCTGGAAGAGGCGTCGCTGAAAATTCATGATCTGCAGGGAATCGCCTTGAGCCTGGGGCCGGGCTCCTTTACCGGTCTGCGCATTGGCGTTTCCACGGTGAAAGGGCTGGCCTATGCCCTCCAAATCCCCGTGGTCGGGGTGTCCACCCTGGAGGCGCTGGCCGGGAATGTCACCTATCATCCGGCGACGATCTGTCCGGTTCTCGATGCGCGGAAAAAGGAAGTTTACGCCGCCTTTTTCCGCGGGGGGGACGAGGGCGCCGTCGGCCGCCTGAGCGAGGACTGGGTCCTCCCGCCGGAGGAGCTCTGCCGCCGGGTGGTCGAACGGACCCTGTTCCTGGGGAACGGCGCGGAAGCCTATGCCGGGATTTTGCGAAAGAACCTCGGTTCCCTGGCCTTCTTCGCCTCGCCGGAGTTTTCTTTGCCGCGCGCCCTGACCGTGGCGAAGCTATCCCTGGCGAAGTTTCAAACCGGACAGAACCTCGACCTCTTCTCCTTCACCCCTATTTACATCCGCCGCTCCGAAGCCGAAATCCATTACGAAACCAAAGAAACAACGAAATAGGCGTTGGGGAGCGATTTCCCGGCCCCCTTTATGGCTAAGAAGGTGTGAAAAAATCATTTTTTCACCCCCACCCGCTCCCTCCCCCGTCGAGGGGGAGGGAATTTCTTTTCTATTTCAATATGTTTACCCTCTCCCCTTGCGGGAGAAGGTAGGGTGAGGGGGAATATTTCAATTTTTTCACAGCTTCCCCCTTGACAAAGGGGTTGGGGGGAATTTCCAACTAAGCCGGAATGGCGTGAAATCCCTTTCGCTCCGAGATTTTCCCAGGGCCCTACCCGAGCGCTTTCTTTACCTGCTCCAACAGTTTGTCCGGGTCGATGGGTTTGTGGAGCCAGGCGGAGTCGGGGACATATTCATCCGAAGGGAGGTTCCGCTGCACCCGCTCCCCGGTCAGGGAAGTGGACATGATGACCGGGATGTTTTTGAGATTCGGATCGGCCGCCATCTGCCGGCGCGTGTCCAGCCCTTCCAGGATGTAGGACATCATCACATCGAGAATCACCAAATCCGGTTTTTCCCGCCGCATGACTTCGAGACCTTCCTCGCCGTTGGCCGCGGTGATCACTTCGTATTTCTGGGACTGCAGGATCATGCGGGTGATCTTTATAAAATCGCGATCATCGTCTACCACCAGAATTTTCGCCATGAAATCCCTCCCTTACGCGTGCTTGGACGAGGCCGCCTTCTTCTTGGCTTCGTAGAGCTCCTGCGCCCGCTTGGGGCCGTAGTACCATTTGGCATGATGTTCCGCCGCATAGCTGGCGGAGGTGTACCCGAAGCGCATGCTGACCAGGGCGGCCCACATGAGCGGGTGGGCCAAGGCGAGGTATAGGTGCACAATGAACATGCAAACAGCGGCGATCATGGTCAGGTCGTGCACCATCACCATCAACCGGAAAATATCGGCGGGCACGAGTCCTTTGCCGAACCACATGACCAGCCCGGTGCCAACAAAAAGAACCCAGGTCAGGATCATGACTACGCCGTTGATCTTCTCCCCGGTGTTGAACCGGCCCTGGGGGGGCATATCCGTATGCCGACCGAGCACATAGTAGCCAAAAGCGTTTTTCATCCAGCCGATGTCGTCCTTCTCGAAGCTGAACTCCTTGATATGCATCCACAGGCGGCGCGGCTGCAAGATCCCGTAAATGACCGGCTCCCCGATGAACAGGATCGCCGTCAGGCGGTGCACCAGCCGCATCCACTCTCCCGCCTCCCCCTGAGCGAGGGGTTTCAGGAAATCGAGATATAACACTAACCCGGTCGCCACCAGGGGGACAAAGCTCACGGTGTGAACCCAGTGCAGGAGCCGTTCCACAAAGGTGTATTTCGGGATCCAGCGAATTTGAAAAACGTGACCCGGTGCTTGCGCTTGCTCGTTCATTCCACGTCCTCCATTTTGATGTTCCGGCGAATCACCACCCAGGCGGCCAATACTCCCAAAAGGGTTCCTCCCATGGCGACTTTCCCCAGCGGTTGAACGAAATTCTGCCACAGGGTGGCAAAGTAGGGATATTTGGGATAGGCAGGAAGACCGTAGGCCTGCGGTTTCTCGATGAGCACGTACAAACGGCCGAGGCCGCCGACCAGGTTTTCTCCGTATAAGTTGGCATTCTTGTACCCCCTCGCCTGGAGGGTCTCAACCCGTTTCTTTGCGGCGGCAACCATTTTGTCCCGGTCTTCCCAGAAGAGCGCGCCGGCCGGGCAGGTTTTCACGCACGCCGGGGTCAGGCCGTTGTCCGTCCGATCCTGGCAGAAGTTGCATTTTGATACTTTGGCCTTGCCGGTGAGGAGATTGGAGACTTCCAGCTTGGGGACCTCAAACGGGCAGAACTGGGTGCAGTAGCCGCAGCCGTTGCAGAGATCGGGTTCCACCGTGACCCGGCCGTCGGCGTTTTGTTTCAGGGCGGCGGTGGGGCAGGAGTGGACGCAGGCCGGATCGCCGCAGTGCATGCAGCCCTCTTTCAGGAAGAGCCAGCGGAACCCGTCGGGGCCATCATATTCGTTGAATTTGATCCGCGTCCAGGTTTGCGGGGTCAGGCGGGGGGGGTTCTCATAGCTCCCCGAGTTCTTCGTGTGCGAATACCCCCAGCCTTCCAAATCGTTCCACTGCTTGCAGGCGACCTGGCACCCGCGGCAGGCGGTGCATTTGGATTCGTCGATCAACATGGCTTTTCGAAGCATGACCATAATCATTCCCCCTATGCCTTCTTGACATCGACAAGAAATGCTTTGTATTCAGGAATGGTCGTGTTGCCGTCCCCCACGTGCGGGGTCAGGTCGTTGGCAATCGCGCCCTTGGCCAAGCCCCCCCAGCCGAAATGCCAGGGCATACCGATCTGGTGAACGGTTTTCCCCTCCACCTGGAACGGTTTGTAGCGGGCGGTGACGAGGGCGACCGCCTGGATCTCCCCGCGGGCCGAGCGGATTTTGACCTGATCGCCGTTCTGAATGCCTTTTTCCCTGGCCAGCTCTTTGCTCATCTCGATGAACATCTCGGGCTGGCATTCCGTGAGCCACTCCAGCCAGCGGGACATGCCGCCGGCCTGCCAGTGCTCCACCACCCGATAGGTCGTAGCGACGATGGGAAAGTCCTTCCGCTTCCCCCAGTTGTCCCCGATATTCTTCCCTTCGTCCGTCTTCCACACCTTGACCACCGGGTTGTGCATGCGCGAAGAGAAGGGGTTTTTCTCGACCGGCGTTTCCACCGGTTCATAATGTTCGGGGAAAGGGCCCTCGTTCAAGGCGGCGAAGAGCCCGCCTTTTCCGTCCACGCGCATGATGAAGGGGTCCTTCCCGCCGGGGTCGGTGGGGGCCTTGGTGGCGACGAAATCCGGCACATCGTAACCCACCCATTTCTTCTGGGCCTCGTCCCACCAGATCAGCTTCTTGTCCTCCGCCCAGGGTTTGCCGCTGGGATCGGCGGAGGCGCGATTATAGATGATGCGCCGATTTGCCGGCCAGGCAAATGCCCAGAACGGGTACATACCCAACCCCCCCGGATCTTTCTGGCCGCGGCGTTTGGTGGCGGGCATGATGGTTCCCGTGCCATCGTCGGCCGGGGCGAAATACCCGGCATAAATCCAGGTCCCGCAGGCCGTGGTGCCGTTGTCCTGAAGGACCGCAAAGCCCTTCAGGGTTTCTCCCTTTTTAACGAGGATTTCGCCCTTGGGATCCTTGACATCGTCGACCGCATACCCGTTCATTTCCCGGGCGACTTTTTCCACATCCAGGGTTTTTCCGTAATTCCAATTCAGATGGAGAATCGGATCGGGGAACGGCCCGGCGTCCGCGGCATAGAGTTCTTTCAGCTTGAGGGCGATCAAATTCAGAATCTGATCGTCCGGCAGGGCCTCGCCGGGCGCCTCGGCCACCTTGGGCCGCCACTGGATCAGACGCCCGCTGGTGACGATGCTGCCCGCCTTCTCCATGGCGTCGGCCGCCGGAAGAATGAAGACTTCGGTCTGGATATCCGCCGGCTTCTCCCCCGGGGCCCGCCAGAAGGAGCAGGTCTCCGTATCCACGAGCTCCTGGCAGACCATCCATTTCAACTTCTTCAGGGCTTCCCGCTCCAAACGGGAATTGGGGCCGCTGACCGCCGGGTTCTGGCCCATGAGCCATAGCCCCTGGATCTTGCCGGCGTACATGTCTTGAAAGAGGCTGATCCAGTAGTGATGGGCGGGGCTTTCCACCTTGGGCAGATAGGCGTAGGCAAAATCGTTCGCCGCCGTGGCGTGGTCCCCCCACCAGGCCTTGAGCATGCTGATGAGGAACTTCGGCTTGTTCGCCCAGTAGCTCGTCTTGGGCGTCTCCTTTTCGATGTAGGCGGCGAGGGTGGGGTTGTTGCCGGCCGTGGGAATGCCCACGTATCCGGTAACGAGGTGAGCGAGGACCCCCTGGTCCGTCGAACCCTGGACGTTCGATTCCCCGCGCAGGGCATTGACGCCCCCGCCCGGCCTCCCGACGTTTCCCAAGAGCAGCTGGACCATGGAAAGAGCCCGCACGTTCTGCGATCCGACCGTGTGCTGGGTCTGGCCCATGGCGTAAAGGATGGTCCCGGTCTTGTCCGGGGCGCCCGTGGAACCGTACATTTTATAGGCCGCCTCGAGTTTGTCCTGCGGGCAGCCGGTGATCCGGGAAACTTTTTCAAGCGTATAGCGGTCGTAATGCCGTTTCAGGACCTGGAAGACGCAATTGGGGTTCTGCAGGGTTTCGTCCCGAAGCGGGTTGCCTTGAGCATCGGCCTGGTATTTCCAGGTGCCGCGGTCATAGACCCCGAACCCGTCCCCGTCCGGATCCACAAAGCCGGAAAAGAGGCCGTCGAGGTCGGCAGGCCCTTTAAATCCGGGGTCGAGCAGGGTCGCGGCGTTGGTGTAGTGGAGGACGTACTCCTTGTGGTACAGGTCCTTGTCGATGAGGTATTTCATCATCCCGCCGAAGAAGGGGATGTCCGTGCCGCTGCGGATGGGCACGTAGAGATCCGCCTGGGAGGCGGAGCGGGTGAAACGCGGGTCGACCACGATCACCTTGGCGTTCCGCTCGTCCTTGGCTTTATTGATCCAGGTCATCGACGCCGGGTGGTTTTCGGCGGCGTTGGAGCCGTTGATCATGACGACGTCGGCGTTTTTCAGGTCCACCCAGTGATTGGTCATCGCCCCCCGCCCTAATCCTGCGGCCAGACCGGCCACGGTGGCGGAGTGTCATATGCGGGCCTGGTGTTCGAGGTAAACGACCCCCAGGGCGCGGTTCAATTTGCTGGCCAGATAGCATTCTTCGTTGTTGTTGGCGGCGCCGCCTAAAAAGGCGTAACCCGGCGTGCGGTTAACCGTGACCCCTTTGTCATTGGTCTTCTGGAAGGTTGCATCCCGGGTGGTCTTGATCCGCTTGGCCACCTCCGTGATCATCCAATTCCAGTCTTTTTCCACAAATTTGTCGCTCCCGGCGGCCCGGTAAAGGGGTTTCTTCAACCGCAGAGGACTTTGGGAAAGCTGCCGCACGGAGATGGATTTCGGGTCCAGGGCGCCCCGGTTTTGAGGGTTGTCCGGATCGCCCTCGGCATTGATGATATGGCCGTCCGGCCCCGTGGCGATCAGCAGGCCGCAACCGCAGGAACAGTAGGGGCAGATCGTGGCGGATTCTTTGATGGGTTTGTGAAGCGGAAAGCCCCGGATCTTTTCGGCCGAAGCCGCCATCCCGGCGGGCAAGAGGACCGACCCGGCCGTGATTCCCGAGAATTTCAGAAAGTTCCGTCGTGTGACGTTCATAGTTTCCAGATCCTCCTCCTCATTTTTATGGCAACCGATTGATGAAAGGCTCGAGAGGCAAGTCAGCATGCTGGTTCGGTCTTCGGCAAATAAGAAGCCCGCCCCCCAGACCTGCCAGGTTTCCTTTTCCAAATCTTGCCCTAACGGAAGGAATGCTTTTTGAAAATGAACGCATCCAACGATAATGCGCTATGCCGTTTCCCGAATGCGGCTTCGCAAAAGCGACCGGGGCATAGCTGCAGTAACGGCTGAAATTCAAGCCAGGATGTTTTTATTTATTTGATTTGATGGCAACCGAGATTTCCTAAGAAAGCAAGATATCGAATTTTGAGGAGGAAGTCAACAAAAAGTTTTTGGAAAAATTTTTGAGGAAGAAGGAAATCGAAACGGCAAGGGCAAGGATAAGCAAAAAAAAGGACTTAGCGGAAACTAAGCCCTTCTCTTCGTTCTGGCTGGGGGACCAGGATTCGAACCTAGATTCGTGGAGTCAGAGTCCACTGTCCTACCATTGAACGATCCCCCATCAAGCTTAAATAAAAATACCCAAAATTTTCCCCTGCGTCAATGGAAAAAATGCAAAGAAAAAATGGCGATCGGCGGCCACGGGTCAGTTTTCGGCAGAGGATTTTCTCCCCGGAACTCATCCCGCCTTTTCCCTTTTCCAGTAGGGGTTCATGAGGTCTTCGAAGAGGGTCATCGCCGCCTCGGCGCCCTTGCCCGCGGCGATGACAATCTGCTTGTAGCCCCCTTCCACATCCCCTGCCGCGTATATTCCGTGGACATTCGTGCGATGTTTGGAATCATGCTTGATATATCCTTCCGCGGTCAGCTCCAAGCCGAGCTTTTTGGCCAAGCCCACCTCCGGGTCGTAGCCGATGGCCACGAAGACGCCGTTGGCCGGCACCCGAATGGCCTGGCCTGTTTGGGTGTCGGCCAACTCCACTTCCTGAACCTCCTGGCCGCCGCGGATTTCCTTGACCGCCTTATTGAAGAGGACTGGAATCCCGGTTGTCTGCAGACTCTTGATGAGGTGATCCTGGGCCCGCAAGGATTCGCGCCGGTGAACGACCGTCACCTCGACGCCGATGTTGTGGAGATTCAAGGCCTCGGTGACCGCGCTGTTTCCGCCGCCCACGATGAGCACTTTTTTCCCCTTGAAGAGAGGACCGTCGCAGGTGCTGCAGTAACTGACGCCCCGTCCCGAAAACTCGGTCTCTCCCGGGACGTCGAGGTGCCGGTAATGGGCTCCGGTGGCCAGGAGAACGGTCTTGGTTTTAAAGCGCCGTCGGCTGGTAATAACGTGGATAGGGTCCCCGGGCTTGATTTCCATCACTTCCTCCCCGGGGAAGATGCTCAGATATTGAAGCGCATGGGCAACCATGATATCGACCAGGCTCTTCCCCCCCACCTGGGTGAGGCCGGGGTAGTTCTCCACCACGGGGGTCGTGGCGATTTGTCCTCCCAGGAGCCCTTTTTCGATAATATGGGCCTTGAGCCCGCTCCTGGCTGCGTAAATCCCGGCGGTAAGCCCGGCAGGGCCTCCGCCCACGATCACCAGGTCGGCTTCCACCTCCTCGGCGTCGGATTCGGGGATGAAGACCCGCTGCTCTTCCATTTTTTCCAAGGAATACAAGAACAGCTCTTCCGGCTGGGCCCCCATGGCGATTCGCTTTTCATTGGCGAAAGTCTGGGGAACGCTCTGGGCGCCGTATTTCCGCGCCAGGTCGGGGTTGGCCTGGATATCGATGATCTCGAGGGAGATCAGGTCGGGCCTTTCGATGGCGGCCTTGAAGGCGTTGATCGCCTGCTGCGGGCAGTAGGGGCAAGTGGGGCT
>Ga0316605_10002216_pt1 | contig 11061 bp, 11 predicted proteins | sample OWC_soil_day20_n_FD_207666 | JGI IMG/M metagenome (GOLD analysis project Ga0316605, IMG submission 207666) | Wetland soil microbial communities from Old Woman Creek delta, Ohio, United States - OWC_soil_day20_noCT | ecosystem: Environmental > Terrestrial > Soil > Wetlands | place: USA: Ohio... | reverse complement strand
GTTTCCGTTTTAAGATAAGATTTTGAAATTATGCATTTATCCCCTACATCTTCCTCTTGGCATCGAAGAATAAATGGCGGCTTAGATCTTGCTATACTCATATCGAGATTTTACTCCTTATAAAGGAGACGACGAGAATGGCCAAAACAATTTTGTTAATTGGCGCTTTTGATGTAAAGGGGGAGGACTACAGCTTTGTCCGCCAAATCATAGAAAAACAGGGCTGTAAAATCCTGACCATGAACTGGGGGGTTTTTGATGCCCGAAAATTATTTCCCATAGACATCACCAGTGCCGAAGTGGCCAGGGCGGGAGGAGCGGACCTCGCTCAGCTCCAGCATAATAAGGACCGTGGTGCGGCTATGAAGGCTATGGCTGCAGGTGTGGCCGTCTTGACGAAAAAACTATTTGAAGAAAAAAGGTTTGATGGCATCTTGGGTTTGGGGGGATCCGGCGGAACCAGCGTGATTACTTCCGGGATGCGCGCCATCCCGATTGGGGTTCCCAAAGTGATGGTTTCCACGGTTGCTTCCGGAGACACTTCCTTTTTTGTCGGGCTCAAGGATATCACCATGATTCCCTCAATCGTGGATATCGCCGGGGTCAACCTGATCAGTGAAAAGATTTTTACCCAGGCGGCTGGAGCCATTTGTGGGATGGTGAATTTGGAATATCAGTCCTCCGGAGATCAAAAGCCCATTATCACGGCAACCATGTTCGGCCAAACTACCCCGGTCGTAAATCGCTGTCGCGAGATTCTCTTGGGGAAGGGCTATGAAGTTCTCATTTTTCATGCTTCCGGGACAGGCGGTCGGACGATGGAAAGCATGATTGAAGAGGGCCTGGTATACGCCGTCCTGGATATCACTACCACCGAATGGGCGGATGAAATTGCGGGAGGGATCCTCAGCGCCGGGAAAACAAGGTTGGATGCTCCGGGAAAAGTCGGAATTCCCCATTTGATTGTCCCTGGCTGCATTGACATGGTTAATTTTGGACCTCCGGAAACGGTTCCCGAAAAATACCGGACCCGGATCCTCTATCAATCGAAGCCGACCACCACCCTCATGAGAACCAATGTGGAGGAAAACGCGCGCATGGGAGAAATTTTTGCCCAAAAAGCCAATGCCTCCAAAGGCAAGGTCGCTTTTCTCTTTCCCCTGAAAGGTTTTTCCGTGGTCGATTCGGAAGGAGGACCTTTCTGGTGGCCGGAGGCGGATCAGGCCTTTAGGAACGCGGTGAAAAAAAATCTGCGGCCCGGAATCAAAGTTGTGGAATTGGACTGTCCGATCAATGATGAAGCATTTGCCCAAAAATCCGTGGAAATGCTGATGGAATTGATGGTGCAAAAATAGGCTCACGTAAAGGGGATTCAAATGGCGTTTACACGAAAAGAGGTTTTGGCAAGATTGAAGAAAACCATCGAGGATGGGCGCCCCATCATCGGCGGCGGCGCCGGCACGGGAATTTCGGCCAAATTCGAAGAAGCCGGAGGCATTGATCTATTGGTCATTTACAACTCCGGCCGATTTCGGATGGCCGGCCGGGGTTCGATGGCCGGGTTGATGCCTTATGGCGACGCCAACGCGATTGTAATGGAAATGGCCAGTGAAGTGTTGCCGGTGGTGAAAAACACACCGGTTCTCGCCGGGGTCTGCGGCACCGACCCCTTTCGTTTAATGCCCGTTTTCTTGAAACAGATTAAGGAAGTGGGATTTTCAGGGGTGCAGAATTTTCCGACGGTAGGCCTGTGCGACGGACTTTTCCGGAAGAATCTGGAAGAAACGGGGATGGGATTCGGTCTGGAAGTGGACATGATTCACCTGGCCCATGAATTGGATTTGTTTACCACCCCGTATGTTTTCAATATCGACGAAGCGAAAGCCATGGCCAAAGCGGGAGCCGATGTGATCGTAGCCCACCTTGGTCTAACTACGAAAGGGTCGATCGGCGCGAGCACTGCCGTATCTCTGGAAGAGGCTCCCCAAAAGGTTCAAGAGCTATGCGAAGCCGCCAAACGTATCCGTGTGGATGTCATCTGTCTCTGCCACGGTGGCCCCTTGGCTATGCCCGAGGATGTCGCCTACGTTTTGAAACGGGTGCAGGGCGTTCATGGCTTTTACGGGGCCTCCAGCATGGAGCGGCTCCCCACGGAAATTGCAATTAAGAAGCAGGTGGAGGAATTTAAAGCCCTCCGCTATTAATGGCCTGTTAGGTTGCCGTGCCCGAATTATTTTGCTGCTGACAAAAAAGTCGTTTTTGCTCAAAAATTCGAAGGGAGGATGGAAGAATGAAAAGATTTTTTTTGTTCGGGATTCTCGGTTTATTCGTCCTGATGGGGTCGTCAGCCCCGGCGCAGACCGCCAAGCCCTCCGGCGAACCCATTAAAATAGGGGGGTCATTGGGGTTGACAGGCTTATTCGCCGAACAATCCAAATGGATCAAAGGGGGCTATGATGCCTGGGTTGAGGAGATCAACCAGAAAGGCGGTCTTCTCGGGCGTCCGGTGAAGATGATCATTTACGAGGATGAGGGGAATACGGATAAAGCAGTGACTTTTTTCGAGCGAGCGATTACCGTTGATAAGGTCGACCTCGTTTTCGCCGGCTACCCGGCGACGATCAACGTGGCCATCATGCCTCTCTGCGAAAAATACGGCAAAGTTTATATTTCTATGGGCGCGCACATGAAGTCTTTCCAACAGGGCTACACATATAGCTTCGGTAGTCCGCCGCTTATGGGGGATTGGGCTGATATAGCCATGTACGGTATTCTGGATGATTTGATTCCTAAGGCAAATTGGCCCAGAACCGCGGCGCTGCTTACGATGAATAACGTGGTCGGACAAGCAATGCGAAAAGCCCTCCTTACCGTAGCTGAGAAACGGGGGATCAAGGTGGCGGTCGATGAGGTGTATAACTTGCCCTTAAGTGATGCTACTCCTCTGGTCAGCAAGGCCCGATCCCAGCGCGCCGAGCTTTTCTGTCCCCTATCCTTTTTTGATGATGGGGTCATGATCACACGCGCGGCCAAGGGCATGAATTATAATCCCAAACTCATGTTCCATGCCCTTGCCCCGGCGATCCCCGCCTGGATGAAGGAACTCGGAGAAGACGGAAACAACGCCATTACCTTCCACTGGTGGAATTCCCGGCTAAAATTTCCAGGGAATGACAGGATCAATGAGGCCGCTAAACGGATGTTCAATACTCCGGAAGCCCCCACCTATTTCGGCTTTGGTTATTGCTGGATGAAATCCTTGGAAATGGTCGTTCAAGGAGCCGGGACCCTGGATCACAAGAAGATTCGCGATTACATGCGTTCGCGCTCCTTTGATTTCCCATACGGACAGGGGATCAAGTTCGATGAAAAGGGGCTGCCAGCCCCCTATGCCATTGTGACTCAGACGACAAAGGGTCATAATGAAATCATTTGGCCCACGGGCCAGGCGACGACAAAAATAGCCTACCCCAAACCAAATTGGACGAAATAACCCGAGTACCTTATTGAGGGAGAGAGACAGCGATCGCCCCATGGATATTCACTACTTGCTTGAATCCGTCATCAGTGGAGTGCTACTGGGAGGTATTTACGCCCTATTAAGCGTAGGATTCGGCTTAACCTGGGGGACTATGCAGGTGCTGAATATCTCCCATGCCGTATTTGCCGTCCTCGGGGCTTACCTGGCCTACTGGTCCTTCGTGAAGGGGGGGATCGATCCCCTACTCTCCATCCCCGCCGTGGCTTTTCTCCTGTTTATCATTGGTGGGGCCGCTTACCGGCTGGTCATCCGCCCCGTTACCAAAGCCAGGGATGTACTCATGGGCTCCATGGTGGCCACCTTTGGCCTGACCATCGTGGTGGAGAATATTATGTCGGGGTTCTGGCACCCCGATCCCCGGCTCTTGAAACCCTCCTACACGGGAACATCTTTGTTTATCGGGGAGATCGTGATCTCCAAAGGACCTCTCATCGGATTTGCCTTGGCATTCGTGGCCATCGCCTTGCTTTACCTTTTTCTACATCGCACCTTTACCGGCAAAGCGGTCCAGGCAACGTGGCAAAACCCTATGGGAGCGGTCCTCGTAGGGATCAATCGGGATCGGGTCTCCCTCATCACCTTTGCCTTATCCATCGCTTCCGCCGGGGTGGCCGGGGTGGGAATGGGGCTGATCTATTCATTCTACCCTTCAGTGCAGAACGACTGGACCCTGTATGTTTTTCTTCTGACCATCGTAGGCGGTGTAGGAAGCATTATTGGAACAGCGCTGACCGGCCTATTAATCGGCCTGATCATCGGGGTGAGCGCCGCCTTTCTCCCTTTCATTTGGGTAAATATTCTTTTATTTCTGCTTCTCTTAATCATTCTTCTTTTCAAGCCAGAGGGGATTTTCGGCGTTTAACCACGATTTGGAAAGGAACTATGGAAAACGAGAATCAGGGCAAACCGAAATCCTCCAAGGCAGCCTTCCTTATCCTTTTGTCCGCCATTCTCCTTTTGGTTGCCTTTCCCTTTTTTCGCCCCCCGCTCTTTTTTCTGAGCCTTCTCATTTCTATCTTTCTCTTCATTTCCTTGACCGAAAGTTGGAATCTGCTGGGCGGGTATACCGGCTATATCAGTCTCGGTCACGTGGTCTTTTTCAGCATTGGGGCTTATACCACCGCCGTATGCATGAATTGTTTCGGGCATTCGCCTTTTCTAACGGCAATATTGGGTGGGGCGGTGGCGGGAGGGGTAGCCGCGATTGTGGGATTTCCGGTCCTCCGTTTGAAAGGCGCCTATTTTAGCATCTCCTCGCTTTTGCTGGCCGTCATTGCCCAATTGATTTTTCTCAACTGGGAATTTGTCGGGGGGAGCGTGGGGTTGTGGTACAAGCTGATGCCGGTTGGTATTGAGGCCAACCGGGTTATTTTTTATGAGGTTATGCTGGGTTTGGCATTGATTATTACTTTCGCGGTTCGTTACGTGGAAAAATCCAAATTTGGCGCGGGTTTAATCACCATTCGGGAAGACGAGGAGGTGGCTAAGACCATTGGAATCAATACGGCCATGCTCAAACTCAAAGCCTTTATTTTAGGTTCATTCTTTGCCGGGGTCGTTGGAGGGGTCTACGGGTACTATCTTTCCTTCATTCACCCCGATATAACCTTTAATGTCAATACCAGCCTGCTGATTCTGCTCATGGCCTTTTTTGGGGGCTGCACAACCTGGATGGGGCCTTTATTAGGGGCCGTCGTTCTGAGTCTGGCCAACCAGCTGATCGTGACTTTTATCGGGGCGGAAATTTCCAGGGTTCTTTATGGGTTGATCCTGATTTTGGTGATCATTTTCATGCCTAACGGGATGATCGAATACTTGAAGGCCGGAAAAAGAGTTCGAAAAGTGCAGCAAGGATGGAAGCATGCTTGAAGGAGTCGGGGTTGTCCGGAAGTTTGGCGGGTTAACCGCCGTCAAGGAATTTGACTTCCACGTGGAAGAGGGGCAAATCGTGGGCTTGATCGGCCCCAATGGATCGGGCAAGAGCACGCTCTTCAATGTCATTACCGGTTTTTACCCGGCCGATTCCGGACGCATCACTTTTGCAGGAGAAGATATTACAGGCTTCAAGACCCACGAAATTGCCTTAAGGGGAATTGGCCGGACCTTTCAGCTCGTGCGCCCGCTGCTGGGTATGACGGTCCTTGAAAACATAGCGACCGCCGTCCTTTATGGCCGGGATCATGTCCGCAACATGAATCATGCCCGGATGCGGGCCATAGAGCTTCTTAAGTTCCTGCGCTTGGACCCCAAAAGCAACCTTCCAGCGAGCAGCCTGGTGGCGGCCGAACGGAAGCGGCTGGAAATAGCCCGCGCCCTGGCCATCCGGCCGCGTTTGATCCTCCTCGACGAGACTTTCTCGGGACTCAGCGAGGCGGAAGTGCAGGACGCCATCAAACTGATCTTTCGGATCCGGGATGAATTGGGGATAACGGTTTTTCTGATCGAGCATGTGATGAAAGCGGTCATGGGCACCTGCGAAAAGATCATCGTCATCCATTACGGGGTCAAATTGGCTGAAGGGAAACCGGAGGAAGTCTCTCGAAATCCGAAGGTTATCGAAGCGTATCTTGGGAAAAAACATGCTTCACGTTGAGGATTTGAGCATTGAATATGCCGGGATCTACGCCCTGCGGAATATTTCCCTGCGGGTCGGGGAACAAGAGATCGTTTCCGTCATCGGCGCCAACGGCGGGGGTAAAACGACGCTTTTGAAGACGATCTCGGGGATTCTGCACCCCAAGCCGGGCAGAATTGAATTTCTGGGAGAAAGAATTGACGGGTTGCCGCCCCATATCATTTGCGCCAAAGGGTTGATTCAGGTTCCGGAAGGGCGACAACTTTTTCCCCGCATGAAAGTCATTGACAATCTGCAGATGGGAGCCTACCATTCCCATGCGCGGCGAAACCTCAACCGCTCGCTGGAGCGAGTGTTCGATTTATTTCCGATCCTGAAGGAAAGAAAGAGACAAAAAGCCGGACTGATGAGCGGAGGAGAACAGCAGATGTTGGCAATTGCCCGGGCCCTGATGTCCTTGCCGAAACTGCTCATGCTCGATGAGCCTTCCGAGGGGCTTTCACCGGTTTTAACCGAAAATGTCTTTCGCATTTTGTATCAGTTGAAGGATCAGGGCCTAACCATTCTACTGGTTTCTCAGGAGGTCGCCCAATCTCTTGAGCTAAGCAGCAGGGCTTATATACTGGAGAATAGCCAGATTGTCCTCGAAGGAAAGAGTGCGGAACTTATGAACAACGACAAGGTCCGGGAGTCCTATCTGGGAATGTAGAAAAAGGAAGCCGTGCGATTCTGAATCCAGGACAGGGGAATTTTTCTTCCTTGGCCCCTTTTTCTAAAATTAAAAATTTTCCCCCCGCCCTATTCAGAAGGTATTACTATGAAAAGAATCCAGGTAATAGAAGATCTGTGCAATGGGTGCCGTCTTTGTCAGACCTTCTGCTCCTCTCTCCGGACCGGCGTTTTCAACCCCGATGATCCGCAAACCGGGATTCGGATTTTAAAGATGCCGGGGGAAGAGCAGGATATCCCCCTCGTTCAGTGTAACGGCGTATGCATACGCCCCATTGCTGGAGATGACCAACCGACCTGTGTGGAACTATGTCCAACGGGGGCCCTGGTCTATGGAAACCTCGATTGGGTTCAAGCGCGGAGGCTGGAACTCGAGGCTGCTCGGAAAATGCATGGTTTGTTCAAGGTCCTCGCTCCCTGGAAATGGCCTTTTCCCTGGGTTAAATCGAAGAAAGGTGCAGGCAGGGTTGAGGAAGGCGGCATCGCAAGATGAGAGACAACAGGATACAGAATATTCTGAGGGTTAATTTGTCCACGGGGAAAACCCGTCTGGAGTCAATTCCAGAAGCATGGACCGCCAAATACCTCGGCTGTCGAGGGATCCACAGCCGCCTTCTCTTCAATGAGGTTCCCCCGGGAGCGGATCCTTTTGGCCCCGATAATGTTCTTTATATCGGAACGGGACCTTTGGAGGGAACGCCGATCGGCATGGGTCGGCTTTCCGTTGCCTGCAAATCACCGCGGGGTACCGTTGCCGAGGGGAGTTGCGGGGGGTTTTTCGGCCCGGAATTGAGAAGAGCCGGGATCGATTATCTTGCCATTCAGGGGAAAGCGGACCGCCCCGTTTATCTATGGATCCACGATCAGAAGAGCGAGATTCGCGATGCCCGTCATCTCTGGGGGCGAAAGATCAACGAGACCGATGCCCTGCTCCGGGAAGAGTTATCCGATCCGGATGTGCAGTTCCGGTATATCGGACCTGCCGGAGAAAATCTGGTTCATTCCAGCCCCATCTTTGGAAATCGAGACAACAGCGGTGGGAGAGCCGGATGCGGGGCGGTGATGGGGAGCAAAAGGCTTAAGGCGATTGCGGTCCGTGGCTCGGGAGGAATCCGGGTCGCGGATTATGAAGGTTTCCTAAAAGCATACCAGCATTTTCGCCAGCGTGTGGGTGTGGGCACATCCCGGGATGTATGGACTCCCATCTGGGGCGCGTATGGGGCCCCGGTCATCGTGCGGGTCTTCAATGACCAGGGGGGGATTATGACCCGCAACGCCCAGGAGATGCGTTGGGATGAAGAGAAATGCAATCGAATTTCGGCTGAGCCATACCTGGAAAAATACGTGACCCGGGCGAAGGCCTGCTTCTGCTGTCCCCTGCCCGCCTGCAAGAAACAACACGAGATTCGATCCGGGCCTTTTCAAGGTTTTCGAGGTGGAAATCTATGGGCAGCCATACCCTCCGTCTTCGGCCCGCTTTTGGATAACGACGATTTGGAGCTTATCCTCGTTATGGCCGGAATGTGCAACCAATTTGGTTTAGATGTTTTTCACGTGGCCTATACCTTGGCCTGGGCTATGGAATGTTTTGAAAAGGGCATTCTAACTCGGGCAGATACGGATGGCCTCGAATTGCGATTTGGCTGCCCGGACAAGGAAGGGGTTCTTGACTTAATCCGCAAGATCGCCATGCGGGAGGGATTTGGGGATCTTCTGGCCAGAGGTTGTAACGAGGCCGCAAAGATGATCGGGAGGGGCTCGGAGAAATTTGCCCTTGTTATCAAAGGACAAGAGCTGGAAGCAATTGCGCAACGAAATAGCTATATGGTCGCCCTGGGTGTGGCAGTCAGCGAGGTGGGGCCGGATCACACCCGCTGGTATCCACCCCACCCCGGTCATCCGGGTTTGCTGAAAAATGAAGACCTGTCCCGCCTTGGAGTCCAATTGGACCTCTCGAAAGCTGCCCAGGGGCGTAATCCGGAAGAAAAGGGTAAGGTCCTACGGTGGTTCACGATCAGTCGGGCCATTGTGGAAAGCCTGCCCTCCTGTGTATTTCTGGTGCGCGATACGCTCGGCTTTGATCTACATCCTTGGCACGAGCTTTTTCAGACCGCAACAGGGATCCGACTTGATTATTCGGAATTCATCCGCGCTGGAGAGCGGGTTATGAACCTCGACCGCGCCTTCCTGGTGAGAGAAGGTTTCCGCCGTACTGACGACCAGCCGCCCTACCGAATGGCCACCGAAGACGTGCCCTATTTCGGTTTTCCTAAACTGGATAAGCCTCTTTTTGACCGTATGCTGGATGATTATTATCAGGCCAATGGATGGAGCCTGAAAACCTCCATACCCCGCCGACACAAATTGGAGGAATTGGGACTTACGGATGTGGTTCAAGACCTGGAAAAGCGAGGGATGGAGGTGGAACCGTGATCCGGCTCAAGCTCAGATATTTGGCCCATGTTTCCATGGTCACCGGAATCCTACAGGAAATTTATGAGACCCAGGCCAGTTCTCTAAAGGCTCTATTGGCTGAGTTGGATCAGAGATACCAGGGATTCAAAAATATGTTTGTCTCTTCAGAAGGCGGGGAGCTTAACTTAAATGCGATGATTTTCTATCAACCCCCGGGAAAAAATCCCACCCCGGCCATTGATTTGAATTCTCCCCTTGAGCATAATGCAACCCTTACTTTCTGGTGAACGGCATAAATGCATGCCTAACCTTTTTGAAGGAAAGAGGAATGAGGAAAACCATCTTACTCCCAGGAGCCTTTGATACCAAAGGACGGGAATATGATTATCTCCGAGAGTTAATTATTCAAAGAGGATTTCAACCCTTCACCATGAATTGGGGCGTTCTGGGGGGAACAGACCTGTTCCCTGTTGAGATAGATAACCGCGAGGTGGCCCACGCCGGGGGGGACGACATTGAAAATCTGCAGCAGAACAGAGACCAAAAGACTGCCATGGAAGTCATGGAAAAGGGGGTTACCGTTCTCACCCGAAAACTCTACGAGGAGGGAAAAATCCAGGGAGTCCTCGGCTTGGGCCGGGTTCGGAGTACAAAGGTTATTTCTTCGGCTATGCGCAATCTCCCCCTCGGGGTTCCCAAAGTAATGATCTCCACCGTGGCGGCCGGAGATGTTTCATCCTTTGTGGGCGTCAAGGACGTCCTCCTGTTCCCATCAATCGTGGATATTTCTGGTCTTAACCGAATCAGCAGAACCGTCTTTCGGCAGGCGGTTGGAGCTGTGTGCGGCATGATCCAGATGGAGGCGGAGCCACCTCATGCGCAAAAACCGGTAATAACGATAACTCTCTTCGGACAGACAAGACCGTGTGTAGACCGCTGCCGCGAGGTCCTGGAAAAGAAGGGTTATGAGGTTTTGGTTTTCCATGCCACGGGTACCGGAGGGAGGACCATGGAGGCCATGGTCGAAGATGGTTACGTGCAAGCCGTCCTTGACATCACCCCTACTGAAATTGCCGACGCTCTCTATGGAGGGATTTTCACCGCCGGACCAGAAAGATTGGAGGCGCCGGGGAAGATGGGTATTCCGCATTTAATTGTGCCCGGCTGTGTGGACATGGTTAATTTTGGCCCCCTAAATACGGTTCCGCAAAAATATAAAGATCGACATTTGGTCGAATCAAAAAGCTCGGTAACCTTGATGAGGACGAATGTTGAGGAAAATGCCGAAATGGGGGAGTTATTTGCTTGGAAAATTAATAAAACAAGAGGAAAAGCAGCCTTTCTCCTTCCCTTAAAGGGTCTTTCCCGATATGACCGAGAAGGAGAAATCTTTTGGTGGCCCGCGGCCGATCAATCGTTCTTTGCCGCTTTAGAGAGGAATCTTGATAAGCATATTCCGATCGAAAAAATTGACTATCACATTAATGACGAACCTTTCGCCCGGAAGGCTGTGGAAATGCTCCTGGCCATGATAGAGAAAAAAGCCTAGCGCTTCCAAGGGCATATCTCCCCAAGCGCTTATTCGCCGGTCCCTTATTTCCTACCTTTCTACGGGCCCTTCGAGGAAGTTGATGACTGCCGGGCCTTCAGCTTAAAGGAAACCCAGTCCAGCACCCATTTCTTCTCAAGAGCTTCGTTGAAAAGGCTGTCCTTTTGAGCCAATCCCTTGGCCGCCCCCTTTCCCAGACCGTGACCCAGGGGAACGCCTTGACATTCCAATCCCGGTCGCGGGAAGCGCATT
>Ga0316605_10002214_pt1 | contig 11066 bp, 7 predicted proteins | sample OWC_soil_day20_n_FD_207666 | JGI IMG/M metagenome (GOLD analysis project Ga0316605, IMG submission 207666) | Wetland soil microbial communities from Old Woman Creek delta, Ohio, United States - OWC_soil_day20_noCT | ecosystem: Environmental > Terrestrial > Soil > Wetlands | place: USA: Ohio... | reverse complement strand
GCAAAGTTTTCAAACATAAAAAGAATAAAATATACAGATGCGCACCGACTTTGTTGCCCGTGACGACACCTTTTTTCAGACCGCAAAGATAGTAATTAATTCCCAATCTGCCGTAGAGGTTTAAATATAGCTTACAAGTTTAAACTCTGTGGAATAGGAGCCTTTATTCTCCATTCCGTCAATTACTTTCAGCGCATACTGAATGCCTTGTACGGCCATTTGCGAGCCAAAAGCATCAATAGTAGCCAGCATCTGACCCGACCTCAGATATGGCTGCACCGAGGCATCGTTATCGAAACCCACTACTGGAATCCGGCCTGTCAGAGCCTTCTCTGCCAACACATGCAATACCCCCAGCGCCATAGCATCATTGCTGCACAACACGCCTTCTACCTGCGGGTATTCGGCCCATAGTTTCCTGAAAATCTGCTCGGCTTTGGCAGTTTCCCAGTCGGCTGCCACAGTGGCTAAAAGTTCTAATCCATTTTCATGAATCGAATCCATAAATCCGGCCTTGCGTTGCTGCGCGTTTTCGGCTACCGCAAAACCCTCAATCAAAATCACTTTAGCTCCTTTACCAAGCTTACTGCCCAATACATCACCCACCATTTTAGAGGCTGTTTTGTTATCCGGCCCTACATAAGTGAGCTCTACCCCTTCGGCGGCAAGCATTTCTTCGTCCAACCTGATATCGATATTTATAACCTTTACTCCCGCCCTGATAGCTTTCACTGTTACCGGTACCAGCGCTTTGGAGTCGATAGGTACTAATACAATGGCATCAACTTTTTGGGCAATAAGATTTTCCATCAGTGATATCTGAAGGTCAATCTCGGTTTGAGTAGATGTGCCCGCAATAATCAATTCGAAACTGTTTTCGCGGGTGGCAAAGGCGAGGGCACCTTTTTTCATTTCCTGAAAAAACTCGGCGCTAAGTGATTTCATAACTAATCCTACTGAAGGTTTGTTGTTCATACTGAGCATGTATTAGATTTTTGTGTTTATTTGTCCGTAAGTGTTTATCAAAAACAAAAACTTTACTTTGATAAATAGCAAAGCTATAGAATAATAATATGAGTACCCTGTTCTGCATATAAACAGGAGATTAAAATTAGCGATAATCGTTTAATTTTTAATTAAAATGCTGCCTGAAAATACAGGCAGCATTTGGGAAAGTATATTGCTATTTATCAATAACCGTTAGTTCCAAATTCGCCAGCATTGTTGATCTGATTCAAGAAGCTGTATGGGATTGGACGTTTATAGTGTTTGGTAGCGTCGAAGTTCGTAAAAGCTGTTTTGTTATATGTTTGCAGACGCGACTCAAATGCTTTATTTCTCTTTAGAAGCGCCCAACGATAAAATTCTCCACAAAGTTCTCTTGCGTATTCATCAAACACGTCATTCATTGTTGCCGTAGTAAGCTGCATTCCGGTTATTGTGTTAAAGTCTGCTGCATTTCTGCAAGCGCGTTTCCGTAATTGATTAAGATATCCTGCTGCAGTAGCTCCATCTCCACTATTGATGTGAAGTGTGGCTTCGGCGGCTATCAGATAAACTTCGGCCATACGCATAATCATAATATTACCCAACTTAAGCTGGAAATTAGAGCCTACCCATCCTCCATCAAAATTGTGATTAAATTTTGACATAGCGGGAAATAGATTTGCAAGGCTCATTGGCGTTAATCCATTGCTTGAATTTACTGTTTTGTATGTGCTACCTGTAGGGTCACTGGCCGTATCAAACAAATCGTCGATATTTACAGTTACATATCTACGCGTTTTTTTCTCATCCACAGTAAGAGGCTCTTTACTTAAATATGCAAAAAAACGATCCTCGTCAGCTGCCAATGGATAAGGGTACAGATTGGCATTGGTTGTGTCTTTCAGTTCGGTAATTAATCCTGTGTGTACACCTTTTTTCCATACTTTAGGAATATACTGCCATGAAGCACTTTTGGAAGCATTAACCGCATTGACATCTGCGTACGGATAAATTTTTTCACCCACATGAGAAGCATCTATACCATATTTCGTACACATGGCAGCCGTAAGTGTAATCGTTGCAGCATTGTAAGCAATATTTCCGGGAGTGGGAACGCTTGTTCCAAGGCTCGTAATGGCCTGTACTCCCGAATAGTTTGCAAAAGCAGTGACAAAGGTGTTTTCCCATCTTTTATCATATCTGGCATCAAAACAATTAATCAGATATTTGGTAGGCGCTACAAATTGTTGGTTACAGCGACCGTAATATGCATTTGAAGTATTGGAGTTTACACCTTTCTTTAAAAGATCTGATGTTCCAAAGGCGTCATCAAATTTTGGATAATAATAAAGATAAAAATTGGGCTTGGAATTGCCTGTAAAATAGTCGTATGATGCATCATAAGGGTTAAGACCGTAAGCAGTAAACAGTGCTTCAGCATTGTTTCTATTATTGGCCGAAGCAAAAACTTTCTGAAAATCGTCATACATGGTTGCTCCATAGGCACTTTGGTAGTTTATAAGGCTATCCGCAACTTCTTTTGCACGTACCCAATAAGATTTTGAACCCTCGCTCAACCCTTCGCCGGCTCCTTGTGCATACACGCGAGCCAAGAGGCCAAATGCACTCTTTTTGGTTACACGTGCAGTATTATTGTCATAGGGTGTTACAGGAAGATTCTGAAACGAAAATCTCAAATCGGAAATAATCTGAGTGTAAATTTCGGAAACACTATTGCGTTGAGGCGTCAGACTTTTAACTGGGTCATCAACCAATATCAATGGTACCTCTCCAAACTGAGCTACCAGTACAGAATAATAGTAAGCTCTCAGAAATTTAGTTTCGGCCACTAAAGATTGAATATCTGTGGCATTACCATCTACCAATTGAGAAGATAGTTGGATCGTTTTATTGCAATCTTTGATAGAGCCGTACGCATAATTCCATACAGCAGCTACCGGGCCGCAACTGGTTGTAAACTGTTCGTAGGCCATTAAGTCTTTGAACATGTTGTGATTGTTATAAGAAAATGTCCATAAGTCCGTACCAACTTCTGATTGAATATTGTAATTTAATCCAATAAGCGACCCCCAAAGTCCTGTATAACAGTTGGATTGATATGATTTCCATCCATTAAAATTTTTAAGTACATTTTCTTCCGATAAGGCAGATGGATTATACTCATCTAAACTACATGATGTAATATATAATGGAAGGAATAACCCTAATACACAGTTATATAATATTCGTTTTATATTAATCGTTTTCATATTGCTTGTTTTATTATTTAACAATTAAAGTGTTATGTTAAGCCCTACAACAATTTGTTTTGTAAGTGGATAACTCAGCGACCCATTCATTTCAGGATCATATTGTTTCAACAAATGACTCTTTGCAATAACCAAAGGATTAGTTATTGTGCCATATAACCGGAATTTCTCAATAGAAAGCCTTTGTATTAATCTTTCTGGCAAAGAGTAACCCAAGGTAATATTTTTGATTTTAAAGAATGAGCCATTTACATAATTCAATCCAGTGAAACCATACATATTTGAGGTAGTAGCCAGATAGTTCATAACAGGGAAATCGTTGGAAGGATTCGTTGGAGTCCAGTAATTGAAACTTTTAGGAATCGTTCTTGACGGACTTGCATTGGTTGCATACCCATTAGGTTGGTACCATCCCATCATGTTGTAGCTAATGGTTTGTCCCCATCTGAAATACATATAAACGCTCAAATCAAAATTTTTATATTTGATTCCGTTTTGGAATCCAAGTGACCAGTCTGGAGAATTGTGCCCAAGAATCTGATAGTCTTTGGCGCTAACCGAGTATTTTGAAGTGGCAGCGGTAAGGCTTGAGTTATATTTTTGAGCAGCAGTAAGGTCGGTATAGTAATATGTTTGTGTACCATCAGTTGCCGTTTTCATATAAACCCCTTCCTCCAGGCGGGTCAAACCCGGAACATTTACATTCAAGTCTCCCGGTCTTACTCCAAATACCGCAGCGTCTTTTTCCTGTCCAATTTGCCATACTCCATTCAATTTGTAGTTGTAGTATGAATTAACAGGCTGCCCAATGGCAAGCGTGTATGAACCATTGGCAATATAGTTATTTGATGCGCCGGTTAACTTTAGAATTTTTTCCTTATTGGTTGAGAAAGTAAGTGTTGAATTCCACTGAAAATCTCTTGTAACTACGTTACGTGTGTTTAATGAAAGTTCAAAACCGCTATTCTTTGTCTGACAAACATTTACATTAGTCAGGTAATTCGTATTGGGCAAGTAAGTGCCATATATCGATGGAGATGATACGCTGTAAATAACACCATCGGTTTTGGTGGTATAATAATCCAACGCTAAATCAATTCGGTTATTGAGCATCATGACATCTAAACCAAAGTTGGTATTGTACGATTTTTCCCAGCTTAATTCCGGATTGGTGAGATATTTTGAATAGCGATAAATAGACTGTGTAGTACCTCCCAAAGACATGTTGGTACTTTCGAGATTTTGAGTAGAACTATATGCGTCAATTTTTGCAGTTCCGGTAATACCCCACCCAACACGAAGTTTGAGATTGTCTAACCAGTTTTTGGCAAAAGACATAAATTTCTCATCAGAGATTCGCCATGCCACTGATGCAGCAGGGAAATTATCCCATTGGTTTGTTTCGTACAAAGCGGAGGCTCCATCATGACGAATAGAGGCAGAAAAAAGATATTTACCTAAATAGGAGTAGTTTACGCGTCCCACAAAACCGAGTGATTTCGACATTGAATATGAAGAGGATGCTGTTGTATTCACATCATTGGTAAAATTATACCACTTAAAATTGTTGCTTAATACATTGCTCTGATACATAGCTGTATTCAAATACTGATTATTGTTCCAGGATGTAACACCGGTCAGAGTAAAGTCATGATCTCTGGCTACTTTGAAGTTATAGGTCAATATATTTTCCCAATTATAACCATAAGAACGATTTTGGGTTATCTGAGCCTTAGATATCTGTCCATTTCCATAGGTATAATTTACAGATCCAATGCCATCAAACTGGTAATTATTATTATAAACAAATACAGCCCCAACACGTGATAAAATGCTCAATCCTTTTATCGGTTTGATTTCCACGTATGGATTGATGTTGATTCTAAAGTTATTATCTGTATTGGCATATACTCCGGGTTGGTAGTTGAGAAGAAGATTATACACATTGTTACCCAGATTTGTATTTAAAGTTCCATCTTCATTGTGGGTTCTAACGAGAGGGTCGGTTGTTAGTGCATTCTCCAGTTTATCTTGCGCTCTGTTCCTGATTACGTACGAAGCCTGCATGCTACTACCAATAGTAAGCCATTTTTTATAGTTGTGATCTACCTTCATATTGGTAGAATATTGTTTATAATCATCACCATAGTATTGACCCTTTTCGTCAGTATAGTTGAAAGATACATATCCTTTTGTTCTTTCGTTTCCACCCGAGATACTTAAACTATAGTTCTGTGTTCCGGCACTTTTCCGAAGGAATTCTTTTGCCCAATCTACAAACTTACCTTCCTGATAAGTGGCATATCTTGCAGTCCCAAAAATGGTTTCATCATCAGCTTCCGATTGCCATATAGCTCCGGTTGTTGTCCAGACTCTATTGGTAGCGTCCCAAACATATTTGTAAGCCTCACGTTTTGTTTCAAGATAAGATTCTCCTGTACGCATCTCAGGAATAGTTGACCACCCGTTATTTCCATAATAAGCATTGAAATCGATGCTTAGCTTTCCAACTTTACCTTTTTTAGTAGTAATAATGATTACTCCATTTGAGCCGGCAGCTCCATAAACAGCAGTCGAAGAAGCATCTTTCAACACTTCAACCGATTCTATATCATTGGGGTTTAGGGTGGCATAATCTCCCGGTAAACCATCAATTAAGAACAAAGGAGTACCGCTGGCAGTAATTGACCTGTTGCCACGTAATTGTATATTCACTCCGGCCCCGGCCTGACCTGATGTACGGGTAATATCAAGCCCAGCTACTCTTCCCTGAAGAGATTCCATAGCATTAGAACCAGGACGCATAGTGATGTCCTGACTCTTAACAGTAGATACAGATCCGGTAAGATCACGCTTTTTTATTGTACCATAACCTACAGCCACAACCTCATTAAGAGCTAAAGCTGAACTTTGCAGTTGTACATTTTTTATACCTGAACCATTGAAACTAACTTCCATTTTATCCATTCCTACAAATGTAAAAACAAGAACACCTGATTTTGCTTTTGCTTCAATTGAATACTTGCCATCCAAATCTGTAATAGTACCGATTGTAGTTCCTTTTATCATAACTGATACGCTTGGTAACGGTTCGCCAGTATCGTCTTTTACAACACCGCTAATTCTTACCGCTTCTTGTGCAGCCACAACTTGTATAGCTAAAAAGAAGCTCATTATAATGAACATCTTTTTAAATGTACGCCTTGCCAGATCGTTCAAACATGTCCTGAAAAAACATTGTGGACTTTTTTTCTCGTTCTTTTTCATTTGTAATTTAAATTTAAATAATAGTTGTTATTTGTGAAAGCTGTGAGTCTCCTGAGATGATATATCTATATTTTCGACATCGTAATTGTAATTAACCCGGCAATAAAAAGGATAAACATGGCTGTAAGCAGGCTGTTGGTTCCCTTGGGAGCTCCTTTAAATTCTTTCCAAACAAAAACGCCCCAGAACATAGCCACTACAGGCGCTCCATTGGTAAGTGCATACGAAATGGTGGGTCCGGCTTTGGGTATAGCCATAAAGCTGATAACCATTCCCGACATCCAGATAATACCTCCTAAAACGCCTGTCATGTGAGTTTTTATGTCTCCTTTGAAATAATCTTTGATGCTGAGTTTTTCGCCATCAACCGGATGACGCATTACAAACAGGTTGAAAACGGGTGTGCTCACTACGGCGCCAATGGTAAAAAAGAATACGCCGGTGAATGGGGTGAGGTGTCCGGCACCACCGGCTACATAAGCCGGGTCGAGCGATTTTACCACCAAACCGTAAAAGAAAGCAATGGTAAGGCCGGCCAGTAAGGAAATAATTAAGCCTTTGGAGGTGGAGCCTTTTTGTCCGCTGGCTAATTTTTTGTAAGCCTGCATACAGAAGAATATAGCCGCAACAATCAGAGCCACTCCGGCAAACAATACTGTTACATTGTTGCCCTGTGCTCCTGCAAAAATGAAGTTGACAACAATACCCAGCACCCAGGCCAAACCGCCTCCGATAGGGAAACCTACTGCCATACCAGCGATAGCCATGGCTGCTACAAGGAGTAAAGTGCCTAAATTCCACACTATGCCTCCGGCCATGGCGTAAAGAATACTTGTGCTATCGGCTTGTGCAAGATCGTCGAGAAAGCTGCGACCATCGGATCCAAAACTACCGAGGGTAAAGGCGGCAACTACCGCTGTGAGAAGAAGCCCCCATACGAAATCGAAGTAAAATAATTCGAAACGCCAGGTTTTTGCAGTCATTTTTTGGGTATTCGACCACGAACCCCAGCAAACCATACTGAACAGCAGTAATATTACTGCCGGAAGAAAATTGTGAATCAGAATCATGATGTATTAGATTTAAAGCTCTCAGCATCCCCCTGCGAAGGGGGATTTTCTGAAAAAGCAAGTTTGTGTTTGTGATTTTTTGCGCAGACAGTTTTCTGCCTGTAGCTTAAAAGGGAATCATCTTATTGGTGATGATATAAATTCCAGCCCAAATAGGTGTCTATCGACTCCTGCAAAACTTCGGCTACATTGCCACGGGTGAGTGCTACATGGTGTTCAAAGCCATTTTTGCACATAAACTTCATAAGTTTCTGAAGGTCATTCACCTCTGTTACTGCTATGCAACCATCCATACCATAGGGATCGTTAGTGATTCGTCCTTCGCCCAGATATGATTTTATATAGCCTCTGCTATCGTCGGTAGAGATGCGGAAGTAAGTAAAATCGCCTTCGGATACTTTGCTGATAACGGCTCCTACCGTGTTTACTCTACCCAAAACATTACCCAATACTCCCAATGAACTTACTTCCATAGGAGCTTGTGTAAACCCTTTGGCAAAATTACCGCAGTGTGTACATACGCATTTGTTGCGGTTTTCGGCAAAGTTATTGTTCCAGTCGGCCAGTACAGCAGGAACACCTGAAGCCTGCATAAGTGCGTACATGGATACTGCGCCGGCTATGTCTGATTCACACGCACTGGGGAACATCCGGTCGCTCATCATACTCATGTTCAGGCAAGTAGCACAGCCATAGTTCTTTTCAAGCGAATCCCAGCATTGTATCGCTGTGGCATCAATATCGTTTTCGATAATCCACTCATCCACAGCCTGACCAAATTGCGCCTGAAGAAGCAGCTTTTCTTCGAGCGCTTTAGGTACGCTGGCATAAGCTTTCATTTGTTCAATGCGGGATTTTACAACTGTGGATTCTTTGTCCATTTTATTGGCTGCCGACAGAATTTCGGATAAATCGACCGGGATAACGGTAATTCCACTGGCCTGAAGAAGTTTTTCGCTGGCGCGGCAAGTCTGAAAACCAATAGGCCGACAACCAATCTGACCGATGCGGGCTTTGCGCAGACTGTTTACCACACGACATACGCGGGCAAATTTGTCTACATCTTTTTTGAAATCATCGCTGTGAATAGAATAAGTATGCAACGAAGTATCTGTAAAGGGTATATTGAACTGGTAAAGATTGTTGCAAACCGAAAGTTTGCCACAAAAGGCATCGCGGCGCTTATCAAGTGATACTTTATCATTTTCGTCATCACAAGCCTGAACCAAAACCGGCACGTTGAGTTCTGATAAACTGATTGAATTTACAATACCTACCTCGTAGCCAAAGTTAGGCAATGACACGATGATTCCATCAATTTTATCGCGATTGGCGCGAAAAAGCGCAGCGCATTTTTTAGCATCGTCATAAGTTTCGATACTGCCCGTAGGAGTTTCCGATTCGTCTAAAATCACATAATCGTGTCCCTGAGCCTTAATTTCTTTCAATACTGTTGCCCGTACATCGGCGGCTAATGCCGAATTGAAGTACGCTCTGGTGCCAATGATTACACCGAATGTAAGTTGTTGTTTGTAAGCCATTTTTGTTTTAGTATTAGTTTAATTGATATTTTATTTTGTTTTATTATACTTTACTTCATGAGTGTTCGTCTTACAGCTTTTTTCCATTCGGTATGAAGTTGATCGACCTTGTTTACACTCATCTCAGGGATTATATAATCGTTGGTAGTTCGTAGTTTTTCTACATCCGGCAGCGAGTTCCATTTCTTCAACGCCAGTCCATTCATCAAAAATGCTCCCAAAGCAGATGCTTCGGCAATGGGGCTACGATTTATTTTGGCCTGAAGCATATCGGCCTGAAACTGCATCAGAAAATTGTTTTTCACCGGTCCGCCATCTACGCGTAGTTCGCACAAATCTACACCTGAAGTTTGAATCAGTTCCATCAAATCTTTTACCTGATAAGCAATAGATTCCAGAGCAGCCCGGACAATATGCGCTTTGCTGGTACCACGGTTCATTCCACAAATCAGCGCTTTGGCTTCGTTATCCCACCATGGTGCACCAAGTCCGGCAAATGCAGGAACAAGGTAAACGCCATCAGTGCCATTTACCGAAGTGGCCAGATCTTCTGTTTCAGCTGCCGACTGTATAAGCTGTAAATCATCCTGTAACCATTTAATGGTGGCACCGGTGCAATGTATATTTCCTTCTAAAGCGTAATAGACTTTTCCGCAGGCGGCAAAACCTACCGAAGTAACAAGTCCTTCGGGAGCTGGCAATGCAACTTCTCCGATATTAATCATAATAGACGAACCGGTTCCATAGGTAGCTTTTCCCATACCCGGTACGAAGCACATTTGTCCGGCCAGCGCTCCATGAGAGTCGCCAAGTACTCCGGCAATGGGAATTTCAGGGATATGCCCGTCGAAGGTAGTATATCCGTACAATCCATCGCAGGGCTGAACTTCCGGCATCATGCTTGCCGGCACTGTGAATATGTCAAGTAAATCCTTATCCCAACTTAATGTATGTATATTGAAAAGTAAAGTCCGCGAAGCGTTTGTGAAGTCGGTAGCATGAATTTTTCCACCTGTGAGGTTCCAAATCACCCAGCTGTCCATTGTGCCCAGAAGCAAATGACCTGCTTCAGCATCTTTTCGGGCATTTGGCACATTGTCCAGAATCCATTTTACACCGCTGGCTGAGAAATACGGATTGATAATCAGTCCTGTTTTAGCAGTAACCAACGGTTCGTGTCCCTGCTCTTTCAGTTTTTCGCAAATCTCAGTACCCCGGTTACATTGCCATACTATGGCATTATAAACAGGTTTTCCGGTACGTTTATCCCAAACCACCACCGTTTCGCGCTGATTGGTTATGGCTACCGAAACAATTCGGTCGTTTGCAGAAGTGTTTTTATCAACAAGTTCTTTTACAGCCTTATATGTATTTTTAAGTATTTCTACCGGGTCATGTTCGACCCAACCCGGCTGTGGGTAATACTGTTGATGATCTTTGGATACACGAGCCACAAGCTGTCCTTTTTCGTCGAACAGCATAGCCTTGGTAGCCGAAGTGCTTTGGTCGATAACGATAGTAAAAAGTGCTCCGTCGCCCCGAACAGGTATTTCTGAACCGGTATCTTTTGTATTAGTATAAGTCATTTCTTTATTATTTATCGGTTAACTTTAAAATTATCGCCCAAAAGTTCTCTTTTGGAGGATTAGATCGTTGATTCTTTCATTGGGTCAATAACCGAAAGAGCCGCCTTTACAATTCCATCAGTATCAATGCCATAATGTTTAAATATTTCCAAAGGAGAAGCATGGATCGCAAATTCATCAGGAATGCCGAGTATTTTCAATTTTGCATTGCCAGTCTGTGCCACTATTTCGGCCACCGCTCCACCTAAGCCGCCATAAATGCTATGTTCCTCAACAGTAATGATGTTACCGGTTTCGCGGGCTGCTTTTTCTACAATTTCAGTATCAAAGGGCTTAAGCGTGTGC